>Ga0209788_1000097_pt1 | contig 24284 bp, 26 predicted proteins | sample WorMetLIZISLAND1_2_FD_187415 | JGI IMG/M metagenome (GOLD analysis project Ga0209788, IMG submission 187415) | Marine gutless worms symbiont microbial communities from Max Planck institute for Marine Microbiology, Germany - Olavius clavatus LIZARD... ...
TCGGGGATGTGAAGCGTTCATCGGCAGAGCCGGTGCCGAGATCCCTCGCTTGCTTCTTCACTCCTCGACCCCTTTCCCGGAGGGGGCGGGGCTTTCGGCTGCTGGAATTCCGATGGAACAATCCGTGGTTAGCTCACGTAGATGATGGGCATTGCAGAAGGCATGCCAGCATTGGTAGCGCATGGGCCACTCGCGCGGCGATGAGTGCGCCGCGAATCGCGGTGACTGGCACCTCCAGGCGGGCGGCGGCCACCCGTACGGCGCGCTGGAGGGTGCCCGGTGAGATCCCAAGGCCGGCCAGCTCATTGAGCACCCCGGCGGTACGCTGGTAGGGCAACAACTGATATTGGGTCATGTAGACCGCAAAGGCCGGTACGCCCGGTCCGTATTGCACCGGGGCCTCAATCCCTACAGGAAACGTGCTGCGTTGCGCGCGCCCACAGGGCACCGGTTCCGCCGACAATGCGGTACTCGATGACCTTACGCTGGATTACCACCTCGACCACTTGGCGTCGTTCCGCGAGCACTGTAGCCGCGATCCCGGTGCCGCAACGTCCGCAGGCGCAGGTCCCCGTCAACGGGATGATCCCGCACTGGTCGGGGTGATCGACCAGGGAGCGAGTAACACCGCATCGGCCCGGTTGTCCACCCGGCTTGCACCCGCTGAGCTGGCGTTGCGAGCGTGGTGGCGGCTTCTTGAACGGAGAGTCCGAGGATGGCGGCCGGCTGGAGTTGTGGCTATCCTTGGCTAGGCACGCTTCCAACTCCCGGATGCGCTCGCGCAGATGCGTAATGAGCGCCGTCTGCTCCGCAACCCGTTCACGCAACCGCTTAAGCCCGTCGTCAGGATTTTTCTAGAGAATGGGTTAGGGTAGTTTATTCCAGCATGGGCATAGATTACGTGTGTAGCCTGCCGCTTGCCAAGAGGTCCTGAATAGTTACAAAAAACAAGGGCACCTCAATGAACTCGAGTACCCGTAAGACTGTATTGAAGGCGCGATTTTGTTGCGTCGCACCTCCCTGTGCGGAATTCCGTGGCTGGGGTAAAGCCCTTACTTGGATTCGGCGGGGGCCGGAGCTGCCGGAGCGGTCGGGGCCGGATAAGTGGGATAACCGCGGCCATAGTAGGGAAGGCCGTATCCACCCCAGGGACCACCCCAACCATGGCCATAGGGGGGGTAGCCATAGCCGTATCCGTACCAGTCGCGATAACGGTTGTAGCCACGACCCCAACCCCGTCCACCACCGGACATGTTCATGTTGAAGTCACCCCAACCATCGCCAAACATATCGTTGAACCAGTCGTTTCCGCCCCAGCCGGGGCCATTTCCCCACCAAGCGGAAGCGGAAGCGGAAGCACCGAGAAGAGTAGCAACAACAGCAGCAATAGCAAGCTTTTTCATGGAGTTTCTCCTAATTCGAAGTGGAATCCGATGCACTGAATGAAGGCGTTTGTACATCGTCGGGCACCTATAATATTAGAATTTAATTATTTTAGAAATTACTTTTTTCTATCGAGATCAACATCGAGATAGCTCAAACCCAATGGGCGCGGCTCTTTTGAAACGACACCGGGCATCCAAAATCCGAGCGTCGAGGCTGGTTTATCGAACACCTTGTAGAGCTTGCGCACCATCTATATTACGCCTCCTTGCTCTGAGGCCTAGTGATCCACGCCGGCCCGTGGATTCATAGGCTAGACTGTGCCCACGGGAAAATATCGAGTAAGCGCTGTGGGGAGAAAATTCAGCCGCAAATAAACGCCAATGAACGCAAACGTATTCGAGAAAACTGAAGCGTCGCCATTTTTCGCGAAACCCGAAATGGGATCCGTCCGATTTCGGGTGCAAAAAATTAGGCGACGGCCATCACACGCCGCACTCCGACGAAACGCACGACCCTACGCCTACGCGGGGGTCATCGCACTCCGCTCGTCGCTTACGCTTCCTCGCTTTCCTGTGCTCCTCCGTAGCCGCAATCCCGGTGCCGCAACGTCCGCAGGCGCAGGTCCCCGTCAACGGGATGATCCCGCACTGGTCGGGGTAATCGACCAGGGAGCGAGTGACACCGCGTCGGCCCGGTTGTCCACCGGGCTTGCGCCCGCTGGGCTGGCGTTGCGAGCATGGTGGCGGCTTCTTGAACGGAGAGTCCGAGGATGGCGGCCAGCTGGAGTTGTGGCTATCCTTGGCCAGGCGTGCTTCCAACTCCCGGATGCGCTCGCGCAGATGCGCAATGAGTGCCGTCTGCTCCGCAACCCGTTTACGCAACCGCTTAAGCTCGTCGTCAGGTTTTTTTGGAGAATGGGTTAGGGGGGTTGTTCCAGCATAGGCATAGATTACGTATGTAGCCTGCCGCTTGGCAAGAGGTCCTGAATAGTTACTCGCAAACGTGATTGACTGATTAGCTGAGAAGAACAGCTCACGCAACGACGCCACGTCAAAGCCGTACCTTATATACTCGTCACACATTAGATTTTCCGCCGCGATGCCCATCTCTCGCACCCGATAGCGGCATTGCGACTCGTTACAATAGGGCTGGCTATTCCTCCTCGTCGTGCTTGGCTCTCGGGCACAATAAATGCCCCTTGCTTTCCGCAAAATCCATAGGCGACGGATATAACCCGTTGCGTCGTAGCGCCGTCGCGTGAGCTAGGAAAACCAGAACTTCTCCCGGCTTTGTTATTTCCAGGACTCGATAGAGAGATTCCCTCACATTACCTATACCCGGGAACAACCGAGCTACAACACCACAGATCAGTCGGATCTCCTCAGCTCGGATTAAGGAGACCTCGGGAAATTCCAAAGAATGGCACTAGTGTCCCAACGTTATGACCGGCAATTCAGGATCACCCATTCATTAAAAAAAATATTTGGAATTATGCCGGTTACCGACTTGAGCAGCGGTACGCTAAGGTGACAGCCTCTCCCGCGAAATTGCGGGCTGAGAACAACGACGCGTGTCCACAGGTATATTCGTCTTCTCGAGCTCGCCATTTCCGTCTATGTGCTCGTGGTCATTATCAAGAAGCGGCTGAAAATCGATGTCAGTTTCTACACAGTTCTACAGATTCTGAGCCTCATCATCTTCGAACAAATTCAATGAGATCAAACGATTATCGATCCAGCATTACAATCCCAACGAGCGCGACCACAATAACCAACTAAATTTATTAAACTAAACATTGGGACACTAGTGCAATAGTGCAAGAATGGGATGTTTCAAGATCTCCTATGGCACCGACCACAGCCTTGTGTGTCCTCGATGCGGCGGCCATCCGGATCTATCCGCTGGAGCCAGCGTTGGAACAATACCCATCCGGCATAGAGGGCAGCCAGCCCGAGGATGGCCCAAAGATGTTCCCACATGGCTCAGGCCGTGCTGAACAGGCCGGCGAAGCCCATGAAGGCCATGGAAAGGATGCCGGCGATGATGAGGTTGATGGCAGTGCCACGCATCAGCCTGGGGATCGGGGCAGTCTCGACCTCTTCACGTAGCCCGGCCATGAGGACCAACGCCAGGGTGAAGCCTAGCCCGGCCCCCAAGGCGTAGAGCATACCCTGGGCCAGCCCGTAACCTTTATTGGTGGAAAAGATGGCCAGCCCGAGGATAGCACAGTTGGTGGTGATGAGCGGCAAGAAGATCCCCAGGGCTTTGAACAGAGCGGAACTGAGCTTTTTAATCAGCATCTCAATGAACTGCACCGTGCTGGCGATGACCACGATGAAGCTGATCAGACGCAGATAGGGGGCATGGATCAACACATAAGTATTGAGGAACCAAGCGCACAGGGCTGTAATGAGCATGACGAAGATAGTGGCCAACCCGAGTCGGAACGAGGTTTCCAACCGCCCGGAGACGCCGAGAAAGGGGCACAGCCCGAGAAAATAGGCAAGTACGAAGTTATTGATCAGCAAGGCACTGACGAAAATCCAGACCAGCTCGTTCACGACAGCTCTCCTTCCGTCTCGGCCAAACGCTCGGCAAGCTCTTGTTTACGCTCTTGCACCCAGCTGAAGAAGAGTAACAGCAGGCCCAGGGTCAGGAAGCCACCCGGAGGCAGGATCATAATGACCCAGGGCTCGAATGCAGGTCCGAACAAATCGATCCCGAAGAATTTCCCTTCCCCCAGGACTTCCCGCACACTGCCCAGGAAGAAGAGCGCGACCAGGAAGCCACCGGCCATACCCAGCGCATCCACGATCGCCAGGGATACCGAGTTGCGGGACGCGAAGGCCTCCTGACGACCTAGGATCATACAGTTGGCCACGATTAGCGGGATGAAAGCCCCCAGTTCCTTATGGATCTCGGGTACCAGAGCCTGCAGGGTGAGGTCGGTGACGGTCACGAAGGTAGCGATGATGATGATGTAGGTGGAGATGCGGACCTGCCTGGGTATCCACGGCTTGAGAGCGGCGACCAGGATGCTGGAGGCGACGAGCACGAAGCAGGTAGCCCCCCCCATGGCCAGGGCATTGACGGCGGAGTTGGTGACCGCCAACATGGGACAGAGGCCCAGCACCTGGACGAAGACCGGATTGTCCCGCCACAGGCCCTTGATGAATTCCTGGTAGGCATCGGCCGGCGCTTTCGGCATAGGATTTTCTCGTTGCGTCGTTGTGGCTGGGGAATCGGGGGCCCTACAAAGCTCCATCCTTGGAATCTTTCGAGCCTCGATACGAAAACAGTTTGCTTGGCCCCCATTTATCAAGCACCGACGTGCTTGGAAAATAACCGGGCCTCTTTGTCCGGCATGGACACCTTGAATTTTTCAGGACGCCCTCACGGTGTAGCCTCCAAGGGCGGCACGGCGGCAGGCACCGGTAGACGTTCGAGCCAGCGCGCGTTGCCCGCATTGATAATCCTGACCACTGCCTGGGAAGAAATGGTCGCCCCCGTAATAGCGTTCACCTGATTAGCCGCCGCCGAGATGCCCTGCTTGACGGTCTCGATCCGGGGGTCGATGGCTAGGCCCCGGAAGTTGGCGACGAAGGCGGCATCCTTGTAGATCTTGTCTCCCAGACCCGGAGTCTCGCGGCTCTCCAGGATCTCCATCCCCACCACCTTGCGCTCGGTGGGTCGGTAGCCATAAATCAGGCGAATCGTGTCCTGAAATCCGGGACCAGAGCCGGGGATAGCGTAGCCGAGCAGCCGGCCCTGGTCATCATAGCCGCCGAACAGGGCCTCTTCGTCCTTACTTTCCTGCTCCTTGATCCTTAGTTGTCCCTCCTGAAAGACGAGCCTTCGCATCCGGGTGGTACCGGGCAGCACCTCGAACACCGCCTCACGCAGGACCTTGGCTTGGTAAGCGGTGATGACCGGCCGGGTGGTCTCGAATACGGCGACGATGATGAACCCGGAGAGCAGACCGGCTAGCCCCAAGGTCATAATCAATCGGGCGGAGCTGGGCTCTTGCATCGGTTGGTCGTGACTGCGGTTACGACGGCTCATGGGGTCTCGATCCCTTTACCGAAGACCCGGGGCTGGGTATGGCGGTCGATAAGCGGCGTAGCGGCATTCATCAGTAGGATCGCGTACATGACCCCTTCGGGGAAACCACCGAATACCCGGATCAGGATTACCAACAGCCCCACGCCTATCCCGAACAGCCAAGCGCCCCGAGGTGTGATGGGAGAGGTGACTGGGTCCGTGGCCATATAGATGGCCCCCAGCAGCAGGCCACCGGAGAATAGGGAAAACAGAGGGTTCGGGTAGTCGACCGGGTTAATCAGGAACAGGATCGACGAGAAGGCGGTGACCGCGAGCAGGATGCTGACCGGAATCCGCCAGTCCAGATCCCGACGCAGCCACAGGTAGAGGCCGCCAAAGATCAGCAGTAAGCCGCTGGTCTCACCGATGCTACCGCTGATTTTGCCGATCATCAGGTCCCGGAGGGGGATCGATTGGCCTTCGAACTTCAGTGCTCCCAGGGGGGTGGCCGCGCTCAGACCATCGTAGGTCGCTTGCAGAAAGGGCAGCGCGAGGATGGAAGATGGAACATCGAAGAAGCCCCCGGTTGGAGTATGGGCGCTCCAAGTGGTCATGGCTACCGGGAAGGTCGCGAGCAAAAAGGCCCGTCCCACCAAGGCCGGGTTGAACAGATTATAGCCCAGGCCGCCCCAGATCAGCTTGCCCAGGCCGATGCTTACTACCCCTCCCACAAAGGCCATCCACAAGGGCAGCCCCGGCGGCAAGCTGAGCCCGAGCAGGAGACCTGTGATCAGGCCGCTGCCGTCCAGCAGCTTGGTCCGGCGCTCCGCGGGCGGGGAAAAAGCCCATTCGGTCAACATGGCCCCGGCGATGGCGGCGCTCAGGATCAGTAAGGCACCCAGGCCGAAAAACCAAACCCCGGCCAAGGTCGCCGGCAGCAGCGCGAGCACCACATCGCCCATAGCCTTGGTCGTGGTCAGAGGTTGCTTGAGCAGGGGGGCCGGTCGTACCAGTAGCCTGGGATCTTTGAATTTCAACTCGATCTCGCTTGCGACCATGGGGTCGGCGTGTAGCCGTGGGCAACATCACCGTCGGTTCGGGAGGGTCCATCCACTGGAACGTCTTGACCTAATCGGGTAATTTTATAGAGCACCTTGAAAGATTCAAGGTGCCCTTGAAAATTCCAGGAACCTATCCCGGTCGGGGTGGCGGAAACGGCCCATGTAGACGATGGAGAGAAGCGGACCTCGACATCCGGAAGTACGGACGCCCCGCCGCGTGACGGGAGAGAGAAAGAGTGGCGGAATGCTGCTTGCGAGCAGCTCCGATCGAAGGAATGACCGGTTACACGGTTATTTGTGGGAACCTTACAATTTTCCAAGCCACGAAGCGAGAATGCGATTTTCGCTTCGCTCACATTTTTCCAGCATCTACATGCTTGAAAATGGCGGAGCATCCTTGCCCCGCACGGGCGCCTTGAATTTTTCAAGGCGCCCGTGCATACCTCCTTGGATTTCAACCTTAGAGCCTTATGACCTCCCGGAGCGTCGCCATTTTTCGCGAAGCCCGAAATGGGGTCCGTCCGATTTCGGGTGCAAAAAATTAGGCGACGGCCATGGCCCGCGTTCGTCCTGCGTCCGTCCCGGCGCGCACTCCGCGCGGCACCAGGACTCCCGCAATGACTGGACGCCGTATCGCATGGCCTGGCCTTTCGTCTCCGCCGGCGCTCACGCGCCGCACTCCGACGAAACGCTCGGCCCTACGCCTTCGCGGGGGTCGTCGCACTCCGCTCGTCGCTTACGCTCCCTCGCTTTCCTGGGCTCCTCCGAGGGAAGCAGGCCGTAAGCCGGTCGGTGCTGAGTACGTGTAGCCAGCAGGTTGCCGTTCACGCGCCGGCCGGTTTTGTCGGCATGGACCACTGGCGCGGCGACGAGTGCGCGGCGAATCGCGGTGACTGGCACCTCCAGGCGGGTGGCGGCCACCCGTACGGCGCGCTGGAGGATGCCCGGTGAGATCCCAAGGCCGGCCAGCTCATTGAGCACCTCGGCGGTGCGCTGGTAGGGCAACAACTGATATTGGGTCATGTAGACCGCAAAGGCCAATACGCCCGGTCCGTATTGCACCGGGGCCTCAATCCCTGCAGGAAACGTGCTGCGTTGCGCGCGCCCACAGGCACCGGTTCCGCCGACAATGCGGTACTCGATGACCTTACGCTGGATTACCACCCCGACCACTTGGCGTCGCTCCGCGAGCACTGTAGCCGCGATCCCGGTGCCGCAACGTCCGCAGGCGCAGGTCCCCGTCAACGGGATGATCCCGCACTGGTCGGGGTGATCGACCAGGGAGCGAAATAGTTACGAAAGGAGAATCCCGATGGATGAAGCAAACAGCGTGGTTTTCATCCCGAAATACCGACGCCGGACGGTGTATGAGCAATTGCGAAAGCATCTCGGAGAGGTTTTCCATGAGTCGGCTTGGCACCGCGAGAGAGCCGTATCGAAGAAGGGCGCTTGATGGCCGACCACGTACATAGGCTGATCTCGACCCCTCCGAAGTAGCCTGTGTCGCAAGTGGTCGGGTAAGGGGAAGAGTGCGATCCATCCGGCGCAAGTCTTATGGTGAGCCGCAAGCGCAATTTTGTCGGTCAATCGTTCTGGGCTAGAGGATATTTCGTCTCGACGGTCGGCCGGGATGGGGGGGTGACCCGGAGGACATCCGTCACCAATAAGCCGAGGATTAGTGCTTGGAGCGGTTGAAACTTTGGCGCTAATCAGCCGCCTTTAGGCGATTCCAAACCATCGGGGTCGCGCTAGTGCCCCGATTAGCTGCTTTGAGCGGCTCATGAATTTAAAGCCGGGTACCCGCAAGGGGTGCCCCTACAAAAATCTTTGTGCCTTTGTGGTTCAAACGATTCCGTATCAGGCTTTGGCTGCGTGGGGATCCACATCCCTATCGGCGAGGGATTCGGGGAGAAATTGGAGCACCCGGATGCCGACGGCGGTGATCAGCAGGGCCACGGCGATTCCACCGATACCGAGCAGGACTTCGGGCAGGCTGGGGGTATAGATGGCAGCAGCGCCGCCGACGCCATCATGAAAGCCGGATTCGAGGATGGTCTTGCCGGGGAAGAGTTGCATGGGGTAGGCTTGGCCGCCGATGATGATGACGTACATGCTGGCGAGTCCTCCCAGCACGACTAGGCCGCAGGCGGAGGCGATCCAGGCCCCGCTTTTGCCCAGTACGGGATGGAAGAGGATACCGAGCGGGAACAGGCAGCCGGCGAGTATCCAGACGAACCAGAAGAGGATGGTATGGATGCCACCATCGATCAGGTAGAAGGCGACTAGGCCGTAGTTTTTAGCACCGTAAAGCTTGGTCAGAAAATAAGCGAGCACGAAGAAGAGTACGGCCCCGATGAAGGTCCCGAGCAGATTCCGAAGCCGGAATAGCAGGGATTCACCGAGGGGACGGCCGTCCTGCTTGTAGGCGTATAGGACTAGCAGCATGAAGATGGCGAGGCCGTAAGCGAAGGACATGGCGATGAAGAGGGGCGCCATGATGGCGGTGTCGTAAGCCTGACGCGCAACCAGGAAGCCGAAGATGGAGCCGGTACCTGTGGTGAGGGCTAGGCGCCAGAAGAAGGCGAAGAAGCCCACCGGCTTGGTGTAGGGGTTACCTTTGCGTTCCATCATGGTCCAGAGGTAAGCGATGATGATGACCACGAAGCCGGTGTAGAGGAAGATGTTCCAAGCGAAGATCGACCGGAAGTTGTAGGTGGTCATGGCGATCACGAGGCGGTCGGGACGGCCCAGGTCGAGCACGAGCACCATGAGGCCACCAGCCAGCAGGGCGATGGCTAATAGGCCCGAGAAGCGGGCCAGGGGCTTATAGAGGGTCTTACCGAAGACGCTGCCGATAGAGGCGACGTTGAGGGCCCCGGAGGCCGCGACGATGAGGAACACGGCGAATACGTGGGGGGTACCCCAGATGATTTGGTTGGTCATGCCGGTGACCCAGTGGCCATGGTGCTCCATGTAGAGGAAGGCAAGTCCGCCCAGACCAGCGACGACTGCTAGGATGGCGAGCAGACCCCAGTAGTGTTGCGGAAGGAGTCGCCACTCCCGATAGACGATTCTTTTCATGACAGTATCTCCGAGGCGTTAGCCCATACAGGCCACTCATTCTACGGACTAGAATCACGAATAAATACGAATGAACACCAATCAATTCGTGTGTATTCATGCCCATTCGTGGTTTTTCGATTACAAAAGAATGCCACGATAATAATTGTGGTAACTAATGCGCATCCACTTCCGAAGAGTCCAATTTCATAGAGACGGACTGCGGAAAGCGAGAGAGATATTTCCGGATGTTCACTGAGAGCTGCCATTCTCCTCGCCAGCATGACTATCCAGCTGCTTACAGCAAACACTGCCACTAAGAGCAAAACTAGTAATGAACGCTTCTTCCACTGAAACAACTACGATGCGTTGCGTAACCTCTGTAGTCACATAGTAGAGCGCCCACTCATAGCTTAACCACCCTGCGACGAAGAATATCGCCGTGAGCGAAATTACTGCCAAACTTACGGATCTGCGTGACATTACTTAGTTACTTAGGGCGCGAGGGTTTGGACTGTAGAAAGCTCTTGATAATTTGTTTTCTCGGCCACAGAAACTCCTGGATATACTGCCATGTGCTAGGCATGCCCGAAATGCGTCTCCTCATGGAAAATATGTCCTGCACGTCACAGACTTGAAGCACTCGGCGGAATACTTGATGCAGTCCCGGACCAATAGTATTAACCGTATTCGGGAGCGATGGCATCCCCATTTTAGGGTGGATCCGTTCGACAATGACAGCTCAACACCAACCAGCTTACGGCCGGCTGCCTTTATCCTAAACGCGGAGCCGAGGCCCTGGATGCGTTCGGCTCTCAGAAAATACAATTCTCCAGCTGTAAGGCCACCACGCCCACTGTAAGAGTAAGTTTTGTTCGCCATTGACAAGCTTATCCTTCTTCAGCAACATAATTATTGCCTGTCGTTATTTCGAGCGGAGAGGAAAGATCTCTCCCTTCGGTCGAAACAGCAGCTTCTTCTTACATGACGACAGCCGAAGAGAAAATGATGAATCGTAATTGTTCAGCCCCACCATTTTGCCATCCATAGCACTAGATTCCGGCAATCCCTGCCGAGTTAGACTCCCCGTTTCGATCCCCTCCCCCCGGGCAGGAGAGAGGACCGGAAAACGGATCACACGCCCGCATAGCGGACGCCCGTATCGAGGGCGAGGTCTTCGCGGATCTGCCGGCTCGGAAAGGCCGCCAGGGCCTTTGCCAGGGGGTCTTCGGGATCCTTGAGATCACCGAATAGGATGGCGCCTCCCCCTTGGGTTACGCAGGCATCGGCGCAGGCGGTGGAGGGTATCCCGTTGTCCCGGCGATGTACGCACAGGTTGCAGCTTTCGACGCAGCCCTTGCCTCGGGGCACCCGGGTGAGCTTGGTATCCACCACTTCGTGGATGAAGGAGCGCGCCTTGTAGGGGCAGGCCATCATGCAGTAGCGACAGCCGATGCAGGTGTGCCGATCTACCATGATGATGCCGTCGGCCCGCTTGAAGGAGGCGCCGGTGGGACACACATCCACGCAGGGCGGATGTTTGCAATGTTGGCACAGCATGGGCAGCCGACTTTCGCGACCGGTCAGGTCGTCCCGGACCTTGACCATGCGGATCCACTTGGCAGCTTGGCGATCCCATTTGGCGGCGTCTCCTTCCGCCGGCTTTTTCTGAAGGTCGAGGCCGCTCTCCCGGTTGCAAGCGGTAACGCAGGCATCACAGCCATCCGCACACTTGGTGGTGTCGATCAGCATTCCCCAACGCACAGCGTCGGTAACCGCTTCGGCTCTCGGCTCGGCAACGGCCAAGCGATGCAGCACTACGCCCGGCGCCAAAGTCACGGTCGTTACAGCAGCGACGGCACCGAGGAATCCACGCCGGGAGGTATCTAGCTGTTCTTTGTGCTCGTTCATGGTCACTCGCCTACCTTTTGCTCGACCTTGCGTGTGACATACCGCATCTCGATTCCTGTGGTTTCTCCGATCTCGGCGTCCGGAGCCACGGGCACGGTGGCATGGCAGTCGAAGCAATCTATCTTGACCGCTGCCAACCTGTGGCAAGTGTTGCAGAATTGCCCTTTCGAGCTCACGGGTATCGGCTGCCCCTGTGGATCATGGCCCACATGGCAGTCGATACAGCCCGCCAAGCTGGCGGTGGTGTCGCGAATACCCTGGTGTACGGTCTCGTCGCGCTGGTGTCGGATCAGCTCCATGTGGTTGCGCCGCATGAAGCGGGGCTCCCGCACGCAGCTTCCGAACTCGGCGGCCTTGGAGCTGGAAATGACATAGCTTTCCTGCGCGAGATCGGCCGCAGCGGTGGGGATTACCCACCCCCCTGCGGCGATAGCGAGCGCAAGGAGGCCGTCTCTGATGATGGCTCTGGCCATGGTTCCGCCTCGTTATTCGCCGAGACCCATTTTGATGTAGCCCGTGGGGCATACATCGGAGCAGATGTGGCAACCGATACACTTCGCGTAGTCAGTATCGACATAGCGCCCGGTAGTGTTTTCTCCCTTCTTGACCCGAAAGACTGCATCCTGGGGACAGAAGATGACACAGTTGTCGCACTCGAAGCACATGCCGCAGCTCATGCAGCGCTTGGCCTCGTCGATGGTCTCCGTTTCGGACAGACCGATCAGACGCTCGTGGAAATGGCCCAGCACCTCTTCGGCGGTGGGGACGTCTTCCTTGCGTTTGTTGCGGGCATGAAAGGCGAAATGCCCCAGGAAGAGCTCGTCGTGGGGAATGACTTCCGCCCCGGAGCGGTCTTCGAAGTTGTGGATGGCCCAGTTGCCTTCGGAGGTACCCCGCATATCGCCTTGCTGCTCGGCATCAAATTTTTCGGGGGCCAGTTGGGCCTCTTCCATCTTTTTGAGCAGATTGAAGTGATGCACGTCCACCTTGGGACGACGGGCGTGGGGCTCCTGCATCACGTAGGCGTTGACGGATTGGGCTGCGATCCAGGCCTGGCCGATGGCGGTGGTCAGCAGGTGCGGACGGATGATGTCGCCGGCCACGAAGTGGCCCGCCTTGTCTGGTACTTGGTAGAACTTGTCGGCGTCCATCAGGCCGCGACCATTGTCGAATTCTTCCAGGCCCGTGAGGTCACCGCCCTGGCCGATGGCGGACACGATCAGGTCGGCTTCCAGGATGCGCTCGGTGCCTTCGGTGGGGATGGGCTTCATGCCGTCCATGGTGCAGTCGCAGACCCTGAGGCCCGTGGCACGGCCGCTCTCGTTCTTGATGACTTCCAGCGGCATGACACCATCCAGGATGGTGACACCTTCGGTCAGGGCGTCGTGGACCTCGTGCTCGGCAGCCATCATTTCGGCGCGCTTGAACAGGGAGGTCAGGGTGACTTTGGCGCCTTGGGCCGCGGCGGTTACCGCGGTGTCATGGGCCACATAGCCATCGTGGATGACGGATTCGGGACGCTCGGCGGGCTTGGTGTGCTCGATATGCCCCAGCCGTCGGGCAACCGAGACGACATCGATGGAGGTATCGCCGCCGCCGATGCAAACGACCTTGTCGGCGGTTACCTTCATGCGTCCCTCGTTGAAAGCCTTGAGGAAGGCGACACCGGAGACGCAGTTGGGGGTTCCCTCCCAGCCGGGCACCGGCAGTCCGCGGCCACTTTGGCAACCCAGGGCCCAGAGGATGGCGTCGTAGTCTTGCTCCAGGTCGGCGACGGCGACATCCGTTCCCACCTGGGTACTGAGCCGGACCTCGACACCCATAGCGATGATGCGGTCGATCTCGGCATCCAGCTCTTTGCGCGGTACGCGATAGCCGGGAATGCCGTAGCGGAACATGCCACCGAGCCCAGCGTTGGCCTCGAAGATGGTGCAGGCGTGGCCTATGCGGCACAGTTGGTAGGCCGCCGCCAGCCCCGCCGGCCCGCCACCGATGATGGCAACTTTTTTGCCGGTATCGGGACCTGCCTCGAACTCGTATCCCTGCTCGATGGCGTTGTCGCCGATATACTGCTCGACGGAGTTGATGCCGACGAAGTCTTCGAGCTCGTTGCGATTGCAGCCGTCCTGACAGGGTGCGGGACACACCCGCCCCATCATGGAGGGAAAAGGGTTAGCGTCGGTGGAGCGGCGGAAGGCGTACTCCTGCCAATCCATCCCCTCCGGCGGCAGCTCCTGTTGGCGAGCGATGGCCAGCCAGCCGCGAATATCCTCACCGGACGGACAACTGCCCTGGCATGGAGGCGTCTTGTGCACATAGGTCGGACACTTGTGCGAGGTGTCCTGGACGAAGATCTTTTCGGTCAGATCGTCCCAGGCATCCTCGCCATCCTCGAACCTCCGCCAGGAAAGCTTGGTGGTCATTTCGTCGCTGGTAGTCGCCATCGATCGTTCTCCTAACCAGTAGAACCCTTGTATTCTTTAATTCATAAGGGTGGGCTGCGCCCACCAATGTACGCCTACCTAATTCGTCCTGGAGCGTGATATCTATACTTTGCATAGCTGCATAGCTGGTACTAGGAGCTTGAAATTATGCAGATATCAAGTTCTAGGACGATAGTTTGGGTACAACCCACCCTACCTTCACCCGGTGGACACCTCTGGAATTCGGGACAACAGCACCGACGTACCGAGGAGCATGGAAACCATTTTTTCTCAGATAAACGCAAATCAGCCGTAATCGATTCGCTATCACCGACGGTTTTTAGTCCCGTTGCGTTCATTATCTTGAAGGCGGTTGAACCTGCTCAAGATATTCCTGAATCTCGGGGCTGATTTTCATAATTGATGTTGGGGTTCATTTCCCACTTCTCCGTATCTCATACTGCTCCTCCGTGAGGTATAAATAGCTCCGCATATTTCTCAATTCCGCTTGCTTTAAACATTTTTTCAAGATCTCCATAGCCGTATATCTTAAGCACCTGAAAATACACATTTCCAAATTTTCTTGCCCATAAAAAACCGGTGCCTTCATTCCTTCACCAGCATAGTCTCGCATATCAAGGTAATCCTCCGCAGCTCTAACCCTGAGCTCTGAAATCAAGAACCCCTCATCAATATCCTCAGGAAGAGGATTACCACCTACAAAATCCCATCCCTACTTCTTCCAATAACCGTTTTTGACCCACGCGGGATAATAAAGGCCGGTTGGTGTTTCTTTTTCAACCATACCTCGGTCTCTCAGCAAAACCATTGGGAGGAAGAGCCATTACTTCCAAACCCTCACAGGCACCTTGGTGAGCCCAGCTTTTATTGTTGCTTGAGCTCGATGGTGGCCGTCCAGGATCTCTAATCTACCTGCATTGGGATGTAAGCCACACATCTACTGGTTTATCTTGGTTGAATCCATCTTGGTCCATCCTCTCCGAAAACTTCTCGACCTTCGATCCGGACATTTCGTATCGAGCCTGAAATTGGAATCAGATTGCGCGGATTTATCTACTCAACAGGCGATTTTCGATCCGTAATTGTTCACCCCTAACACGCCTCTGTCATCCCCCGTACCGAACAGATTCCAGCAATCCCTGCCAAAATGACAAGACGGAGGATGGGCGATTACTTCGATCCCGCATCGCATTCATTTGGGTCTATTCACGGCTAACGCCCCCGTTCTCGAGATCGACCGGTCCCTCATTTGTTGGAGGTGTAACATAGCCTCGATCTCCGCGATGAGATCGTCTCGCATGACGACCTTACTTAAGCGTGAATCACAAAGCGCATCTTCAATCTCATGAACATCTTTCCCGGATTCACCAACACCTGAATCAGGCATAAAACCTCATATCCTTCATCTTTATCAATGGCATTTCCTATCATGGATCCCCGTATATTCACCATCCCCTTTTGATCACGGTTCCAAGTGTAACCGTATTTCGTCTGTAATACCTTACGGCTTACTTTACTTCATACTTCATCTCCTCATTGACGACGATAACACCTGACATAAGCCAAAGCCAAATCTATATTGGACGGTGAGTATGATTCGGCGGGATTTAGCACCCTAGAGTTGGGGAATGATCTCATACCCCTCGACTCGACCGGTATTTTCATCGTGTGGGAATATGAGCAGATATCCTTTTCCGCAGCTACTTGAAACAGAATCCGGCCCTATGAAAAGGTCGGAATATGCTCATAGTCGCAATATCCGGTTGGTTCGCCGAGTAATCCAATGATTTCTTTCCGATAGCATTTCCCCTCGTTCTTGCTTCGATGCAGAAGCCCAGCTCTGATTTTATTATTCCAAGAGATCCGTTTCCTTTTCATCTTGAGGGTTCAATTTTTCCATCTCATGGGCGTTGCTGAACATGCTCGCAAAGCACACTAAAAACAATGCCTAAAAGCATCTGACTTCTCATTTCGCAAATTATGACCAAATCTAACCGTTGTCTCTTTATAAGCTTTGTCCTGTGATTCCTTAATAACCATTATATGATGGGGATGCCTCCATAAATATGCCTTTTCGTATGCATTTAATCGATTGTATTGTTTGTATACGGAAGGCATGTTTCATCTGCGAGAATCTGCGTAATCCGTGGATTTAAAACATGACCGAAGTTCCCAAGACCGGGATGGTGGGCACAGCCCACCCTGCTGCTCAGGCCATCTCGGCCTCTTCGCCTTCATCCTCTTCCATTTCCTGACCGGTCAGAATGATGGCATTGGATACCAATTGGTGCACACTGACGATCTGGTCCATCTCCAGCCCGTAGAAGGGCAGGACCTTGGAGAATTGGCTCTTGCAGATAGCGCAGATGGCGGCCATGTGGGTGACGTCCTTCTCCTGCATCAGGTTGCTGAGGGCTTCCACTCGCGGCTTAGCGCCCTTGACCCGTAGCTCCATGAGGTCGTCGGTGAGCAGGCCACCACCGCCGCCACAGCAGAAGGTACGCTCACGAATGGTATCCTCATCCATGTCATGGAAGTTGTTGCAGGTCGCCCGGATGATGGCCCGCGGGATGTCGAACTGACCACCCGGCTTGTCACCCATGCGCGAGGCCCGAGCCACGTTGCAGGAGTCGTGATAGGTCAGAACCATGTCGTCGTTCTGCGACTTGTCGAACCTGAGTCTTCCGGCCCGGATCAGGTCGTAGGTGAACTCGCAGATATGCTGGGGCACCGGATAATCGGGGTCAAGGAAGTCCCAGGGGCCAGCCAGAGTATTGAGGAAGCTGTAAGCAACGCGCCAAGCATGGCCGCATTCGCCGAAGACGATGCGCTTGACGCCCAGGTCCATGGCGGCCTTGCGGATGCGCTGGGAGACCCGGCGCATATTCTCGTAGGAGCCGATGAACATGCCGAAGTTGGCACCCTCGGAGGCATAGGAGCTGACGGTCCAGGACACGCCGGCCTCGTGGAATACCTTGCCGTAACCGATGAGGCCGTCCACATGGGGCTCGGCGAAGAAGTCCGCCGAGGGGGTGACCAGCAGGATCTCGGCGCCTTCCTGATCCAGGGGGTATTTGACCGCGACCCCGGTATCGTCTTCCACGTCTTCTTCCAGGCCCTCCAGGGTGTCTTCCAATGCCGGACCGGGCAATCCCAAGTTATTGCCGACCTTGAAGACCTTGCCGATGATCTCGTTACAGTATTTTTGGCCCACCCCGATGCTGTCCATGATCTCCCGTGCGGCCATGGAAATTTCCGCGGTGTCGATCCCGTAGGGGCAGAATACCGAGCACCGGCGGCATTGGGAGCACTGATGGAAATAGCTGTACCAGTCGTCCAGCACCTCGCGGGTCAGGTCCTCGGCCCCCACCAGCTTGGGAAAGTATTTGCCGGCCATCGTGAAGTAGCACCGATAGACCTTGCGCAGCAGGTCCTGACGACCGACCGGCATGTTCTTGGGGTCCTTGGTGCCGAGGTAATAATGGCACTTGTCGGTACAGGAGCCGCACTTGACGCAGGCATCCAGATAGACGCGCAGGGAACGGTACTTGCCGAGCAGCTCGCCCATTTTGGCGATGGCCTTTTCTTCCCAGCCATCGACCAGTTCCCCGGGAAAGCCGAGCGATTCCTGGAACTCGGGCTTGGAGAGGAAGGGCTTGCTGTGAACCATCGCATCCGACTCGAGGGTCGGTATCTGCGCATACTGTTCGAGCTCGGGTACCTTGAAATCTGCCTTTGCCATGTTCCTACCTCGTCAGCGGATGCCGCAACGCGCAAGCACTGAAATTCAGGTCACTGCTCAAGACCCTTGGCCCAGTCCGCGAGGTGACGTTTCTCGCGGGGGTTGTCTACTTGGTTGCGCGTGGGACTGAAGAACAATCCAGGCGCATGCAACAACTTGCTGAATGGGAAGACGAGCATGAGGGCCACCACCAGAAGCAGGTGCAGGAGCACCAGAGGGTCCGCAGGCAGCGGTGAGAAGTCGAATGTGAGCAGACCGCGGAAGAAGAGCTTGATGGCAATGACGTCCACATGGATGACATAGGTCATCAGCAGACCGCTGAGGGCGATGAGGACCAGCAATAGGAGCAGCAGGTGGTCCGAAGGTCCGGTAATGTAGTGGACCCGATCGACGAGGAACCGCCGTGCCCACAGGCCGATCAACCCCACGGCCATGGCGATTCCGCCATAGATGCCGAAAGGTTGGATCAACTGAATGGGTAGCCAGACCGGGTCGATGAAGTAGCGCAGGTGACGCAGGGTGACCAGAAACAGCCCGAGATGGAAGAGCCAGCCGAAGATCCAGGTCCATTTGTTACCTTTGAACAGACTCTCGAAGAAGACGACTTCCCGCACCAAGCGCAGGACGACTCCACCGGTGGTGACGGGTGCCGGTGTGGTCGGGATCTTTAAGGGTGCCGGCGCGCGTGCGTATTGCACGATTTTGCGAGCCAGCCCACCGACCAGCACGGCAGCGGCAAAGTAGAATAAGATGGTGTATAGGACTGTCAGAGCCGACATGTTCCCGCTACCTTCAGTGGATCCGTCGAATGACCGGGGGATGGAAATACTCCCCCGAACAACCAGTCGCACCGGCTGTCCCGCGCTTCGTAGGGTACGGATGGGGCTCGCCCCCGCTTACCGATCCTTCAGCCGTGGGCCCCGTGGGCCTGTAAGGAGACCGGATACCCTTCCGTCAGACGCAGCCCGTGGGCTTGGGAAGACCGGCATAGCGACAGGCCTGCTTGGCGGGACCATAGGGGAACAGGCCGTACAGATATTTGCTGTTGCCCTTCTCCTTGCCCATCTTTTTGCCAACGGCCTTGGTCAATACTCGAACCGCGGGGGCGATCTGATACTCCTCGTAGTACTGGCGCAGGAACTTGATGATATCCCAGTGCTCGTCCGTCAGATCCAGGTTGTCTTCCTTGGACATGACTTCAGCCACACCCTTTTCCCACTCCTGGATATTGGTGAGGTAACCCTCTTCGTCGGTCTCGTAGGTTTTACCGTTGACTTCGATAGCCATGATGATCTCCTCTCGCTTGGAAATTGAGGCGATTGACGAAAAATGATGTACCGGACTGGGCCGGATTTTCGTTCGTATTCAAGGCGCGGTAACCAGCGCCTAGTGGACTAGGTAACGGTTGACGCAACACGGAAGACGGACGAAAAGACTACCAAGACGGCATTTCATTTGACAGAAATCGCCTGGATACTAGAGCCAGGCCTGAACCTTGTCGTTTTTCTCGGCCAAGTCCACGAAACCAGCATAATCCACGACCCGGATCCCGTCGATCACACGTTCCGCAATGAACCCGCGGGCTATCAGATCGGGGCCCAGGACATACAAGAACTGCTTGGCGAGCGCGGTCTTGATTTGCCCTTCCATACCGGTACCCTTCAGGGCCACATAGATGCCGTCCTCGAACAAGAGTACAGAATCGTCCTCGCCGGCGAATTTCAGGCAGGATTCCAGAGCATTACGCTCGAACGGCGATTTGTTGACTGTGTGTAGGATGCTCACGAAATCTCCTCCTTAGAAGCTGAAGATCACGTCGGACTCGGCCATGAGCTCGGTTACCCGGGCGGAATCCACCACTTCGACGATATTCTCGACTTCTTCCTCGGTCTCCCAATCTTCCCAGGCGATCGCCACCAGATCGTCCTGAGTCAATCCGCGGGCGTCGAGCGAGTCCCGATCCACGTAGATGTTCTTGACTTCGTAGTCGCCCAAAGTCCGGTAGGTGGGTGAGAAGTTCTTCATGCCGATATCGGCCGTATCCTGGCCCTTGGTGAGCTGATAGACCCCATCATCGAGGAACATCAAGCGCACGTCCTGGTCGAAGGCGGCACCGATGAGTACGACTTCCAGAGATTCCCAAGCATAGATGGTGCCATAGGGGGCCTTGCGATTGAGGTACAAGAACTTCTTGATGGTTTCTACGGTTTCTTCGGACATAGCGTACCCCCTTAGTCACCGAACACGACGAGCCGATCCGACTGGATAGCCGCCTCGACCAACTGTCCCAGGCCGGAGATGCGGTATTTGGGATGGATATTGGTGGCATCCTTGCTGTTACGCTGGGCCTCGCCTTCGTCGACGATGCCGCGGCGTTGGGCCGCAGCGACGCAGACCACTAGGTCGAGCTCGTGCTGCTCGGCCAGCTCTGCCCAGCGGTTGACGATGTTACGGTCGTCCTGGGGCGGCGTGGTCAACCGGGTCCCGTTGTTAACGCCATCATGATAGAAGAAGACCCGGAACACCTCGTGCCCCTTCTCCAGCACGGCCTTCGTGAAGAAGTACGCCGAGTCGGACGCCTGGTGTTGATAGGGCCCCTCGTTGATTTGAATTGCGAACTTCATAGCGACCTCAATGTTATGATCCCCCTCCCCTGCTCCTGGTGGGGAGCGGGGGAGGGTTTCCGCTTATCCGCTCGGGCGATCGACGGAGATCGGCTCAGAAGCGGATGTAGTTGGACGCATTGAAGCTGGCCCGGGAGCCACGCCAAGTATCGATGTGGTACTTGGTGAAGGGCAGCTCGACCTCCTCGAAGAAACGCGGCCAACCGATCCGCTCGATCCACTCGTTGACCCGCTCCCAGTCCCGGGCGCCTTCCTTGTAGGCCTTGAGGATACGCTTGACGATCGCGGTCGCCTCGGGCCAGCGCGGCGGGTTGTTGGGGATGCCGGCAGCGACCAGCTTTTGGAAGGTGGGCTTGCCGCGGGCGTTGGAGTGGTTGCCGCCGACCCAGATGGCCAGCTTGGAGTGCTCGGCATCGTTGATCTGCATGGGGGGACAGGGCGGGAAGCAAGCACCGCAGCAGATGCATTTACGCTCGTCGACTTCCAGCGAGGGCTTGCCGTTGACCATGGCCGGACGGATGGCCGCTACCGGGCAACGGGCCACTACCGAGGGACGCTCACAGACATTGGCCACCAAATCATGGTTGATCTTGGGCGGCTTGGTGTGCTGCACATTGATGGCGATGTCTCCCTGGCCACCGCAATTGATCTGGCAGCAGGAAGTAGTGATATGCACCCGGTTGGGCATGTTGGCTTCTTTGAACTCGTCGATGAGCTCGTCCATCATGGACTTGACGACGCCGGAGGCATCGGTGCCCGGGATGTCGCAGTGCAGCCACCCCTGGGTGTGGGAGATCATGGCCACCGAGTTCTGGGTACCACCCACGATGAAGCCGGCATCTTCCACCGCCTTGATCAGGGGCTCCACCTTGGTGGGATCGGCCACGATGTATTCCAGGTTCGAGCGCAAGGTGAAGTGGATGAAGCCCTCGGCGTACTGATCGCCGAGGTCGCACAGCTTGCGCAGGGTGAAGACATCGAGGATGCGTTGGGTGCCGACCTTGATGGTCCAGACCTCGTCGCCGCTGTAGGCCACATGCCGCAGCACCCCTACCCGTGGGTGCTCGTGGTACTTCCACATGCCGAAGTTTTTACGCATCACGGGATGCATGTACTGCCAGGGATCGGGGCATCCGGATTCGATCGGCTCACGCATTTCAGCCATCGCCTGTCCTCCAGTCTTTAAAATTCAGTCGAAATCTCAAGGTCGTGGCCGGCCGTGGGGTGCCCCCACGCCAGCCCGGCATGCATGGGCCGGGCCGTTCAGGTCCCGGTCTCGGCTTGACGCTCAAACCAAGCCTCCGCCGCCTCGTCCCAATCGTCCATACGGACATAGGAGCTCTCGCGCGGGTGGCTCAGCATGTTGGGGTCGGGCTCGATGCCGAGACCATCGAGGAAATTGGCCAAGCCGATGCGCTCGATCATTTCGCCGCAGCGTTCGTGCTCCAGACCGTTCTCGGCCCAGAAGTCGATGATCTCTTCGGCCATCTCGACCAGGGATTCGTAGTCTTCCTCCGTCTCCAGCTTCTTGAAGGGTACGATCACGGTACCCATCAGGTCGCCGATCTTGAGGGTACGTTTGCCGCCGACACAGATGGTCACACCCTTGTCATCACCCGGGTGCAGGGCCTTGGGCATCACATTCAGGCAGTGCATGCAACGCACGCAGTCGCGATTATTGACGATGAGAGTACCGTCGTCGTTCAGGGACAGGGCTTGGGTCGGACAGCGGGTGATGATATTGTCGATCAAGTATTGGCGGCCTTTGGTCTTGAAATAGTTTTTGACCTCGTCCTGATCGACCTTCATATCGTCCCGCCAAGTGCCGATGACAGCGAAATCCGCGCGTTCGATGGCATTCTGACAATCGTTGCCACAGCCGGAGACCTTGAACTTGAACTTGTAGGGCAGGGCCGGACGATGCACATCGTCGGTAAAGTTGTTCACCAACAGACGGTGGGCCTTGAGCTCGTTGGTGCAGGACATCTCGCAACGGGCCGCACCGACGCAGGACATGGCAGTACGCACGCAAGGACCGGCCCCGCCCAGGTCCCAACCATAGTCGTTGATCTCGTCGAAGAAATGCTGAGTATTTTCGGTATCGGTACCGATGAACATGATGTTGCCGGTCTGGCCATGGAAGGTCACCAGACCGGAGCCGAATTTCTCCCAGCTATCGGCCAACTTGCGCAGCATGTCGGTGGAGTAATGATTACCCGCCGGCGGCTGCACGCGCAGGGTATGGAACTCCTTGGATTCGGGAAAGGCATTTCCAACCTCGGAGAAACGGGGAATGATGCCACCACCGTAGCCGTATACCGAAACCGTACCACCCTTCCAATATCCTTTGCGGGTCTCGTAGGAGTGTTCCAACTGGCCCAACAGGCTGTTGGTCACCTGATTGATACGTTCATCCGGATGCTCGTCGCGCAGCCGCTTGATACCGGAAATGAAGCTCGGCCAAGGACCGCTCTCCAACTGGTCGAGCATCGGTGTTTCGTGTTTCTCGATGGCCATTACGCTGCCTCTCCTGATCGTTGACGTAAGTTCGGATAAAAAGCCATATCGTTTGGCGCAGACCGTCCGCACCGGAGCCCGCGCCCTAGCTACGCTGAATTTGTCAGAATCGATGATGCCCGCCGCTCGACAGGATATGCCGGAGGCCGCAGGCCGGTATTGCGATCGTCAATATACGCACGCTACCTGGGGTGAGCTACTCCACTTTCGGGGGATAATGGCTTCGGTTTTCTATACCTGAACGGGGTAACCGTATCCCAGTGCACCCATGTAGAAATACCTTAATCGCCTTAGGAATTCGCCGACAAGCCGAGGGACCCTGAGCGGCGATGTTACGCAGTGATGACCCGTTAGTCAATGCTTACTAATATGTAACTATTCAGGACCTCTTGCCAAGCAGAAGGCTACGCGCGTACCCTGGAACCATGCCTGAATAGAACGCCCTAACCCATTCTCCGGAAAGCCCCGACGACGAGCTTAAGCGGCTGCATGAACGGGTGGCGGAGCAGGCTGTGATCATGGAGGGGCAAACTGCGACCATATGAGCAGATGCATGAGCGCATTGCAGGAACTCGAAGTACGTCTGGCCAAGGATAGCCACAACTCCAGCCGGCCACCATCCTCAGACTGTCCGTTCAAGAAGCCACCACCACGTTCGCGGCGCCAACCCGGCGGGCGCAAGCCCGGTGGACAACCGGGTCGGCGCGGCGTCACCCGCTCCCTGGTCGATGACCCCGACCAGTGCGTGATCCTCCCGCTGCCGGGGACCTGTGCGGGCCGGCGCGGCGGCACCGGGATCGCCACTATGGGGCTCGCAGAGCGACGCCAAGTGGTCGAGGTGGTGATCCAACGTGAGGTCATCGAGTACCGCATTGTCAGCGGGACTTGTGCCTGCGGGCGCGCGCAACGCAGCACGATATAAGCGGGGATACAGGTGCCCAGACAGGATTACTTGTGCCTGCGGGCGCGCGCAACGCAGCACGTTTCCCGCGGGGATCGAGGCCCCGGTGCAATACGGACCGGGCGGGTCGGCCTTTGCGGTGTACATGACTCCATATCCGCTGCGGTCCTACCAGCGCACCGCCGAGGTGCTCAATGAGCGGGCCGGCCTGGCGATCTCACCGGGCACCCTCCAGCGCACCGTACGGGTGGTCGCCGCTCGCCTGGAGGCGCCAGTCACCGCGATTCGCGACGCACTCGTCGCCGCGCCGGTGGCCCATGCCGATGAAACCGGCCGGCGCGTGAACGGCAACCTGTACCGGCTACACGTACTCAGCACCAACCGGCTTACGGCCTGCTGCCCTCATCCCAAACGTGGGGCCGAGGCCCTGGATGCATTCGGCCTTTTGTCCCAATTCGTGGGCATACTGGGGGGCATCACCACCGGTCAGCCTACGAGCGCTACCAATGTCTACATGCCTCCTGCAAGGTCCATCATCTGCGCCAGCTGATCGCCATCGCTGAGAGGTCCCCGAGCCGGCCGTGGGCAACCGATATG
>Ga0209788_1000098_pt1 | contig 24116 bp, 22 predicted proteins | sample WorMetLIZISLAND1_2_FD_187415 | JGI IMG/M metagenome (GOLD analysis project Ga0209788, IMG submission 187415) | Marine gutless worms symbiont microbial communities from Max Planck institute for Marine Microbiology, Germany - Olavius clavatus LIZARD... ...
ATCCCGGTGCCGCCGCGCCCGCCCGCACAGGTCCCCGGCAGCGGGATGATCACGTACTGATCGGGGGCCTCGACCAGGGAGCGGGTGACGCCGCGCCGACCCGGTTGTCCACCGGGCTTGCGCCCGCTGGGTTGGCGCCGCGAACGTGGTGGTGGCTTCTTGAACGGTGAGTCCGAGGATGGTGGCCGGCTGGAGTTGTGGCTATCCTTAGCCAGACGTGCTTCGAGTTCCTGAATGCGCTCATGCATCTTGCTCAATGGTCGCAGTTTGCCCCTCAATGATCGCAGCCTGCTCCGCCACCCGTTCACGCAGCCGCTTAAGCTCGTCGTCAGGGCTTTCCGGAGAATGGGTTAGAGCGTGCTGTTCAGGCATGGTTCCATGGGTACGCGCGTAGCCTGCTGCTTGGCAAGAGGTCCTGAATAGTTACCTCAAGCGTAAAATCTGCGGGATAGGTTGATATCTGATAATCCGGCGGAGCACTTTCATAGTGCTTCATCTTCCGAAGTTACCGGTTCTAAATCAAGATCACTCGGAGCGCAGTTGACACGCTCATATTCAATTTTCGCATCGGTTTCTTCAAATTTAGTCATCTATTGCTCCTAAGCTTAGTAGCGCATAGCGTACAAACATTTATGCATCATGCGTTCATCTAGTCCCTTTGGAATTTGGCGCCCTCGACAGGACTCGAACCTGTGGCCTATCGCTTAGGAGGCGATTGCTCTATCCTGCTGAGCTACGAGGGCGGGGTGATGGTGGAGCCGAGGGGGATCGAACCCCTGACCTTCGCATTGCGAACGCGACGCTCTCCCGGCTGAGCTACGGCCCCGGTTTGAATCTATAGGTAGCGCTTGGCGGAGGTGCCTTTCCGGCACAGAGCCGCATTCTAGCACCGATTCTTGGCATGGATTATCGCAAAGGCGCCTTGGATTTTTCGAGGTTCCTGCACGCTTCAGGATTGCAGGATCAGCTCCAACACCGCCTTGCTGCCGAAGTAGGCCAGGGCTAGGTTCACGAAGCCGCTCAGGGTCCACAGGATAGCGGTACGACCACGCCACCCATAGCGCAGACGCCCCAGGAGGAGGGCACCGAAGACCAGCCAGCCGAGCATGGAGAGTACGGTCTTGTGTACTAGGTGCTGGGCGAACATGTCTCCCAGGAAGGCAAAGCCGCTGATCAAGGCCAGGGTGAGCAGGATGAACCCGATGCCGATCATATCGAACAAGAGGCTCTCCATTGTCTGTAGCGGCGGCAAGGCGCGTAGGAAACCGACCGGTTGTCGACTGTGCAGGTGATGATCTTGCAACGCCAGCAGGATTGCCTGCACGCTGGCCAGGGTCAACAGGCTATAAGCCGGTATGGAGAGCAACACATGGATCCGGAGGGGCCAGTCCGAGGATGTGAGCATGATGCCCTGACTCGGACTCGGATAGCGGGCCTCCAGAAACAGGGTCAGGGCCGCCGTGGGAAAGATGAGAATGCCCAGATTCTCCAACGGCTTCGTACAGCTGGAGACGAGCAGGAGTGCGACGACGGTCCAGGCGGTCAGCACCAAGGCGTTGAAAAAGGCCAAATTGAGTCCGGGTTGGCTGAAGACGATGTCGTAGACCAACCAAGTATGCAGGGCCAGCCCTGCGAATCCGACGGCCAGGGTGAAGGTATGTCCGGGTGCGCCGGGCTCGTTGTAGCGGAACAGCCGCCAAGCGATGAGGACACCACAGGCTAGATAGAGCAGGATGGCAACCGATGACATCGAGGTGTGACTCATAGCGGCGGATGATGACACAAAGCGGCGCGGCGGGAAAAGCCGTTGGGTACGGCCCTCATCAAACACCCCATAACATACTGTTCTAAAATTGATTTTATTCGGACTCGTCAAGCAGCCTCACTGAGTGTAAGGTCGAGATGCTTGGCCTTCACACCAGTGTCTGATAGGCCTCGGTTCCCCGCGGCCCCTCTATGTTGCCACTTGTTTGCTACGCGACAGCGCGCCGCCTACCAAGGGGGTGGGTTCTCTCTTTTGAAACGATGCGGAGAAACCCGGAAACAAAGGGTTAGCCGATCATAGGGTGGCCTGTACCCACCATTGAGCTTACTCGATATTTTCTTTTTTGCCGCCAATGAACGCGAATGGACGCAAATGAGCCGAAAAGGTTGGTTCATTCTCGTCGACTTTGCTTGAATAGATTTGCGTTCATTGGCGTTTATTGGCGGCTGAATTTTCTCCCCGCAGCGCTTACTCGATATTTCCCGGTGGGTGCAGCCCATTTAAGGAGGTGAGCCGGCAATAGGAGCTCCGGGTGGTCTGGATGCCGGCTCGTCCGGCGACCGGAGAATTCCGGCCTCACGGGCGCTGGTGACTAGGTCATCCAACCCCAGCCGGCCGCACTTGTGGCCGGCCAGCGCATTACAGTGGCGGAGCAGTGCCGACGGAGCGAGCCCGGCGAATCGACCATCCATCACCGCGGCATTGAAGACGTCCCCCGCCCCCAAGGTATCCCGAACCGAGGGTGGCCGATAGGCGGGCGCAAAGCGGATGTCCCCACCGTGGGGTTGGGCATAGGCCCCCGCCTCGCCCCAGGGCAGGATCAATAGCCCGGCGTCCGTGTGTTCCCACTGATCTTCGAGGAACCGCCGAGGATCTCGGTAGCCGCGGCTGCGGGCATAGCGGCAGGAGAAAATCAACACATGTGACCCCAGGAGCAAGGCTTCGATCCCGGGCCGCGGCTTTTCGATCTCCAGCGAGATCCCGGTCCCCGGGCAACGCGCGGCGCAATCTTGCAGCATGGCCGCGGTTTCTTTAGGCTCGCGGCCTTCGAAATGTATCCAGTCATAGCCGTCGAGCGGAATCCGGGCGAAATCGGCCGCCGCCAGCTCGGGCAGATTACGATAGTGGATGATGGTGCGGCTGCCCCCGGCCCGGCTCAGGGTGACATAGGAGGTAGGTGTGCTACCTTGGGGATGGAACACGCAAGCACTGGTATCGATGCCGCGGCGTTCGAGGTCCTTCAGGACCTGCGCGCCCTCGGCGTCCCGGCCCAGGGTCCCGGCCCAGGCGCAGGTATGGCCCAGTTGGCTGAGCACCGCCAGGGTATTGGCCGCATTGCCGCCGCGCACGATGCGCCGATCCAAGGCGCGCAGCTCCGCGTCCTCCGCCGGGTAGGCCGCCACCTCGTTGACGATATCCAGGGCGGCGACGCCCACCACCAGGATGCGCCGGGGCCCTTTACTCATGGGGTACACGCAGGGTCAGGGTGTTGCCACGCTGGAGGAGATCGAACCGCTTCAGATAGCTCATACCCAATAGGACTTCCTCACCCGGCATATTAGGCAGCACGGAGGCTGGTACCCAGCGGGCCGTCAGGCCGCCTAGATCGACGCTGTCGAGCCGCGCGCTCCAAATTCGGATGTTGCCGTTCGCCGTTTTCGCCATATGGGGCTGGCCCAAGGGGATCCTGAGCCGACGTGCCACCTGGAGTGGGAGCGCAACATCGGTGGCACCCGTGTCGACCAGAAAGACTACCGGTTCGCCGTTGATCCTGCCATTGGCCACATAGTGCCCGAACCGGTTGTGCTGTAACACTACCCGAACCTAGCCCTGCCTATCCGGGATCGCCTCAATATCCCGGTTTGGGTTCTCCCGGTCGTCGAGCTGGTGTTGGAAGAACAGGACCAGCACGGCCAACCCGACCACCCAGGCCGCGAATAGCATGGCCCGGCCGAGCCGTGACGGCAGGTCCTGGGTATGGAGTGGGTCCTGAGGCATGGTCGATGAGAGCCCGTCCGGCTCCGAATAGTGACTCGCAACCGGTGGCGGCTAGAACCTATGCACATACTATACCCGTCACTCGCCGTCACTTGGAGATTGTCCGCCGTCCCGCCGGTCGTTCCGGGACAATTCGGAGCAGCAGATACCATGACATGCATTCACGCCCGTACGGCCCGAACAGTGCCGCTGGAAACCGAAAACCGGCGGCTGATATATTCACTGACCATGGACATCAATTTTCTCGAATTCGAGCGACCCATCGCCGAGCTCACGGCCAAGATCGATGAGCTCAAACACGTCGGCAACGATAACGAGATCAATATCGAGGAGGAGATCGAACGGCTCGAGAACAAGAGCCGGGACCTGACCGAATCGATCTTCGCCAAGCTCACACCCTGGCAGATCTCGCAGCTTTCGAGACACCCCCAACGTCCCTACCTGCTGGATTATGTGGAGCGCATGTGCGACGACTTCCAGGAGCTCCACGGGGACCGGGCCTTTGCCGACGACCCGGCCATCGTCGGTGGCCTCGGGCGCCTCGACGGGCGCTCGGTGATGATCATCGGCCATCAGAAGGGACGGGGCACCAAGAGCAAGCTCTCTCGCAACTTCGGCATGCCGCGGCCGGAAGGCTACCGCAAGGCCTTGCGGCTGATGAAAATGGCGGAGCGTTTCCGCCTGCCCATCCTCACCTTTATCGATACCCCCGGTGCCTATCCGGGGGTCGGGGCGGAGGAGCGGGGACAAAGCGAGGCGATCGCCCGCAACCTCCAGGTCATGGCGCATCTGCGTACCCCTATCTTATGCACTGTCATCGGCGAGGGGGGCTCCGGGGGAGCCTTAGCCATCGGCGTGGGGGACCGGCTCATCATGCTCCGGTACAGCACTTACTCGGTCATCTCACCGGAGGGCTGTGCCTCGATCTTATGGAAGAGTGCGGACAAGGCCCAGCTCGCCGCCGAGGCCATGGCCATCACCTCCGACAAGCTCAAAGAACTGGGATTGATCGATGAGGTCATTCCCGAACCCAGGGGCGGTGCCCATCGGGACCCGGACACCATGGCCGCGAGCATCAAGCAGACCCTGCTGGAGCACCTGGACCGGATCGACGGCCAGGATACCGACCAGCTACTGGCCCGACGTTACGAGCGCGTGCTGGGATACGGGCGGTACAGCGAATAGGCTTCCCCTCATCTCGCGGCGGTCCCGGTCGTGCCCGCATTCACACCCGAATGGCTGCTGCCGCGTCTTACCGCCTTGCCTGCCGCACGCAACGGTTGGGTCGCCTATAGCGGTGGCCTGGATTCTTCCGTGTTACTCCACGCCTTGGCCGCACTCCGTGACCGACTCCCTTTCGAGATGGGGGCTTGGCACATCGATCACGGCCTGCATCGGGACTCGCGCGCCTGGGCCGCACATTGCGCCCGTACTTGCGGGCGGCTCGGGGTACCATTGCGGACACGGCACCTAGCGTTGACCCCGGTCCGGGGCGAGAGCTTGGAGGCGGTGGCCCGGCAGGCACGCTATGCCTCCCTGGCCGCCGTGCTGAGACCGGGTGACCTTCTGTTTACGGCTCAGCATCGGGACGACCAAGCGGAGACCCTGCTGCTAGCCCTGCTGCGCGGCAGCGGGCTAGCCGGCTTGGCAGCTATGCCCCCGGTGGCGCCCTTGGGGGCCGGTTGGCTAGCTCGGCCCCTGCTGGAGTGCGGTCGGACCGAGCTACTCGAGTACGCCGAGGACCGAGGTCTATCTTGGCTGGAAGATCCGAGCAACCGGGATCCGAGGTTCGACCGTAACTTCCTTCGCCACCGCGTGCTGCCCCGGCTGGCGGAACGTTGGCCCGCGTGCGCGACCAGCATCGCGAGGAGCACGGCCCATTGTGCGGAGGCCCAGGCGCTGATCGATCTCGCCGCCCGCAAGGTGCAGCTCGCCGCCGCGGGACAGCGACCCGGCACCCTCTCCATCCATCATCTGCGGAGCCTGGAGTCGCCCTTGTGCAAGGCCGTGCTGCGCCACTGGTTCCGCGACCGGGAGCGCGTCCCGCCGGATTCCCGACACCTCGACCGCATCCTCACCGAGGTGATGACCGCGCGCCCGGATGCGAATCCGCTGGTTGCTTGGCCGGGCTGCGAGGTCCGTCGCTACCGGAACGACTTGTTCGCCCTGGCCCCCCTGCCCCCGATCCCGACCCCAAGTCCGATCCCTTGGCATCGGGGCATTCTCCCATTGCCCGAAGGGCTCGGCCATCTGGAGCTGTTGGCGACCGATGGACGGGGCCGAGACCCACAGGATCTCTTCGCGTCCGGATTGGCGGTCCGCTTCGGCACCCGGGGCCTTCATTGCCGACCGGTGCGGGGCGGACCGCGGCGCCCTTTGAAAAAGCTGTTTCAGGAGCAAGGTGTACCTCCCTGGGTCCGCGCCTATATTCCCTTGGTCTTCGCGCAGGATGAGCTGATCGCCGTGGGCGACATCCGAACCTGCTGTCTCGAAGACGCGGCCTGGGAACGGGAATTCCAGATCCGATGGCAATCGGACCTGTGGCAAGGGCTGTCGCTTACCGCACCGATCAACACCCCATGGCCGAGCTGCTCCGGGACCTGCTGACCTGGGTCACGGCCAACCCGGGATGGGCCTATTTGGCCGTCTTCCTGACGGCCATGGTGGAGTCCTTGGCTATCGTCGGCCTCATGGTGCCGGGGGTCGTCATGATGATCGCCGCCGGGGCCTTGATCGCCGCCGGGGCTCTGGACTTCCAGCCCGTCTGCCTATGGGCGATCGCCGGCGCCGTGGTCGGCGACGGGGCCAGCTATTGGCTGGGGTACCGCTATCGAGAACGGCTGCAAGGTCTCTGGCCCTTCAAATATTATCCGGAAAGCCTGACCGCCGGGGTCCGCTTTTTCGAACGGTACGGTGGCAGAAGTGTGGTGCTCGGGCGCTTTGTGGGTCCGACACGCGCGGTCATTCCCTTGGTAGCCGGCATGCTGGGTATGAGACCCGGCCGCTTCCTGGTCGCCAATATCTTCTCTGCCGTCGTCTGGGCGCCGGCCTATCTACTGCCGGGCATCATCTTCGGCGCCTCCCTGGAGCTGGCGGCGGAGGCGGCCTTCCATCTGGTCTTGCTGCTGCTCGCCCTGGCGGTCTCGATATGGGCCGCGGCCTGGGGCATCCGACAGGTCTTCCAATGCTACAGCCACCGCGCCCGGGGCTGGGTGGAGGGCCTGTTGCGCTGGGCGGAATTTCACCCGCGGATGAGTGATATCGCCCGTGCCCTGGCGGACCCCGGACACCCCGAGACCAAGACTCTGACCGTGCTGGCCGGGGTTCTGCTCCTGACCGCGTTGCTCTTCGCGCTGGTCACCGGGCTTATCGTCGCCGGGGCACCGGACCTAGCCTTGAACCGGATGGTGCTGAACCTCGCGCTCAGTATCCAAACCCCGGTAGCGAACCATCTGATGGCCAGCTTCGGCCGCAGTGGAGACTTGGCCGTTATTCTACCCTTGGTTCTGGTCGTCTCCGGCTGGCTCTACCGACGTGGCCGGCACCGCCACACCTACTACTGGCTCGCCGCCGGCACCTTCGCCATCCTCGCCGGTCCCCTGCTGGCATGGCTGCTCCAGATCCCGCAGCCCGACATCGGCCCGAGCGGACTCGCCGCCAAGTCCTTCCCCAGCGGCCACACCCTGCGGGCCACGGTGGTCTATGGCTTCCTGGCCGTCTTGCTCGCCGGCGGCCTGACCCCAACTTGGCGCTGGCTACCCTACGCCGGGGCCGGCATCCTCATGCTGGTAGTAGGGCTATCCCAGCTCTATTTCGGTATCCATTGGCTCACCGATGTCCTGGGCAGCCTCACCCTGGGCCTCGCCTGGGTCGCCGTATTGGGACTCGTCTACCGCCGTCACCAGGGACTCGAGACCCCTCGGCCGTGGCTCGGGGCCATCGCCCTGGGCACCTTGGTGGTCGCATTGGGTCTCCAGAGCCTAGCCTCCCACGGTCCCGATCCCGCCTTCTACAACCGTTCCGTGACGACCATCGCCATCACCCAAGCCGATTGGAGGACCGAGGTCTGGCGTACTTTGCCGCACCTGCGGGACGATATACGGGAGAACAATCGCCATCCTCTGAATCTACAGTATGTCGGCAGGCTTGCCGATCTGCGCCGCCGACTCGCGGACCGAGGTTGGGAAATGGGATTGTCGCTGAGCTGGGGTGCGGCCATAAAGCTACTGTCTCCGTCCTTGCCGCTGGCGGAGCTTCCCGTCATACCCCATGTCCACCAGGGTCGCCATGAGGCCCTAGCGCTGGTCAAGCAGGCGACCCCTGGCCGCCGGCTGGTGCTGCGCCTATGGACCACGCCCTATCGTATCGACGGCAAGATGCCGCTTTGGGTCGGAAACGTCACCGCCCAGCACAAGCGGGTCCGGCTCGATCTCCTAGCGCTGCCGACTACGGACGCCGATACCCGAGGTCCCTTGGACTCCGTGCGGCAGGACTTCTCCGAGCTACACCCCGTGCGCCCGGACCGGGCCGGACCGCTTCTGCTCCGGATTATCCGGCCCCAGCTGTAGGTCCCGAAGATATCCGGATCATGGATCATAGAAGCCGGTCCGAGCCGTGATGATACGACCCCTCGCGGACCTCTCGAGGGCGCCTTGAAAAATCCGGTAGCGCACCTTGGATTCTTCAGGGTGCGTTCAAGCACCACCAATTGTGCAAGATGTCCTATCCCGGGTCTGCTGCGACCGGGCCTTTTTCAGCTTCAACAACGGTAGATTCGGAGACTCCGGGCGTGGACCCAAGGTATTACGGGCACAGTCCACAACTAGGTCCAGTTCCTTGAGCACGAGTTGCCCGATCAGTGGCTCACACAAGGGCGGTCCGATCACGCAGTCCGTCACCATGGAACGGCCCAGCAGTGAAACCTCCAAACCTCGGGCAAGCGGTAGCTCCTCGCGGCGATCGTCCGCATAGGTCACGATGACGTGTCCGCCCCGGCTCAGACCGAGCTTCCCAACCTCGTCCTGTGGCAAGTAGTACCATCAAGGTGCCGGTGTCGACCAGACAATCTAAGGTAACTGGTAGGAACATCCTCGATATAGCCTGAGCCGTGTTCCACCAGTGCCACATCGACAAAGTTTCTCATGGTTGCCCTTATTCTGACCTCGCCCATATCTTTATCCTCGATGTTTTCCAAGGGGGACCCTTCGGAATATGGCTACCATATACCCGATTGCACGTGAATATTTCGCCACGATGCATGCCGCTCGTACCCGGTAGCCGCGTTGCAACTCGTTGCGCCTAGCTCTCGGGCACGACAAACGTCCCTCACTTTCCGCAAAAACCATGTGCAAACCATGTGCGACGGGTATATCGAACGACTCGATGCTCCCTCGAGGTGCTTTCAGGTCCGCGACAGGGTGGCCAGAAAGTTCAGGGTGATGTGTGCGCTCACCCCCCATAACAGCTCTCGGTCGAAGCGGTCGTAGAAGATCACGGCCCTGACCTCGGGATGGTCCGGTGCCGGCTAAGTGCGCACCTGCCGATGGGTGGGATCGGCCAGCCAGGCCAAGGGGATATGGAAGACTCGGGCGACCTCGACGGGATCGGGCGTCAGGTCCAGGGGCCAAGGGATCTCACCCACGAAGGGGGTGACCAGATAGTTGCTGGTCGTCTACAAGGGCCGTAGCTTACCGAGCAGCCGGACCTGCTCCGGATCCAGCCCGATTTCTTCCTGGGCCTCGCGGAGCGCGGTAGCGGCCGCATCCGAGTCCGCCGGATCTCGGCGACCACCGGGAAACGCGACTTGGCCGCTGTGATCATCTCCGGTGTGCTCGGTGCGCCGGATGAAGAGCAGATGCCAAGCCTCCCGGTGCCGAAACAGGGGTAGCAGAACCGCTGCCGGCCGAAGCCTCCGGTCGGGTGCCCCCGGCAGCTCCCGGATGGGGGTAGCGGATACCCAGCCGGATCCCAGCCGGTCGGAGATTGCGGTGCGGTCGAGCTGATCGAGCCTCGATCCAGTATCCACGCGGTCAGACTCCCTCAAAGCCCCTGCAGGTCACTATCCACGATCAAAGCCATCCGCACCAACTCGGCCAGGGAGTGGGCGCGCATTTTGTCCATGACCCGCGCCCGATGCGCCTCCACCGTCTTGGTGCTCACCCCCAGTACGGCGGCGATCTCTTTGTTGGCGCGACCTTCGGTGACCCTGATCATGACCTCGTGCTCGCGCGGCGTTAGCTCCGCCAAGCGGACGGCGATCTCCGCCCGCTGGGATCTGAGCCGGCGCTGTTTTTCGTCGAACTCCAGGGCGTTGCGGATGCTGGTGAGCAAGTCTTCGTCGTGGAAGGGCTTTTCGATGAAGTCCACGGCCCTGGATTTCATGGCCTTGACGGCCATCGCCACGTCACCATGGCCGGTAATCATAATCACCGGCAGCCGGGAATCCTCCCGTGCCAGATGGGCCTGGAGGTCCAGACCGCTCATGCCCGGCATGCGGATATCGAGGAGCAGACATCCGGCCCGACCCGGAAAATATTCGCTCAGAAATTCGTCCGCCGAACCATAGGTCTTGACCCGCATGCCGATGGATTCGATGAGCCATTTGAGCGAGTTGCGCATTGCCTGGTCGTCATCCACGACAAAGATGGTGGGCGTGGGTTCGCTGCTCATACCGGCTTCTCCCATAAATCCGAGTTCAATAAGTTAATACACAATTATCGGTTCTGCCGTGGCGACAACCGGTAGCCGGATCACGAAGACCGCCCCTTGCTGCGGCACGGATTCCGCCCGGATACTGCCCTTGTGGTTCTCGATGATTGTCTGGCTGATCGGTAGCCCCATGCCCATGCCCGACTCCTTGGTGGTGAAGAAGGGCTCGAACAAGGAGGACATGCGTTCCGGCGCGATGCCTGGACCCGAGTCCCGAACCGAAACTTCGGCAAAGTCACCGCGCGACCGGGTGCGCAGGGTCAAGCGTCGCGCCGGGAGCGGTACTTCCTGCAAGGCATCGAGCGCATTGCGTATCAGATTGAGCAAGACCTGCTCGATCTGCACCAGATCCACGTCCACCGCAATCCCCCTCGGCTCCGGATCGAGCTCGATCCTGAAGCCCATCCGTTCGGTATCGAACTCCACGAAGGAGCAGACCTCCCGCACCAGATGGTTGAGATCGACCCGCGATCGGAGTGGCGGTTGCTTGCCGACCAACGCCCGGAGTCGGCGGATGATCTCGCTGGCCCGCTGGGCTTGCAGCGTGATCTGGCCCATAGCGTCCACCAGATCCTGGGGTCGTCCCAGGTTGCCCTGTAGGCGGCGGCTGCAACCATTGGCAAAATTGACGATGGCCGAGAGTGGCTGATTGAGCTCATGAGCCATCCCGGTAGCCACCTCACCCATGGTGCTCAAACGACAGACATGGACCAACTCCGCCTGGTGCCGGCGCGATTCCTGCTCAGCGCGGCGTACCGCCGTGATATCCCGGGCGTAGATATTCACATAACCCAATTCCGGAATCGGGGCGAACAGCAGTGAATATACTTGGTCGCCGATCTCCGTATCCCGCTCCAGTGAATACCCATTCGCTAACGCCTCGCCGATCTCCGCGGTCCACTCCGCCGGTAGCCAGCCCCCTTCCCGCGTGCCCCAGGCGGCCAGCAGCGGTGCACCGGCGGTATTGACATAGACGACCTGCCCGGAAGGATTCACGCGCAGAATCGGGTCGGGGCTCTCGCTCACGAAGCGGGCCAAGTTTTTGATCTCCTGCTCCGCTTGCCGGCGGTTGGTGATGTCGTGCATGTAAATGGTGTAGACGAATCTGTCATCCAACCGGATCGAGACCACGGAGAGCTCTACCGGAAGCCCGGAGCCGTCCGCGCGGCGGGCCGTCAAGGGTATTCGAGCCTCGCGCCGGGCGCGCTGCAAGTCCCGCAACAGACCTAGAAAGCGCCGCCTGCCGTCCGTGGTCAGGAAACGTTTGCTGAAGTTGCTGCCGATAGCCTGCTCGCGGGTGAGGCCGAGGGTGCGCTCCGCGGTGGGGTTGAGTTCGATGATTTGCCCCTTGCGGCTGAGGGTGACGATGGAGTCGAGGGAGGCCTCCATGATGGCGGCCTTGAGGGCCTCGCTCGCGCGGATCTCGCTCGCATGCTTGCGGCTCATCTCCTCGCGCGCCTTGAGCACCAGCTGCACGAAGTGCCGGATCCAGGCCTCGAGTAGCATGAGCCGATTGCCACCACACTCGAAGTCCGGATGCTCGATGCCCAGCGCACGCTGCGAAAATCCGGTCATACGCTTGAGTATCTTATTGAGGCGCGCCGAGACCAGATAAATCAACAAGGTGAAGACCGCGATATAGGCGAGTGCGGCCCTGACCCGCTGCTGGCGCTCGAAATTACGCACCCGGCCGGACATCTCCTCGACCGCGTAATGGGGGATGAAGGTGGCGAACAAGAGGTTCCAATCCGTGCCCGCGTACTCGGGAAGCGGCCGGGTCGTGATCAGATAGGTATCCCGCCACTCGGAGAGCCATGTACCCGGGGGCAAGGATTTCGGGTCGATGCTGGCCAGGATGCGCTGCTCGCCCGCATCCACTAAGGCCACGGCCGCACGGCCGGAGGACAAGCCGCGCTGAGAGGCGGCGATCAAGGCATCGTCGATGGGTACTACCGCGATCAGGCGGCCCATTCGATAGCCGCCCATATCCTCGGCCACACCGCTCACCAGCAGATAGGGCCGTTCGTCGAGGCGGGCGATCACCGCATAGACCCGGCCGGTCGCCATGAATTCCACGCCCTCGTCCCGACCCAGCTCCTGCGGCAGCACGGTGCTCCCGGATTGGTAGACCTCCCGGATGCGGCCCCGGGTGTCCACCAGCAAGATATGGCTTGGTGCGGGAAACACGCTGCGGGCGATGAAATCGGTTAGCCAGGAGGGAAGGACCTCGCGATAGATGACCGGCTCGAAGGTTTCTTGCGGCGACCAGAACAGAGGTTCGAGGTACTCCGCCAAGCGGCGATGATTGGCCAATAACCGCACCGTGGTTACATAATTCTTCAGATACTGGTCGAATCGGATCAGACTCTCCCGGGCCCGTTGGTCAAGCTGCGCCTGAAGCTCCTTGTCGGCAATCTTCTTGATCGCCCGTCCTTGGATCAGGTCCAACACACCCCATACCACCAGACCCACCAAGACCCCTACCAGGATGGAGATGACAGGCATGGGCACCAAGCGTAAAAAGCGGTAGAAAATGCCCTTGGCAGGGGTCCGGGACAAGATGCTTGCTATCCGTTATGGCGAAGTTCCGCGGAAGGATACTTCGAAAAATTCAGGGGACCTTGAAAAATCGTGTGGAGTTTGCGCACCGTCCATTTCATATCGCCTCGTTCTGAGACGTTGCGATCCACGCCGCCCCGTGGATTTGAAAAGCTCCATGGCCAAGCTGACCGCACCGGCGGGGATTGCCTAGGCGGCAGGCTGTGCCCATCGGAAAATATCGAGCAAGGGCTGCGGGGAGAAAATTCAGCCGCAAATAAACGCCAATGAACGCAAATCTATTCAAGAAAAGTCGACGAGGATAAACTCACCTCTCGGCGTGCTATCGGGGGCGCGCCTTTGAGGTCGGCAAAGTCTTGGCTCCTGGGTCTTTGGAGTCCGTGTACGAGAAGGCTTTGTGCGTCGAGCTGGTCGAGCGCGGACCTCAGCCGAGTATTATTCGGCCCATTTGCGCTCATTCGCGTTCATTGGCGGCAAAAAAGAAGATATCGAGTAAGCCCAATGGTGGGCACAACTCATCCTATGGTCGGCTGAGCCTTTGTCTCCGGGTTTCTCCGCGTCGTTTCAGAAGAGCCGTACCCATACCGGAAAGAGGTCCTCCGGGGCAAGATCGGAAATCACTTGCAGGTCCGACGAGGCAGACTTGTTCGGAGGGTGTTGGAAAAGTCTGTTTGCGAGCCTTCGTGACCCGAAGGCACCTTGAATTTTTGGTGATGCTCGATTTGTCGTGACCGGCTTCCTGCCGATTGGCCGTCACCGAGTTTTTCAATACGCTCTTATCGTTCGGTCAACCTATGGCAGGTATCCGTGTTGCACCTGACGATGAAATTGCGACCGTCCTCGCACCGGATTCGGTACAACCCGAGCTCGGGTCGCCGATACTCGGTGGTAACTGAGCCGACCGAGTGCTCGCATTTGTGGGCCCCTGCATAGTGCCTAGCCTAGTAATAGGGGCAGGTTACTTGCCGGAACCACCATCAGGGGGGATGGGTAGTGCCGATATGGATCGCTCTTCGATCGGCACGGTATGGTCATCGGTGCTTGCCGCCGCATCAGGTGCGGTGGTCGGGGGCCTCGAAGAATTCAAGGTACCAGTGTAGAACGAGGGTGCTCGGCCACTTTTCGAGCACACCGGGGCTTGAAAAATGGAGCCAAGCGAGAGCCACGCTTTCATATTAGGCCATGAAAAACTGTAGGGATACGATTTTTCATGATCCCCCGTAGTCATTTGTGACAAGGGCGGTACCTCGGTGTCGGTCCCTCCGCCAGTGACCGTTCCGGTCGGGGCCTTTTCGAAAGTGGGTGCTGTGGTGTCGATTCTCCCACCCGCGATGGCTTCGTCTTCGGGATTTGCGGTCCGGGTCGGCACCGGCCGGACGGCAGCAGCGATGCGCTGACGATTTTTCTCCCACGACCGCTGTAAAGCAGCGAGAGAATCATTCAATTCATCCCAGTAAAAATCGGTAAGATCGATTTCGATTGCCGATTGTTCTCCCTGCTCCGTTACTTGTATGGCGATTATGGCCGCATCCGCGGCTACATCGACACCCATCCAGCGGGCATTGAAATCCGTTCTCACCGCTACCGCGGCCGTTGTGATCGGTCGCTTGCCTACTATCCGCTCCGCGACGGCGGTGTCGAGCGGCCGTTCGATCAGTAGCCGGTTGCCCGCCGTATCGACGATCTTCCAGCCCTTGACCACGGCCGATCCCATCGCTAGGGATCTTGCCTGTGGTACCTCGGCGCCAGCGAGGAAGGTCCGCGGTCTATTCCGCACCGGGGAGACGGGGTCGGGTTTGGAGAAGCCAATCATGCCGCAGCCGCCGACTAGCATGGCAGCGGCGAGCAGAGCCGTGAGTAAGGAGAGACAAGGTTTGAGGATGGTGCGCATAGATACGGGGACGAGAAGCAAGGAGAGCTTGTCACGTGGCCTAGTCGTACCAACAGGCCGGTTGCGACGACGATGATGCCGCTCGACGTCACCGCCATACGGAGACCGCTTGTCCGGGGCCGGAGGGAAGAACTGAGCCGCGTTGTCTTACGACATAAGGCCGCGGGCCGGCGTGAACAATCGATATCACAACGAAAGGTCCATGCGCAATCGGTTAAGATGCCCGGGATAGGGTCGAGATATTTTCATGTCTCAAGGATCGGGAATTACAAAGATGCGATTTTCCAAGCCCTCCGGTAGCTGCCCGATCCTATTTCTGGAGCCGATGCGCGGAATTGAACCGCGAACCTACGCATTACGAATGCGTTGCTCTACCGATTGAGCTACACCGGCCTAGTGTAGGGCACCTGGAAAGATCCAAAGTCCCCGCAAGGGACTGAAGTATAGGCAGACAGCCGGGAGTCCTCAAGCGGAATCCATGCTGGTGTAGAGAGCAAATAAACTGCCCGGACTTGTAGCCCGTGATGTGTCCGGTTTCATTGGATACCTCCTGTTTACTTGCTCCCTACACTTGGCTTGGCTGAGAACACCCTTAGAGACTGCCTTCTTAGACCGTCTCTAAGCGCCGAGCACCACCGGATTTTTCAAGGTACCCGATCGCCGCTCCGGCAATCTTCAAACCCGGATCAAATCGCTGCTGAATGCACAAGACCTCATCGAGGTGGGCTATTTGCGGGTACGCCGGTCAACCCCGTGAGCGACGTGACCATACGACGGCATATATCAATGCCGATAAACTGCTCATACTCGGCCAAGGTCCGCGCCGTCCCCAGTCCATAGGGGGCCCTCGATGTGGCCCGGTGCATGCCTCAGCAGAGTGCGAATGCGGCGGTATCCGGCCTGCTCCTGCTCCCGCCGCTACCGGTGGAGGCGAGAATCACCGTCGAACAACTGCCAAAAGGTAGGATGCCTCTGCTGGCGCATGTGATACACGACCATGCGTGTGGGATGGAAAAAATCGAGCCGTGGGTCCACAGCCGCGCCGTCATGGAGATCTCCTCACCCACGAACACATAGGGACAGAAGGGATCGAATGGCACCTCGCGAATTTGGGAGCCCAACCCGAAGGAATAGCAGGCTACCCAGAACAAGCTGGGAACCGGTTGCTCGGGTATGCGTTGCATGGCAAAGCCGGCGGTATGCACCAGACCGGTCGATTCGACGAACTTGAGAAAGCGCACATATCCCGGTGGCCTATTCTCGTACCCCCGCTTAGGCCGACGGCGACGGAACAGCTTGAAGCTGCCCGGATACATGGTCAAGATAGACTTGGGCGACCGACTACGGGCCTGAGTCCACATGCGGATGCAGTCGACATCCCAGCGAGGGGTGAACAGGGTGTGGGAATCGATAATCAGGTAATAGTGCTCGCCACGGTACAAATGCTTCTTGACCAGATGGCGCGCCAACAGGGGGCTCTGGGACTGCTCGGCGGGCATGGCATACACTTGGATTCGGTCGCTGAAATCCCTGATCCCACGGCGAGCAGCCAACTTGCGATACTGTTCCCGGACATCCCCATCCGAATCCTCGTTCTATTAGCAAACCCCGACGAAGACACGGTCCGGACAAGCCACCTTCTCGAACAAATCGAACACAGTTTCGGGACACTACCGGATCCCGGTAGGAGGCCACCGACACGAAAATCGTCTCGTCCTCGGGAATGGAGTGGTACGCCTGTTCGATCGCGTGCAGGTGCCGCCTACGGGCGTGGCGGGAGCGCTAGGTCGGTAACCATCGCGCCGCCAGATTCAACAGGACCACCGGATACCCCTGGTAAGATCGCATCCGGCGGCCGAGCGTCGAGGACCGCGCAGTGGTCTGGTCGATGCGGCGTTGGGCGGAATTTTCGCCGGAGCGTCGCCATTGTTCGCGAAACCCGAAATGGGGTCCGTCCGATTTCGGTGCAAAAAATTAGGCGACGGCCATAGCCTTCGGCAGCCCGCGTTCGTCCTGCGTCCGTCCCGGCGCGCACTCCGCGCGGCACCAGGACTCCCGCAATGACTGGACGCCGTATCGCATGGCCGAGCCTTTCGTCGGAGTGCGGCGCGTGAGCGCCGGCGGAGACGAAAGGCTCGGCCCTACGGCTACGCGGGGGTCGTCGCACTCCGCTCGTCGCTTACGCTCCCTCGCTTTCCTGTGCTCCTCCCTTGCAATGTATCAGTCGGCATCTCGAGTGGTCGGGAGAGGCCAAAGGTCTGCGGGAAGCAGCCGGAGTGGAAGAGAGAATCGATCCCGAGGATATTCGGACGCGCGTGCCGGGATCAGGGTTCGAGGAAGGCCTCCGATATCCAAGACCGGTCGATACCGACAGCATACCGCCATCCTATCACTGCGGCGGATTCTAAATATGGGGACCTTGAAAAGCTCCATCCCTGGAATCCTTCGAGCCACGAGGAAAAACGCGATGTTCACTTCGATCCCATCAATCAAGCACCGATGTACTTGAAAATTGGCCGACGCGGATACCTTGGGGCCTTCAAGATGCCGATAGGATATCCACCGTATCGAAAGCCGAAGCCAAAGACCCGTGATCCCCAGTTGCGATGGACTATGAATCTACATTTGAATCCGCTCTATAAAAAATCGCTCATACTCGCCATTGTGCTCAGTCCGATCATCTGGTTGGTATTCACCGCCGACGGGCAACGCCGAACCGATCTGGCGTTGCTATATCTGTTCGGCAAGGGCGAGCTGGTCCTGGCCATCGAGCAGCTGCATTCGGAAATCACGGAGCCCCGGTTCCGGGAGCTGTATCCGGACCTAGCACTGGTATGCGACACTGGCACCAACCCTTTCGGCGACCGGCTCTGTACCGCCGAGATCGGGGCATTCAACGCCATACCCGCACGCGCCTTCACCCTGTTCCTCCGCGGTGACCGGCTGAGCGCGGCCAAACTCACCTATCGCCGTGCCTACCACGAGACCTTGCTACAGCAGCTCACTAGGCGCTTGGGGCACCCGCAACGGCAGTCGCGGCCGGACACGGCAACGGAGCCCCTCGCCTGGAAGTCGGACGACAGTCTGCTCCTGTTACCCTCCGAGGTACCGGAATCGGACCGGGATGCTACCCTGATCTGGCTATCCGCAACCGCCGTTCGGCAACGTCTGCGGACCCATGACACCGAGCCTTGAGTACGAATCCGGAATCAGAGGCCGATTGAGAACCGTCTCATCATGGGCCACAAACGGTGGGCTGTTGGGCAACAACCCGCCCTGTGCTGGAAAGGGAGTAACTATTCAGCTATTCCAATTGGGGCATTGGGGGTTGCCCCTGGAAGGTCAGGACGAGCGAGTTGAAAATATCGTCGGACTGTTTGCGGCGGGTCGAAAGGCAGGAACGGAGGATGGCAAAGGCATCTCCGCCGGTATCGGAGCGGAAACAACCGGAGACTTTCTGCTTGAGCTTGGGCATTCGCAGGTCGCGTTCGGCCGGGTTGTTGTCGCCGGGAACGCGCAGGTCGGTGAGGAAGCGCAGGACCTCGTTGCGGTGCTCGCGCAGCCACCGAATGAGGTTGCCGGCCGGGGATTGTTTGATCCGCCCGCGGGTGCCGGGACGGCGGGGACGGGAAGGATTGCCGGCTTCGGCTTCGGTGAGGATGGTGTCGTAGCGGGTCCGCAAGCGCTCGACGTTGCCGGTGGGCAATGCCTTGAGGTCCTGGGCCTCGCCGACCAGGGCATTGGCCTGGCACAACAGCGCGATCATATCGGTTGCCCACGGCTGGCTTGGGGACCTCTCAGCGATAGCGGTTAGCTCACGTAGATGATGGGCCTTGCAGAAGGCCTGCCAACATGAGTAGCGCTGGCAGGCTGATCAGTGATCATGCACGAGTACGCCAGCGAACGGCGCCAACAAGCCGAACGCATCCGGGGCCTCGGCCCCACGTTTAGGATGAGGGCAGCAGGCCGTAAGCCGGTCGGTGCTGAGTACGTGTAGCCGGTACAGGTTGCCGTTCACGCGCCGGCCGGTTTCGTCGGCATGGGCCACTGGCGCGGCGACGAGTGCGCGGCGAATCGCGGTGACTGGCGCCTCCGGGCGGGTGGCGGCCACCCGTACGGCGCGCTGGAGGGTGCCCGGTGAGGTCCCAAGGCCAGCCAGCTCATTGAGCACCTCGGCGGTGCGCTGGTAGGGCAACAACTGGTATTGGGTCATGTAGACCGCAAAGGCCGACCCGCCCGGTCCGTATTGCACCGGGGCCTCAATCCCTGCAGGAAACGTGTTGCGTTGCGCGCGCCCACAGGCACCGGTTCCGCCGACAATGCGGTACTCGATGACCTTACGCTGGATCACCACCTCGACCACTTGGCGTCGTTCCGCGAGCACTGTAGCCGCGATCCCGGTGCCGCAACGTCCGCAGGCGCAGGTCCCCGTCAACGGGATGATCCCGCACTGGTCGGGGTGATCGACCAGGGAGCGAGTGGCACCGCATCGGCCCGGTTGTCCACCGGGCTTGCGCCCGCTGGGTTGGCGTCGCGAGCGTGGTGGCGGCTTCGGAGGAGCACAGGAAAGCGAGGGAGCGTAAGCGACGAGTGGAGTGCGACGCCCCCCGCGAAGGCGTAGGGTCGGGCGTTTCGTCGGAGTGCGGCGCGTGAGCGCCGGCGGAGACGAAAGGCCAAGCCATGCGACACGGCGTCCAGTCCAGCCACATGCCGAGCATGGCGGAAACCCCCAACATCAGCATCAATGATTACCTAGCCGGCGAGGAGGTCGCGCCGATCAAGCATGAGTACATCGCCGGCGAAGTCTTCGCCATGACCGGTGCCAGCGAGGCCCATATCATATGACCGGTGCCAGCGAGGCCCATATCATCGTTGCCGGCAACCTGTTCGCCATGCTGCGCGACCATGTCCGCGGCGGTCCCTACCGGGTCTACATCTCGGACATGACGGTACGCATCGAACCGGCGGATACCTTATTACTACCCGGACCTGTTCATCACTTGTAACCCCACCGACGGTCGGGAGAACCTCTTCAAGCGCCACCCGGTTCTGGTGGTTGAGGTACTCGACTCCACCGCCGCCTTCGACCGCGGGGCCAAATTCGCCCATTATCGACAGCTCGATTCGCTGCTGGAATATGTGCTCATCGAGCCGGAGCGGCCCGCCATCGACATCTTCCGCCGCACCGCTGAAGGGTGCTGGGTCCTGCATCCGCTGACCGCTGGCGAGGAGCTGGCACTCACAGCCATCGACTTCCGCTGCCCGCTGGCTGCAGTATATGAAGACGTGACCCTCGGCTGAAAGGCGCCCCCACAAGAAGCTTGCCGCTCATGACCACAACCCCGGAGATCTTCCGCGCCCGAGCTATGGCGCACGGCCTGTCCAGAGCCCAGCTGGAGGCCGACCCCATCCTCCAGTTCCAGCACTGGTACCAGGAGGCGATCGCCACCGGCATCCCTGAGCCCAACGCCATGAGCTTGGCGACGGTGGCCGCGGACGGCCAGCCCTGGGTGCGCACCGTGCTACTCAAGCTGTATGACGCGGCCGGCTTCGTATTCTTCACCAACTACGAGAGCCGCAAGTCCCGGCAAATCGCCACGCAGCCCAAGGTCGCCCTACTCTTGCCCTGGGTCGCACTGGCTAGGCAGGTCCAGATCACGGGCACGGCGCGTCGGATTCCAACCGCCGAGTCGCTCCGATACTTCGTCACCCGTCCCCGCGGCAGCCGCATCGGGGCCTGGGCCTCGCCCCAGAGCCGGGTCATCGGCTCCCGCGCTCTGCTGGAGGCCAAGGTGGAGGAGATGCGGCATAAGTTTGCCGAAGGCGAGGTCCCCTTGCCCGGCTTTTGGGGCGGTTTCCGGGTAGAGCCCGAGACCATCGAGTTTTGGCAGGGCCGAGAGAACCGGCTGCACGACCGTTTTCTGTACCGCCGCGACACGCCCCAGGCTAAATGGCGCATCGAACGACTCGCGCCTTGAATGCTCGGCTACCTCTCAGGTCCTCGGACCTGTCAGGTATATCGTCAGGACATCAAGCCGGGCAGCGTTCCCTGTGGTTGTCCGCCGACCGCTTGCGGCACGATTTTCCTTTGCTCCTCTCCTCTCCTTGCTCTCCTTGTTGCCGAACAACGCGCAAGGGCTCCTCCAGCGTGTCGTCGGCAAAGACAACTGCGTGGCCTTTGAGGGGATGGCCTTGCAGGTCCCCCAAGGACCGCCACCGGATGCATTACAGGAAGGTCAAGGAGCGGGTGCATCGTTATCCCGATAGCAACCTCGCCGTGTTCCACGGACCGCGTTGTTTGGCTCGCTATGATGCCCAAGGTCAGTCGATTCCGCTACAGCTACAGGTTGTTGCGTAGGTCCGCTGCAGGATCCAAAGCGGGCAGTTTATGTGCTACTACTAAACTGGACAGTTCTATTTGTTGCCAACAGAACATAATCGAAATGAAGCGAAGTCCCCTGTTGGGCCCCTGTTTGGGGAGATTTGCGCAGGCCGTAGAGAAATCGGCAAACCGACCGTTTCTGCTCGGGATTTGCGGTTTCTCGACAGCACCCGAGTCTACTCACGGATTTCGCCGCGGGGCCCCGTCTTTTGGCCCCAGGTATCGCGTAGGGTCACCGTGCGATTGAACACCGGCCGTTCGGGACGGGAGTCCGGGTCTGCCACGAAGTAGCCCTCGCGCTCGAACTGGAAGCGATCGCCCGGCTTGGCGGCTACCAGACTCGGCTCCAGAAAGCAGTGAGTCAGGTTGTGCAGGGAATCCGGGTTCAGGTCGGCGCGAAAATCCCGGTCCCCCGCTCCGGGTTCCGGCACATTGAACAATCGATCGTAGAGCCGCACCTCCGCCGCCACTGCGTGACGTGCCGATACCCAGTGGATCACGCCCTTGACCTTGCGCCCTTGCGGGTTCTTGCCGAGGGTATCGGGATCATGGGTACAGCGCAGCTCGGTGATTTCTCCAGCCAAGTCCCTGACGACCCTGGTACAGCGCACGACATAGGCGTTGCGTAGGCGCACCTCGCCACCGGTAATGAGTCGTTTGAAGCCCTTGACGGGCTCCTCCATGAAGTCGTTGCGATCGATGTAGAACTCCCGGCAGAAGGGGATCGTGCGCGTCCCCCGGCTCGTGTCCTTGGGGTGATTGGGCGCGGTGAGCATTTCGGTCCGATCTTCCGGATAGCTCTCCACCACCAGCTTGAGGGGCCGGAGCACGGCCATGGCACGGGGCGCGGTGCGGTCCAGATCCTCGCGGATGGCACTCTCCAGCATGGCCATCTCCACTAGGTTGTTGGCCTTGGTAACGCCGATGCCCGCACAAAAGGTGCGGATGGACTTCGGGGTGTAGCCGCGGCGGCGCAGTCCGGCGATGCTCGGCATGCGCGGATCGTCCCAGCCCGCGACCAGACCCTCCTCCACCAGCTGGGTCAGCCGGCGCTTGCTCATTACCGTGTACTCGAGATTGAGGCGGGAGAACTCGATCTGGCGCGGTTTGGCAGGCACCGAGACATGATCGATCACCCAGTCGTAGAGGGGCCGGTGGTCTTCGAACTCCAGGGTACAGAGGGAATGGGTGATCCCCTCCAAGGCATCCGAGACCGGGTGGGTATAGTCGTACAAGGGATACAGGCACCATTCGTTGCCGGTCTGGTGATGGATCACCCCGTGGCGGATGCGGTAAAGGACGGGATCGCGTAGGTTTAGGTTGGGCGAGGCCATATCGATCTTGGCCCGCAGGGTCAGACTCCCGTCGGGAAACTCACCGGCCCGCATACGCGCGAACAGGTCCCGGCTCTCCGCCGGCGGGCGGTCGCGGTAGGGGCTCGCCCGCCCAAGCTCGGTCAGGGTACCGCGGTACTCGCGTATCTGCTCCGCACTCAGCGCGCACACATAGGCGAGACCCTGCTCGATCAGCTCGACCGCGAAAGCATAAAGCTGCTCGAAATAGTCGGAAGCAAAATAGAGCCGCTCGCCCCAATCGTAACCCAGCCACCGGACATCCTCCCGGATCGCCGCCACATATTCCGAATTCTCCTTGTGGGGGTTGGTATCGTCGAAACGCAGATTGCAGGTACCCTGGTAGTCGAGCGCAATACCGAAATTGAGCACGATAGACTTGGCATGTCCGATATGCAGATAACCATTCGGCTCCGGTGGAAAACGGGTGGCGATGCGCGTATGCCGCCCCCGGGCTAGGTCCGCGTCGATAAGTTGGCGAATGAAATTGGTCTTTTGGAAGTCTGCTTGTTCGGACATTTGTAGGTGATCGGTGCATCGGGAATGGATAAGAGGACATCTTGCTTCATTCAAGATGCCCGTGCCGGGCAGAATGACCGGCCATTTTCAATCGGTGAAAATCCCAGGGAGGAGCGGTCCAGAGGCCATTATAACCGTCACCTAACCCTTGTTCGGATGCGGCAAATCGAAACCCCATGAAAGCCCAGGGGTAACTATTCAGGACCTCTTGCCAAGCAGCAGGCTACGCGCGTACCCATGGAACCATGCCTGAGCAGCACGCCCTAACCCATTCTCCGGAAAGCCCTGACGACGAGCTTAAGCGGCTGCGTGAACGGGTGGCGGAGCAGGCTGCGATCATCGAGGGGCAAACTGCGACCATTGAGCAGATGCATGAGCGCATTCAGGAACTCGAAGCACGTCTGGCTAAGGATAGCCACAACTCCAGCCGGCCACCATCCTCGGACTCTCTGTTCAAGAAGCTACCACCACGTTCGCAGCGCCAACCCGGCGGGCGCAAGCCCGGTGGACAACCGGGTCGGCGCGGCGTCACCCGCTCCCTGGTCGATGACCCCGATCAGTGCTGATCATCCCGCTGCCGGGGACCTGTGCGGGCGGGCGCGGCGGCACAGGGATCGCCACTACGGGGCTCGCAGAACGACGCCAAGTGGTCGAGGTGGTGATCCAACGTGAGGTCATTGAGTACCGCCTTTGCGGTGTACATGACTCCATATCCGCTGCGGCCCTACCAGCGTACCGCCGAGGTGCTCAATGAGCGGGCCGGCCTGGCGATCTCACCGGGCACCCTCCAGCGCACCGTACGGGTGGCCGCCGCCCGCCTGGAGGCGCCAGTCACCGCGATTCGCGACGCACTCGTCGCCGCGCCGGTGGCCCATGCCGATGAAACCGGCCGGCGCGTGAACGGCAACCTGTACCGGCTACACGTACTCAGCACCAACCGGC
>Ga0209788_1000099_pt1 | contig 24080 bp, 23 predicted proteins | sample WorMetLIZISLAND1_2_FD_187415 | JGI IMG/M metagenome (GOLD analysis project Ga0209788, IMG submission 187415) | Marine gutless worms symbiont microbial communities from Max Planck institute for Marine Microbiology, Germany - Olavius clavatus LIZARD... ...
CCTCTACCTTGTGGCGGGTAAGTTGACCCGGCTGCCGACTTCTCCGTTCGTCGTCAAGTCGGGGCTTTCCATCACGACTTGAGTCAGGTCGCTATGACCCGCTACCCACACCAAACGCAAGAGAGCCGAAAATTTCCCAGAGTAGATTTTTTCAAGGTTTCCTGAACGGAGTCTCATGCCCTTGTGTTGTATAGAAAAAGCAGTCGTGCCGACCAGCCATATGATGGTGTTTTCCGGCAACGCCAATCCGCAGCTGTCCGCGGAGATCGTCGCTCACCTGAATCTCCCGTTGGGAAAAGCCGTTGTCGATCAATTCAGCGACGGCGAGGTGATGACCGAGATCCAGGAGAACGTGCGCGGGCGCGATGTGTTCGTGGTCCAGTCCACGGGTACGCCCACCAACGATAATCTGATGGAGCTGTTGGTGGTAATCGATGCCCTGCGTTGGGCCTCGGCGAAGCGGATCACAGCGGTCATTCCCTATTTCGGCTATGCGCGTCAGGATCGACGCCCCCGTTCGGCACGGGTTCCGATCACGGCCCGATTGGTTGCCAAGATGCTCGGCCATGCCGGCACGGATCGTGTCCTCACCGTGGATCTGCACGCCGACCAGATCCAGGGCTTCTTCGATATCCCGGTGGACAATGTGTATGCGTCGCCCATTCTGTTGGGGGATATCTGGTGGCGGAAGTACCCGGATCTGCTCGTGGTGTCGCCCGATGTGGGCGGTGTGGTGCGGGCCCGCGCCTTGGCAAAGCGGCTCGACGATGCGGACTTGGCGATCATCGACAAGCGTCGGCCACGGGCGAATGAAGCCAAAGTCATGAACATCATCGGCGATGTGGCGGGCCGGTCCTGTGTGTTGATCGACGATCTAGTGGATACCGCGGGAACCTTGTGCCGGGCCGCTGCTGCTCTCAAGCAGCATGGGGCCGCGAAGGTGGTTGCCTATTGCACTCACCCGGTGCTGTCCGGGCCTGCGGTTTCCAATATCGCCGAGTCCGCCCTGGATGAGCTGGTGGTAACCAATACCATCCCATTGCGCCCGGACGCGGAGACCTGCTCCAAGATTCGCCAACTGAGCATCGGTGAGCTGCTAGCCGAGACTATGCGCCGGATCTCGAATGAAGAGTCCGTAAGTTCATTGTTCGTGGACTGACGAAACAATAGGGTATCTTGAAAGGTTGCAGGGGCGGGATTTTTCAAGATTCCCTGAAGTCTGCGCTCGGGTCCTGGTCGCGGGGCCCGCCCTTATTCGGGTCACATAATCGAACGGGAGCAAATAACATGAGTGGGAGCATCCAGATCAATGCGCAACCCCGTCAAGACGCAGGGAAGGGTGCGAGCCGCCGCCTGCGCCGGCAGGGGTTGGTTCCGGCCATCGTCTATGGTGGGGACCGAGAGCCGGAGATGATCAACTTGGCCCATAACGAGCTGACTCGGCACCTGGAGCATGAGACGTTTTACTCTCAGGTCCTGGACCTCGAGGTAGGGGGCAGGGCCGAGCAGGTGGTCATCAAGGACTTGCAACGTCACCCGGCTAAGCCTCTCATCCTACACGTGGATTTTCAGCGCATCAACGCAGCGGAGAAGCTTCGTATGATGATCCCGCTGCATTTCCTCAATGCCGACAGTGCCAAGGGGGTGAAGCTCGGTGGCATGGTCGCCCATAAACTTACCGAGGTCGAGGTCGTCTGTCTGCCCAAAGACCTGCCCCGGCATATCGAGATCGATCTGCTGGACATAGCGATCGGGGACGTTGTACACCTCTCCCAGGTCCCATTGCCCGAAGGTGTGACGCTCGCCCATGCTCCGGACCCGGATGTTCCCGTCGTGACCATCCAGAGTGCGCAGGTCCGCGAAGAAGTCGAGGAAGGAGAGGCCGAGGAAGGCGGAGACACGGCACCAAGCTCACCGATTCGGAGTCCTGAGACGGGCTCGGCGGGACGGTAGGGAGGCCGTCCGGTGGATTATGTATGTCATCTTGTTGGGTAAGGCCCATGGCCGAGCAGGGAATCAGGCTGGTCGTAGGTTTGGGTAATCCCGGGCTGGAGTACGCGGAGACCCGCCATAACGTGGGCTATCGGTTCACGGATGCCATGGCCGCACGCAACGGTGGTCGATTTCGGGTCGAGAATAAGTTTCACGGCCAGCTCTGCCGTCTCTTCTTCGCAGGGCAGGGCCTGCGACTCCTCAAGCCACTGACCTTTATGAACCACAGTGGGCAGTCGGTGGCCGCAGTGATCCGCTATTTCGATATTCTTCCCGAGCAGGTATTGGTCGCTCACGACGAGCTGGATCTGCCGGTGGGAATCCTGCGCTTAAAGCAAGGCGGCGGACACGCCGGGCACAATGGACTGCGGGATATCATCGCTGCGCTCGGTACCCGGGATTTCTGGCGTTTGCGTATCGGCATCGACCATCCCGAAGATCGGGCACAGGGGGTAAATTATGTTCTGAGCCGAGCATCCCGGGATGATGAGGACCGCATTCGGGAGGCCCTGGAGGCAGCGGAACCCTGTCTTTCCGAGGCGATTTCGGGGGCGTTCCAGCGTGCCATGAACCGGTTGCATGGTCCCCTCGAGCAGTCTTCCCGCGGGCAACCGAGCATGATGTCGGAGGCGGAAGAATCGTGAAGATTATCTTGTGCGCTCAAGATAAAGAGCTGGCCGAAGCTTGGCAAAGTGAATGTGGCGACTGCGATCTCGTTGCAATTCACCAGGGATCGATCCTAGATGTGGATTGCGAAGCTATTGTCAGTCCTGCAAATAGCTTCGGGTTTATGGATGGCGGTCTCGATGCTGTGTACAGGCGTCATTTCGGGGATGAGATCCAAAGGGTCGTCAGGCAGCAAATCCACAAGTATCACCAGGGTGAGCTCATCGTCGGGGCTGCGGATATCGTTGAGACCGGTAACGAGCACATCCCATTTTTGATCGTAGCGCCGACGATGAGGGTTCCGATGGTGCTCCGAAATTCGGTCAATGCCTATTTGGCGGCGCGGGCGGTGTTCATCCTCTGTCTACACGGGTGCTTCAAGAAGGGCCCATATGCCGGGCAAAAGGTCTCGAAGGTGGTGGATACGGTTGCCATGCCCGGTTTGGGAACGGGGGTAGGACAGATCGGTGCCAAAGTCTGTGCCGTTCAGGTGAGGCAGGCTTTGAATGAGATCCTCTATGAAAAATATGCCATGCCGGAATCATGGGCGGAAGCCAATAAGCGGCACCGGTTGCTCTGTGCGGGGTGATCGATCGAGCTCCCATGTCGACCGAGCCATTCGACAATGGGTGCGGCTCTTTTGAAACGACACCGGGGGTCCAAAATCCGAGTGTCGAGGCCGGTTTATCGGACACCTTGTGGAGCTTGCGTTGCCATCTATATTCCGCCGCCCCGTGGAGTCGGAAAGCTCCGTAGTTTTGTTGACCGCACCGGCGGGGATTGCCTAGGCGGGAGGCTGTGTGCCCACCGGAAAATATCGAGTAAGGGCTGCGGGGAGAAGATGCAGTCGCAAATAAACGCCAATGAACGCAAATCTATTCAAGAAAAGTCGATGAGGATGAGCCGACCTTTTCGGTTCATTCGCGTTCATTGGCGGCAAAAAAGAAGATATCGAGTAAGTCCAATGGTTGGCACAACTGAATCCTATGGTCGGCTGAACCTTTGTCTCCGGGTTTCTCCGCGTCGTTCCAAAAGAGCCGTACCCTTCGACATTGTTGCATAGTGAGCGTCGGCAACCGGTGCTCTGTAGTCATGATGTGTGTCTTATGGTATACCCGACGTGAGGTACGACCATGAGTCATCGCTGGTCTTTGAGGCAGCTGTCGGGAGGTCGATGAGTTGAACAAAGCGAAGAACCGAGCCAGCGACGTCGAGCTTTCGGTAATCATTCCCGTCGCCAACCAGGAGGCGGTGTTGACTAAGCTGTTCGACCGCCTCTACCCAGTGCTCGATGGTCTCGGTACGGCCTACGAGGTGGTGTTCGTGGACTGTGGTAGCCGGGATCGTTCTATGACTCTGCTGCGTCAGCAGTACAAGCTGCGCATGGGTGTCACCCGGGTGCTTCTGTTGCGCGGTGATGTGGGTCGGCATGCCGCCGTCATGGCCGGCTTCGAGGTCGTCGTCGGTAACCGGGTGGTGACGCTGGAGGCGAGCTTACGGCATCCCCCGGAGGCGATCCCCCGGCTTTTAGCCGAGATGGCGCAGGGGCATGACTATGTGAGCGGTTTTTGCTGCCGGCATCGGGACAGTCGATGGCGGGATTCGGTGTCCAAGGTCATGAATCGCGTGCGCGAGCGTATCACCCGGATTCGGATGACAGACCCGACCTGTATGCTGTGTGCTTACGACCGTGCACTCGTGGATGTCCTGAGCTCCGATGCGGTCCATGGCTTTATTTCGGCCTCGGCCTATCGTTATGCCGCCGATCCCGCCGAGGTGAAGATCGAGCCGGAGCCGGCGGCAGCGGGTCGATCCGAATATCCCTTGTATGAGTCCATTCACCGTAATCTAGTTCTGATAACCGGCTTCTCGCGGGTACCCTTACAGCTCTTCTCGCTGGTGGGTGTCGGGGTTGCTTGCTCCGTGTTTGCCTTGGCCGGCGTGCTAGCGGTGTGGATCTCGATCAGCGGCCGTGAAGTTGGGGGTATCTTCATCCTGTCCGTTATTCTCTTGTTCCTGATGGGGCTGATTCTGTTCGGTATCGGTTTGCTGGGTGGGTACTTGCAGCACCTCTGTGGGCAGTCCCGGAGCCGGTCGAGCTACTTGGTGCGGGAGCATCTGCACCCGCACTCGGGGGGTGCGGAGTAGGAATATCTATTTATTTTTCAATTACTTATCTATTTTAAAGTTAGAGAAGCGAAAGCTGCGTTTTCGCTTTGCGACTCGATAAATTCCGGGGGTGGAATTTTTCAGGGTGCTTTCAGGAGGATTATCGTATCCTGTCCATTAGAAAATTGGCATGTTCTAATAATGTTGCATTCCTGCTTGGTTTCGACCATTCTTCTGATCTCCGATTCGGGGATTTGAGAATCGCGGTTTTTCACCGTGCGTACCGATCCGGTGTAGGTTGGGGATGGTCGAGTGATAGGTGATTCGGAGGGGCCGCAATCAGTGCCATGACCGTTGTGGCAAGCATGAGGGTGCCTTGATGAGGGCACCTCAGGAAATTCGCTCTGGAATTTTTCAAGGTGCCCTTGGGAAATTCCAAAGGTTCCCTGAACAACCAAGCGTAGCGAAGACCGCGTCGTCAGTATCGGGTCGTGGAAGAGTGGCAAGGGAGCAATTTTCTCTTCAAGGTTTCCTGGAGAGGATGCATAAATGCCTGTGTTCCGAGAGCAGGGTGCCGACGGCTATCGGTTTACCGTCCGTCCCAACTGTGCGCTCAACTGGGGGAGGACAAAGCTTGTTTTGTTTTTCTTCGGTGCTGGTTTGGCTACGCTCGGGATCTACTTTACGGCAATGGGAGCTTGGCTGGTGCTACCGTTTGCAGGACTCGAATTCACTGTATTGGCGGCTGGCTTCTACCTGAGCGCGCTTGCCGGCTACACGCGCGAGGTGATCGAGATCACCGGTCCGATGTTGCGGGTCTTGCGGGGGCGGCGGTGCCTCGAAGAGGTGGCCAGTCTGCCGGCCAATTGGACCCGGGTCGAGCTAAGGCGCGATCCCTGCGGTTGGTACCCGAGCCGTCTTCTTCTGTGTTGTCACGGCCGGCGCTTCGAAGTAGGCGCGAAGTTGGTCGAGACGGAGCGGGAGGAATTGGCCGGTGATCTCGATGACAAAGTAGGCTTCGATCGGCCGGGTACCACTCCATCCGCTGCAGGTACCGTCATGGCCGGTATGGCACGGGGGCCGGATGCGGCAGGCCATGGGATACCTTGAGAAATTGTAGGAATGCGATTTTCCAAGCTTCCTCATGTGGGTAACTTAGCCGGCTCCGATCCCATGTTAGGTGCCGCTCTCGGTTCCGCCGGAGCGCGGAGCAGCGGCCGGTTTTGCGCTGAGGCGTATATCCAAATCAGATGAGAGAAACTATGGCAGCAATCAGCAAGCGCCTCGGCGCTCTATCCGTATTTTCACTCCTTGCCGGTTGGACCGGCGGTGTCCGCGCCGAGATGGCCCTGAACTTTCCCGAGCCCGCCGCCGGCGTGGCGCAGGAGATCTATGATATTCACATGCTCACCTCGAGCATCGCTACGATACTCCTGGTGATCATCTTTGCCTTTGTCGGTTACTCCCTGTATTTCCACCGTAAGAGCCGTAACTATCAGGCCGACCAGAACTTCCATAAGACTTGGTTCGGCCAGTGGTCCTGGGTCTTGATTCCGGTATTGGTGCTCGGGGTCGACTTGACTATTGCCAGCTCTGCTCAGAGAACTCTGGAAAAGGTCTGGGAGGTGCCGAAAGAGGTGGACCTGATGGATGTGAAGGTCATCGGTCACCAGTGGTGGTGGGAGTACCAATATCTGGACCATAGCGTCGAGATCGATGGTAAGCCGAAGTTGGTCCGGGTCGAGAGCCGTTATATCCCGAAGGATCAGGCCGGTGAGGATACCGCCGGGTATCTGCGTGCCGTAGATAATCCTCTGGTGTTGCCCGTGGGTAGGAAGGTGCGTTTTCTCCATACCTCCGCGGACGTGCTCCACGCCTTCTGGGTCCCGGAGCTGGCGGTGAAGAAGGACGCTATCCCCGGCTATGTGACCGAGACCTGGGCCGACCTCACCCGGGAGGGTCGCTTCTCCGGGCAGTGTGCCGAGCTTTGCGGTACTTGGCACTCGCGTATGCCCATTGAGGTGGAGGTGGTTTCGGAAGAGAGATTTGGCTCTTGGATACAAGAGCAAAAACAGATGATGTTGGCCGCCGTTGGCGAGGCCTCGCTGGACAAGGACTGGACCCAAGAAGAGTTGATGGAAAAGGGCCGGGCCGATTACAACACCAAGTGTGCCGGTTGCCACCAGATCACGGGGAAAGGCCTGCCGCCCGCCTTCCCGGCGCTCAAGGGTGGTGCTATCGCCACCGGCTCCATCGACGCACATCTGGATATCGTCCTGAACGGTAAACAGGGGACGGCAATGACGGCCTGGAATCAGCTGACCGATCTCGAGCTTGCCGCCATCATCACCTACGAGCGCAATGCCTGGGGCAATGATACGGGCGATGTGATCCAGCCACGTGACATCAAAGCTGCCCGCACCTTGGCCGTTAAATAGTGGTCGGTCGCGGGCTTCCTATCCCATCGACCGTTCAACGAATTCGAATCTAGCCTTAAATGTAGAGGAAGATTGCCATGAGCACCGCAACTATCGGCCTCGACCACCACGAGGATCATGAACACCATGGGCCACCCAAGGGTTTCAAGCGTTGGTTGTTATCGACCAACCACAAGGATATCGGGTCCATGTACCTGATCTTCGCCCTTATCATGTTGTTTGTCGGCGGCGCCAGTGCCATGGCGATTCGGGCCGAGCTGTTCATGCCCGGGCTGCAACTCCTGGAGCCGGATTTGTATAACAATCTGGTGACCAACCATGCCTTGATCATGATCTTCGGCGCTGTCATGCCGGCGGCCGCCGGCTTAGCCAACTGGATGATCCCGCTTATGATCGGGGCACCAGATATGGCCCTGCCCAGGCTCAATAATCTGAGCTTTTGGATCCTGCCGGCGGCAGCGACCATGCTTATCTTATCCTTCGTCGTGCCCTTCTTCCCCGGTGGCGGCAGTCAGATCAACACCGGCTGGACCCTCTATCCGCCGTTGTCTACCCAGGTCGGCATGTCCATGGACTTTCTGATCTTCGCCATCCATATGCTGGGTATTTCCTCGGTGTTGGCGTCCATCAACATCATCGTTACCATCTTTAACATGCGCGCTCCGGGCATGAAGTTGGTGCAGATGCCGATCTTCGTTTGGACTTGGCTAGTGACTGCCTTCCTGCTGATTCTGGTGGTTCCGGTCTTGGCCGGCGGGGTGACCATGTTGCTCTTCGACCGTCACTTCGGCACCAGCTTCTTCAATGCTGCCGGCGGTGGCGATCCGGTCCTTTTCCAGCATCTGTTCTGGTTCTTCGGTCATCCCGAGGTTTACATCCTGATCCTTCCATCCTTGGGCGTTCTGGCCTCCGTGATGCCGACTTTTTCCCGCAAGCCCTTGTTCGGATACGCGTCCCTGGTAGGGTCCATGGTCGCGATCATGGTCATCGGCATGGTAGTTTGGGCCCATCACCAGTACACCATCGGCATGTCCTTGGGTGCCGTGAGCTACTTCATGATCGGCACTATTATCATTTCCATTCCGGTGGGGTTGATGATTTTCAATTACATGGCGACCATGTGGAAGGGGGCCATGACCTTCGAGACTCCCATGCTGTTCGCGGTCGGCATCCTGCTCATGTTCTCCTTCGGTGGTTTGACCGGCATTATGTTGGCGGTGGTGCCGGCGGACATGCAATATCATGATTCCATGTTCGTGGTAGCCCACTTCCATTATGTGTTGATGCCCGGTGCGGTGTTCGGGCTGTTCGCGGGCGTCTTCTACTGGTTGCCCAAATGGACCGGACACATGTATGACGAGAAGCTGGCCAAGATCTTCTTCTGGGTCAACGTTATCAGCTTCAACATCACCTTCTTTCCGCAGCACTTCATCGGTCTGGCCGGGATGCCGCGGCGTATCATCGACTACCATGTGATGTTCACCGAGTTCAACGTTCTCTCCAGCATCGGTGGCATAGTCTTTGGTCTGAGCCACCTGCTGTTTCTCTACATCATCATTAAGACCATCCGTAGCGGAAAGCAGGCGGAAGACAAGGTGTGGGAGGGTGCCAATGGTTTGGAGTGGGAGTTGTCTTCACCGCCGCCGTTCCATAGCTGGACTACACCTCCCAAGCAGCTGGCCACTCTCTGAGGCGATTGTTGTCCAATAAAATACCGTCTTGCTGGTCTTTTCGTCCGTCTTCCGTGTTGCGGCAACCGCGTTACCTAGTCCACTAGGCAACCGGGTGTCGCCCTTGAATACGAATGAAAATCCGGCCCGATCCGGTATGTCATTTTCCGTCAATCGCCTAAAGTGGCGACGGTGGGCAAACGGGAGTCGCCCACCGTCTTTTTATGCCGATACCCATGATGATGAGAACCAATAACACTTCCGAACGCCGCCGCAAGAACCTACGGAACCTACGCTTGGCTTGGATCCTGGTGGGCTTTGCTCTGTTCATACTGTTGAGTTCAGTTCCCTTCTGGAAGAGCTTGTTCGATATGGCTGTCAGGTAGCCTCCAATGAACGGTTCCTTGCCCGGTACGGTCAAAAGACGCAAGCGGCGTACCCTGTTCTTACTGATGGGGCTGGCCATCGGCATGTTTGGTTTTGGTTTCGCCATGGTCCCCTTATACAACCTGCTCTGTCAGGTAACCGGCGTGCAATCGGTCGAGCAGCGGGCCGTGATCGGGACCGGGGCAGTGTCGTCAGCCGCTACCGATGTGTTCCCGGACCGGTGGGTGACGGTGAAGCTCGATACCACGATTCATCCGGACCTGCCCTGGCGACTCGAGCCCTTGGAACGTAAGCTGCGCGTGCGTCCGGGAGAAAGTTATCTCGTCAAGTTCATCGCCGAAAATCGCTCGGGCCAAGAGATTACCGGCCAAGCTATCCCGAGTATCGCCCCTTGGCAGGCTACCGCCTTTTTCGCCAAGCTGGAGTGTTTCTGCTTCAGCCGGCAGACCCTGGCCGGTAACCAGACTACAGAGATGCCTTTGCGCTTCTCTGTGTCGCCCGACCTGCCCGTGAACATCAACTCGCTTACCTTGTCCTATAGTGTGATGCGAGTCTCCGATCGATCCTGATTCGCTTGCGGTAAGCTACCGAGCGATGAAGGTTACAACCAGTGCACAATGAGGAATAAAGAAGGATGAGCAGCGTCGCCCACCACGGTCCCAATGACTACTACATTCCGGATTCCAGTCCCTGGCCGATCACCGCTATGCTGTCGGTGTTCCTCATGCTGTCGGGAACTGCTCTGACAATCAACGCGGTCAGTTTCGGCAAATGGATGATCCTAGCCGGTTTCGCTTTACTGGTCGTCATGTTCTACGGCTGGTTCGGCCAAGTCATCAAGGAAAACCTCTCGGACCAATACAATGAGCAGGTGGATCGCTCCTTCCGTCAAGGCATGTTCTGGTTCATTGCCTCCGAGGTTTTTTTCTTTCTGAGCTTCTTCGGTTCCCTGTATTACATCCGGGTGATTGCGTTACCCTGGCTCGGTGGTGAGGGCTATCTCGGAGTTACCCAGGAGCTACTCTATAGTCAGTTCGCCGCTGATTGGCCGACTGCGGGACCGGAACAGTTGGGGGGGCATTTCGAGGTCATGGGGGCCTGGGGTATACCGGCTATCAACACCCTGATCCTGCTCCTCTCGGGCGCGACCGTAACCTGGGCCCATTGGGGATTGAAGGAGCACAACCAGCGTAAGCTCGTTTGGGGTCTGGCTGCGACCATCTTCTTGGGCTTTCTCTTCGTCATTTTTCAGGCCTACGAGTATCGCCATGCCTACGTTGAGCTCAACCTGACGCTGGAGTCTGGCGTTTACGGTTCGACCTTCTATATGCTGACCGGCTTCCACGGCTTCCATGTCACCATGGGTGCGGTCATGCTCTTGGTTATCCTCTTCCGGGCGATCAAGGGGCACTTTTCGCCCCACAACCACTTTGCCTTCGAGGCCGTTGCTTGGTATTGGCACTTCGTCGATGTAGTCTGGCTGGGGTTGTTCGTGTTCGTCTATTGGTTGTAGCCGATTCGGATTAGGCGAGCTTCGAATCCGGGCGCGGGGACTTGGTGGGGAGGGGCGTTTCACGCTGTCAAGTCGTATTTCGACTTTACGTCTTGAAAAATCCCATCCCTTGAGCACCTTGAAAAAAATCGAGGTGCCCCTAGGCAGCAAGACCGCGGTTTATGCTCCGGTGGGTTGGAGTACTCCGACGAAGTAGCCGAGAATGAGCAGCAGGAAGAGGGTAAGTGAAAGCACAATGCGCACCGTCAACGCTTTCACCACCCGGGTTTTGTCCTCGTCGCCATCATCCTTGGCAAGATAGTACATGCCCTGGGCAAGCGAAAAGACGATAAATCCGAGGACGAGAATAACCGGGATCTTGTATATGAGGTCCATAGTCTACCTCTTGGTTTGGCTGAGGGGAGCTTATGCGATGACCGCCTCGCAGCTCCGCTGGTCGGGGACCGGTGAGCGGCTATCTCCTTAGCCTGTTCACACCGAAGTCGTAACCTCGATGCAATTTATTGCCTACTTCTCGAATATAGCATCCGGATGCGGTTTGTCGACCTGAATTTTCGTTTTCGCTGGGTGCCGACCTTGCTGCTCGTGCTCTCGATTCCCCTGTTTTCCGGGCTTGGATTTTGGCAAATCGACCGGGCCGAGCAAAAGCAGGAGCAAGCACGGACCCTCGACTAACGGACCCGGATGCCAGTGATGGAGCTTGATAAACCGGCCGATGATCCCGAGGCATTGCGCTTTCGTAAGCTGCGGGTTCGGGGGACTTTCGAGATTGCCGGGCAGATCCTGATCGAGAATCGCCGCCGGGGCAATCGCATCGGCTTTCACGTCATCACCCCCCTGCGTATCCTGGGATCGGACCGCCGGGTTCTGGTGAACCGAGGCGGTGAAAGGCTGGGGTCGGTGCTGGCCCTACCTCCCCCCGGAGCTTTATCGGGTAGCGACCGGTGCTCGGATAGAGCCGATCGTCATGCTCCAGAACCCCGACGATGTCGGCGGCTTTCTGCGCGTTTGGCCGCGGCAGCTACCCAGAGAAGACAGACACATCGGCTATGCGATCCAGTGGTTCGCATTCGCCTCCATTGCATTGGTGCTGTGGCTGAGGTTCAGCCTCGTCCGTTTCGGATGGAACGAGCACGGCGTGAGCAGCGAGTTTGGGGCCATTGGCATTTGTTGCACGTTCGAATGAAAAGATTACGGCATGAATAACGAGGCCAAAGGAAAACCACGCAGCATAGTGCCCCTGTGGGCGATGGTCGCCGTTTTTGCGGCCCCCATCATTGCGGCTTGGTTTTTCTATCTGAATCCTGAATATCTCCCTTCCGGCCGTACCAATAAGGGAGACTTGATCGAACCAATGGTCACCTTGCCGGCGGATCTGGCCCTATTTACCTGGGATGGATCGGATTTCCCCCGTGATGCTTTGGCGGGTAAGTGGACCCTGGTTTCTTTTAGTGGTGGTGAATGTGACGAAGCCTGCCGCAACCAATTGATCGCAATACGCCAAATCCGTTTAGCCTTGGGTGAGAGTCGACGCAACGTCGAACGGTTGCTGGTGTTGACCGATTCGGTTGCGACGGACGTGGCGCAGGAGTTCGGTGCCGAGTTCCCCGGTTTACGAGTCGCGTTTACGGATACGGCTGGCGGCAGGCGCTTATCGAATCTCTTGGGGGTAGGCACGGCTACTTTCGGTCGAATCCATATCCTGGATCCCATGGGCAACTTGATGATGCGCTATGCGGTGGATGCCCCGATGCGGGATACGCTGGAGGACATGGAGCATTTACTCAAGGCCTCCAAGAATTGGATCAAAGGTGCGCAGTATGGCCACCGGTGAGATCGGTCTGACCGAGTCCCGCTCCAACGGTCTCTTATGGCGGCGTTACCTCGAGCTGACGAAGCCCAAGGTCCTAGCGCTTATCCTGTTTACTGCGCTGGTGGGAATGTTGCTGGCGGCTCCGGGGATGGTGTCGCTATCGACCCTGGTCTTCGGTTTGCTCGGGATCGAGCTTGCCGCTGGTGCCGGTGCCGCCCTGAATCATGTGGTCGACCAGCGCATCGACGCCATCATGGCTCGTACCCGGGAGCGTCCGCTGCCGAGTGGGGACCTGGATGCGCGTCACGCCGTGGTGCTTGCCTTGGGGATGGCGGTGACGTCCATGTCGGTACTGGTGATCTTCGTCAATCTGTTGACCGCCCTTTTGACCTTCGCCGCTTTCGTCGGCTATGCGGGTATCTACACCATGTACCTGAAACGGGCTACACCTCACAATATCGTCTGGGGTGGTATCTCCGGTGCCATGCCGCCGCTGCTGGGCTGGACGGCGGTTACCGGTGAGGTTTCCGTCGAGGGGTTGTTGTTGGCGCTGTTGGTATTCATTTGGACCCCGCCTCACTTCTGGGCGTTGGCGATCAAACGCCGAGACGAGTACGCCCGCGCCGATATTCCGATGCTACCGGTAACCCATGGTCTGGCCTACACGAAACTCCAGATACTGATCTATAGTCTGCTCTTGCTTTGGGTATCGCTCATGCCTTTCATGATCCGCATGAGCGGACCGCTGTATCTCTTCGGGGCGCTTGGCTTAGGGCTGGGTTTCGTCTATCAGGCCCTGTGCTTGTTCCGTAGTGAAGGCGATGCCCTGGCGATGAGGACCTTCGGCTACTCGATCCTCTATCTTTCCACGCTATTTGCTTTCCTGCTGGCGGACCACTATCTGAGACTGGTGTAGATTGTAGCAGCTTCCCCCGGGGAGCTTGGAAGATTCCATTTCTGGAATTTCCATTTCTGGAGTGTTTTGGATCTCGATACGGAAATACCTCGCAGCATGCCCTATTTTAAGCTTGAAATACGGCAGCATATTTCTTATCTGCACAGGCACTTTGGGTTCTTCAAAGTGTCTTTGACCAAGGGAGGATAATTACCCTTTACTTGATAGGAGAGATTGGGCTCTCTTACGGATTGTGTGGGTAGGATGGAAAAGAAAACCATCCAGCCTGTCAAGGACGCAGCCGCTACGCAGTGATTTCCTTTTTCTCCCACACCAAACGCAAGAGGGTGTTTCGTCGGAGTGCGGCGCGTAAGCGCCGGCGGAGACGAAAGGCCAGGCCATGCGACACGGTGCCCAGTCATTGCGGGAGTCCTGGTGCCGCGCGGAGTGCGCGCCGGGACGGACGCAGGACGAACGCGGGCCGCCGAAGGCCATGGCCGTCGCCTCATTTTGTGCACCCGAAATCGGACGGACCCCATTTCGGGTTTCGCGAACAATGGCGACGCTCCGGTCAAGGAGGATCACGCCCATGGCGTGCGTTGGCTGGTAAAGGCTCCGGCGCTGCTGGCACCGATCGATTGACGGGGACCTGAAAAATTCCATTCCCGGAATTTTTCCGAACATGAGGTCGAAAGTGCGGAGCAGAGATGCCCCGCATTTTTTCAAGGGTACCTTTTGGTGCCAAGATGCCCCGCCGGTTTTCAGGGCCCCCTCGAGGGCCTCCGAAGGTTGCTCGGATAACCGATCCGAGCCGGGTGTCCGTCGCGAGCGATCGGTAGTCACCGGCTGTATTCGGTCTTTATGTCTGCTTGGCTCGGCGCATTGACAATTGGAGCCCTAATATCAGCAGGCCGATCCAACCTGCGGCAAGCCAGCCGATGATCCCATCGTAGCTTCCTACCAGCCAAGCATTGGGCGACGCCGGATTGTCGGTGGTCAGGTGGCGGGTTATCTGAATCACGAAAACCCAGCCAGCGTGCAGGCCCATGCACCAACCGATGTGTCCGCTACGTTCCCGCACTAGGGCCAGAAAGATCCCGGCCAGGAATAGAGCCGCCATGGAATCCAGGTGCTGCCATTGGAAGGCGTTGGTAAAAACCTGACCGAACATCTGCCAAGTCCCGAGCCAATCGAAGGCTACGCCATCGGGTAGCCTGTGGGGTTTCACGAAGTGGAGCAGTGCGAACAAACAGGATGACCAGAGAATCGCGGAGCGGGCGCCGCTCCTGCGTCGGATGGCCGAATAGAGGGCACCGCGCAAGAAGGTTTCTTCCAACAGGCTGGTGATCAGGCCGCCAAGTAGGGCTTGGATCGATTTTTCAAGTAGATTGGCTAGCCGGGTGCTTGCGGCTATGTCGGGTGATCGAATCTCCAGCAACAGCAGGCTCAGGACCAGCACCAGCAAGATGGCCGTACCGAGTAGCCAGCCTTGCCACAGGACGGTCCGAAAGCGCGGTCGGGGAAGGGCGTACCCGAGCGTTTCGCGGTGGTTCAGGTGCTGTGCCTTGAGGAAGGGCCACAGGCCCAGCAGGATACAGATCTGCGTGAGGCGGCCCATGACACGGTGGGGGTCGTGCGCTATCCAGCCCGTCTGGAGCAGCGGGAAGGTGAGGAGGGCGCCCAGGATCAGGCAGCCGAGGAGATAAAGAAAGAAAATGCCGGTTTCACGCATAGTGGTTTCGGTTCATGATAAGGCTTGGTTCTCCTGCTCGATCGGTGCCGAATGTGCCGCGATGACCGGAGCGTCGCCATTGTCCGCGCAACCCGAAATGGGGTCCGTCCGATTTCGGGTGCGAAAAATGAGGCGACGGCCATGGCCTTCGGCGGCCCGCGTTCGTCCTGCGTCCGTCCCGGCGCGCACTCCGCGCGGCACCAGGACTCCCGCAATGACTGGACGCCGTGTCGCATGGCTTGGCCTTTCGTCTCCGCCGGCGCTCACGCGCCGTACTCCGACGAAAGGCTCGGCCCTACGGCTACGCGGGGGTCGTCGCACTCCGCTCGTCGCTTACGCTCCCTCGCTTTCCTGTGCTCCTCCGGAGCGAATCCATCTCTTGGTATACAGGGCGAATCGGGAAATTCCAAGGACGGAGTTTTCAAAGTCCCCTTAAGGCGATTGCCGGAAAATGGAGTACCAGCTTGGGCCGAATTTTCGTTCGTATTCAAGGCGCGGCAACCGGCACCTAGTGGACTATGTAACGGTTGACGCAACACAGAAGACGGACGAAAAGATCACCAAAATGGTATTTCATTTGGCAGAAATCGCCTAAGTGTGGTTTCGGATCATGAATTCGGCTATTTTAGGCTTTGCCTTTTCCCTCTTGGTCTATTTGCCGCTTGTGGTCATTGTGCCGGGAGCCATTACCAATCTGGCGGCACCCATGCTTCTGATGGGTGTCGTTTTCGGGTGGCGTGGCTGGCGTAAACTATCCGGTGAACCCCGGATATTGGTGGCTGGTTTCGCGTTGTTCTTCCTGAGTGGCCTGCTTAGCTTGGTGAACAATCGAAATTAGGATTTTGCGGCTTGGCGCTTCGAGAAGTATTATCCTTTTCCCTTGATTCCGCTGATATTTTCTTTTCTTGCACAGGATCCGATCGAAGACCGACAGGTCCGAGTCCTCTTTTGGGCCGGACTCTTGGCCTCGTTCAGCATAGCCGTCTTCATGTTCTTTCATGGTGGGTCCCGCGCAGAGCTCAGGGCAGATTGGCAACATCTCAGTCCGAACCGCTTCGGTGCCTTATACGGCTTGGCTATCGCTCTTGAATGTGGCGGCCGCCTTGACCCGAAGGTGGACGGTAGCCTTCTTCATACCTTTAAGCCGGTGCCTTTGTTGTAAGCGGCTATGCGAGTCTGGCCAGCTATTCTCGGGGGGACCTTGTTGGCCCTGGTTTGTGGGTTCGGTGCGTTGCTCGCCACCTGGCTGTTCAAAGCCTTTGCCTGGAAGAAGCTGTGGGGAGCAGTAGGCGGATTATTACTGTTGATCTCGGTCTTGTCTCTCGTGATTTCGGTCGATAAGGACTGAAGTGAGTCCCTGGATAATGCCGCTGTGAGAGCCGAGAATTATCTTGCGAGTGAGGCGGACAATAGGTCGGTCAGGGGGCGCCTAATGATGTAGCCGGGCGCATTCGAGATTTGGCAGAAGCATCCCTGGGTGGGGACCGGGTTGGGTGATCCTCAGGACAATAGCGCAGGAAAGCGAGGGAGCGTAAGCGACGAGCGGAGTGCGACGCTCCCCGCGTAGGCGTAGGCGTAGGGTCGGGTGTTTCGTCGGAGTGCGGCGCGTAAGCGCCGGCGGAGACGAAAGGCTCGGCCATGCGACACGGCGTCCAGTCATTGCGGGAGTCCTGGTACCGCGCGGAGTGCGCGCCGGGACGGACGCAGGACGAACGCGGGCCGCCGAAGACCATGGCCGTCGCCTAATTTTTTGCACCCGAAATCGGACGGACCCCATTTCGGGTTTCGCGAACAATGGCGACGCTCCAGTCTCGAATCCTGGCTTGATCTCATGATTTGGTAGTGTTGTAAACCTGTTGTTTCCGAATAAAGGGGCCTTGAAAGACGGTCTTCCTGGGATTTTTCAACGGTGCCCACTACACCGGCATACAACAGAATTAGAACACCACAGATTCAAGCGCGTCGCAAACGAACTGACCGATAAACTGAGAAGAACAGCTCATGCCACAGCGCAACGGCGTAACGCCGCTACGTAAAGGCCGTACCTGATAACCCGTTGCGTCGTTGCGTAAGATAGGAAAACCATCGCTTCTCCCGGCTTTGTTCTTTCCAGGATTCGATAGGAGAGATTCCCTCACATTAGGTATACCCGGAAACAACAGGGTTATAACATTGCCCATGCGCGTTCATTTGCGGCAAAAAAGAAGATATCGAGTAAGCCCAATTGGGCACAACTTATCCTATGGTCGGTTGAGCCTTTGTCTCCGGGTTTCTCCGCATCGTTTCAAAAGAACCGCACCCTTAGAGACCAACCAAGAACTAAACTATTGATTTTAAATTATTAATTAACATAGGATGGGCTATGCCCACCGGTCAGGCGTGGTATGTTGATGGGCACAGCCCACCCTACAGGTTAGTTAGTTTTTAGATAGCTTATTAGGCATTGGCGGGGTAGGCGCTTGTGGATGTCTTTACGGCCGGGCGTGCTGCGAACCGCGGCTCGCAGTGGTGAGGAATCGCGATCGTGACCGCATCACCGCATATTCTGTTGGTACGGCTCAGCGCCATCGGTGACATCGTCTTTGCTTCGCCCTTGATCGCTGTGCTCCGCCGTGCCTACCCGGGGGCCCGGATCACTTGGTTGGTGCAGCCGGAATATCAGGCCATCCTGGAGCGACATCCCGACCTGGACGAGGTCCTGACTTGGCCTATCGGTGAGTGGCGCGAGCTTTGGCGCCAGCGGCGCTTCGTGGGACTCATACGTTCGCTCGGGGCTTTCCGTAAGCACTTACGTTTACGCCGGTTCGATCTGGCTCTGGATCTGCAAGGGTTGCTCAAGAGTGGAGCTGCGACCTATCTCTCCGGGGCCCGGGAGCGGATCGGCCTGGGGTCCCGGGAGGGTAGCCGGTGGCTTATGACCCGTGTTGTTCCCCGTGGTGGGGAGCACACACGTATTGGCTCGGAATACCTTTTTCTGGCCCAATGTTTGGGGTTGTCCACCCAAGGCTTCGCCATGGCCGTCCACTATGGGTCGGAGACCGCCGATTTTGCCCGGGACCTGATCGAGTGCCTGGGGATGAGTCGCGGGTATGCCGTCCTCTGTCCCTTTACGACTCGACCTCAGAAGCATTGGCTCGCTGCGTGTTGGGCCGAGCTCTCGGACCGGATTCGGGCCGAGCTGGGTCTGCCGGTGGTCGTGCTCGGAGGACCCGGAGACCGTCCTGCCGCGGGGCATATCCGTGATCTGACCGCCAGAGGCCTAATCCTGCTTGCAGGACGGACGACCTTATCGCAAGCAGCGGCCATGATTGATGGCAGTACCCTCTTGGTGGGTGTCGATACGGGCCTCGGTCATATGGGGATTGCCTCGGGACGACCGAGTCTGCTGCTGTTCGGGTCCACCTGTCCCTATCTGGATACGACCCGTGCCAATGCCCGGGTGCTGTACCATCCTTTAGATTGCTCGCCCTGTAAGCGCAAACCGACTTGTAACGGTGCCTTTACCTGTATGCGATCGATAACCGTGGACGAGGTCTTGAAAACGGCCAAGGGTCTGTTGGGGCAAACGGCTTGAAAATCCTACATGTGGATTTACCTGTATGCGATCGATAACCGTGGACGAGGTCTTGAAAACGGCCAAGGGCCTGTTGGGGCAAACGGCTTGAAAATCCTACATGTGGAAGCAGGCCGCAACCTCTATGGCGGTACCCGGCAGGCCCTCTATTTGATGCAAGGGCTGGCGGACCGTGGCCACCATAATGCGCTCATTTGTCCAGCGGGCAGCGACTTGGCGCAGGCGGCTGCCGCCTGTGCCGAGGTCTCTCCCATGGTCATGGGCGGGGACTTGGATCTGCGGCTCATCCCCGGAATTCGCCGCTATCTGCGTAGCCGTCGACCGCATCTGGTACACCTGCATGGACGGGTCGGCGCCGATGTGATGGGGGGTATCGCCTGTCGCCTGGAAGGCGTACCGGTCGTCTACTCGCGCCGGGTCGACAATCCGGAGCCCCGCTGGATGGTGGCGCTCAAGTACCGATTGCATGATCGGGTGATCGCTATTTCGGAAGGTATCGGCTGGGTACTGCTCGCTGCTGGCTTGCCTAGGGAGAAGCTGCGTCTCGTGCGCAGTGCGGTGGAGTGGAAGCGCTTCGACCGTCCCTGTAACCGGGAGCTGCTGACCCGCGGGCTGGGGGTTCCCATGGAGGCTCGGTCCATCGGTATCATAGCCCAACTGATTCCACGCAAGGGGCATCGCTTTCTGATCGATGCCCTCCCACCTCTGGTCGATGAGTTTCCGCATTTGCGGGTCCTGATCTTCGGAAAGGGTCCCCTAGAGCCGGATTTGCGCCGGCAGGTTGCTCGGGTAGGACTCGCGGATCGTGTGCAATTCCTCGGGTTTCGGGATGACCTACCGGAGCTACTGCCCTGCCTGGACCTACTGGTCCATCCCGCTACCATGGAAGGGTTGGGGGTATCCTTGCTCCAGGCGGCGAGCGCCGGTGTTCCCATCGTGGCCAGCGCTGTCGGTGGTATACCGGAGGCCGTCCGTCATGGGGTCAATGGTTTGTTGTTACCACCGGAAGATCCCCAAGCCTTGGGTACGGCCGTGGCGACTGTGCTGCGCGACAGGCAGCTTGCTTGGCAGCTGGGGGCCGCCGGTAGGGAGCTGATGCGTAGTGAGTTCTCCGTAGACACCATGGTGGAGGGCAATCTTGCGGTCTACCGCGAACTACTAGCGGAGTCCGCATTAGTGCCTGAGAAGGTAAGGTAATCGAATCCTGGCGATGCGGAATCGGCTGGTTATTGGCCGCCGGTGCTTTTCCGTCCGTAAAGCCCATGGGCAGGGAGATGAGGGGGGGGCGGTAATCATGATCCGCCTCACGGACTCGACTCATTACTCCGATGCTGAGTCTCCGATCGAACTATACTCACCCTCCAAGCTTGGTTGCGTCGGGCTTGGAGGTGCCCGACTGCCCGACTCGAAGAGTTCGATATACTCGCACGGCCGCCGCTGGTGGGGCAGGGGGGCAATCCGCTATCGGCGAGCATCCGGAGGAAAGACGACCATGTCGAAAGTCACGCTATCGACCGAGCTGCCGACCAGCGCCGAAAGTGTTTGGCATTTGATCGGCGGCTTCAACATGCTGCCCGATTGGCACCCGGCTATTTCGAGGTCCGAGCTGTCGGACGACGGCTCCAAGCGTACCTTGCACATGTTGGGGGGTGGCTCCATCGTCGAGCAGATCGAGACCACCGGCAAGAAGCCCGGGGAGCGTAGATACAGCTGTGCCATTATCGAGAGTCCACTGCCGGTGCGCAATTATCGGGGTATCATCGCCGTCAGACCGAACGCCGACGGCAGCGGCTGCACGGTCGAATGGTCGGGGGGCTTCGAGGCCGCAGAGGTTCCGGACAATGAAGCCCTCAGAATTGTCCGAGGGATCTACCAGGTAGGTCTCGATAACCTGAGCAGAATTTTCGGGATTTGAGCCCGAGTCCGGATCGGTCGCCGCTGTTGGTGTAAGGGTACCTTGGAAAATTCAAGGTACACCATAAGATACCGGTCCCGATTTGCCCCACGGACATTCAGTGGCCAACCGGATCTCCATCCTCATATTATAATTAAAATGGGCGCGTTCGCGTCCATGCGGCCGCCGAAGCCGGCTATCTCAGTGCTACCACCTGTCTGCGCAGTCCCACGGTGCTTGGCGATCATTTGTGGGTGCTGCTGCGCAAGGCCATGGAGGAGCCCAGGAAAGCGAGGGAGCGTAAGCGACGAGCGGAGTGCGACGCCCCCGCGTAGGCGTAGGGCCGAGCGTTTCGTCGGAGTGCGGCGCGTGAGCGCCGGCGGAGACGAAAGGCCAAGCCATGCGACACGGCGTCCAGTCATTGCGGGAGTCCTGGTGCCGCGCGGAGTGCGCGCCGGGACGGACGCAGGACGAACGCGGGCCGCCGAAGGCCATGGCCGTCGCCTCATTTTGTGCACCCGAAATCGGACGGACCCCATTTCGGGTTTCGCGAACAATGGCGATGCTCCGGCTCCTTTGGTGACAACTTGGTCGGCTACGTCCGGAAGCTGGTGGTCGAGAATCGACCCCAAACCCCAATGGGTGCGGCTTTTTTGGAACGACACCGGGTGTTGAACATCCGAGCGTCGAGGTCGGTTTTCCGGACACTTTGTGGAGCTTGCTTACCGTCCTTTATCACGCCGCCTCGCTATGAGATGTAGCGATCCACGCTGCCCCGTGGACTCGAAAAGCTCCGTGGCCAAGTTGACCGCATCACCGGTGGGGATTCAACCAGATGGGCTGCGCCCACCAGAAAATATCGAGTAAGCGCTGCGGGGAGAAAATTCAGCCGCAAATAAACACCAATGAACGCAAATCTATTCAAGAAAAGCCGACGAGGGTGAATCCACCTCTCGGCGTGTTATCGGGTGTGTGCCTTTGAGGTCGGTAAAGTCTTGGGTTCTGGGTCTTTGGAGTTCGTGTACGAGAAGGCTTTGTGCGTTGAGCTGGCCGAGCGCGGACCTCAGTCGAGTGTTATTCGGCTCATTCGCGTTCATTTGCGGCAGAAATATCGAGTACGCCCAATGGCGGCCACAACTCATCCTATGGTCGGTTGAGCCTTTGTTTCCAAGTTTCTCCGCGTCGTTTCAAAAGAGAGCCCCCTCCCCCCGGTAGGTGGTGCGCTGTCGCGCAGCAAACAAGTGGCAAGTGGCAAGATAGGGGGCCGCGGGGAACCGAGACCGTTCAGACACTGGTGTGAAGGCTAGGCATCTCGGCTTTACAATCCGTGAGGTCGCTTGACGTGCGAGAATAAATTCAATTGTAAAACAGTGTTTTACGAGATGTTTGATGAGAGCCGTACCCAACCCCAATTGGTAGCCTGATGCCGTCGCCTAGCGGACAAATCCCTGTACAGGCCGATCGATTAGGCTTGAGACCCGGAAGCCGGGTGCTCGGCCAATCCACCACCCGATACGGATGTTCCTGCCCCCATGATAGGGTTGTATCGCCTGCTGCTCTCCCTTGCGTTGCCCTTTCTACTGTTGCGTCTGGCTTGGCGGGGTCGTTACGTGCCGGCCTATCGGGCTCGCTGGCGCGAGCGTTTGGGCCGCTACGATCGGCAGCCGCTGCAGGCTGACATCTGGATCCATGCCGTTTCCGTGGGGGAGGTCCAGGCCTCCGCACCGCTCATTGAGCATTTCCTCCAAGGTTATCCGAATGCCGGCCTTATGGTCACCACTACCACGCCCACTGGCTCGGAGCACCTGCGCAGTCTGTTCGCGGAAGCGGTGCGCCATGTCTATACGCCTTTCGATACCATGTCGATCGTGAACCGTTTTCTCGATGCGGTGGGTCCTCGGCTCGTAATCGTTATGGAGACCGAGATCTGGCCCAATATGCTGAGTGCTTGTGAGCACCGCGGCATTCCTGTGGTACTGGCCAATGCCCGATTGTCCGCCCGTTCCGCGGCCAAGTATGCTCGGCTCGGCAGTTTTACCGCTGAGACTCTGCGGCGATTCGCGGCGATCGGCGCACAAAGCCCTGCCGATGCGGCCCGTTTTCAGGCCCTGGGCGTGGCTACCGCACGAATACGGGTGACGGGTAACATCAAGTTCGATGTCCGCCTAGCGGACGATTTGCTCGAACGTGCGGGGTTGCTGCGCCGGCTGTGGGGGCGGCAGCGCTTGGTTTGGGTGGCGGCCAGTACCCACGAGGGCGAGGAGGAACAGGTCCTCGATGCCCATCGTGAGGTCCTGAGGCGGCTGCCGACGGCACTTTTGGTCCTGGTGCCGCGCCATCCCGAACGCTTCGAGCGGGTCGCAGCGCTGGTCCGGCACCGAGGCTTTACCCTGGTGCGCCGCTCCGCCCAGGAGCCCTGCAACGAGCCGGTCTCCGTGTTCCTGGGCGATACGATGGGGGAGCTCCCGGCATTTCTCGCCGCGGGGGATGCCGCCTTCATCGGGGGCAGCCTAGTCCCCATCGGTGGCCACAATCTGCTGGAAGCGGCAGCGGTGGGCTTACCGGTCGCCGTAGGTCCTCATACCTTCAACTTCGCCCGGATTACCGAGCTGATGGTGCAGGAACATGCGACCGTCCAGGTGGCTGATACCCAAGGGCTGGCGCGCTGTATAAAGGAATGGCTGGGAGATGCGACAGTGAGGGAACGCATCGGCGAACAGGGGCGGCGGGTGGTGCGAATGAACCAGGGTACGTTGCCGCGGCTGGTGGATTTGCTGGAGAGGATCTATGCGGATGATTACGGAGCTGGTGGATAACGTCTGCCATCACCTTGTCGGTAGCGATCGACCGGATGCCTTGTCAGCAGCTGGGCTTTTCTTTCGAAGGGGACCTTGAGAAATTCGAGAGCGCCTTGTGGCTTGGAAATTTCCAGGGAAGGGTTTGGGTGCGGCTCTCATCAAGCATATCGTAACATACTGTTTTTCAAGTTAGATTTATTCGTCCACGTCAAGTGTCCTCACGGACCGTAAGGCCGAGATACTTGGCCTTACGCGGGATGGAGCGTAGTAGCCGATCCCGGCGGTGAGCCTCGAATTCCTCCAGGCCTCGTTCAACATATTCCTGGCCCTGAGTCAGCAGGGCGTAGATGAGACGTGCTAGCTGGTGAGCGGTGGCTTTGACCGCCTTCGCGGTGTCCCTGCGGGCCAAGCGCGCGCGATGAGCGGCCCCGATGCAGGTGTGGCTGCGTCGCGCATGGAAGGCCGCTTGGCATAAGGCCGGCCCGGCCCGGTTGAAGACCTTGGGCTGGGAGCCGGCGAGGGTCTGGCCACCGGAGATCCGTGTCGGTGGTGCCAGCCCGAGCCAGGAGCCAAAGTGCCGAGCGGACGGAAAGCAAGAC
>Ga0209788_1000100_pt1 | contig 23896 bp, 21 predicted proteins | sample WorMetLIZISLAND1_2_FD_187415 | JGI IMG/M metagenome (GOLD analysis project Ga0209788, IMG submission 187415) | Marine gutless worms symbiont microbial communities from Max Planck institute for Marine Microbiology, Germany - Olavius clavatus LIZARD... ...
CGGCGATCTCCACGGCGGCGAACGTGTTGGGATATCGGCTGCGTTGGCTCGTGTCCGCGGAGACGGCGTGGGCGGCTTCGGCCATCGCCCGGTACGTCCTGGCCTGCTGGTGGGCGGTTTGGCGCCGCTCGGCGCGGAGCACCCGGATCGTGTCCCTGCCGGTCAACCGGGCAAGGTCGACCGTCGCTAGGAGCAGGCCGAGGGCGGGGCCGGCGGGCAGGTCGTCGAAACCCTCGGGGAGGGCATCGAGATCATCCCGGCCGCCGCTGTCGGAGCGGCCGGCGCCGGCCGGGTCGTAGGCTTCGTAGACGCAGCCCGGTATCGGCTCGCCGGGGCCGAGGCCTCTCTCGGCCAGGACCGCGGCCGTGGCCTCGTAGCGGGCTTTCGCCTCCTCCGGGGTCAGCCCGCCCGGCTGCGTGTCGGTCGTGTCTTCTGCATGGTCGGGGGCCGGTGACATCCCCGGAGGCATAGCCATGATCGGCCCCTTCGGGCTGTCGGCGGCCGGGACGGCCGCCTCCGCCTCGCCGCGGGGGCTCGGCTCGTCGGGGAACAAGACTTCGGGCGCGGTGAAGTTCGCGCGGTTTCCCGCCTTGCCCGCCAGGCGGGTGATCACCGCCGCGTAGGCGGCCCTCAGTCGACGATTTTCCTCCGCCCTGTCGAGAGACGACTCGGCCGGCGGGTGCGAATCGGACATGTCCCGCAACGTATCCGGCGACGGTGACAGATTCGCGTAGGTCCCCGCCTCGTCGCAGGCGATGTCGTCGACGGACCGCTCGCCCGGCTGATGCGACTGTGAATCGAACATGATCCTCAACCTATCCGGGGGGTGTGACAGATTCGGGGTCCTGCGCGATCGACGGCGCCCGGGCCGGGACTGGAAGGTGTTGGACCTTGTGACGATACCTGTTGGCGCGTCGGTGGCCGTAGCCGCGTCGTTTCATGACTCCGATCTTGTTGGTGATCCCCTCGGCGTTGGCCTGGCGGTCGTCGAAGTAGTTGAGGATCTGCTCCCGAGTCGACGACGCGGGCCGTGGCCGCGAGCTCGCAGGAGCCCGGGTTCCTTCCACGCGGCGCATCCAGTCGTCGAACCGGCGCTCGGCTTCGGCCCGGTCGGCCGAGTCGTAGATGTCGGCGAAGGCCTCCTTGAGCCGCCAGGCCGCACCCACCTCGCAGGTGACGGGCTAGTGGTGCGTCGCTCAAATCCTTAAGCGGTCTCTCCGGCCCAGATGCGCCCCTGGCTGCGTCGTCAAGCCTCGCCGCACCTATGGGTGCGACTGCGTTTGTCTCCTTGCCAGATGACACACTGACCTCGGAGACACAGCTTCGCTATTTGCACGACACACCACTAGGAGCTCGTCGAGGGTGGCCCGTTGAGATGGGGAGAGGCTGTGCCGTCTACCCATGAAGCCCGCGGCCCTGCCGGACCCCGGGGTCGAACCTGCGCCGGCCACGGCCGACACCGACCCGCAGTGGAAACACGCCCGAGGGAGCGTGGAGACGACCCCCGCCTCCAACACCGCATCTCACCACGGACGACGACACCACGTCGAAGCCCGGTCAAGGCACGCGATGTAATCGCTCATCTGAGCTCTCCTTTGTCGTAGACGGTTCACACAACCAGCCTCAGGGGAGCTTCAGCCACCTTCACCCACCGTCTTCCGCGAAGACCCCAGATTCCGGGTTCTACGCGGTCGGCGGCGCTTGGCTCGGACCCGTCGGGAGTCGGACCGTGTCGTGGTGGGCGGACTCCGCAGGACTCGCCCGGCAAGTCCCCGGACGCTGGTCTCAGGGGGTCTTGGGCAGGTAGGCGGCGAGAGCGGTCTCGACCTTCTCCGGCACCACAGCGGTCCCGCCCAACACGATGATGCTCTTCGGTTTGAGGCGGGTCAGCTCAGCGGCCGTGGCCTTGGGGATGGTGGCTCCAGCCACGAGCAGGACGGGGCCGTCTCGGAACGCCCCGGCCGCCCCTCCCGCCAACGCGTCGGGGAAGTTCGCCCCGGTGGCGACGTACGCCACGGGCACCCCCGGCTTGAACGCGTCCTTCGAGATCGCCCCTCCAGTGGAGTACCGGTCGGCGCCCGCGAGCCGAGACACCTTCCCCGACGTGTAGCTGGCCAGGGCCTTCTCGACCGCCTCCGACACCACTCCGGTCCCCCCGACGACGACGATGCGTTTCGGCTTCAGCCGCTTCAGCTCGGAGACTGTGGCTGACGGGAGCTTGGCCTTCTGGGTGAGCAGGATCGGCCCGCCCAACGCGGCGGCGGCCGGGCCCCCGGTCAACGCGTCGGGGAAGTCCTCGCCAGTGGCCACGAACGCCACGTCCGCCCCAGGCTGGAAGTGCTTCGCGGAGATCGCCGCCGCGGTGGAGTAACGGTCGGCGCCTGACTGGCGGGTGGTCGCGCCCTCCTTACGCAACGTCGACTCCACCGCCCGCGACACCACGCCGGTCCCGCCCAGCACGATGATCTTCTTCGGCTTGAGCCGCTTCAGCTCGGTCAACGTCGCTGAGGGGATGGCGTCTTCTGTGACGAGGAGGATGGGGCCGTCCCCTCCCGACGCCGCGGAGCCGGCGAGGGCGTCGGGGAAGTTGACCCCGGTGGCGATGTACACCGCGTCGACTCCGGGAGCGAACGTCTTCTGTGAGATCAGAGCGGCGGTCGAGTAACGCTCCCTACCCGCGATCCGCTCCACTGTCGACTTGCCCGTGTCCGGGTCGAACGACTCCGAGCCGGTAGCGGTGACCTTCTTCTTGTCCGGGGGCACCGCGGTGACTGTGGCCGTGTTGCTGATCACGCCCGCCGCGATGTCGGCCGGGGTCGCCACATAGGTTGCGGTGCAGGTGGTCTTCTTGCCCGGCGCCAACGACGTCTCCGGGCAGGTCACCTCCCCGGCCTTCGGGTCGGCCACCAACACTTCGGTGAGGGTCACGTTGCCGGTGTTGGCCACGGCGAACGAGTAGGAGACCTTGTCGCCCGCGGCCACCTTCCCCGCAGGAGCGGTCTTTGCCTTGTCGAACGCCACGGCGCGAACCGCGGCCAGGGTCGTCTTCTCAGAGTGCGCGGTCTTCGCGGACGCTCCCTGCGACGTGGACGCGGTCACCGTCGCCCCGGCAAGCTCGCCGGAGTCGATGTGGGCTTGGGTCAACACGACCGTGACCTCACACGTCGTCGCTGTTCGAGGCGCCAGGGGCGCCCCGGGGCAAGTCACGCTCCCGCCGCCGGGCACGGTCGCCGACACCGTGGCCAACTCGGTGTTGCCAGTGTTGGTCACGGTGTATGTGTAGGTGACCTTGTCACCTGGGTCGACCCGCCCCGCGGGCGGCTCCTCGTCGTCGTCGATGACCGTCGCCCTCTTGGCGACCGTGATCGACGGGACCTTGGCCTTGGTCGAGGTGGAGGCCTTCACCGTCGGGTCCACGGTCGTGGGATCTGCTGCGTCGGCCCTGGCCTTGGCGGCTTTGGCGTCGTCGCCGGTCACGGTTGCGGCGGCGGCGACCGACCCCGCGCTCAAGTCGGTTTGGCCGAGCCGGTGCACGCCGCTGCAGGTGATCGACTTGGTCGGCTTAAGCACCGTCTCCGCCCTCACCGCAACATCTCCCTCCGCCCGGCAGGAGACGGCTGGGCCCGCCGTGTTCGCCACGGCCAGGTTCTTCAGGCTGGCAGTGCCCGTGTTGGTCGCCGTGTAGGTGAACGTGACCGTGTCGCCGGGGTTGGTGTCGCCCGACTCGTCCACGTCGGCGAAGGACGCGGCCGACGAGAACGCGACCTCACAATCCAAGTGGAGCTCGATCCCATCTATGAAGCCGGCGTGGCCGGCCGTCGCTCCATGGATGGACAGCTCTGTTCTGGCCTGACCCTCGGGCACCTCATAGGGCTGCTCGCTCGAGTACTTCTTCCACGTCTTGTGGCCGGTCATCACCTTCACGACTTCTGGGTTGGCCGTTCCCGGCGGGCCGAACCGGACAGAATCGGTACGCTTGCCGAAGGATTGCCTCCAGTGGAGAGACCAGTTGACCAGGTCGCCGGGCAGGGTGTCGAATGGTTGAATCAACACCGACTCGAAGTAGGTCTCGATCCAGGCAAACTGCAGGCCCTCAGGCGGCTTCTCGGATTGCCTGTCAATACCGATGCCACTTTGATCTGTTGTCCAGCCGGGAACTCCAGATTTATAACTGTAACCTTGGACTACAGGCTGCTCGAACCCGCCGTTCACCAGACGCTGGGGGCAATCGGTGGACGAAGCCGCCGGAGCCGGCTCGGCGGCGTCAACCGGCCGAGGGTCCTCGGTCAGCCCGGCGACGAGGACGGCGAGGGCAGCGAGGGCGAGAAGGACTCCCCCCCCCTGGGTCATCAAGCGGTCACTGGTGGATCTCATGTTCGTGCTCCTTCTTGGTGTGGGTGGGCTTCTCTGGCGGGCGCGGCCGCCCTCCGACACCATCAGCATACGCGCGTTGGCGCGGTTCTCGCCGGGATTCTCGACCCGGGCGCCTCAGGGGGTCTTGGGCAGGTAGGCGCCGAGGGCGGTCTGCACCGTTTTGGGCACCACCGCGGTGCCGCCCAACACGATGATGCTCTTCGGTTTGAGGCGGGTCAGCTCCGCCGCCGTCGCCTTGGGGATCGTGGCTCCGGCGACGAGGAGGACGGGGCCGTCTTTGAACGCCCCGGCGGCGCCTCCCGCCAACGCGTCGGGGAAGTTGGCCCCGGTGGCGACGTACGCCACGGGCACACCCGGCTTGAACGCGTCCTTCGAGATGGCCCCTCCGGTGGAGTACCGGTCAGCGCCGGCGAGGCGAGACACCTCCCCGGTCGTGTAGCTCTTCAACGCGTCCTGGACCGCCGCCGAGACCACGCCGGTCCCTCCGACGACCACGATCTTCTTCGGCTTCAACCGTTTCAGCTCGCCGATCGTGGCCGAGGGGAGCTTGGTCTTCTGGGTGAGGAGGATCGGCCCGCCCAACGCCGCGGCGGCCGGACCCCCGGTTAACGCGTCGGGGAAGTCCTCACCGGTCGCGACGAACGCCACGTCCGCCCCGGCGTCGAAGTGCTTCGCCGAGATCGCCGCCGCGGTGGAGTAACGGTCGGAACCGGACTGGCGGGTGGTCGCGCCCTCCTTCCGCAACGCCGACTCCACCGCCCGCGACACCACGCCGGTCCCGCCCAGCACGATGATCTTCTTCGGCTTGAGCCGCTTCAGCTCGGTCAACGTCGCTGAGGGTATGGCGTCTCTGGTGACGAGGAGGATGGGGCCGTCCCCACCCGAGGCGGCCGACCCGGCGAGGGCGTCGGGGAAGTTGACCCCGGTGGCGATGTACACCGCGTCGACTCCGGGAGCGAACGTCTTCTGCGAGATCTCAACAGCCGTCGAGTAACGGTCCTTGCCGTCCAGTCGCCCTGAGGAGATCACGACGGACACCGAGTCGGTGGCGGCGACCGTTTTCTTGTTTGATGTCTTCGCCGTTACCTTCGCCCTGCTTTCGATCACACCCGCCCCGATGTCGGCCTGAGTGACCGTGTACGTCGCGGTGCAGGTGATCGTCTCATCCGGGCCGATGAAGTCCTGCAGGCAGTTGACCCTGCTGACGCTCGGGTCGTCCACAGACACATCGAACAGCACCACGTTCCCGGGGTTGCTCATGGTGAACATGAAATAGATCGGATCGCCCGCCTTCACCGCGACCTTCGGCCCGATCCTCTCCTTGGTGAAGGAGATTCCCTCAACTGTCGGTATGAACGTGGTCGCAGAAGCGAGGTCCTCCACTTGTGTGCGGTCCGGCGCGTATGCGGCGGCTCTCGGCACGCGGGACTTGATGACGCCGGCATCAATGTGCTCCTGCTGGATCTTCACGACCGTCTTCGACGTGCAGGTTGTCGACTCGCCGGGGGCGAGAGTCGTCTTGTCGCACACCACGCCCTCCGTGTCGGGGTCCACCACGGAGAGATCGGTCAACCTCACATCCCCCGTGTTCTTCACGGTGAACTTGTGGGCGATGGTGTCGCCGTCGTCGATCCGGCCCGCAGGCGCCACCACCGCGTCGTTCACGGTCGCCGCCATGTCGAGCCTGATCGCGGGGTTGGCTGGGGACGAGGCGGTTGCCGTTGTCGGCTGAGCGTCGGCGATCAGGCCGCCGAGCCCGGCGACGAGGGTCGCGAAAACGACGAAGACCGCCCCGGTCAACCTGCGATCACGCACATGGCTCACAACCGGCTCGTCCTCGTGGCGGAGCGGAGAGGCAGGCCCGCGTCCTCAACACACAGATGGCGGCCGGGGCCGTTCTCAATGCACAAACGACGGCATGCCGACTCCAGAGCATCAGGAAACCGGTTTGGAGCGGCGTTTGCGGATGAGGAGCCAGGCGCCCACCAGCGCTGCGCCGATCGACACCCATGCGTTGCGGGAGAGCCCGGCGACGCGGAAAGTGGTGTCGGTCCTCAGCAGTTCCATCCCGAAGCGGATCAACCCGTAACCTGCGAAGTAGAGGCCGACGAGCCTCCCTCGCATTCCCGGGCGCCGTCGGCCCACGGCGACGATGAGCCCGGCGAGCAGCAGGTTCAAGATCGACTCGTAGAGGAAAGTCGGGTGAAACGTCTCCGCGTCCGGGTGTGCGTCGGGCCGGAGCCCCGGGTCGATCTCAATCGCCCACGGCAGCTCGGAGGGTGTGCCGAACAGCTCCTGATTGAAGTAGTTGCCCCATCGGCCGATCGCCTGGGCGACGGGCACGGCGGGGGCGACTGAGTCGAGGAGGTCGGCCAAGTCGACCCCCGACCGCTTGCGGGACAGGAACAGGGCGACGGCCCCGGCGGTCAACCCCCCGTACATGGCGAGCCCGCCCTCCCAGACGGCTATCACCTTCCACCACTCGCCCTCGAAACGGGAGAGGTGGGTCGACACGTAGGCGAGCCGGGCCCCGACGAAACCCCAGGCCACCACGCGGACGATGGCCCTCTCGGCCGCCAGCGGGTCGCCCCCCCGGGCGACGAAGCGACGTTTCGTGATGAGCCAGGCGACCACCACCCCCGTCATCACGAGGATGCCGTAGAACGTGACCCGCAACGGCCCGATGTGAAAGTCGTTGATCGGCGGCGACGGGATGGAGGCGAGGGTTGCGATCATGCGGTGAGGGTCTCCTTGTTGGCCCACCGGAACCATATGACGGCGATCGCCCCCCAGACAACCGGGATGGTGCCGAGCTTCATGATGATCCCGGCGAACTGCTGGTCGGCGAGGGCGGTGATGCCCCCGACCCGGGGGGCCAACTCGTAGATCGCGTAGATGGGGGTGGTCGTGAACGTGAGGAAGGAGGCGGGCGCCACCGCCACCACGCTGGTCGCGACGAACAGGTAGACCATCTTCGCCCAGGGGGCCTGGGCGCGGCCTTCGGGCAGCGGCGAGATGATCGGCAGCCACAGGATGAAGCCTGCGACGACCCAGAGGATGTCCATGGCGAACGACCCGAGCTGGCTCTGGCGCAGCGTCTCAACCGCGCCGGGGGCGTGTGTCGCCATGAGCAGCACGTTGTAGAGGACGGCCGCGGCGATCACCCGCCTCCCCAACCAGATGATCGGCCGGCGCAGCCCGGCCCGCTCGACGATGCGCCGGGCCATCCACTCGGGCGCCCCGAGGAGGAGGAGCGGAGCGGCGACCAGCGTGTACAGCAGGAACTGGGTCATGTGGGCGGAGGCGAGATAACCGGCGCCGAGAGGGCCGAGGGGCCAGTCGGAGGCGACCCAGAACACCACCATCCCGGAGGCGAAGAGCCCGGCGCGTCGCCAATCAACGGTGCCGCCCCGGCGCCTGACCGATCGGGCGTAGAGGGCCAGTGGGAGCAGGGAGGCGATCCACACCCCCGGGTAGGCGGCCCAGGCCCACGTCCACGGTTGCTGTTGCGCTGTGCACCACCAAGAGATCAACCCAGGCTCCTCACATACTCGACCAACAGGTCGACCTGGTCCTCGTCGACGGGGAAGAAGGGCATGTTCGACTCCCACCCGGCGACCACGTCTGCCGGCGGGTTGACGATCGAGCGTCTGACGTAGTCGGCGTCGGCAGTCACCGTGGTCCCGTCGCTCAAGGCGACCTTGCTTCCCCACAGGCCCTTGAGCGTCGGGGCCAGGTCGCTGCCGGTCTCGGTGTGGCAGACGAGGCAGCCGAAGTCGCGGGCCAGGTCGGCGCCCGTGGCGTCTGGGCCGCCGGGGTCGCCGCCCGAGCAGGCCGCAAGCGACAGGAGCGCGGCGGCGAGGCGGGCTGCGGCCGTCATTGGCCGGCGTGGCCGGCGTCGGCGGGGTCGACGACCTCGGCCTCCACCTCCATGTCCCCGGCGCTCTCCCAGTGGAGAGTCACCTTGACCTTGTCGCCTACGTCCAGTCGGTCGACGTCGAGGAGCATGAGGTGCAGGCCTCCCGGCTCGAGGACCAGGGCGCCGTCGGCGGGCAGGTCGAAGCCGTCCAGGGGGCGCATGCCCATGGCGCCGTCCGCGTCCATGAACGACTCGTGTGTCTCCACGGCGCTGGCGACGTCGGTGGTCGCCCCGGTCAATTTGTCTACTGTCCCGTATCCCTCGGCCGTGAGGTACATGGCCCCGTTGGGCCCCGCCGGCTTGCCGATCCGCACGTCGCTCAGGGCGGGGGCGTCGCCGCTCCCGCCGCAGGCGGTCATGAGTAGGCCGACGGCGACGAGCAGGCAGAGGGCGGCAAGGGTGGTCAATCGGCGGTGTCGTCTCATCTCTGTCCTTGTCTCTGGGTCCTTCCAGGTTTGTCTCTGGTCTCCGGGCTCTGCGGCTCAGCCCCCCTCGGCGCCGGTCATCTCGACCAGGAGCGGGAGGTCGTTCTTCCACTCGCTCTGGCGGGTCCCGAAAGGGTAGATGGCGTGGTTGAGGCCGTCGGGAGAGTAGGCGATCACCATCGCCGCGTGGTTGACCGTGTAGTCGGGGCCTTCGCCGGCGACCTGGGCGACGGGCACGTCGGCGGCCGTCTGGGCGGCCTCAACCTCGTCGAGCGTGCCCGTGAGCCCGACGAAGGTGGGGTCGAAGCCGTCCAGGTAGGCGCGCAGCGCGTCGGGTGTGTCGCGTTCGGGGTCGACGGAGACGAACACGACCTCGACCTCGCGGGCTACGGCCGGGATCTGCTTGAAGACCTCGGCGAGCTGGGCGAGGTGGACCGGGCAGATGTCGGGGCAGTGGACGTAGCCGAAGTAGAGCAGCGCTGTCTTGCCCTCGGTCTCCTTGTGGAAGTCGTAGGCCTCCCCTGAGGTGTCGGTGAGGGTGAAACGCGGCTTGGGCCGGGGAGGGTCGATCGCGGCGCCTTTGAGGTCGTCGGAGGAGGCGCCGCTCCCGCAGGCCGTCAGGGCCAGCGCCGCCGCGGCGATCCAGGCTCTTCTCCGTCTCCGGGCCATGTGCGGCACATGGTCGCCGCACGGCGGGCCAACGAGAAAACGACGGAGGCCCGGCGCCTAGCGATGCGTGTGCAGTAGTGCCGATGAGAGCCGCGAAACTGCACACGCATGGCTGAGCGTGTGCAGTAGTGCCGACGAGAGCCGCGAAACTGCACACGCATCGACGGACCGCTCGCGCACCTCCGGCTTAGTCCTCTCAACCCTCGCGCTGAAATCTATTGACGGGAGTGGGTTTATGCTGTAGCCTTGAGCGTCATGGGAACCTTCGCTGAGCCGTTTGAGAATCCTTACCGGCCGGGGGCGGGGCACTACCCCCCGCACCTGGCGGGCCGCGAAGACGAGCTCGGTGAGTTCGACCGGCTGCTCGGCCAACGCGAGATCCACGAGAACATGGTGTTGACGGGGCTTCGAGGCGTGGGCAAGACGGTGCTCCTCGCCAAGTTCAGGCAACAGGCCGTCTCCAGGGGTTGGGTGTGGGTGGGGGCCGACATGTCGGAGCCCGCCGGCCTCACGGAGGGCAACCTCGTCACCCGGCTGTTGACCGACCTGTCGCTGGTCACGGCGGGTGTCTCGGTTGAGGTCCCGAGTCCCGCCGCCGGGTTCGGGCGCGCCGAGGGGACCGAGACGGCGTTTCTGACCTTCCCGGCGTTGATGGCCATCTTCGACGCCACGCCGGGCCTGGTCTCGGACAAGCTGAAGCATGTCCTCGAAACGGCGTTGGCGGCCCTCAACCGCAACGGCTACTCCAAGGTGGTGTTCGCGTACGACGAGGCCCACAGTCTCGCCGACCACTCCGACACGGGCGAGTACCCGGCGTCTGTGCTCCTCGAAGTCTTCCAGTCGCTGCAACGCAGGGGGGCGCCTTTCATGCTCGTCCTCGCCGGGCTGCCCACCCTGTTCCCGAGACTCGTTGAGGCGAGGACCTATGCGGAGCGCATGTTTCGCGTAGTGACGTTGGGCCGTCTCTCGGAGGGGGAGCAGCGTGAGGCCATCGAGGCGCCGATCGACTTCGACGAGTGCCTTGTCCGCTTCGACGAGGAGGCCGTCGCGGCTATCGCTCGGCAGTCCGGCGGGTACCCCTACTTCATCCAGTTCATCTGCCGGGAGGCTTTCTATGCCGTCGCTCAGCAGATGGAGGCCGGAGAAGAGCCTTCGGCCGTCCCTATCGAGGCCATACAGCTCAAGCTCGACACCGACTTCTTCGCAGGGCGTTGGACCCATGTCACCGAACGTCGGCGACATCTGCTCTGGGTGGCGGCGCATGTCGTCTCCGGGCCCGAGGAGGAGTTCACGCTCCAAGAGCTGGTCGCCAAGGGCGGTGAGCTTCTCAAGAAGCCGTTCTCCAGCAGCCACGCCAACCAGATCCTGGTCGAGCTCGCCGAGGACGGCTTGGTCTACAAGAGCCGGTTCGGCCGCTACATGTTCGCGGTCCCGCTGCTCGGCGAGTTCATCCTCCGCACGGTCCCGCCCGAGTCGGTACAGCAGGCGTCGTCATCGCGGTGAACCCGTCCGGCGCCGTCCGGCGCCCCATTCTCAATGCACAAACTACGGCATAGGCGAATCTGGAGTATTGGGAAACCAGTTTGGGGGTGGGAGGTTAACCCGCGACACAGCGGCGGGCGGGGTCTCGTGGTCAGGGACGGCGTCGATCCGTCGACCTCCGGTTTTTCAGACCGGCGCTCTTCCGACTGAGCTACCTGACCGACCCGTCGAGGCCGCGAGGGGCCTCGACGTGCGGGCACGACGGGATTTGAACCCGCGACCTCCGGCTTGACAGGCCGGCGAACACTCCAGACTGTTCTACGCGCCCAGGGGGTCACCCGAGGAATCGGGTGTGACCGGGGAGTATATCGGTCGGCCCGCCCCGCTCAAGATCGCGGCGGCGACAGGCCGGGGAGCGGCTCGCCTCCTCCCACCCGAGCGGCCCGGCCCGCGGGGAAGTCCCTACAGGGCTTTGAGGGCGGCGAGCGAGTCCTCCAGCGCCACCTTGGCGTCGGCGAAGAGCATGAGGGTCTTCTCGTCGTAGAAGAGCGGGTTGTCGATCCCGGCGAACCCGGGCGACAGGCTCCGCTTCACCACTATCACCCGGCCCGCTCGGTCGACGTTGAGGATCGGCATGCCGTAGATCGGCGAGCCCGGCTCGTCGCGGGCCGACGGGTTGACCACGTCGTTGGCCCCCAGGATCAACACCACGTCGGTCTGGTTGAACAGGGGGTCGGCCTGCTCCAAGTCGAGGAGCTGCTCGTAGGGCACGTCGGCTTCGGCGAGGAGCACGTTCATGTGGCCCGGCATGCGGCCCGCCACCGGGTGGATGGCGTAGTGGACCGTGACGCCCTGGGCTTCCAACGCGTCGGCGAGCTTGCGGGCGGCGTGCTGGGCCTGCGCCACCGCCAGCCCGTAGCCGGGCACGATCATCACCGACTGGGCGTAGCCGAGGGCGATGGCCGCGTCGTCGGCCGTGGCCCGGTTGACCGGCTTGTCGCTCATCACGCCGGCGGCCCCCGTCGAGTCGCCCGAGCCGAACCCGGCGAACAACACGTTGCCCAACGAGCGGTTCATCGCCTCGGTCATCTGGAAGGTGAGGATCAGCCCGGCCGCCCCGACCAGGGCGCCGCCGATGATCAGGGCGTTGCTACCGATGGCGAACCCGGCGGCGGCGGCGGCGAGGCCGGAGAAGGAGTTGAGAAGGGATATGACCACCGGCATGTCGGCCCCGCCGATGGGGATGACGGTGAGGACGCCGACCACCAGGGCGACGGCGGCGACGACCCAGTAGGCGAAGGCCTGGCCGGCCGCGGCGGCCCAGACCGAGGCGGCTATCAAGCCGATGAGAAGCGCCCCGTTGACGACCCTCTGGCCCGCGAAGAGGAGGGGACGGCCTGCGATGGCGCCTTGGAGCTTCCCGAACGCCACGAAACTGCCTGTGAATGTGACTGCGCCGATGACGATGGAGGCGAGGATCGACACGCTGGTCTCAACCGCGATCGCCGAGAGGTCGCTCTCGATGACCGCGACCGAGGCGACCAGGGCGGAGGCGGCGCCGCCGGACCCGTTGAAGGCGGCGACCATCTGGGGCATGGAGGTCATCTGCACCCGCACGGCGAACCAGGCCCCGAGGCCTGCGCCGACGGCCAGCCCGGCCGCCAGCGTCCCCCAGTTGACCAACCCCTCCGACACGAGCGTGACGACGATCGCCACGAGCATGCCGACCGCCGCTATGCGGTTGCCCGCCCGGGCGGTCCTGGGGCCGCCGAGCCGTCTCAGCCCGATGATGAAGGCGACGGCCGCGGCCAGGTAGAGAAGATCAGCCACTTGGCGCCTTGTCCTTCTTGCTCTTGAACATCTCGAGCATCCGGTCGGTGACGAGGAAGCCGCCGACTACGTTGACGGTGGCCGTGACCACGGCGAGGAAACCCAACGCCTGGGCCGCCGCGGTCGCTCCCAGCCCGGCGGCGGTGAGGGCGCCGATGATGGTGACGCCGGAGATGGCGTTCGCCCCCGACATCAGGGGGGTGTGCAACGTGGGGGGGACCTTGCTGATCACCTCGAAGCCGACGAAGGCCGCGAGGACGAAGACGGTGATCCCGATCTCGAGGGCGCTCACGACGCCTCCTCGTCGTCGAGGCCGAGGGCGCGTCGGCTGATCGGGTGGGTCACTTTCCCGTCGTGTGTGACACAGGCGCCGGAGGTTATCTCGTCGTCGAAGTCGAAAGCGGCGCCGCCCTCGTCGTCGGTCAGCCGCTCGATAAGCGACAGCAGGTTCTTGGCGTACATCTGGCTGGCGTCCGCCGCCGCCTTGCCCGCCAGGTCGAGGGGGCCGATCACGGCGACGCCCTCATGCACGACGGTCTCGCCGGGGCGGGTGACCTCGCAGTTGCCGCCCGTGGGCGCGGCCACGTCGACGATCACCGAGCCGGGCCCCATCAGCTCCACCATGTCCCGGGAGATGAGGAGAGGGGCCGGCCGACCAGGGATTTGCGCCGTGGTTATCACCACGTCCGCCTCGGCGACGCTCTCCGACAGGGCCGCCTGCTGAAGCCGCTTCGTCTCGTCGGCGACCTCCTTGGCGTACCCGCCCGACGTCGCCGCCGACTCGTCGACCGGGGCGGCGACGAACTTGGCGCCGAGGCTCTCGATCTGCTCTCTGACCTCGGGGCGGATGTCGTACGCGGAGACGACCGCTCCGAGCCGCCTCGCCGTGGCGATGGCTTGGAGGCCTGCGACGCCGGCCCCGAGGATCAGGGCCTTCACCGGGGGGATCGTCCCCGCGGCCGTGGTCAACATGGGGAAGATCCGGGGGGATTCGGAGGCTGCGAGCAGCACGGCGTGGTAACCGGCCGCAGTCGCTTGCGACGACAGGGCGTCCATGCTCTGCGCCAGCGTGGTCCGCGGGATCGCCTCGACGGCGAAGGCGGTGATGCGCCGGTCGCGGAGCGTGTCGATCAGCTCGGAGGGCGAGAAGGGGTCGAGGAAGCCGATCAGGGCGCCGCCCTCGGGGAGCGCTCCGGCAAGCTCGGCCGACGGGGGCCCGACGACGAGCGCCATCTCGGCGCCCTGGAGGGGGGCGGCGACGGCCTCGGCGCCCGCCTCGGCGTAGGCGGCGTCGCTGAGCCCGGCCAGGTCGCCCAGCCCGGGCTCGACGGCGACCTCGTGCCCGGCCTCGACGAGGCGGCGGGCGACCTGAGGGGTGAGGGCGACCCGCGGCTCTCCCGCCGCCTCCTTCGCCGCGGCGATCTTCACGCCGCCCCCCGGTGGGTCACCGCCACCTTGCCGAGCTGATCGCCCGAGTCGAGGAACGTCAGAGCTTCTGCCAACTCCTCGAAGGGGAAGACCCGGCTGACGGGGGAGGAAGCCTCGCCGAGCCGGATCAGGTCGAGGGCGCGGGCGAACTGGGTGTGATTGCCCATCGACGAGCCGATCAACTCGAGTTGGCGGAAGAACAGGTAGGGGATGGTCAGCTCCATCTTGGGGCCGCTGGTGGCGCCGACGATGACGATACGCCCCCCCGGTTTGGCGGCCGCCATCGACTGGCGCATGGTCGCCGCCCCCACGTTGTCGAACACCACGTCGGCGCCGCCGAGAGATCGCACCTCCTTGCCGTACTCCGACGCCGAGTCGAAGGCTGCGTCGGCTCCCTGGGAGAGCGCCCAGTCGAGTTTCTCCTGGGAGCGGGATGTGACGTAGACCGAGGCGGCCCCGAGGGCTTTGGCGAAGCTCATGGCCGCGGCGGAGACGCCGCCGCCGACGCCGACCACGAGGACCGTCTCCCCTCCCTTGAGGCGGGCCTTCTCCAACGCCCGGAGCGCGGTGACGGAGGCCAGCCCGAACGACCCGGCGACGTCCCAGTCGAGGCTCGCCGGCTTAGGAACCGCGTTCACCGCGGGGATCGCCGCCTTCTCGGTGAACGTTCCCGGCATGTGCTCCCCGACGATCCGGAAGTCGGGGCAGTAGACGATGTCGTCGCGGCGGCAGTAGTCGCAGGCGCCGCACGATGTGGAGGGGTCGATGACGACCTCGTCGCCGATGTCGATGCCGGCCACATCTTCGCCGACCGCGTCGACTGTGCCCGCGCCGTCGGCGCCTCCGATGTGGGGGAGCGAGTGCGGGGCGGGCAGCCCCTTCGACACCCAGATGTCCAAGTGGTTCAGGCCCACGGTGTTGAGCTTGACCCGGACCTCGCCGGGGCCGGGCTCGGGCTCGTCGATGTCGTCGAGCACATAGGAGCCGATCCCGCCGGTGTCGGTGAGTCGCCATGCCTTCATGGCGGCGAGGGTAGCGTTGATGAATCCCGCTTCAGGAGTCGGCTTGGTTCTTCGGGTCCCGACCGATCGGGGTGTTCACACCACGAGCCTCAAGGTTCGTTTCTACGAGCTGGATCCGTACGACCACGTCAACCACGCCAACTACTTCTCCTACTTCGAGGCGGCTCGCGTCGAGTGGCTGGCCGAGGCCGGGTGGGGGCTGGACGTGATGAAGGAGCGGGGGCTCCTGTTGGTGGTGGTCGAGGCCCGCGCCCGGTTCTCGACGCCGGCCCGCTACGGGGAGACGCTCACCATCCACACCTGGGTGGAGGAGGCGGGCCGCGTCAAGACGGCTTGGCGGCAGGTTATGGGGCGCGGCGACGATCAAGTCGCCCGGCTCGACATCGTCGCCGCCTTCACCGACCTCGACGGCAGGCCGATCCGCACGCCCCCCGAGTTCGCCGCCGTCTTCGCTCGTTGAGAGCCGCCGAGCCGAGCCGCCCCCCGGTTTCCTAATGCTCCGGATTCGCCTATGCCGCAGTTTGCGCATTGGGAATCGCCCCGCGGGCCGAGAATCGCCCAACCTGGTTCGGTATTTGGGCGACGGCCTGCCGTCGGGCCTCAGAGCTTTCACCGCCGCTTCACCGTTGTCTGACAATCAGCTCAGACACTGGTCTCCAAGTCGCATAGAGAAAAGGAGTGAACATGCGCACCAAGATCATCGCGTCGCTGGCGGCGGGCGGCCTTCTCGTAGGGGCCGGGCTCGTCGCCTCGATTGTGTCGTCGCCCCACCCGGCCTCGGCCCAGGATGAGGCCGACTCGGCCCAGGATGAGGCCGACTCGGCCCGCGACGAGGTCGGCGGCCCTAGGGGCGGGAGCGTCCTGCTCAACGAAGCTCTCGACGAGTTGACGGCCGACGGCGTCATCACAGCCGAGCAGGCGGCGGCCGTCCTGAGCGCGGTCGAGGCGAAGGCCGAGGCCAGGCGGGCCGAGAGGCAGGCCCATCGCGAGAAGATCGGCGAGCTTCTCGACGACGGCGCCCTCACCCGGGACGAGCTCGACGAGCTTCCCGACGGCCACCCGTTCGGCGACGAGAGGTTCGACGAGGCGTGGGATGACGGTGAGCTGAGCGAGGAGGAACTTCGCGAGATGCGCCATCACCCCCGCCGCGGCGGCTTCAAGAGGGGAGGCCCGATTTGGCGCTCTCCTTGAGGACGGTATGATCGACCCCGAGGAGCTCGCCTGCATCCCCGAAGACCGCCCGCTCAAACGAGCGGAGGTAGTCGAGGATCTTCTGGTGAGCGACGGTCATACAAACCAGCGGAGCTCTCGAGCTTCGATGTAGGGTCATGGCCGATCGTCGCTCATCGAGCTTCTAAGCCCGGGACGACTCGTGAACTCTCCTCATCATCCCGGGCGGAGAGACCCCCTCCTGTCGGAGGGGGTCTTCTCGTTGGGCGGATCTCTGAGCGTGTGCAGAACTGCGGACGAGAGCCGCGTTATTGCACACGCATCTGTCAGCGTGTGCAGAACCTGCGACGAGAGCCGCGTTATTGCACACGCATCTGTCAGCGTGTGGAGTGGTGCGGCCGGGTCAGGCGAGGAACTCGGCCACCCAGTCGTCGGCGGGGTCGGCCAGGATCGCCTCAAGCGCGCCGGTCTGAGCGATGGCGCCGTCGCGCATGAGGGCGAGTCGGCTCGACATGGCCGCCGCCTCGTCGCGGTCATGAGTGACGACGATCGCGGTGACTCCCCTCTCCTCCAACACGGCCCTGGTCTCGGAGACCAGCCGCCGCCGCAGGTTCCGGTCGAGGGCCCCCAGCGGCTCGTCGAGCATCACCAAGCGGGGGCGGGGCGCCAGGGTGCGCGCCAGGGCCACCCGTTGCTTCTCGCCCCCCGACAGCGAGTCGATCGACCGGGACTCGAAACCTCTGAGGCCGACCTGCTCAAGAGCCTCCGCAACCTCGTCGTCGACGCTCCCGCCGCCCCTCATGCGAAGGCCGAACCCGACGTTGCCCGCCACGTCGAGGTGCGGGAACAAGGCGTAACCCTGGAACATCAAGCCGAAACCCCGCCGATGGGTCGGCGCCTCCAAGATCGACTCGCCGTCCCAGGTGATGTCCCCGGACGCCGTCTCGACCAAGCCGGCCACGGCGCGGAGCAGCGTCGTCTTCCCCGACCCGGAGGGCCCGAGGAGGGCGACGATCTCCCCGTCTTCCACGGTCAGGGAAGCCTCCTGCAGGATCTTCCGGCCTTCGACCTCGATCGTCACCGCCTCCACGCTCAACACCGGGTCAGAACCTGCCCAAGTCGCCGACCTCGGCCCGGTCAAGCCACATGACGATCCCCGCCGTCAGCGCGGCCAGCACCACAGCGAGGGCCGTCGCCGTCCCGAACGAGGCCTGCCCCGGCCTGCCCAGCAGCCGGAAGATCATCGTCGGGATGGTGGGCGTCGCCGGGCGGGCGACGAAGGACGTGGCCCCGAACTCGCCGAGCGACACCGCCGCGGCGAAACCCGCCCCGACCATGACCGCCCGACTCGCTATGGGGAGGTCGACATGGCGCCAGACCCGCCCCGGCGAGGCGCCCAGCACGGAGGCGGCCTCCCTCGTCTCGGCTGGGATCGAGCGGAGCGTGGGCACAACCGCCCTGACCACGAACGGGACCGCCACCAAAGCGTGGGCGATGGGGATCAGCCATGCGGAGGCGCGCAGGTCGACGGGCCAGTCCAGGGCGATGATGAGCCCGAAGCCGATGGTGACGGCCGAAGTCCCCAGAGGGAGCATCAGGGCGAGGTCGAACCAGCGGGACAGCCCGCCGGAGCGGCGGGCGACGACAGTCGCCGCCATGACCCCGACGACCACGGCGATGACGGCGGCGGCGAGGGCGAAAACCAGGCTGGCGCCCACCGCCGAGACCGGGGCGCCGACGACCGGGTCGGTCTTGAGGAGCCTTGCGAAGGCGCCGCCCCGGAGCGAGCGGGCCGTCAAAGCGACGAGCGGCGCCGCCAGGGCCCCCACGGTGACCGCGGCCGACGCGGCGACCGCCCAGCGCTGCCCGCCCTGCGGGCGCGGCTTGGCCGACTCGCGGTCGAGGGTCCACGAAGCCGTCCTCCTCTCCTGATACCGCGAGTAGGCGTAGAGGGCGGCGCTCACCCCGACAAGTTGAAGGACGGCCAGCGAGGCGGCCAGCGGGAGGTTGAACAAGGCGACCGCTTGGCGGTGGATCTCGACCTCGAGGGTGGCGTAGCGGTAACCGCCGAGGATCAGCACCGTCCCGAAGGAGGTGAAGGTGAACAGGAAGACGATGGACGAGGCAGCGGCGATCGCCGGCTTGAGCAACGGGAGGGTCACCGTCCTGAGCACCTCCCGCTCGGAGGCGCCGAGGACCCGCCCGGCGTCGTGGAGGCTCGGGTCGATCCGCCTCCACAGCGTCGAGACGGTGCGCACCACGACGGCGACGTTGAAGAAGACGTGGGCGGCGAGGATGGCGGCGATGGACCCCCTGGCGCCCAGAGAGGCGAAGGCGGTCCCCACGACGACCGTGGGCAGGACGAAGGGCACGGTCACCAGCGCCGTGACCAGCCTCCTGCCCCTGAACTCGAAGTTGGAGACCGCCCAGGTGAGGGGGGCCGCGGCGACCAGGGTGAGGGCCGTCGACGCGGCCGCCTGCCACAACGTGAACCAGGCGACTCCGAGGAGCCTCCCGTCCAACCCGGCGCCCGCGCCGAGCCCGGCGCCGAGCCCCGACAGGCCCAAGCCCAGGATCCGAGCCGTCGGGTAGGCGAAGAACCAGCCGATGAAGAGGGCGGGGACGGCGGCGACCGCCGCCCAACCCCAGCTCACCCGGCGCATCAGCCCTCCATCACCTCGATCCACTCCCCGATCCACCGCTCTCTGTTCTCGGCGACGGCGGCGGCGGAGAGACGGGCCGGGCTCGGAGGGACCGTCGTGTGGTCGACGAACTCCTGCGGCAGGGCGGCGGCGCGGTTGGCCGGGAACACGAACCAGGTGAGCGGGATCGTCTCCTGGAACTCGACGGAGAGGAGGTGGTCGATGAGCCGCCCCGCCGCTTTCGGGTCGGCGGCGCCTGCGAGCACTCCCGCATACTCGACTTGGCGGTAGCAGCCCTCCTCCACCACCCCGGTGGGGGCGACGTCGACGGGCGTCTCCGCGTAGATCACCTCGGCCGGCGGCGACGACGCGTAGGAGACGACGAGGGGGCGCGGGCCGCCGTAGCGGGTGAAGTCGCCGTAGTAGGCGGCGTCCCAGTCGGCGGCGACGCTCACCTCCGCCTCGCGCATGTCCCTCCAGAAGTCGAGCCAGGCGCCTTCCCCGTAGACGGCGACGGTCGCCAGCATGAAGGCCAGGCCGGGTGATGAGGTAGCCGGGTGCTCGACGGTCAGGAGCCCCTTGTATCGGTCGTCGCGGAGGTCGTCGAGGCCGGCCGGCGGCGGGACTCCGCGCTGATCGAACCAGGCCTTGTCGTAGTTGACGCAGACGTCGCCGAAGTCGATGGGGGTGACCCGGCTCTCGGGGTCGACGAAGGCGGGGTCGACGCTGTCGACGCCCTCCGCCTTGTGCGGCTCGAAGATCTCCTCGCCGAGCGCCCGGGAGAGGAAGGTGTCGTCCACGCCGAACAGGGCGTCGGCCAGCGGGTTGTCCTTGGTGAGGATCGCCTGGTTGACCATCCCGCCCGCGTCGCCCGCGGCGATCACCTCGACTTCGATCCCGGTCTCCGCGGTGAACGCGGCGAAGGTCTCCTCGGTCACGCCTCCGGCGAACGAGTCATGGGCGATCAGCTTCACCGCGCCCGGGGCCGGCTCGCCGCATGCGACCAGCAGGGCGGCGGTCAGCAGGGCGGCGGTCAGCAGGGCGGCGGTCGACAGAGCGGCGGTCGGCAGGGGGGCGGCTGATGTGTGGGAGCGTCTCATCGTCTCTTTCCTCTCGGGGGAGCGATGAGGCCGATTCCCTGCGCCGGAGTTACCCGTGTCAGGTTCAAGCGGTCGGAGCCACAGCAGACTCCCTCTCAGCCCGGTCTCACCGAGCTCCCGTCACCTCGCCCATGTTACCGGGCCCAGGGCGATGACGGTGTTGTGGCCTCCGAACCCGAAAGAGTTGGACAAAGTCGGCCCGGGCGACCACGGGCGCGGCTCGGTCACGATGTCGGTGAGTGCGATCTCGGGGTCCTGCTCGGTCATCCCCGCGTTCGGGGGAAGCTCCCCTCGCCTGATCGCCTCGACCACCGCCGCCGCCTCGATCGAGCCGGAGGCGCCCAGCCCGTGCCCGGTCGTCCCCTTGATCGAGGACACGGCGGGTTGGTCGTCGCCGAAGACGCGCCCGATCACGGCGCCTTCCGTCTTGTCGTTCAGCTCGGTGCCCGTCCCGTGGGCGTTGATGTAGGTGATGTCGGCCGGCTCAAGGCCGGCGTCCTCAAGGGCGAGGCGGATGGCCCGCTCGGCCCCGTCGCCGTCGGGGTGCGGGGCGGTGACGTGGTGGGCGTCGGACGTGGACGCCCCGCCCAGGACCTCGGCGATGGGCGCGGCGCCCCGCGCCTTTGCCGTCTCGGCCTCCTCCAAGATGAGGATGGCCCCGCCCTCCCCCATCACGAACCCGTCGCGGGCCGCGTCGAAAGGTTTGGCGTAGCCCGAGGGTGAGAGGGCCCGGGCCGACTTGAACCCCTCGCGGGACGGCCTGCGGGCCGCCGCCTCGGCGCCTCCGACCACGGCGGCGTCGGCGTGCCCCCACCGGATCTGGCGGAGCCCGTCGAGGATCGACTGGCTCCCGGCCGCGCACGCCACCACGGGCGCCCCGGCCGCCCCGCCGAACCCGTATTTGATGGAGATGGCCGCGGCCGCGGCGTTGGCCATCATCATCGGAACCAGGAAAGGCGAGACCCTGGGCTCGTCGGCGGCGGAGGCTTCGACCAGCTTCTCCAACGACTCCAGCCCGCCGATGCCGGTGGCGACCTGGACCGTCACCCGGTTGGGGTCGGCGGTCAGCTCCCCGGACTGGGCGAAAGCCTCCTCAGCCGCCACAAGGGCGAACTGGGTGAACTTGTCGAGGCGACGGGCCTCCCGGCGGGGGATCCAGGTCTCGGGGTCCCAACCGTCGACCAGCCGCGGGGCGGGGCCCGGCGGTCGCCTGAGCCCGCTCCACAAGCCGTCCACCCCGACGCCGGCGGCGCTCACCGCTCCGACGCCGGTCACCACGACGCGACGTTTCTCCACTATTCCCGGTTTCCTGGTTCGCCTATACCGAAGCTTGTGCATTGAGAATCGCCCGCGGGGCCGAAAAGCCGTCCCGGTGCGCCGCGTCGGTGACCGGTCGTCAGCGGGGGCCGGCTCAGAGCGCGGCGGCCGCGAGCAACTCGCCGCCGCCCTTGATGGTGGGCACGAGACCGTTGGCCTGAGGGAGCAGGTGCTCGCCGTAGAAACGAGCCGTGTTCACCTTGTTGGCGCGGAAGTCCTCGTCGAAGTCGCTCAGATCCTGTTTGGCGGCGACGGCCGACCTCGCCATGAGCCACCCGCCGACGACGGTCCCGAACTGCCTCAGGTAGGGCGTGGCCCCGGCGAGCGCGGCGTCGATGTCGCCTTCGACCAGCTTCATGCCCAGCCAAGTCGAGGTGTCGGCGAGCGTCTGGATCGCCGTCGTCAGCTCGTCGCGGAAGGCGCCGAGGTCGTCGTGGTCGCTCATTTCCTCGAGGGCGCCGGTCATCTCGGCGATGAAGGCCCGGACCACCTCCCCGTTGCCCAACGGGAGCTTGCGGAGCACCAGGTCGATCGCCTGGATGCCGTTGGTCCCCTCGTAGATCGGGGCGATGCGGGCGTCCCGCAGGTACTGGGCGGCGCCGGTCTCCTCCACATACCCCATGCCCCCGTGGACCTGGACGCCCAGAGAGGTCATCTCGACCCCGATGTCGGTGCTCCACGCCTTCACGATCGGCGTGAGGAGGGCGAGCCGGTCCCTGGCCTTCTCCCTCTCCTCGGCCGCGTCGGCGTGGGCGGCGATGTCGGCGCCTTCGGCGGCTATGTAGAGCAGGGCCCTCATCGCCTCGGTGTAGGCCCTCATGGTCAGGAGCATCCGTCGCACGTCGGGGTGTCGGATTATCGGGACGCTCTCCTTGGCGGTGGCGCCGATGGCCCGGCCCTGGATGCGCTCCTCGGCGTACTTGACTGCCCGCTGGTAGGCCCGCTCGGAGATTGAGATGCCCTCCATGCCGACGCCGATGCGGGCGGCGTTCATCATCGTGAACATGTTCCGCATGCCGGCCATCTCATCGCCGACCAGGTAGCCGACCGCCCCGTCGCCGTCGTCGCCGAAGGAGAGCACACATGTGGGCGAGGCGTGTATCCCGAGTTTGTGCTCGATCGAGACGACCTTGACGTCGTTGCGCTCGCCCGGGTCGCCGCTCTCGTCGAGAAGGAACTTGGGCACGACGAACATGGAGATGCCCCGGGTCCCGGGGGGAGCGTCCGGCGTCCTGGCCAGCACCAGGTGGATGATGTTCTCGGTCAGGTCGTGGTCGCCCCAGGTGATGAAGATCTTGGTGCCGAAGATTCGGTAGGTGCCGTCGTCCTGCTTGATCGCCTTGGACCGCAGGGCGCCGACGTCGGAGCCGGCCTCGGGCTCGGTCAGGTTCATGGTCCCCGTCCACTGGCCGGAGACGAGTTTGGGGAGGTAGGCCCGCTTCAGCTCGTCGGCGCCGTGGGCGACGAGAGCCACGATCGACCCGTGGGTGAGCATCGGGCAGAGGGAGAAGGCGAGGTTGGCCGCCTTGTGCATCTCGTCGATGGCGACTCCGGCGAGAAGGGGGAGGCCGCCGCCGCCCCACTCCTCCGGCATGTGGGCCGCGGCCCACCCGGCTTCGATGTAGCTGTCGTAGGCGTCTTTGAAGCCTTCGGGGGTGGTGACTGCCCCGTCGGCGCCAAGCTTGGCGCCCACTTCATCGCCGACGCGGTTGAGCGGCGCCATCACCTCGGCCATGAACCGGCCCGCCTCGTCGAGGAGGGCGGAGACGGTGGCGGGGTCGGCGTGCCCGAACCCGTTGAGCTTGGACACGTTCTCGAGATCGGCGACGTGGTTCAGGGTGAACCTCATGTCGTCGAGGTTTGGGGTGAAGTCGGTCATGGCGCGATGTTAGCTCATGTCGCCGACCGCCTGCGGCCCGGCGGCGGGGCTCGTCGTACGGCTTGTCGTCAGGGCTTGTCGTCACGGCTTGTCGTCACGGCTTGTCGTCGGGGCTTGTCGTCGTCTTCGGGTGTTCTCGGCGCGTGGGGCCTGCCCAACCGCCACAACATCCCTCCGCTCGCCACCACCACCATGCTGATGAGCGCCACCGGGCCCCACACCGACCGGTCGCCTCGCCAGTCGCCCGGTTGCTCTCCTCGGGGTGGCGGCCGGTGGGTCTGGTCGCCCGGCGCCGAGCCGGCCGTCAGGGTCGTCGGCGGTCCCGGGGGCGGCGCGGGGGCCGCCTGCGCGGGAGCCGCGGGGACCCTCACTGAAGTCTGAGCCTCAGCCTGGGCCTTGTCGGAGACTGCGGTTGTGCTCGGCGGGGTTGTCTCCTGTGTCGTCGCCCGCGTCGAGCTGGCTCTCGCCCACGGCAGGCCGCCTCGGGGCGCGCCCGGCGAGGCCGCGGTTGTCTCCGGCGCCGTCGCCGCCTGTGTTGTGGTCGCCGCCGGAGGAGGCGTGGTCGCCGTCGGGGTTGTGGCGGGCGCCGGGGTTGTGGCCGGCGGGGCGGGCGCTGTCGGGGCGGTTGTGGGTGTGGAG
>Ga0209788_1000101_pt1 | contig 23815 bp, 16 predicted proteins | sample WorMetLIZISLAND1_2_FD_187415 | JGI IMG/M metagenome (GOLD analysis project Ga0209788, IMG submission 187415) | Marine gutless worms symbiont microbial communities from Max Planck institute for Marine Microbiology, Germany - Olavius clavatus LIZARD... ...
CAGGGTGGACATCGTCGGTCTCCTTTCTCCAATGTTGGCTGTTCACCATTTTGGATAAAGGATCAATCTGACGATGTCCATTTTTTATTGGCTGCATAATTCCTACAACTAATTGGGAGATGAACCAATAGAATCGATACTTCTTTTCCCAATCGGCGGACAATAAATAATCGAGATGCCGTCTACTAAAAATATATATTGAAATAACAGCCAGCCCTATTCGGACACTCAAGAATAATTCAGGAGAAATTGCTTTAAGGCCATATATGGAAGCGATGCCACGCGACAACGGGTATGGGAGTATCGCGTAACATGCTATGATTATTAAAGATACAGTGATTTTCGGTTTTTGGATTATTTGCAAACTTTCTCAAAAGTGAAGTTTTTGACGAAATAGATACCCCCCGAGCCTACCCGGGGGGTATCTGTCAGAACTTCATATTAAACGCCGGAAGCTCGGCTAATTGCATTGGTTCGGATCCGGGCCGATGTCTGGTGGATCGCCGAATATACCAATATTGTAACCGCGTCCTATTGTGCCTATACCTATAACGGTATCGGCTATACTTATGGCAACATCAGCAAGCGCCGCCCTTGCAGACGACGACAAAGATGAATATCCACTATGAAGTGCCGTATATGACGACAGCATATTGCTGGTGGCGTACGAGTTGGTCGTTGTTTGCCCTGATGTTACTCCACTATTTTGACCACCATACTCCCCATCCGGATCGTTCCCGGTACCCAAACCATTTGAGCCACCCATGCTTGTTACTGTTGATGGGCCGCTATCGGAACCTCATCAAAATTTAACTAAGAACATCTTAACTTTGAAGTTCTGCAAGCATCATCTTTGAGTAAAAAATATTCTCAGCCGCAAATAAGTGTGCAATAAATAGTGTAACCGCAATGTAATATAGATCTTTTATGCCAAAGATATATCCTAACATCAAAACGATGGCATCAAATGGAAGGAGAAAAAATGACATTTTAGAAATCTTGATTTGATTTTCATACGACTTCACAGCCTGCTCTTTTTTTCGTTTTGGATAATTTTGCTTTATCTCCAAAGTTCTATTTTTAAATATGTAACGGATCGTGCCAGTTACTAACAAGAAAACCACCAAGCCTAGAATTAACTTAAACCAGAGGGGCATCGGTATCATTAATAACTCAACTTTCGACTTTAGCAATCGTTAGTAATAATTCTGCTCTTTGACAAATTGACGTACTTCGTATCGAGACCTTTGCAGGACATCTATTTTTGTTCGCATTCAAGGAGGGCGAAAAATGTAACCGGATAAATATATTGAATATTTCGATGATTACATTTTGAGCCTGACGCCAAAGTTGGGTAAAGGGGGGAGTTATGCAAAGGTCTCATTACCGTTACCATCTCCACCTAGACTACCTCAATTACCCCTACCCCCTGAGCCGGTTTGTTCACCCTTGATATTGCTTTTTTTATTTACGGAAAGGGGCTAGCATACATTTCTAAAATCCACCTTGTCCATTATCCCCCGCACCACCTGCACCAAGGCCAGGTCCTTGTCCAGTACCAGAGTCATACACCCGCCAAATATTTAACAGCTAACGAAATTTGAATTTGAAGGTTTTTCGTCTCCTTTATAAAAACCTTTCAGCCGACTTGGTCTTTGGGTTGGGGCCAGGTTTGACACCTTCATGTTTTTTTAGTTCTTTAGTTACACAGTTATTTATACGCCCCCTGAAGAACTGGACGATTCTATCTGTTGGTGATAAGAATTTGTCACCATAGTAAAAAAGACAGAAAAGCACCGGAAAATTTCCAATAATAACTAATCCATGGAAAAAATAGAAAGATCTTAGCTTCCAACCCATCTCAATTATTCGATTTGTATCAACAAAAATAACGTTACTGATGGACAGGATAATAGCGAGGGTAAAACTAATGATGCAACCAAAGTAAGCCCATCTTCGATATCGATAAAGTCCAATAATAAAAAGGACATATAATATCAAAAGAATAACTTCTAGAATCTTAACTTTAATGCCTTGAACAATATATCCAAATAACATGAAATAATTGGCGCTCTGAATTAATTCTACTGCATGAGAAACTGCCCCAAAAATTAAATATACCAACAAAATAATAAGTCCTATCGGTCGCTTATTTATTTCCATAGATCACCACTGTTTCAAACAATCGTTCAACGACCAACAACCAACAATATTGCGGGAGGATGAACCTTATCAAAATTTAGCTAAGAATCTCTTAGCGTATATTGTACACGAATATGGGTGGTACCCCAGGATCGGTGGAGTCATAACCACCGGCAAAGCCGGTGGCTTGATATGAGAACCGCTCAAAGCGGTTATGACAACAGTTGCTTTAAAGTGACCGCCTCAACATATACTCAACGGGTCAAACTTTTTGTAAGGCTTATTTATTTAATTGATAGAATTCCGCCCTCTTTTGATACTCAGTTGCCGCTTTTGTATCTTTCTCATTTTTTGCCAGTTTAATAGCTTTTTTATAATCTGCTTTGGCCTTACCATAGAAACCTTTATCCGCCATAGCGTTACCTCTGAAGTAATAAGCCATATGGCTTTTTGGGTCGATTTCTAATGCTTTTGCGAAATCGGTTAGCGCGCTATGAAAATTCAGTTTTTTTGTCCAGCAATGACCCCTTCGAATATAAGCCATAACATCCAAATCATTAAACCCTAACACCCTGGTATAATCTGTAATCGCTAAATCATAATCCCCCTTTTCCTCAAAAAGAAGGCCTCTATTAAAATATCCTACCGTGTTTTTTGGGCTTATTTCGATCGCTTTGTTAAAATCGGCCAGAGCCAAATCATGATTACTTCTTTTCTTAAAAAAGACCCCCCTGCTGATATATCCCAAAACATACCTCGGATTTAATTCTATCGCTTTGTTAAAATCGGCCAATGCCAAATCATAATCTCCATTCTCCTCATAAAAAATTCCTCTACTGATATATCCTACAACATACCTCGGATTTAATTTGATCGCTTTATTAAAATCGGCCAACGCTGAATCGTAATCCTCTTTTTCCCTAAAAAGAGCCCCCCTGCCACTATAGCCTGAGGCATCCCTCGGATTTAATTCTATCGCCCTGTTAAAATCAACCAGCGCTAAATCGTAATCCCCTCTTTTCCTAAAGAGAACCCCCCTGTTACTATAGCCTGAGGCACCCCTCGGATTTAATTCTATCGCCTTGTTGAAATCGGCCAGCGCTAAATCATATTCCCTTTTTCTTTTAAAAATAACCCCCCTTCTGATATACACTAAAAAGTTATTTGGATTTAATTCTATCGCCTTGTTGAAATCGGCCAGCGCTAAATCATGATTTCTGCTTTTCTCAAAGATAATCCCCCTGCTAATATATCCTAAAGAATCATTCGGATTTAATTCTATTGCTTTGTTAAAGTCGACCAGAGCTTGGTTATAATGACCTTTCTCTACTAACGCTATCCCACGTTTCAAGTAGGATGTGCCATCTACCGATTCTTTCTCTTGCGCTATAATTAACTGGGAAAATGCTATAACTGAAAAAACAGCAAATAAATATCTCATTATTTTTCCACTATTTACCTTAATATACCCTTCTGTTCTTATTAGGGCCTGTCGACATTCATTTCAACCAGAGACAAATGGCTGCAACGAGTACAAAAGACAAATATGACGAGGCCAATTTGTCGTAGCGCGTCGCCACTCTCCGGAAGTGCTTCAGTTTTCCATACATCCGTTCAATTTTATTGCGCTCTTTGTACAAACAAACATCATAATGGCGAAGCGTTTTGCGATGAGACTTTGGTGGAATCACCGCCCGCGCTTCTTTTGCCCAATTTCGGTGTCAGGCTCAAAATTTAATCCTCGAAATATTCAATATATTCATTCAGTTAAATTTTTCGCCTTCCTTGAACTTTAACAAAAATAGATGTCCTGAAAAGGTCTCCATTCGTTGATGGGATTGTCAAAAACAACAAACTACCAGTGGGCAAGAAGATGAAAAAAGTCGCTTAAATTTGACTTGTCAAAGGCAAGTGTGTCAGGTGAATACTATTACTGTACAATACACTTCTCGCCTTTAAGTGGATAAGGCTTATTAGCCCAAATTAAAGGTCGTGTAATACCTACTACAGTCAAGAGAATTGGTGTGTTAATTAAACGCGCTAAAACTTCACCAAATTGCCTTCCAAGGCTGTCGGATTGCCCTTGTGTAAAGATTGTATGAAAGAAAGCTGACATATCATTTGATAAAATTTCGCATCTCCATTCAAGTGAATCTGTATTTAAATAACCGCGACGTGTATCCATGGCGTCAGTAATCAAATCTAATTCTTGGAGAAGCGTATCGTTACAGTCTTGATCGTATCGTCCTTTATAGATTAAGCAGACATCGTGATTTTGACATGCTTTATCAATATCGTCAACTGGTTTGATTTTATAGTATTCGGCAATTAACTCATCTCGCTCCTTTAGCGTCAGTTCATTCTTACTCTTTCCAGATGGATGTGACACAATCGGATAACCTACTCCACAGAAACAGCCATATCTAAATGAAGAAGGGTTAAGCCTAACCTTGGCGGTAACTGGACTTTTGCATTCTACAGCGCTACTTAAACTCGATTTTAAAAGTGGTGTTAATGGAGGTGTAACATCCTCAATGATCATGTATTGTTTACTGGTGCATCCAGAGACAACTGTAATGTAAAAACTCATTAATAGTATAAAATATACTCTCATATAACCTCCTCTATGAGACCTTTGCACAACCCGTACGATTTGGTATGCATTGTCGTCGCGGGTCTGTCATAATAGATTGTCGGCTTAATAATGAATGAATCAATTCGTCTTATCAGTCTTGTCCCCATTTGAATTTGAAGGTTTTTCGTCTCCTTCCATCAGTAATATCACCAAAAACATCTCCCATTGAAGGCATTTCGTTATCTGGGCTTTGGTATCCAATGTAGCGCATATCATGTTGAGGTCGGCTTCGCCTTCTCATGCCTTGAAATTTCACCATTATCAATATACATAAGGGATCTCTCTGATTTATTCACATATTTAGGATATAACCCTAAATTGTAAATCGGCACCAAGATTAAACTAAAGAACAAGCCACTAATCACACCGAAAATAATCCCCCAAAACATTCCGGCTGCTTCAACACATAAAAGCGTGTCGATTAAAGTACATGGCACTAGAAAACGAACGAATCCGCTGTATGCTTTTCTTTCAGGTAATCTTGTCATAACCTAATCTTTCACTTAAAAGATTATCCTCCTAGGCCCTGTCAACAGAGAAATACGACGAGGCCAATTTGTCATAACGGGTCGCCTCTCTCCGTGTGTTGACAGGGCTTAATTGCCGCTCAGATTTCCATTAGTTATATTTCACTTTAAAAAGAGGTTCCGTCTTAAAACAGTCATCCTGAACATTCTCCACCTCGACCACCTCTTCCTGGGTTGTCGGGTGGATCGCCACGCACGGCTCGGCCAATCTCATTTCCAATTGTACCACTAATTCCACCACGAACGCCTCCAACTATACCCCCAATTATCCCTCCAGGAAGGCCGCTTCTGGCATAACCCTGTAAAAATCCAAGTAAAGCATGCCCAAATACCGATAGTGGTGTCGTTGACATTGATGGGTTACTATTACTATTATTATTGCCACCATACTCCCCATCCGGATCGTTCCCGGTGCCCATACCATTTGAGCCACCCATGCTTGTTGCGGTGTTGTGACCGCCGTATGATCCGGGGTTGCCAATCCCCAATTCACCAGCAGAAGGTATCCCTCCAGTATCATCTCCTGTTGTGGTATCGCCTATAGCCGCGGCTGCTGCGGCCTCGCCACCCATTCCTGTAGGATCGTTGCCGGCTGCGGCTGCGGCTGCGGCTGCCGCGGCTTCACCACCCATTCCTGTAGGATCATTGCCAGCATCTCCATCACTACCAGAACCAGAACCAGAGCCACTTCCATCACCAGAACCGGAACCATCTCCGCCGTCACCACCTGGATCGCCATCACCTTCGCCTCCCCATAATCCGAGCCAGTCGACACGGTTAACGGGATTGTTTTGGACATACCGATACAGGTTCAACCCGCCCCAAATGGAGATCGGATCAGGGGTGGTCCAGACGCCGGTCTCGGGATCATACTGCCTGAAATGAAAATGGTACAGTCCGCTCTCCGTGTCAAGCCGTTTGCCGGTAAAGGCGTAGGGATTGTCTTTCAGACTGCCCTCAACCACTTCGCCAAAGGCGTCGTAGCGGTAGCGGGTTTTAGCATGGCCCTGGTGGTTGGTCAGCCCCGCCACACTGCCCAGTCCGTCGTAGGCGTAGTACAAACGTCTGCCATCGGGATCTTTGTCTCCATCAGCATTGTGCGCCTGGCGGCTGATGATACGTCCGTTGGCGCGGGTATAAGCGGCAATATGCTGCTGCTGAGGGCCGCTGATCTCCTGCAGCACGTGGAGACCGTCGTAGAGAAAACGGGTCTTCTTACGCGAACGGTCGTCATCGTCGTCTCCGTCATCGTCATCATCGTCGTCCCCCCGCTTTATCGTCTCCCTGGCCGTGCGGCGCATAAGGGCGTCGTAGGTGTAGGTGGTCGTCGCCCGCCCTTTTTCGTCAATCAGTTCCGAGAGCAGGTTGTCGTAATTGTACTGATACTGCGTCAACCCTTCGGCGCCGGATTTGGTGGTCCGGTTGCCGTTGGCGTCGTAGCCGTATTGTGTCTCTCCGGCCGAAAGCATCTGGTTGGCTTCATTGTACTGATAGTCCGTCACCTCGTCGTCGCGGGTCTGCTGCAAGCGGTTGCCCGCAGGATCGTATGTATAGGTCACGGTATCTGGAAGTGTTCCATCTTCTATTTTGCCGTTGTTGCCGTTTTTATAATGGCCCTTCTTTTTGCCGTTACCCTCGTTGTTACCATGGATGCCTGATCCGGGACCCCTATCCGGATAATCCACCGCCGTCAGTTGATAAATATTGTCGTACTGGTAGGTGGTGATGTAACCATCCTCCTCGGTCATGGAGAGGCGGTTGCCCACGTTATCGTAGGTGTAGGCGAAAGCGGAGGTGATGCCCTTGGCGTCGCTTTCGCTGATCACCGATGCCAGCCGGTTGTCGCTGTTAAAGTTCCATGCCGTCTCCGTACCGTTGGGAAAAGAGGCCTGAATCACCCGGCTCATTTCGTCATAGGCGTAAGTGGTGACAAGCCCTTCGGGGTCTACAAACGCCGTCAACCGGTTGCTGTCGTTGTAGCGGTATTGATGCCGGCCGTTTTCCGGGTCGGTCATGGAAAGACGGTTGCCCGCCAGGTCGTAGGTGTAGGCGATGCGTTTTCCCGTGTGGCTGTCCGCGGTTTCAATCAGCCGGTTCTTGGCGTCGTATTGGCGGGTTTCCGTGGTGTCGTCGCCGGCCGCCTCAACGAGGTTGCCCGCTGCATCGTAGGCGTAGGTTTTGGCCGTACCGTCGGGATAATGAACAGCCGTCAGGCGGTTACGGGTATCGTAGGCATATTGAATGAGGCTGCCGTCCGGTTTCTGCTTGGCGGCGAGGTTGCCCCGGGGATCATAGCTGAAAAGGGTGGCGGCGCCCATCGCGTTGGTTTCCGACGCCATCCGGCGACGCTCGTCAAAGGTGTAGGTCATGGGATTGCCGTTGGGATCCACCACACGCAGCAGGCTGCCCAAGGCGTCGTAATCGTACTGGATGGAATGGCCGTTGGCGTCGGTGCGGACAACCAGGCGGCCCAGGGCGTCCCGCTCAAACAGGGTGACATGGCCGTTGGCGTCTTCCACCGACGTGCGCCGTCCGGCCGCATCGTACGCGTACCGGGTCTCCCTGCCGCCGGGAAAGGTCCGCTTTTCAACGAGGCGGTTCCGCGCGTCATAGGTGTAATCGACCCCGGTCCGGTTGGGGTAGCGCTTTTGGACGCGGTTGTTGGAACCGTCGTACGTGTACGCCATGGTGTTGCCCAAGGGATCGGTGATTTGGGCCAGGTTGCTGCGCGGCGTAAAGGCGTAGAACCAGGTGTTGCCGTTGGCGTTGGTGATCTCCACGGGGCGGGCCATGGTGTCATAGACAACGTTGGTTTCACCCCCCAAGGGGTCAACCACCCGCTCCACGCGGCCCAAGGGCGTATATTCAACCTCGGTGGTATGACCGTTTTCATCGGTCACGGAGAGTAACCGGCCCATAATGTCGGCGTCATACAATCGCCTGGCCCCGTCCGGAAAAATCACCCCGGCGACCTGGCCATATTGATCATAGGTCAGCCGGGTGGTGTGACCGTTTTCGTCGGTCACGGAAACGGCCAGGCCCCGGCTGTTGTATGCAATAGCCCGCGCAACGCCGTCCTCCCGGACAATCCGTGTCCGGTTGCCGTTGGCGTCGTAGGAAAATTCCCGGGTCTCGCCCAGGGCGTCGGTGCGGTTAGTCATCCTGTTGAAATCGGGCTCGTAGGTGTACCGGGTGACGTTGCCCAAAGCGTCGGTGCGGGAGGTGATGTTGTTCATGGCGTCGTAGGTGAATGAGGTTGTTTCACCGTTTTCATTGGTCACCGACGTGCGGTTGTTGCGCTCATCATAGGTAAACAGCCTTTGGGCGCCGTCGGCATAGACCTCCCGTTCCACCCGGTGGGAAGCGTTGTAATGGTAGGTGGTGGTCAACCCGCGACGGTCAGTCATCGTCGTGGTGCGATTTTCCGGATCGTAATCGTAGGTAAAGGTATAGCCCTCCTTGTCGATCTCCTTGGTCACCCGGCCCCTGTGATCGTAAAAGAACTGGTAAACGCCGCCTTCGGGATCGCTGCGGGAGACCAGGTGCCGATCCTCGGTATATCCGTAGCGCCACACATGGCCGGCCGGGTCGGTATAGGCGGTTAGGTTGTCGTTTGCATAGGCATATTGATGCTCGTGGCCGTAAGGGTCGGTGATTTTCCCGATATACCCGCTTTCGTTGTACGCCAGGGTGGTTTCACGACCCGAGGAGTCGGTGATGGTGGTGAGCCTGTCGTCTTCCCGTGTAAACGTAATGGTATTATTATTGGGGTCTGTCTTGCGGGCCAACAGCGAAGTGCCCGCACCGGTGTTGAGATAGTCGTTCCGGTAGCCGTACTTGGTGGTGATCCGATAACCGCCGTTGATGGGCGTCATCGTATCGGTATAACGGCCGTCGTCGGAAACCGGCTTGTAATCGCCGTTGTTTTCCATCCTGAACAGAATCGGTGTTCCTGTGACAGTAACCAGTTTCACATAATCGGCGCCAAAATAGCGCGCCGGGTCTTCCGGCCAGGGGTCTAAGGGGAATCGTTCTTCAACGAGACGCACCGCTTCGGCCGCTTCGGCCGCTTCCCGGGCCATGTCAGCGGCGTTACGGCCAACCTCCTGACCGGTCCGGCGTATATCTTCAATGACAGGCGGCATACCGGCCACATCGTCCTGAATATCTGCCAATGTTTGCGCAGCTTCAACGTGTTTCTGATTCACCCCATTTTGCGCAGCGGCCGCCTGGGCGGCGTCATGGGCCGCCTGGTTGGCGTATTGGCGCGCTTTTCCCGCACTCTCATCTGCATCAGGGAGATTGGCAATCGCCGCTTTTTCTTCCGCCAGCCGGGCGGCGTCTTCCGCCGCCTGGACATGCCCGTTCAATGTGACCAGGTTCGTCTCAATCCGGCTTTTCAGATCACCGATCAGGGCGGCCGCTTCCTGTGCCTGTGCTTCAAATTGACGGGCCTTTGCAAGGGACTGTTCGGCTTTCAGCAACTCGGCCTCAACCCGGGAGACTAAGGCAGACGCCTCGTTGGCCAAATCCGAGGTCAGTTCCATCTTCTCTTTCAAAAAAGGCGTGCGGCCTACTACGAGATGGGTGTCATAATTAAAGACCCAGCCGTATCCCAGGGAACCCAGGGTCTCTTTCAGATTACTCCGATAGCGCCGTATAATTTCGATGTTGGTGCGAATATCCTTGTAGCTGAGATCCTGAACCTTGTAATCTTCAAATCCGCTGGCAAGAATCACCGGGTCGCCGCCGGTCGGCCCCTGGGCATCCCTGTTTTCACCTTCAATGGCATTTCGCCGGCCCTCCTCCTCCTCATGCTGCACATCCACAAAATCACCCACCATAGGGGGGAATAGCATCATCTCATCCGAATACCGGGCAGAAATCTCACGAGCTCGCCTCGCCCTCTCTTCCTCTACTTTTATGTTGGCTTGATAGAGAAGTAACGCAATCTCTGCAGAATCAAGTTCATCGACTAAGGATATAACCAGGTTTTTCAGGATGGCCGCGGCTTGAGTCCTGGAAAGGGTTTCCTGCATCGCCCGAAGCGCTTCTTCGGCGGCGGCGCGCTGTTCATCTGTGGGCCCTGGCGGGTCGGTGGGTTCGGGATCGGTCGGATCAGTCGGATCCGGATCAGTAGGATCGGTCGGGTCGGGATCAGTAGGGTCGGTCGGGTCTGGATCAGTGGGGTCGGTCGGACCTGGATCAGTGGGGTCAGTCGGATCTGGATCAGTGGGACCGGGATCAGTGGGACCGGGATCAGTGGGACCGGGATCAGTAGGGTCGGGGTCAGTCGGACCAGGATCAGTAGGATCCGGATCGGTCGGCTCGGGATCAGGATCGCACTTTGGGCCTTTACCGAGCATGCAGTCACTATAATCCGAGCTTGTTGAATCATCTGTAAAATCGCACTCGGAGCCATCCGGACAAAAACATGCGCACTCTGAATGCCCCGAGACATAACTCTGGGCAAAGGCATTCGGGGTACAAATTGCGAAGGGTAGTAAGAAAAGGATTCCAAAGAGTAAGAAAGGGGTCAGTTTCTTCATTCTGTGCTCCTACGTTTTTTCGGTTCCGGTTCTATTTTGGACGTGGCGTTTCGCCGTAGGCGAAAGCCCCGTATCGAGACACAGTTACGTATAAACGAAGATTCAGATTCAGATAAATATGTTGCCTGAAAACAGAGGGTATTTGTTATGCAGAGATCCATAAAATGCCGACACTGTTCGTTAATGAGAATATTTTCTGGACGAGCCGGGGGCTTACGCCATTGTTTTTTAGCCATTGGTCCCAACTATATAAGACAGGGTCTGTTGACCATTCATATACCTCTTTATATGAGAGTTCTTCTAATTTTTTCCCCATTAAAACTGTTATGGTTCGGTGATAAAATCCCGAACATCAAGAGACGAAGCACCTGTTGAGTAAAAATAATTTGGCTTGACGATTGGAGCCCATATGATTTACATTGCCCGAACAAAAAGGGCGTGGCTCCGATGATTATGTCTAACCCGACAGATCGCCAGATCTCGTAAGACAGACATAACCAGGAGACACGCCCGTTTACGTGTATCCTGTTATATCGTTTGTCTTACTTTTTTAATCTGGCGAATTCGGGTTAAACGACAAGGATGAGTTTTATTCTATCTAAAACATGGAGAGCCTCCCGTTTGAAGATTATGTGAAAACTTTGAAGACCTTAAACAACCATGATTGTTTTTGCAAGAGTTTTTTTATGGCACTGTAAATTTCAGGCTGAGACACTACCGAAAATCTTATTGTAACCACTATAGTGTGTGTTGGCAAATAGAATTGTCCGGTTTTCCCTTGCCTGTATAAAGCGCCTCTCAGGTCACTCCCAGCGCCTTGATGTGAGAATGGAGCCACAGGATTATCCGTCGGAACATCTACGGTTCATGTTGACTGGCGGTGAACAGTCTGATTACAAACAGGCATTGAATCTTCTTGACAGGCAAGACGCGTCTTTTGTGTTGGCAGATAAGGGATACGATGCAGATTATATTCTTGAAGAAATATTGGCAAAAGGTGCGCAGCCTGTGATTCCGCCAGGTCATATAACGGACAACGGGTTTATGAGACAGACCCTCACCATCGCCGGAACCAGCTTTCGCCATAGCCCATTCCGTTACGTTTCATATTGCACCCTTTTGGTGATCTGTTTTTCACAGGGAATCTGTGTTTATCTATACTAACGGTCTATATGTAGGTCGGCATTCCCATGCCGACAGGCGGGGGTTGCAACCTGCAGGCGCCGACGCCTTGCTTGGCGGCAAAGGGTTTTTATGTAGGTCGGCATTCCCATGCCGACAGGCGGGGGTTGCTTTTATGTAGGTCGGCATCCCCATGCCGACAGGCGGGGGTTGCAACCTGCACGCGCCGACGCCTTGCTTGGCGGCAAAGGATTGCCGCCCTACCACCCTCATCGGCGGCAAAGGGTTGCCGCCCTGCTTTATGTAGGTCGGCATCCCCATGCCGACAGGCGGGGGTTGCTTTTATGTAGGTCGGCATTCTCATGCCGACAAGCGGGGGTGCAACCTGCACGCGCTGACGCCTTGTTTGGCGGCAAAGGATTGCCGCCCTACTAGCTTTGTTTGGCGGCAAAGGGTTATCGCCCTGCTTTTACCAGGTGAACGAAGGCTCGAATTACCATAAGGTCTTTTTTATTTTTCCACATAAAACGATGAATCGCCGGTTTTTCTCCCATTCCCCGAATGGAACAATAAAACCCCGCCGTTAGACAGCGGGGTTTGCAGGTCGCTAAAAAGGTCCTGCTGAAGTTTACCCTTCCGGAAAGATCAGCGGCGGCTTGGTGGTGTCACCCGTGGCATTGGGAAAATCTTCCGACACATAGGCCTTCTCGCCGGTTTCGATCAGGTGGTTGGCCTCTTCCATGTAGTTGGCAAAACGCAGCTTGCATTCGTAAAAGCCGTGCCACCAGGCATAATCCGGGGCCATCATCATGGCGCCCATACGAGCCCTGCGGCCTTCGTGATGCCACAGCTCGTAGTATTCGACCTCGAGGCGCTCATCGAAAAACCTGGTTTTGTCAAGCAGGCCCTTCTCATAGAGTTCGGTGAGCTTGGCTTTGGCCGGTTTAAAATAGACTTCGTTATACTCTTCTACAGCCTTGTCAAAGCCGTCGTAGAAGTCATTGATCCAGGAGTCGCCATGGCAGGCTCGGCAGATATTTTTCATCTTATTGCGTTCGTCTTCCCAATTGGTACCCGAGGGAAAGGGTTTGAAATCCTGGGGCCGTACTGTCAGGGGCGCTTGGGTTTCCCAGGAGAGCCGTTGCGTCACGTCATGACTTGTGGGTTCCGTACCCGAGCCCGACATATGACAGGCTGCGCAAGTAGGGGCCCGGTAGTCTACGCCCGCTGTCCAGGTGCCGCCGGCGGCGTCGAAATTGTACTCATCCTTGTAGGCATGGTAAATGGTGCCGTGCTTGGACTCTTCATAAATTTCGATTTGGGGGTGATCCGGCCCCAAATGACACTGATCGCATGCCTCGGGCATGCGCGCCTCAGCGACCGAGAAGCGATGACGGGTGTGGCAAGAGGTACAGGAGCCTTTGCTGCCGTCCAGGTTGAGCCGTCCCACCCCGGCATTGGGCCAGGTGCCGGGATCGATTTTACCCTTCTCATCAATCTTGATCACCGTACCGTGGCAGTTGAAACAACCGGTTTTACGCTCGTTATCCGAGTTCATCCCTTTGTTCAACCAGGGGTCAAGCTTCCACATGATTTCAATGGTGTTGGCGTGCTTACTCTTACTGTACTGAGTGGCCTCGTCGGGATGGCAGCGGGAGCAATCTTTGGGCGTGACGATAGATGCCACCTGCATTTTGTACTTGGCCTCGCCCATGGGAAGGTCTGAGCGGCCGTAATACTTCTCGTGATCCTGAGCCGCGTCCTGGTCTCCAGGCTGAACGAGATGGCAGTCCAAACAGGTGATGTTGGCATTGGCATGGCGGCTCTTGGCCCAATCCGCAAACACCCCGGGCGTGGTCCGGCGGTGACACTCGATGCACGCTTGAGCTTCCGGCGGGACGCTACGCTCAATCCGGTACTCTTTGACCGTGGGGAAATTGGTCTGCTTAGCCATGGCTCCGACCGACAGACCGACGGCCAGTATTCCAATGGTCAAAAACAGTAGTGTTCTCCTCATGGGTCCGGCTCCTTTCCGTTTGGCAAATAATGCGAAATAGAAATTCCGATGTTGGTTAAATAGGTTTATAGCTTCCGCAACCCCTTGGCCTGATAGGGCGCTTCCCGGCTCTGGCGGAACATCACCCGGCCCTTATTGGAGTGAACCAGGTCATAATGACAGTCCACACATTTTTTTTCATATCCCGGCCGTGCGTGTATAACCGACCGGTGAGCCAACATGGCGCCCCGCTGTGTGGGCATGTGCAGCAAGTTGCGATGGCATTTCCGGCACACATCATTATCGAAGGCGGCATAGGCCGATTCGCGCGCCTCTTCACGGTCGTATCCGTCACCAAAGAAGTGGAGGACTATGTCTTTCAGGCCATGATAGGTTTTAGCGAAGAAAAAATCGAACGTCTTATGGGGAGCGGGCAAGTGGCAGTCCATGCAATCCACCACAACGCCGGATGCGTTGTTGAAGTGGGTGGAGGCGCGCCATGCGACCACAGCGGGTGTGATCTCGTGGCAGGAAGCGCAAAAATTGGGCGTGGAGGTGCGCACCATGGTGTAGTAGGACATGCTAAACAGGGGGAACGCAATCAGGATACCCACCGCAATCCATAAACCGGCTTTAACGGTTTTTCTCATACCGCCTGTCCATTATTGGGGGTTGGCATGCTCGCATAACACCATTTTCAAACAATACTGGTGAAATTATTCTTATCAAACAGCCGTGTAAAAGGGGGGTAAAAGTGTGTAAATATTTCTTTACACAGGTGTTAAAAGGCCTGCGGTTTGAACCTTTGGGACTATTTTGATAAAGTACCGGACGTGTGACGCAGCACGCATATTAGAATGAATTTTCTTGACACGCGCACATGAGGTGACCGCGAGTAAATTGCTACGCTATATTCGCCAGAGAATCTTTTTAAAGTTCCTGCTCGCCACCACTATTCCAATCGTGCTGGTTTTTGGGCTGCTCTATTTCTGGATGGCGCGGCAGCAACGTCAGATGCTTATTGCCCAGGTGGAAAAGCAGGCCGTGATTTTGCACAAGCAGATTACCCTGACCCGCCAGTGGGTGGCCGATCACAATTACATTATGGTAGCGGGCAAAACCGACGATAAGCTTCACGATGCCTTGGAGGCGCCCTTTGAAACGGGCCCCGGCGGACAGGTATACACCAAAATAACCCCGGCCATGCTGACCCGGCGGCTCTCCGCCTATGCCGAACAGGAATCGCTCTACGCCTTTAATTTAACCGGCACGGACGGCCTGAATCCCGCCAACCGGCCCGACCCTTTCGAAACCGAAGCGATCGTTCGGTTTCGCCAAGGACGCCATGAAGGGGTCAGCCGGATTGAGACCCATGGCGATAAAGTGCAACTGCGTTACGCCGCTCCGCTCTTTATCAATCAAAGTTGCCTCTCATGCCATCAGGATCAAGGGTTTGTGGAAGGGGATGTGGGCGGCTGCATCAGTGTGCAGATCCCCTTTGAAAACGCCCAGGCCGCCATCCACAAAAACAACCGGACGCTGTTGGGTTGGATGACCGGTCTCACCATCGCTGTGGTCGCTTCGATTTTATGGTTTTCGGGCAGCTTTTTTTTAAAGCCCATTCGCAATCTTCGCGAGCAGACCCGTAATCTCATCAACACCGCCGATGCCGACCTGGAAAAAACGCCCAAGGACGAACTCCACGAGTTTGCCAACGTCTGTTATCTTTTGGACGAACAGTTAAGAAACCAGCATTCGGATTTGGAAAAGCGCATCGCCGCGGCCACCGCCAACCTTTCCGCCACCAACATCAAGCTGTTAGAGGCCAACAAAGTCCTTGGGGCCCTCAATACCTCCAAGTCGGAGTTTTTATCGGACATCTCCCATGAGCTGCGCACACCTCTGACCGCCATCAAAGGTGCTGTGGACATTTTGCGGCGTAAACAAGATGGCGCTCAATCGCAGTACTTGGATATCATACATAAAAACAGCGCCTTTTTGATTCGTACGATTATCGACTTTCTGGATTACGCAAAGATTGAGGCGGGCCGCTTGGAGCTTGAAAAAAGCCGGCTCTCCGTAACAGATGTCGCCACCGACGTCATCGGCGCCTATCAGGGGATGGCCGCCAAAAAGCGGATCACCATTGCTCTGCAAGGTGAGCCACAAACCGAGGTGACCGCCGACGGGCATCGCATTTATCAGGTAATCGCCAATTTGTTGGCCAACGCCATTCGCTTTGCGCCTCAAAACAGCCGCATCACCATCGCCATCACCGAAATGGAAAATGCAGTCAAGGTCGCCGTGTCGGACCAGGGTCCGGGCATCCCCGTTGCGCAACAGCCGTTCATTTTTGATAAATTTTATCAGATCCCCCAACACAAGCATCAGAAAAAAAACGGGCAACGGGCCTCTTCCGGCATCGGACTGGCCATTTGCAAAGGGGTGGTCCTGGCCCATGGCGGCCGGATTTGGATGGAAAATCGGCCCGCAGGGGGCAGCCGCTTTTGTTTTACATTGCCCGAAGTCCGGGTGATTTCAACGACATTGTAAAGATGATGAACGAACCCAAAACCATCTTAGTGGTAGATGACGATCCCGATATCTTAACAATCATCCGGGGCAACCTGGTTTTAGACGGCTATACCGTACTCACCGCCCAAAGCGGTGCGACGGCCCTGGAACAAGCCGAAACAGGAGCGCCCGACCTGGTGATTTTGGATCTGATGCTGCCCGATATGGACGGCCTCCAGGTTTGCCGTGCGATTCGCAGCAAAACCCGGATGCCAATCATCATGCTGACAGCCAAGGACGGGGTTTCCGATAAAGTACTCGGTCTGGAGACCGGCGCCGATGATTATATGGTCAAACCCTTTGATTATCTGGAACTGGCCGCCCGGATCAAAGTTCGTCTGCGAAGTGCAACCACCCCGGCCCCCGCAGATCCGGATACTGTTTTGACGTGTGGACCATTACGGCTCGATCTTTTACACCGCAAGGTCTTCATCAACGGGATTCAAGCGGAGTTGACCCCCAAAGAGCAGGCAGTGTTGCAGCTTCTGGTGCGTCACTGCGGTCAAGTGGTGCCTCGCGAACAGATGATCAACGAGTTGTGGCCCGACGCGGGATTATACGAAAACACCCGCACCATTGATGTGCATATCCAGCACCTGCGGGCCAAAATCGAAACCGATCCGGCCGACCCCAAACATCTCATTACCCATCCGGGGGTGGGGTATATGTGCCAGCGGTGAGGGGGTGGTGGCCTTCCCATGTCGAAAAGGGTCGAATCCGGGAACATGTGCCCTTAATGGGCTGTACTGTAATAAGGTTGAATGGACAATGGATTTAGCCGCTGTTAAAGCAAACTATGCCCAGGACCGCTTTGCCGCCTTGACCGGTGTGGAGATTGTGGCCGCATCCAAAGGTTACTGCAAAACAAAATTGGAGATTGAGGCCAGGCATCTCAACTCGGCCAATGTGGTCCAGGGGGGCGCCATTTTTACCCTGGCCGATTTCGCCTTCGCCGTGGCCTCCAACAGCCACGGCCAATTGGCCTTGGCCATCAATGTCAACATCTCGTTTTTAAAGGGGAAATCGGCGGGAACCCTATACGCCGAAGCCACCGAGGTGGATCCGCCCAAACGGCTGGGGGCGTACGATGTGTTGGTGACCGATGAAAACGGGACGACCGTCGCCCGCTTCAACGGTATGGTCTATCGCAAAAACGAGAAATTCCCCTCGGAACAAGCGTCGTAGATGAGGCTTTTTACGGCGCATCAATCATTCCCGTTTTCAATATTGAGAAGATGCCCCAGCTTCAATTTTTTACATTCCAGATAGCACTGATTGTAAGGATTGGCGGGGATCTCCACGGGGACCTGCTCGGTCACGCTTAAGCCGTAGCCTTCCAGCCCGACGATCTTTTTGGGGTTATTGGTAATCAGGCGCATTTTTCGGACTCCGATATCCACTAACACCTGAGCGCCCACACCGTAGTCGCGCAAATCAGCGTCAAATCCCAAGCGTTCGTTGGCTTCCACGGTGTCGAGTCCGTCGTCTTGCAGATTGTACGCCTTAAGCTTGTTGATCAGCCCGATGCCGCGGCCCTCCTGGCGCACATAGAGAAAAACCCCCCGGCCCTCTTTTTCCATCAGCTCGAGGGCGTGGTGCATCTGGGAGCCGCAGTCGCAGCGCATGGAACGAAGAATATCGCCCGTAAAGCACTCCGAATGGACCCGCACCAGAATCGGTTGGTCCGAATCAACGGTTCCTTTAACAAGGGCAATGTGCTGATAATCATCCAGGTCGTTTTCGTAGACGACCGCGTGAAATGTACCACCGGCCTTTAACGGCAGGTCGGCCGCGGCCACCTTGCGCACCAGTTTGTCACGGCGCATGCGATGGGCGATGATATCGGCAATGGCGACGATGCCGATATCGTGGGTTTCGCTGAACTGTTCCAGTTCGGGACGGCGGGCCATATTCCCGTCGTCGGACATGATCTTGCAAATCACTCCGGCCGGCTTTAACCCGGCGATGGCGGTTAAATCGACAGCCCCTTCGGTGGCCCCCACGCGCACCATCACGCCGCCGTTATGGGCGTGGAGCGGAAAAATGTGGCCCGGCCGCACCAAGTCCGATGGCTTGGCATCGTCGGCCACCGCGGCCAAAATGGTGGTGGCGCGGTCGGCCGCTGAAATTCCGGTGGTAACGCCCTCGCGGGCCTCAATGGAGATGGTGAAATTATTTTGCCAGGCTGAGGTGTTGTTGACCGCCATGGGCGGCAGGTCCAAAGCCTCGATCATTGATCCGGCCATGGGCAGACAGATCAGCCCCCGGGCGTAGGTCGCCATAAAGTTGATGGTATCGGGGGTCACCTTTTCCGCGGCCATGAGCAGCGACCCTTCGTTTTCCCATTTGGGGTCGTCCACCAATATAATCATGCGGCCTTCCTGCAAGGCGGCAACGGCTTCATCAATAGTGTATAGCGGCATGGTTTTCGTAATCGCCGATCGTAACCGTTAAAACTTGAAGCAACTGTAAAAAGTCGTCATGACGGAACCTTTTTACGATGCCATGAAAATTTGCTGCCCAGAGTATAAACACTCCGGCGTCGTTGCACAAGCGGGGTAATAACCCCGGGTAATAACCCCGATGAGGAGGTTTGCAAAAAATCAGTCGCGGATTTTGGGCCCTTGATTTCGCTTGACTTTCCCCATTAGACCCGTTACATGAACCCCCCCCATCCTGAACAAAGCCTGCAAAAATGGGCTATGGGTGATTAAAGGGGATTAGCGCTAAACCATTGAATTTTATTTTTTCACAACCGTTTTTGACACAAAGGATCCCCGTGATTAGTTGTGCGATGTCGACTCTCTCCAACGCAATTGTTCCTAGTGGTTTTTACTTTTCGTTTCCCGGCGCACACGGGATAGACATCTATAATAAAATAAGGATTACGGCATGGCGAAAAAGAAGCTGAAGCAGCATGTGATCAACCGTGAATGGTGCAAGGGATGCGGGATCTGCGTCGAATTTTGTCCCAAAAATGTCCTGGAATTGGACAAAGATGCCAAGGTGGTGGCCGTCCGGTCTGAAGATTGCATTTGTTGCAAAATGTGCGAACTGCGCTGTCCCGACCTGGCCGTTGAAATCGAAATTGAGCCCATGAAACAAGGGGAACCAGCATGAAGGGTACCGTCAAATTCGTACAAGGCAACGAAGCGTGCGTGGAAGGAGCCCTTTACGCCGGTCTTACCTTTTTTGCCGGCTATCCCATCACCCCATCAACGGAAGTGGCCGAGCTGCTTTCCATTCGGCTACCCCAAAGCGGTGGGAAATTCATCCAGATGGAGGACGAGATCGCTTCCATGGCGGCCATTGTCGGGGCTTCTTTGACGGGCAGCAAGGCGATGACCGCCACCAGCGGCCCCGGTTTTTCGCTGATGCAGGAAGCATTGGGTTATGCGATCATGGCCGAGATTCCCTGCGTGATTGTCAATGTCCAGCGTGGCGGCCCTTCCACGGGAAATCCCACCCATGTCAGCCAGGGCGATGTCATGCAGGCTCGTTGGGGCACCCACGGCGACCACAGTATCGTCGCTTTGACTGCATCCAACCATCAGGATGTTTTTCGGATGACCGTCGAAGCCTTTAACATCGCCGAAACCTACCGCACACCGGTGGTGTTGCTGTTGGATGAAGTGGTGGGTCATATGCGGGAAAAACTGGTGGTCCCCGAGGCGGGCAAGGTGCCGCTGGTCCAACGGTTAAGAACCGCTATGAGAGAAGGGATCGATTTCCACCCGTACCTTCCCCGTGAGGATGGTCGTCTACCCATGAGTGATTTCGGCGGTATCCACCGTTACAATGTCACCGGCCTTTTCCACGACATGTGGGGGTTTCCCTCCACAACCCCCGGGATTGTTCACGGGCTGCTGCACCATTTGGTGGATAAGATTGAAAACCATGCTGACCAAATGACCCACTACAAAGAACTGTATTTAGACGATGCCGACTGCATTCTGATTTCCTACGGTTCATCAGCCCGCAGCGCCCGTCATCTGGTTACCAGCCGACGCAAGCGGGGTGAACGCTTAGGACTTTTAGAGTTGCAAACCCTATGGCCCTTTCCGGCCGATATGATTCGCCAAAAAACAGCCCAAGCCAGCAAGATTGTTGTGGTCGAAATGAATATGGGACAAGCCCTGCAATCGGTTAAAGCGGCGGTGAACGACCCTGCAAAGGTCTATCTGGCCAACCGCATCGACGGACAACTTATTACCGACCGTGATATTCGCAATGTCCTTAGGGTGCTCCATGGCAAGGGTGTCTAGGAGGGTGCAATCTATCTGTACATTGCGAAAATCGGGTCATACCCGTTTTTACGCCGCCAAAGGAAAAGAGGTGTAGCATGGCAATCAAACAGTATATTCGAGAACGTTTTTTTCCGCACATGTGGTGTCCGGGGTGTGGTCATGGCACCGTGTTAAACGGACTGCTGCATAGCATGGAAGATCTGGGAATGAGCCGCAATGAAGTGGTCATGGTTTCGGGAATCGGCTGTAGTTCGCGGATCAGCGGGTATGTCGATTTTCATACCCTGCATTCAATTCACGGAAGGGCCCTGGCGTTTGCCACGGGAGTTAAAATGAGCCGGCCCGAACTCAATGTGATTGTTCCCATGGGTGATGGCGATGCATTATCCATCGGCGGCAACCATTTTATCCACGCGGCCCGCCGTAATATCGACATCACAGCCATTGTAATGAACAACCGTATCTATGGCATGACCGGCGGCCAGTACTCGCCGCTGACCGGCCATGGCGCCATGGCCACAACGGCGCCCTACAGCAACATCGACCATGATTTTGACGTGGTGGAACTGTCCAGTGCGGCCGGCGCCACCTTTGTGGCGCGCACGACCTCTTATCATGTCACCCAGATCACTGACTTGATAAAAAAAGCGATTTTGCACGAAGGTTTTTCTGTCGTAGAGGTGCTCAGCCAGTGCCCCACCTATTTCGGCCGTAAAAACCGTTTAGGTTCTGCTGCGGACATGATGCGCCATTTAAAAGAGAACACCACGCGGGTCGGCTCTAAAGCCAAGGCTGAAAACCCGGCCCTCATTGAACGGGGAATTTTCGTGGAAAAAGAGCTGCCGGAATATTCCCAAGAATATGATAAAATCATTCAACGTGCGCAAGAGGGGCTATAAATATGGAACGAACGCGATTTGTCTTTTCCGGTTCCGGTGGGCAGGGGGTCATCACCGCCGCCATTATTTTGGCGGAATCGGCCGTCTTATACGAAAATATCAATGCCGTACAATCCCAATCCTATGGACCTGAGGCGCGGGGCGGAGCCACCCGGTCGGATATTATTATCTCCGAGAATCCCATTAACTTTCCCAAAGTGATTCAACCCAATGTGCTGGTCTGCCTGACCCAGGCGGCCTACAACAAATTTTCAAGGATTGTCCGGCCCGGCGGCCTTTTACTGACCGACAGCCGTTTTGTGGACATTGAACATAAAATTGACGCCCAACAATATGGGCTGCCGATGTTTGAATCGGTGATGGAAAAACTCAAGAAACCGATTGTTTTCAATATCTGCATGTTGGGCGCAGTGTTGGGGCTCACCCGGGTGGTGACCCCCGATTCGATTCGCAAGGTGCTAAAAACCCGCATCCCGTCCCAGTTCATCGAGCTGAATGATCAAGCCTTGGAATTGGGTCTGGAGATCGCGGAAGCTGCCTAACAGGCGCCTCAACCGTGAGTCATCGCAGGCAGGCAAGCGAGTTGCCCGAAGATGCCGAATACACCTGCCCCGCAGGTATCTATCTCCACACCCCCTTTTGCCGTCAAAAATGCCGCTACTGTGATTTTGTCTCCGTAACCGATGTAAATCTCTTGGACGATTATGTGGATGCACTCTGCGGCGAAATCGAGCTGCGGCAACAGCATCAAATAGGGGTGGATTCCATCTATCTGGGCGGCGGCACCCCGACGCTGTTAGCCACGGATCAGGTGAACCAAACCCTCACAGCGGTCCGCAGCGCTTTTCAGATCCACCCGGATGTAGAAATCACCATCGAAGTCAATCCCGGGACGGTGACCCTTGAAGCATTAAAAGCATACGTCGCCATGGGAATTAACCGGATCAGTATCGGCGTTCAATCGTTTCAACCTCAACTTCTCGATCTGTTGGGGCGCAGCCACGATGAAAAAACTGCCACGGATGCCTTAGAATTGTCCGGCGCAGCGGGCTTTAGCCAAATCGGCATTGATTTGATCTTCGGTATTCCCGGCCAAACATCGGATCAATTCATTGACGACCTCCAGACGGCAATTAAATTTTCACCCCATCATCTATCCTGTTACAGTTTAACCATTGCGTCCAACACACCTTTACAAAGGCTCTGCCGTCAACAGGCCATCACGCCTGCGGATGATTCACAGGTGGCGCGCTTCTTCATGGAAACAGACGCTTTTTTAACGAGTCATGGGTACCAACATTACGAAATTTCCAATTTTGCCAAACCCGATTGCCGCTCGCGGCATAACCGGAAATATTGGAGCGGTATCCCTTATTGGGGTTTTGGTGTGGCGGCTCACTCCTTTCAACCGCCGGTCCGGTCATGGAATGTTTCATCCATTGGCCGCTACATCGCCACTCTCGACCGGAACCGATTACCCATATTAGACCACGAAACGTTGAGCCTAAAAGAACAGGCAGTGGAAACCATCATGCTGGGATTGCGGACAGACCACGGGGTTGAATTGGCGTTTTTGGATGGGCTTCAACGGGGTGATAACGGTAATGCCAAGGCGCGGTTGATTCAGCAGTGGGTCAATGAGGGCCAAGCGCGGATTCATAAAGGCGGATTGGTGTTAACTGTCAGCGGCATGTTGGTCGCCGACGCGTTGACAAAAGAGTTACTTGAGCTGCTTATGTAGTTTGTTCCAGTTGGTGTATTCTTTTCTTGACAGTAGCCGGATCAACAATGATGGGCCTGTAAAACGTCTGATGTTGCAGATGTTTATCCATTGGAGATTCCGTTGTGGCGAATGGCGCCCAAAATCGGCCGGATGGCTCATTTTCCGGCATGTAAAAAGAGAAATGCGCATCCATCGGACGTGAAGTGATTTGAAGAGCCGCAATGTGGCTTCAAATGAAGATCATACACATGTAGGCGGTGGATTTGGGGCACAACCCAAAATCCGCGATTGATTTTGTGCAACCGGCTCATGGGCCCATGTCGGCCCAAAAAACAGCGCGAATCGCTATAAAATCATCCCGGCATGATGATTATGGAACAGCGACGACGCTATGATTCCAA
>Ga0209788_1000102_pt1 | contig 23787 bp, 21 predicted proteins | sample WorMetLIZISLAND1_2_FD_187415 | JGI IMG/M metagenome (GOLD analysis project Ga0209788, IMG submission 187415) | Marine gutless worms symbiont microbial communities from Max Planck institute for Marine Microbiology, Germany - Olavius clavatus LIZARD... ...
TAACGCTTTGACCATCCGCGCTTAATAGAACCATTAACGCCTTTTCAGAGTCTTTCGAAGAAGCCTGGTGGCGGAACTGTTTCAATTCTGTTGTTTGTTCGGCTGAAAGCGTAACGCGTATCATCGGCGCCTCCCCAATTGGGTTTTTTTGGGGATAATGCCATCTTCTTAATAGCAAGTCAAATAGTTATGGTTATATATGCAAATAAGTTTACATGGTGATGAATCCTTAGGAGATATTGCTCGCCTGCCGTATCCGGTGGTGAAAAGGCTTCACCCAGTCCAGTGGATGACATCAGCGAAGGACATGCTTGAATTACCCGAAAACCTGAAATACTGGTTACTTGATCCAGGTGTAGGAACGGGTGAGGTATTTAATTGGAGTGAACTTGCACACCAGGGAAGGAACCTGTCTGATTGCTGGGTGGCAGGTGGATTACGGTACAACAATGTTAGAGAGTGCATTGCATTACTCCAGCCCAAAGTCTTGGATGTCTCATCTGGAGTTGAAAAAAGCCGACCCGGAATCAAAGATTTGGAACTTGTCAGGCAATTCGTTTCAAGCGTTAACAGTGGTTAGTATAGAAACTGTTTTTTTACTCAATTTGGCGTGGTGCCATTGGATAAACAACATTCCCTCCTCATTATGGCATATATACAATTGACCTTGGCTATGGTCATCGTCGGCAGTATAGCGGTAGTAGGTAAAATCGCTATTACCCAATTTCCTGTGATGCTATTTAGCGAATTGGCTTTGGGACTTGCATCTATAGGGATGATTGGCTGGCACAACTGGTTCAAAGGGGCCTTGCCGAAGCTAAATAAAGTCCAATTCAAGTATTTATTTATTCAAACTATTTTTGGTGTCTTTTTGTTTAGAATATTTTTTCTTTATGGTTTGCACTGGTCTTCGGCAGCTATGGCCGGTGTTCTGATTTCACTGACCCCGGTTGTCATTACATTTCTGTCTGTAATTTTGTTGGGAGAGCCAATTACCATGCAAAATGCATTAGGCATCATACTGTGCGGCATGGGCATAGTTTTCATTCAGTATCAGGATGTTGTAATGGCTGACAACTGGATGTTTCTATTAGGCAGCGGTTTGATATTTCTATCGGTGTTTTGTGAGGCGCTGTTTACCGTATTCCGAAAGATGCTAAGCAATGAAGCATTAGACCCAATTACATCAAACATTTACCTTTGTACGATTGGTGCTGTTTTGTTTTTGCCTTTTGGGTTGTACGACTTGCTGAATTTTAATTTATTGGAAGTATCGTTCGAGGGGTGGCTGCCCGTTTTCTATACGGCTTTGTTCGTTAATATTATTTCGTTCATCCTTTGGTTTCGAGGCGTTGATCGGGTTAAGGCATCTACATCCGGCATGTTTACTTTAATCATGCCCATTAGCGCAATCATTCTATCCAACATTATCCTTGATGAAAGTATCACATTGGTTGTGTTGATTGGCATGACTTTGGTACTGGCAGGTATCGTATTCGTCCTCGTTCCAATTTCAAAATGACGTTGACTCAAATTATCTGAAACCTTGAAAAATGTATACAGGTGAAGATCTACGGCGATCCACCAAGTCTCCTAATATATGCTGGATCACTGCTGTCCAAAATAAATTTTGATTCCTGTTTTGGCCTGAATAAAAACAACACTTTACGAAGGAAATACACGCTCTTTGAAATTCAGGTTGCCATTTTGCATTGATGCTGTCCAAGACCCCTGAAAGGCAGTTGATATTGGACAGGCTCAGGCTCAATGGGAAGGACATCCAACGGGTTGTCGATCCAATCCCATAAATCCCTGTATGTAAACAGGTTCCATCTTAACAGGGCCACCAGGTTTGATAATGACCAACCGAACCTGGATTGAAATTGCAGATACTTGATCAGCAGCATTGAGATCAATGCTGTCCAAATCTGGATCATCAGCGCATTTTCCCTGGTGCCGACGAAGGTTTTGATCTTAAGATGCTGTTTGATGGCCTTGAAAAAGAGCTCAATCTGCCAGCGGTCTTTATAAATCGCCGATATCGTGCCGGCCCCAATGTCATATGGTTTGTTACAAGCACGATCTGCCGGTCGTTATCCTTATCGTCGACCACGACCTTGCGCAGAATGTGAGGGCACTGTTTCTTGGCTTTGTAACCATTCAACCGAATCATGTGGTCCGATATGATGTTCCTGTTTTCAGGAACGCTCCGTTCATCGATAACGGTATCATCGGCATTGTCTTTGAGACGGGTGACAAAATAGATGCCGTTATCTGTCCAGGCGGCAAACAGTTTATCATCGTTATATCCACGATCCACGACAACGATGGAGCCGGCAGCCAAAGGGACTTTGCGAGCCACTGTGACATCGAGTGATGTTCTGGAATTTTTCCTTGACGGCAAGCTTTAAAATCTCGGAAGGAACCCCGTCGAAGTTAAGACCGGAAGTGAATTCTCAACCGCCTGAAGGCGATGGCTGCAGCGGCCAGGTTCCCTCGGCCGGATGAAATCCGGTTATCTTGGCCGCCATAAAAGAGCGTCGCGTTTAAGCGGCGAGCGTTTATTATAACGATACTCCATCGGCAGTGATTCAGCAACCCGAATATTGCTCAGTATTTCAACAACAGCGGTGGTTGTTGTTGGTTTTCAATAATGGTGATTTTTTTCAGCATGCGTTGTACCCGCTGTATGCAGACCGGTTTGACATTTCAGCAAAATTCGGGTGGTTATTACTTGTCTGCCGGATTATCGTATTGGGCAAACATCATCAAGGAGATAAAGATGTCTGCAACCGATTTTTCACAAGCCGCGGATGATTTTGGGCGGATCGAAAAGGCAATTCAATTTATTGAAGCGAATTTTAAGGCCCGGCCCGGCCTGGAGCAAATTGCCCGAAGTGTTCATCTAAGCAAATACCATTTTGACCGGCTGTTTAAGCGTTGGGCCGGTATCAGCCCTGTGCGGTTTATGCAATATTTAACCCTGGAGTACACCAAACAGAAATTGATCAATGCCCGGAGCGTCCTGGATACCGCCCTGGACGCAGGGTTATCCGGCCCCAGCCGGCTTCACGATCTCTATGTCACCTTTGATGCCATGACTCCCGGGGAATTTAAAAAAAAGGGCGCCGGGCTGAAAATCGAGTATGGGTTCCAGCCGACCCCCTTCGGGAAGTCTCTCTTGGCCCTCACCCGCCGGGGGATCTGCTACTTGGGATTTGTAAACGAGGATCATCCCGAGGATACCTTCAACCAGCTTCTCGAAACCTATCCCGGGGCCGATTTCAGTGAAAATTCTCAGTATGTTTCCGGAGTGGTAAAACATATTTTTAGGGTCGCTTCGGAAAAAGCGGACGTTCCGTTTAACCTGCAAATAAAAGGCACCAATTTTCAGGTGCAGGTGTGGAAGGCGCTTTTGAATATTCCCCAGGGTCGGTTTGTCTCCTATCAGGATATCGCCGCTTTTATCGGCCGCCCCAAGGCGGTTCGGGCGGTGGCCAATGCGGTGGCCGTTAACCCGGTCTCCTTCCTCATCCCCTGCCATCGGGTGATTTCCAAGACCGGCCGGATTCATCGGTATCGCTGGGGGGCGGCCAGGAAAAAAGCGCTGATCGGTTGGGAAGCGGCGCAAAAGGCGCAGCGCCCGTAGCCGTGACATGTATGCCTGACCGCCTTGCAAAAAAAATCTAAGGCTCATCTTACATCTATCACTTGAGGGTGTTTTCATGGAGTTGAAAACCAAAATCGTCGCCACCATTGGACCGGCTTCACGCGACCGGGCCACACTGGAAAAGCTTGTTGCCGACGGGATGACTGTGGCCCGGTTAAATTTTTCACACGGCAGTTACGAAGATCATGTGGAGGTGATCCGTACCTTGCGTTCCATCTCCCGCACCATGAACGTCCCCATCGCTGTCCTGGCTGACTTGCAAGGGCCCAAAATCAGGATTGGTAAACTGGAGAAGGGGAAGCCCGTTTATCTTAAAAGGGGCGCGCCCTTTACCATTACCACCCAACGCGTCGCGGGAAACAGCGAGCGTGCCGGCACCACCTACACCCATTTGCCCAAGGATGTGGTTGTCAATGACAAGATTTTGTTGGATGACGGACTGATCCGGCTCAAGGTGGTGGCCGTGGGCAAAGAGCAGGTGGAGTGTGTGGTGGTAAGCGGTGGTCTGCTCAAGGAGAATAAAGGCATTAACCTGCCCGGGGTATCGGTATCGGCGCCTTCATTAACCGAAAAAGACAAGCGGGATGTCAGTTTCGGAATCCGGAACAAGGTAGATTACTTTGCCCTCTCTTTTGTGCGCCGGGCTGAAGATCTGCTGGATATTAAAGCGCTGTTAAAACGCCGTGGCAGCGATATTCCCGTGGTGGCCAAGATCGAGAAACCCGAGGCGGTGGAAAACCTGGCGGGTATTTTAGCGCAGGCCGATGCCGTGATGGTGGCCCGTGGTGATTTGGGAGTGGAGATGGAGCCGGAATTGGTGCCCACCATTCAAAAGGATATTATTGTCCGCTGCCGCGAAAAGAACAAACCGGTGATCACCGCAACCCAGATGCTGGAAACAATGAGTGTTAACCCTATTCCCACCCGGGCCGAAGCGTCGGATGTGGCCAACGCCATCTTTGACGGCACTGACGCCGTGATGCTGAGCGGCGAGACCGCTTCGGGGAAATACCCTCACAGGGCGGTTAAGATGATGGCGAAAATCGCCCGGAACAGCGAAGATTCACCCTTTATGACCTATAACATCCCCTATTCATCGGATCGTACAGACCCCATCACCCACGCCGTGGCTCAATCGGCTGTCAATATTCTGCACGAAATCGATGCCACCTGCATTGTATCCTTTTCACTGTCGGGCGGTACCGCCAAACAAATTTCCAAGCAGCGTCCTTTAAAGCCGGTCTATGCCTTTACCTCGCAAAAAGAGACCTATAACCGGCTTTCCCTATTGTGGGGCATTACGCCTATGTACATTCCCAAGATCAACAACGTCCAACGACTTATCAACAGCAGCGAGCATCTGCTCATGGGAAAAGGATATGTGCAAAAAGGCGATCTCATCGTTCTGGTGATCGGTATGGGGCTCAGGCAGGGCAGCACCAATGTGATTAAAATCCACCGTGTCGGGGAAATTGATTAACGAGGTTTCTCAACCTGGCGCTGTTATCGGCGCCCCGACCGATTGACCCAACAGATCATGACGGGCTGAATCAAACTCCCACTCTTTGGCATCATTCACCCATCCCGCTCTTATGAAACTAAAAAGTTTCTTCCCGATTAAACCGGCCAACGGCTGGCGGCGTTGCTTGAACCGGATGATTGTGCATGTAGGCCAACTTCCCGTTCAGCCTGACTTCACTGAAAATATTGAAAGCGTAGTATTTCGGCTGCCACATGGCATCCTTTACATGTAATTTCGAACAGTCGTTTTCCGGATGTATCCGATAAAAGCGTTTCAGGTGAATCAATGAGCGACGTTTCCACTGATTCATAAACACACTCAATCATCCTTCTTTTGTAAAATGAACAATAGCATGAACATGATCCGGCATAATCACAAATCCAACACATTGTCCGGCTTGATTACGCAATTGCTCTCCAAGAAAATGGATAACAATCTGTTTGGCTTGATTGTGATCCAAAAGGCGTCTTCGCCGATAACATGAAAATGTCACAAAACAGGCATGATTTTGACCATCGACTATTTTTCGACGCACAGGTTACCCGAACGTATTGATTGTATAGTGTTGTTCCTCTTGTTGCTTCGCAACCCAGGCAACAAGTTGCCTGGGCCACCCACCTCCAAGGTTTGTCAGTGGCGCCCGGAGGCTTGATTTCAGCCCAAATCCGCGATTGATTTGGTTGTGTGGCAGTAAAAGTTTGAAAAACCTCGTTGATTCAGGTAGATAGTAGGTAGGACAACAAACCACAACCGTCACCAACGAGGTGAAACTGATGATACAACAAACCATCCTTCCTTTCAAGCTCGAAAAGACCAACTGAGCAATATTCGGGTTGCTGAATCACTGCCGACGGAGTATCATTATAATAAACTCCCACCGCTTCAAAGGCGTCAGTCCTGTCGTTGTGGCCGCCGGGATGTTATGCGGTTCAACGGTGATGACGCTGCCGCTGGCCTTGTTGGTGGAGCGCCCCTGGAACCTGTCGCCCGGCCTTATCACCCTGCTGGCCCTTTTGGGGCTTGCCGCAGTCAGCACCTCGCTGGCCTACATTATCTATTTCAGGGTACTGGCCACTTCAGGACCCACGAATTTACTGTTGGTCACCTTTTTGGTTCCCTTTAGCGCCATTTTACTTGGCGCGATGGTGTTGGGCGAGCGGCTGGGGTGGAATGCCTTCGTCGGTTTCGTCGGTATGGGGCCATCCTGAGCGGTCTGCTTGCCATTGATGGCCGACTGGCCAAAAAACCAAAACCCAATTACGCCGAATCCCTCTTGGACGAGGCTTCGCCAAGAACATCATAGGTGACCGACTGTAAATTACGGCGCAAGTTTAAGCTGTTGGCCCACGCTGAGGGTGTTTTCCGTCAAGCCGTTCCACTGTTTCAACCGGTCCACGGACACGTTGTTTTTCGTGGCAATGCTGTAAAGGGTGTCCCCTTTTTGCACGGTGTACGTGGCGGCGGCTTTTAACGGTTTTTGGGCGGCGGCTTTTAACGGTTTTTGGGCGGCGGCTTTTAACGGTTTTTGGGCGGCGACCCCCTTTTTCAGTCGGGCTGTTTTTTTCGGGACGGCCGCGGTTACGGGCTTTTTAGCGGAAGTATCGGCGCTCCGGATGCGCAAATGATTCACCATCGATTCCAGACGCTCAATTCGGCCGGAGAGCCGGTCAAAATCACCCTTGGATACCCACTTCACCGCGACGGACCCAGGCGGCGCGGCCGACCCGGTCTGAGGGCCGGGTTTCATTTGGGACCGTTGCTCTAATCGGGCAATCCGGCTTTCCATCTGCTGCAACTGACTCTCCACTTCCGAGCTGCCCGAAATATTGGCAATCTCACGGGTGGCGCCGATCCAATTAAAGAGCAGCCAGGTCAATGCAGCGCCCACAATGAGAAATCCCATTATAGCACCATACCGTTTAAAAAACCCTTCGGGTTCCCTTGCGTCCCACTCTTCGTGGGCGCTTTGGGCGTCAAACCCGTCATCCTCCATAATATCGTCCGAGGGATCCGATTCAGATGCACTCTTTTCTATCTGTTCATCGGAACGATCCAACGCCATTTTGTAGGGGCCGCGCTCCCTTTGTTCTTCCACGAATGTCATCTCCTATGCCCGTGGTGTTTGCCAAACCACTTCAGCCGTATTATGAATTATTGAGGATTGATAAGCACTTACGTCCCGTTTGCGGGATTATTAATAGCGTAGGTGAGCCGCTCATATCAAGGAATTACTGTTGACTTTGACCCCACCGCGCCCCCCAAAACTCATCCTGGCATCACGATCACCCCGCCGCAGGGAGCTATTATTAAAAGCGGGCTTTGTTTTTGAAACCATCCCCAGCCAGGTGAATGAAAGGATGCCGGATCAAAGCGCTCCGGAAGTAACGGCCGAACGGTTGGCGCTGGCCAAAGCGCAGGATATCGCCGGCCGGCATCCCGATGCCGTGGTGCTGGGCGCCGATACCATTGTGGTGGTAGGGGCGGCCGTTTTGGGTAAACCCGACAGCAATCATCACGCCCGGGACATGCTGCAGCGACTCAGTGGTGTTTGGCATCAGGTCATCACCGGTTATGCGGTTGTTCACCACACCCCGGGGAAATCGGTCAGCGCCGCCATCATCTCGGCGGTCAAATTCAAAAGATTGACGCCGGCGGAAATCGAGTGGTACATAGGGACCGCCGAACCGGAGGATAAAGCCGGTGCATATGCCATCCAGGGTGTCGGCGCCTTGTGGGTGGAAAAAATCCGTGGCTCTTATACCAATGTGGTGGGGCTGCCGATTTGTGAAGTTGCGCAGGCCTTGATACAAATGGGTATTCAACACCCGGTCCACACAAAAATTGTAACTGGCGGATGATGACAGCCATTTCACAAAATCTTACGGCAATTCAGACGTATATTACCCAGGCGGCGCTTTCCGCCGGTCGTGCGCCCGACGCGGTTCAGCTGGTGGCGGTCAGCAAAACCATTGCCGCCGAGGAGATCCGCCGGGCCATCGAGGCCGGTGTCACCGTACTGGGCGAGAACTATATTCAAGAGGCGCGGGCCAAATTCAAGCAGCTTTCCACCCTGCCTGCAGCCTGGCATTTCATCGGTCATTTGCAGACCAACAAGGCCAAATACGCAGTGCGCCAATTTGATCTGATTCATACGGTGGACTCCTCCCGCGTGGCAAAGGCCATCAATCGGGAGGCCGCCAAAATCGATAAAATCCAAAAAATTCTAATTCAGGTCAATATTTCCAAGGAGGAGACCAAATCGGGCATCGAAACGGAAAAAGTCGCCGAATTGGCTGAGGAGATCGTCCATCTGGAACATCTGAAGCTGAAAGGGCTCATGACCATGCCGCCCTTTTTTAACGCACCGGAGAAGGTGCGGCCCTTTTTTCGGCGGCTTCGGGAAACCCGGGATCAATTGCGGCAAAGGAACCTGCCGGGTGTTGACCTGACTGAACTCTCCATGGGGATGACCGGCGATTTTGAGGTGGCCATTGCCGAAGGCGCCACCTTGGTGCGAATTGGAACCGCCATTTTCGGAGAACGGGCTTGAAGGTGCTCCTGCACATCTGCTGTGCCCCGTGCGCCATCTATCCCATTGATCTTTTGCGCGATGATGGGATTACGTTGATGGGTTATTTTTACCGCAACAATATTCACCCTTTAACCGAGTGCCGGCGCCGGGAAGAGACGCTGAAAACCTATGCCGCGTCGAGCCATGTAAAGCTCATTATTCAACCAGGCTACGATATTCAAGAGTTTATCCGGAATATCGCCTTTCGGGAGGCCGACCGCTGCACAATTTGTTATCATCTGCGCCTTACCAGCACCGCCCAGGTTGCCCGCAAAGGAAAGTTTGACTCCTTTGGCACCACGCTTCTTTACAGCAAGTTCCAGAATCATGAAAAGATCCGCGCCACGGGCGAGGCCGTGGCCAAGGCCGTCGGCATTCCTTTTCTTTACCGCGATTTTCGCATCGGCTGGAAAGAGGGTGTTACCCGCTCCAAGGAGATGAAGATGTATCGTCAGCCTTACTGCGGCTGCATCTACAGCGAAACGGAACGCTATTTAAAAAAGGCCGGGAAAACGGAAAACGTAATCCATGATCTTTGGCCTCCCCGGTGATACGGTTGCAGGTTCATTCATATGTTGAACACACCACTAAAAATCCCATCACCACTGCTGACGGACTGAGAACAACGCCATCATGTTTGGAAATTTTCTCTATTTTATCAGCGCCCTTCTCATTTACGCCACCTGCCCTATCCCCGAAGCAGCCCTGTTTACCCTGCCCGTCAGCCTATTGCTGTTCTTTTTGAAAGGGATCTTCTTTTACGGCCTCTGCCGACACCGTTTTGGCGTGCTGCACCCTGTGAAAGCGGTACAGCCCAACCTGCACATTGATCGCCAATTTGATCAAACCCTGCGTAACCTGTCCATCTCGGCGCTGGTTTTCTTTGCCGCCGACCTCTATGGTTTGAACCTGACCGCCTTTACCGGCCGCCATCCCCTTTTTCAGTCGTGGCCCTCTTTGGAAGCGCTTCTCTTTTTGGGAATTTATATCGCCTACATGGGCATTCTGTGGGCCAACGCGTATACAGCGGAGCAAAGAATCAGTCGCCGCGCCCTTTCGCGAAAGCGCTATGTATTCGGGCAGATCCGATTTAACCTCCCCCTTTTAATCCCCTGGCTGCTATTATCGTTTCTCATCGATCTGGTCAGCCAGACGGCCTTTGAACCGCTTGATCGCTGGGTTGCATCGTTTTGGGGGGAGTTGATCTTTTTTACCCTCTTTCTTTTACTGGCCGCTATTTTGGCGCCGGCCCTGATTCGTCATATATGGGGCTGCATTCCCCTGGAACCGGGCCAGGCCCGGGACCGGATTGAGCGTCTATGCCGCGCATCGAAGCTGCACTATGCCGAGATCCTGCGCTGGCCCCTTTTGGGCAGCCGGATGATGACCGCCGGCGTGATGGGCCTGGTCGGGCGGTTTCGTTATCTGTTGGTGACCGAAGGGCTGTTACAGGTGATGAATCCCTCGGAAATTGATGCGGTCATCGCCCACGAAATCGGCCATGTCAAAAAGTACCATCTCGTCTACTACTTTCTTTTTCTGGTGGGTTATATGGTGCTCTCCTGGGCCCTGGTCGATTTTCTCCAGCTTTTACTCATCACCACCTTGCCCCTTTTGAGCCTCACCTCAAAAATGGGGCTTACCCCCCAGGAAACCGCTTTATGGCTTTTTAACCTGCTCAATATCGCTCTTTTTTTAATCTACTTCCGGTTTCTCTTCGGATATTTTATGCGCAACTTCGAACGGCAGGCCGATGCTTTTGCCTTTACCCGGACGCAAACCGCCCTGCCGTTGGTCGCCACCTTTAAAAAGATAAGCCTTTACAGCGGTCAGGATCCCGACAAACCCAACTGGCACCACTACAGCATCAACGAGCGGATTCATTTTCTGCTGGATTGCGAAGCCATTCCCGATACAGCGCCGCGCCATCACCGCAAGGTAAACCGGATGCTGGGGGGGTATTTTGCCATTCTGGTGCTGATCGGCTGGGTGGGTTGGCAGCTTCACTTCAGCGCCGCCGGCGCCAGGTTGGCCCTGGGCCTGCAGGAGACCGCGTTGACTCGAGAGATAGCCCGGCAGCCCGGCAACGCCGATCTTTACGGAGATTTGGGCGACCGCTACTATTTTGCCAAAAAATATGATCTGGCTGTGGAGGCCTATGAAAAAGCCTTGGCCATTGACCCGGCTCACGCCGAAGTCCTCAACAACCTGGCCTGGCTGCTCATCACCAGTGAAGACCCCAACCGGCGTGATCCTAAAAATGCGCTTATCCTGGCCCGGCAAGCGGTGGAATTAAAGCCCGTGGCCCATATATTGGACACCCTGGCCGAAGCCTGTTTTGCCAACAAAAATGTAGCAGAGGCAATACGCATCGGCCAGATGGCCTTGGAACGGGCCGACGTTAATAAGCCCTACTTTACGGCGCAGTTAGAGAAATTTCAGCAGGAAAAAGCCGAATGAGAAAGCGAACGCATTTGGAAAAGGTTTTGCGCAACGCCGTTACCGAATCGTCACCCGCCTTACCTCCATCAGATCACAGATCCCTTCAAACACCTTGGCCACCCCCTCCTGTTTCAAAGTGATCATACCCTCTTCAACGGCGGTTTGACGAATTCGATCAATTCTCCTGCCGGTTTGGATCTGTTGTTTGATGGTGTCGGTACCCATCAATAATTCGGTGATGGCTGTGCGTCCGCAGTAGCCCACATTATTGCAGTGACGGCACCCCGTAGGGCGGTAAAGGATGAGTTCGTCGGTATAGGGAATATGTAAGGTGTCGTTAAACGCCTCCGCGCCATACTCCCGCACCAGTTGGTCATATTCGTCCCGGTCCGGATGATAGGGCGCTTTGCATTCCGGGCAGAGTACCCGTACCAGCCGCTGGGCCAAAATGCAGAGAATCGCATCGGCAAAATTAAACGCATCCATTCCCATATCGAGAAGGCGTGTGATACTTTCCGGCGCGCTGTTGGTGTGCAGGGTCGACAAAACCAGGTGACCGGTAAGGGAGGCTTCAATGCCGATCTTGGCCGTCTCTTTATCGCGCATCTCGCCGACCATGATCACATCGGGATCGGCCCTTAGAAATGAACGCATGGCCATGGCAAAATCGAACCCGATCTTCGGTTTGACCTGCACCTGCCGCAACCCTTTCTGGGTAATTTCTACCGGATCTTCCGCCGTCCAGATCTTTTTTTCGGGGGTATTGATATGGGCGAGAGCCGAGTGCAGTGAAGTGGTTTTGCCCGATCCGGTGGGGCCGCAGGCCAAAATAATCCCGTACGGCATGGCGATCATTTTTTTGAACTGCTCGTAATTACACGGAGAAAAACCAATTTTTTCCAACGGCAGCGGTTCACCGGCATTTAAAATTCGCAGCACCACATCCTCCACGCCCCCCTGGGTGGGGATCGTGGCGACCCTCAGTTCGATGTTGCGGCCGCCATAGCGCTGAAACTTGATTTTACCGTCCTGGGGCTTACGCCGTTCGGCAATATCGAGGTCGGACATAATTTTGATGCGCGAAATGATGGCGTTGCGATAGGTGGGGGGAATTTTTTGATAAACGTAGCATTGACCGTCCACCCGAAAGCGCACCACCGTTTTCAGACGGCCGCTGTAAGGTTCAATATGGATATCCGACACCCGACGCTCATCGGCATCCACAATAATCTTATTGACCAGTTGCACCACCACACTATCTTCCTCACCCACCAGATAAGTTGAACCCTCGGCCTCTTCGGGTATATCCGGATCAAATCGGGAAATGATGCCGTCAATACCGCCGGGTTTTTGATCGTGATCAAAAAAAAGATCGATATAGCGGTCGATATCCTCGGGAATCGCGACACACAGTTCAATGGTGTCACTTTTGAAAAGCGAGCGGATGAGGTCTACCTTTTCGCCATTGTTCGGCGCATCAACGGCAATGACCACCCGGCCGTTTTCTTTTTTAAGCGGAACCCAGTGATTGGTTTTTAAAAAGGTCGGCTTTAAACCGGAAAGCAGCGTTTTGATGGGTCGGGTTGTGGGTGAAAAGGAGATAAAAGGGGTATCGTAAAAACGGCTCAGGGCCGCACCCATATCCTCCAGGGTGATTTTACGTTGTGAGATCAGTGCTGCGGCGACACTTACGTTCCGGCTGCGAGCCTCAACCCGGGCCGCGGTCAAATCCCCATGGGATATAGTCCCGTCATCAACCAGCGTCTCAAAAAAATCCGTTGGCTTTTTCATGATACCATTCCCGCCATCCGGCCCCACCGTTTTAACCGGCCCCGAACGATTTTTATAAATTCGGGTTCCTTGATGATTTCGATTTGAAAACAAAACAGCGCTATACCTGTTTTCGCATATTCAACCGGGTCAGAATTTTTCTGGCGCCGCCCCAAATCAGCAAAATCCCCAACAAGTAGAAACAGAAACAGACAAAGTAGATCGCCCCTTCGGAAAAGACCGGAATCGTCTTCACCTGTGCAATGACTGCGGGGCTCCGGTAAAAGACACCAATACCGGCAAGGAGCAATAAAGCGCCCCACAACAGTTGAAATCCATCATGTTGGTTTTTCACATCTCCCCCTATCGGCGATAATGGAGAAAAACATATCAGGCGTTCCTTTTCAAGGTCAACCAGCCAGGGCGGTATCGCGAATATAGCGCTCAATCCCGTCAACAATTCCGTCGCACAGCCGATCCTGGTACGCAGTATTTTCTAACCGCTGATTCTCACGGGGATTGCTGATAAAGGAGGTTTCCACAAGGATCGCCGGCATGCGCGCACCCATCAGCACATAAAACGGCGCCTGTTTCACTCCTTTGTTTTTGATATACGTATAATTGGCCTTTTGCAGCTTACCGACCATGGCGCTTTGCACATACCCGGCCAACCGGGCCGACTCATTGATTTTGGCATTTTGCATCAGATCCATCAAAATATCGTGTAGATCGCTGATGTTTTTCGTGGAAGTGGCGTTCTCCCGGGCGGCCACCAAAATCGCTTCGTCATCTGTTGCCAAATTGAGAAAATAGGTTTCAATTCCGTAAGCTTCTTTCCTTTTGGCGGCATTGGCGTGGATGGAGATAAATAGATCGGCGTTTTTCGTATTGGCGATGGCCGTACGCTCCTCGAGGGTCAGATAGCGGTCGCTTTTACGGGTCAAAATCACATCGGCCCCTAACCGGGCTCGAACTTTTTGAGCCAGCTTGTGGGCGATCCGTAAAACAATGTATTTTTCATGGCTCTTGCTGAAATACCCTCTCGCACCATAGTCTTTACCCCCGTGCCCTGCATCGATCACAATCCTTTTAACCCCCAGCGCCAACTGTTTGGCCAAGGCCGAAGGATTCAGCTCATCACCGGGTGTCGGTACGGGATTCGGCGCCGTCGGCAGCGGTTTTTTGGCGACCCCCTTTGGCGGGGCGGCCTGGTTCTCTTTACCCCACAAATCGATCACAATGCGGAATGGATCCGGCAGAGAAAAGATTTTATAGGTCTGTAGTGATTTGATGTCCACCACCACCCGCACCTGGTCATGGGTGTATTGGCCCGCGCGGGCATCGGTGAGCAGATCGTCATTGATCGTGATGGTGTTTTGGACCGTATCGGCCAAGCGGCTGTTTACCAAATCCACATAGAACCGGCGTGGTTTGTTGATAGCCGGATCTCGACGCAGCAGCCGGTATTTATACTCGGTGGTTTTATCCGCATCAATCACCAGGCGGGTGTAGTTGGGGTTGGAGTAGTGTCGTAGACCCGTGACTGTAACCGGGCCCGTTGCAGTCGATGGGGGCGGGGGAGTGTTGGAAGGGTTTTGGGCGAGGTAAGGGGATGGCTCAGCCGGCGCCGTAGGACGATTGTTTTTTAGCACCATCAGCCGGGCCGCCGATTTTTGGCCATAGCGGCTTTTGGCGTGCTGGTTGATCACCTGCTCGTACAAAGCGCGGGCCGACTGCCAATCCACCGGGTTATGGGAATAGTCGAATAGCCGCTCGTAGAGCAAACCGGCATTGAAGAGCCCCGCCGCGGCCCAGGGTCCTTTGCGGTCGTGGCGGTAAGCGCTCAAATAGGCGTCGATACAGGTTTTCCAGCCGGAACGCAACTTTTGGCGGCTGCGATTTTTCCGGAGATCTTTATTGCAGGCATGGGCCTGATGAAAAAGATCGCGGGCCGGATCCTCGGATGCATCATTTTGTTTGGGCCGGGGTTTTGTCTGAACCGAAGCCCCTTTCTTTTCGGCATGCTGGTCCGTTTTACGCGGTACGGATTTCACAGCGGCGCCGGGGGCCGTGCGTATTCCCAAATCTTTTATTGCCGCCAACGCTTTCGGCTTGTAGGCGCTCTTCGGAAATCGTTTGACAATCCGGTGATAAAGATCCAGGGCCTCCTGGCGATCAGCCGAAACGCCCGAATAGCGAAAAAGATCGGCCAGCATATTACCGGTTGTATAGAGCCCGGCCGCCGCCCAGGGGCCGTCGGGGTCTTCTCTAAAAACCGCCCGGCCACTCCGGATGCATCGCTGCCAGTTGTGCCGATATGTAATCGCTTGGGAATTTGCCTGCAATTTGCGATAACACGCCTCGGCCCGGGAATACTTCGTCCGTGGGGATGCTGCGGCCACTGCCGCGATCCCCAATAAACAGAGCAGGCCCCAAAACATCACCCCTGTTCCAAATGGTTTTGTCATCAGTCGGATTAGCTGGAAACAATTTTATAACTGGCCGACTTATAGCCCAACTGTTTCATGATGTGAAAAACCAGAACACGGTTTTCATAATTGTAAACGTATGACTTTAACGTCCGGCGGGCTTTTTGAAACGCCTTGCTTTGGAGGTTGCGCAGCAGGCTGTTGATATCCTGGGCCCGGCCCTCGCAAATGATACGTGGTCCGTCACCGATCAGCACCTCCCATTCAGTGGCAATTGTAACCCCCAGATTTTCCAGTGTTGGGTAATAGGTTTCGGTGACAAACGCATTATATTCGGCCTTTTTGTGGCTGATGACATCCCAGGTTTGGTTGAACTTAACCGTATTCTCCTTGATATCCGACGAATAGGCCTCTTTGATCCCGGTGGAAATGACCACTTTGGATTTATACTGGGTCACATGGTTTAGCAGCTCAGCATTGAGCTCTTTATACCTGTCGCTGATCAGCGCCCGTTCCAACTGGTCCAGGTCACTGGTGATCCCTTCAAAGTAGATTTCGCTGTACCCCCCGACCAAAACCGTCCAGGCCGCAACCGTGTGGATCCCGACCCGATTAATGCCGGGGATGAACTTCTTGATGATATATTTCTCATACGCGTTGGTTTTCTCCCAATCCACCGTCCAATATTGATTGAATTTCACTGTCATGGGTTACTCCTCCCGATAATGGCCTGATCCGGTTTTTGGGGCGCGCAAACCGCTGAAAATGTCGGTGAGCCGCAAACATGCTGCCGTGAAACAGATGATGTTTATTATAGGAATTTACAAAAATATCTGTCAAGTTTACAATCAAGTTGTGTTGTTTTTCAGGTAACATACATCCTTCTTACGCTTTCTTTTTCTTTTGCGATTGCATCCGCTTTTCAATCCTGGCCCAAGTGTCGCGCAGGGTGACCGTACGGTTAAACACGGGATGTCCGGGACGGGAGTCTGCGGGATCTTCACAAAAATAGCCTAACCGTTCGAATTGTACGGTTTCTCCCTCGGAAGTCCCCCCCGATAAGGCGGGTTCAAGCCGACAGTTGGTCAATATTTCACATGAATCGGGATTTAAATAATCGGTAAAATCACCGTCTTCTCCCAAAGGGGCGGGTACGTTAAAGAGCCGGTCATATAACCGGACCATGGCCGCCCGGGATTGGACGGCGGGGACCCAATGCAAGGTGGCTTTGACCTTGCGGCCATCGGGAGCGTTACCACCTTTTGTTTCCGGGTCGTATGTGCAGTGAAGCGCAACGATTTTGCCCCTGGTATCTTTGATCACGTCGGTGCATTTGATAAAATAGGCGTAGCGCAATCGCACTTCCCGGCCTGGCGCTAACCGGAAAAACTTCCTGGGCGGCTCTTCCATGAAGTCGTCCTGCTCAATATAGATTTCTTTTGAAAAGAAAAGGGGTCGCGTCCCTTGGCTTGGATCTTCCGGGTTGTTGATAGCGACCAATTCAGCATCATAATGATCCGGGAGGTTCGTAATGACTACTTTTAATGGTTTTAGGACCGCCATAAAACGTTTGGCGGTTTTGTTCAAATATTCCCGAATACAGAATTCTAACAGGCTCAAATCAACAATGCTGTCTCTTCGCGCCACACCGATCCGCTCACAGAAAGTACGGATCCCCGCGGGTGGGACGCCTCGTCGCCGAAGCCCGGACAGCGTCGGCATACGCGGGTCGTCCCAGCCGGAGACATGACCCTCTTCCACCAGTTGCATCAGCTTACGTTTGCTTAACACCGTGTAGGTAAGCGTAAGCCGGGCGAATTCGTACTGTCGCGGCCGCGACGGCGCTTCCAGGTTGTCCAGTACCCAATCGTACATTTCACGGTTGTTTTCAAACTCCAGGGTGCAGATGGAATGGGTGATATGCTCGATGGCGTCGGAGAGGCAGTGGGTAAAATCGTACATGGGATAGATGCACCAGTCGTCGCCGGTGCGATGGTGATGAGCCCGGCGGATGCGGTAGAGGATGGGGTCGCGCATTACCATGTTGGGAGCGGCCATGTCGATCTTGGCCCGCAGCACACAGGCGCCGTCGTTAAATTCCCCGGCTCGCATGCGACGAAAAAGGTCGAGGTTCTCTTCCACACTGCGATCCCGGTAAGGACTGTTTTGACCCGGTTCGGTGAGGGTTCCCCGCAATTTGCGTATTTGATCAGGGGGCAGGTTGTCCACATAGGCCAAACCCTTCTGGATCAATTCTTCGGCAAACCGGTAGAGCTTTTCAAAATAGTCCGATGCGAATTTCGGTTCCCCATTCCATTGAAATCCCAGCCAGCGCACATCATTTTCAATGGATTCAACATATTTCGCATCCTCTTTGACCGGGTTGGTATCATCAAAACGGAGGTTGCAATGGCCCTCAAATTCGGCGGCCAGGCCAAAATTGAGACAGATGGACTTGGCGTGGCCGATGTGGAGATAGCCATTGGGTTCCGGCGGAAAGCGGGTAATTATATCTCCTTTGACTTTTCCTTCCGTCAAATCCTCGGTAATGATCGTACGGATAAAGTTGGGGGGTACGGTTATTTCGTTTGCGGAATTCTTTTTAACGTTCATAAAAGGCAAACCCTTGTTGGGTCTTTTAGATTTTGGGTGCATTATACGAAACGTGATGGGAAAATCAATTGATGGCGCCAAGAATTATTTAAAGATGGCTGCTAAGTAGCCCACAAAACTGTCACCAGGCTGTTTGTCATAGCTGGTGGCGTAATCGACGGCAATACCGGCGGCGGCGCCCAATTTACGGGCCGCGGCAACGGCTCCGGCCACCGCGCCGGCGCAACAACTGTTTTGTTTTTTAACAGCCTCTTTCAACACGGCCTGGGGATCAAGGGCCAGCACCGCTTCAATCATATCGCGGTCGTTGTGTTGACGTACCCACGCCACCGCCTGGGGGCCAACGCCACGGGGGGTAAAGCCGTAGTTGGGTCCATAATGGGTCAGGTCGGTGGAGCCAATGATCTGAATCGTCCGGCGTCTCTCCCGGGCAAGGGCTGCAACGGCCATACCAACTTCAATGGCCAGGAGGGTCGGCGGCAGGCTGATCGGTACAATCGGCATGGCACCGCGAAAATAGCGGATAATGGGCAACTGCAGTTCAATGGTGTTGTCCGGCGGGGCTGTGGCGGGTTTGTCAACAGCGAGGCGGCACTGTTTTTGGATTGCGGCGGCAAATTCATCTGCCACCGGTAATGCTCCCAGGGGTGTTTCCCACTCACCGTGGGTCATGATCCGGCCGGAATCGCGGGGGCCCATGTGTGTGCCGAAAATGACCATCAGATCCGGCGGGTCGGTTACCGCCAACTGCCGGAAAACCCGGCAAGCCAATTCGCCGGAAAAGTACCATCCGGCGTGGGGAACGATGCCGCCGATTGGGAATGGGCGTTCAAGCGCCGGTTTTACTGTCGGGCGCATCGCCTCGATGGTTTTTCGGCATTCATTGCCGTCGGACGGATACCAGTTGCCGGCAAAATAGGCGGATCGCGTCTGCATGGCGTCTCCTTGGCAAGGACTGTGCGGTCGATTTTTCTGATTCCAAGGCCCAGCGGCGCTTCATTCCGTTCGCTGGGAATATACCCCGATATTTAATACAACCCCTTTGAAATATCAAAATTATGGTTATTCTTAATCGGTACATATAGCATTATTGAAATCTTTTATATGAAAAGTCTTACCAATATATGTATAAAAAGAAAGACTTTCACCGTTCGTTGTGGCTGTTTACGGCCATGGCGGTTAGCGGAGATCAATTTGGATCGCAATCGGGACACATATTCCGGCGGGCCGCCAATGGCGAGGCCGGTGATCGCCACTCATTCTGGTATAGAGTGCCTGCAACCGCAAGGAGGCGTTTCGCATGTGGGAATATACGGATAAAGTGAAAGACCATTTTCTCAACCCGCGCAATGTGGGGGAGCTTGAAGATTACGACGGCAAGGGTGAGGTGGGCTCCATCGCCTGCGGGGATGCATTAACGCTTTACTTTAAGCTGGACGCTGAAAAGCGGATTGATAAGGTCTCTTTCCAAACCTTTGGGTGTGCCAGCGCCATTGCCTCTTCTTCGGCCCTAACGGAGATGTTAAAGGGAAAGACCCTGGAAGAAGCCAGGGCCATTTCCAATGATGATATCGCCGGGTTTTTGGGGGGGCTGCCCAAGGAAAAAATGCACTGTTCGGTGATGGGCCAGGAAGCCTTGGAAGCGGCCATCGCCAGCTATGAAGGTAAGACCGTTATCCAGCCCGAGGGCGTGATGGTCTGTGAATGCTTCGGGGTGACCGACAGGCAGATTGAACGGGTGGTTTCGGAAAATCAACTGGCCACTATCGCCGATGTTACCGACTATATCAAGGCCGGTGGCGGCTGTGGGCAGTGCCACGATGAGATTCAGGCGATCATTGACCGCATCCGGGGGACGGTAGCCGAACCCAAAACCAGGACCGTGAAGCTAACCAATGTCCAAAAGATCAGGATGATCGAGGAGACCCTGGAACGGGAGATCCGTCCGGCCCTGGAACAGGATGGCGGCAACATTGAACTGATCGATGTGAACGGCAACCTGGTTCAGGTGCAACTGCGGGGAACCTGCGCCACCTGTCGGCTTTCCCAGGTAACCCTTAAAGAGTACGTGGAAACGAAGTTGCGCGAGCTGGTGACGCCGGAATTGGTGGTGGAGGAGGTGCCCGCATGAGCATTGTCTATATGGATAACAACGCCACCAGCAAAGTGGCCCCGGAGGTGGTGGAGGCGATGTTGCCGCTGCTCAGCGACGATTACGGTAACCCTTCCAGTATGTACACTTTTGCCGCCCGCGCCGCTGAGAAATTAAAACAGGCGCGTACCCGTGTGGCGGATGCCTTGGGCGCCACACCGGATGAAATCATCTTTACCAGTTGCGGTACGGAAAGCAACAGTACGGCCATTTACGCCGCCATTCGGTCCAACCCCGCCAAAAGACACATTATTACCACCCGGGTGGAACATCCGGCGGTCAAAAACCTGTGCGAACATTTGGCAAAGAGCGGCTACCGCGTTAGCTTTGTTCCCGTGGATAACAAAGGGAATCTTGATCTCGATTATCTTTACGAGAGGGTAACCGACAACACGGCAGTCGTCAGCATCATGTGGGCCAATAACGAATCGGGTGTGATTTTTCCCATTGAAGAAATATCTCAAAAGGTGACCGAACGGGGAATTGTGTTTCACACCGATGCAGTTCAGGCAATGGGGAAAATCCCCATCAATCTTGCAACGGTTCCCGTGGACATGCTCTCCCTTTCGGGGCATAAACTGCATGCTCCCAAGGGCGTCGGTGTGCTTTACGTCCGCAAGGGAACCAAGTTTTCGCCCTTTTTAAAAGGGGGGCATCAAGAACACGGCCGCCGCGGCGGAACAGAAAACACGGCTTCCATTGTCGGCCTGGGAAAGGCGTGCGAAATGGCTGTGGCCAATTTGGAGCTTGAAAATACCCGGGTACGGGCGCTTCGGGATAAGTTGGAAACCCAGCTTTTGACCAAGGTGTCCGATGCCGTGGTCAATGGCGATACCGAAAACCGTTTACCCAATACGACCAGTATCGGTTTTGAAGGGATTGAAGGCGAGGCGATTCTCTTGATGATGAATCAATATGATATCTGTGCTTCGTCGGGATCGGCCTGCACCTCCGGGTCACTGGAACCGTCCCATGTGTTGCGCGCCATGGGCGTCCCCTTTACCCGGGCCCACGGTTCGATCCGTTTCAGTCTTAGTGTCTACAATACCGGGGAAGAGGTGGATTATGTGGTGCAGACCCTGCCGCCGATTATTGAGCGGCTGCGACAGTTGTCGCCGTTTTGGAATAATGCCACCAACACCTTGAATGCCGTTTCAATTTGACGGCGCTTGAAAGGTCAATCACTACCCGCTACTCCCCGGCGACCTCTTTGCCGCAATGCTTGCAAATTTTGGCCCGCTGTTTAATTATCTCTGCGCAAAAGGGGCATTCACGGGTAAAGTAACGCGCATGAATTTTTTTAACCGCCTCTTCGGCGGCATCCTGCAATTTTGCATTACCGAAGGTTAGATTCCGGATCGGTTCAATCGCTTCGAGTTCCCCAAAATCACCCATCATCCCGGCGGCTTTGATACGGACCCGCACCGGTTCGGCCGGGTCCAGCAACATGCGCATGACCGGAACCATGTCTTTGCGGTTGTAGCAGTCGGTTAAAACGCTAAACCCCCGTTTGATATTGGCTTTTAGAGCCTCTTCCTGGGCCAGGATCCGGTCGGTGATGACCTGGCCCTGTCCCCCCTGGGGGCTAAAAACCGGCATCAATTCAAAACGGCGGTTGTCGTCTTCGGGATAACAGATACAACGAAACGATGCGCTGTGAGCATAGGTTTCGGCCATGTGCGCCCAACCCTGGTCGTATGTAGGGCAGTCGTCATTGAAGCAGACATACAGATACGGCGTTCCCCACCCCAAGCCGTCGCTGAAATTGATGGGAGGGACTTCCCACAGGTCCATTGTTTCAGCACAATGGGGACACTTGGGCTTTTCCAGTGCGATAATGCGCTCTCGTACTTCCTCTTTGGTTTCAATTTTCGGCGGCATACGGTTCCTTCAGTTGCATGCTGTGAGTATGAACCAACCTGGTAAACATGGGCTTGTCCAAAGCGGGTGTCAAGCATTCCCCCAGAATCCGTGATGAATCATACGGAAAATAGTCTGGAAGGTTGAAAAACCGCGTTGATTCAGGCAGACAGGAAGATACCTTTGCAGGACATCTCTTTTTGTTCACGTTCAACCCGAATTTTGCATGAAATTTTACCGGAAAGTTGTTTATTTAAATGGATCGTGGATGGACAAGGGGGGATCATGAATATCACGATCCCCCGCTCCTCTCTTTGCCGTTACGGCAGGTGCACCGCGGGATCACCCGTCACCTGGTATATCTCCAGCATAAAGGGCGATATCGACTCCCGGGCGCCCGCCGCCTGGCTCTCCCGCCAGGCCTCTCCGATGCTCCGCCCGTCCGACGCCAGGCCCCGAACAAACGCCCGGTTCAGAACATGCGCGTCCGAATCCAGGGAGAGACCCGTCGGCGCCAGCGCAGCAACGGCGCCGCCAGCGCCGTGACGCACCAGCTCCCCCGTCACCGAATCATCCCCCGGATAGGTGTCGTCCCCCACCGAGCACGTCAAAGCCGCAAACAGCGGCAGCAGGACTTTGTTCTTCAGGGACGGTACATCCCCGCTCTTCAAAAACCCTTCGCTGGTGCTGCCCAACTGCATTCTCGAGCCGTGACCCACGTAGTTCACATACGCCGACGCCCAGGTCGCAGATTCAGTGAGGATACCCCGAAGATCGTCATCCGGATGGTATGCCCGGCGCACCGTGTACCCCTCCGCTGACAGGTCGGCGGCGATCACGTCACTGCCGGCATGAAAGTCCCCGGCGTTGTCCGGGTTGTCCGCGGCCACCACCGCCCGGCCCGTCCACCCGCCGGAAGGCGATGCTTCGTACGCCTTCAGCTTCTTCACGTAGGCCAGCCCCTCTTTGTCGTTGGACACCGGAATGCGGCCCAGGGCAAACTCCGCCACACCGTCGCCGTCGATGTCCGCGTAGCGGTTGTCCGATGCATACAGGCCCCACGGCGTAGCGGTCATCAGCACCGGAATCAGGCTGTCGGAATAGCCCTTCCGGTCCCGGTGATCCAGGGTCCCCCGGCCCAGCAGCGCCACGTACTCCGGCGCCCGGCGCCAGCGCCGGTGCACAAGGGACAGAAAGCGCTCTACGGCGGCCGGATCCACCCGGCCGTGGGTAAATTCATCGTAAATATCCTCTACCCACGCGATCTTCACCGAAAAACGCCCGCCCCGATACGACGCCAACGCCGTTGCCGTCTTCGACAGCGTCCGGGGCGCGATGATCAGGTAATCCGCCTTGTTGCCCTTGCGGTCCAGGCGGGAAGGAAGATCCGCAGACACGCGCGGCGTCAGCGCCGAGGAGGCCTCCGACACGAGGTAATCGGCCGTCCGGCCGGCGGCAAAGCTCACCTCGTACCCCCCGCCCGCAGACGGCGATACCGTGATATCCTTGCGACGGCGCGCCTCCGGCGTGCCGGGGTCTTCAATCACCACGATGGCCTCACTGCCGAAACCGTCCACCGTATGAACCTCCGCCGGCAGAGCCTTCATCCACAGGCGGCCCTCATGCGCCCGCATCAGGCGATTGTAGCTCACCACCACCCGGTTGAAGTACTGGAAAGTATCGGGAATTTCACTGGCCAGCTTCAAAACGTTGCCCGCAGGCTTCAGCAGCGACTGATCCGCCTCCGCCTCCAGCACC
>Ga0209788_1000105_pt1 | contig 23574 bp, 23 predicted proteins | sample WorMetLIZISLAND1_2_FD_187415 | JGI IMG/M metagenome (GOLD analysis project Ga0209788, IMG submission 187415) | Marine gutless worms symbiont microbial communities from Max Planck institute for Marine Microbiology, Germany - Olavius clavatus LIZARD... ...
CCAAGCGCATCGCCGCGTAGTGAGATTCCATGCGGGCGGCCGACTGCATGTAACGGACCACGTCGTGTCCGTTGAGCCGCGTCAAGTCGACCTTCGACAAGGCCTCGGCGAGCGTCGGGCCGGGAGGCGTCCGCTCCAAGTCGTCGGGAAGGAGCTGACGGGCCGGCCTCCCGGCCGGGTAGGCCTCATGCCAGTGGGCCGCCGCGTCCGGGGAGGTCACGACCGGGAGCAGCCTCACGTCGGGATCGGAGTCGAAGTCGAGCGTGCTCCTCAACCTGTCCGGGGCGAGCGACGGGCTCGCGCGGGTCCCCGCCTCATCGCCGGCGATGACGTCAGCGGACGGCTCGCCCGGCTGATGCGACTTCGGGCTCTTCATGTCAGCCAACGTATCGAGAGGCAGGGACAGATTCGCGCGGGTCACCGGCTCATCGCTTGCCATGTCGTCGACGGACGGCTCGCCCGACTGATGCGACTTGGATTTCGTCATGTCAGCCAACGTATCTGGAGGCAGGGACAGATTCGCGCGGGTCCCCGCTTTGTCGTCGACGATGTCGCCGGAGGACTGCTCGCCCGACTGATGCGACTTCGGATTCGTCATGTCAGCCAACGTATCCAGAGGGTCTGACAGATTCGCGCGGGTCCCCGCTTTGTCGTCGACGATGTCGTCGGAGGACGGCTCTCCCGGCTGATGCGACTTCGGATTCGTCATGCCCACCAACGTATCCAGAGGGTCTGACAGATTCGCGCGGGCCCCCGGCCCGTCGACCATGTCGTCGTCGGAGGACGGCTCGCCCGACTGATGCGACTTCGGATTCGTCATGCTCACCAACGTATCCAGAGGGTCTGACAGATTCGCGTAGGTCCCCGCCTCGCTCGGGGACTAGTCCCGTACCCACTCGGCCAGGCGCAGGTCGCGGGTGAACGCCCCGGCCGCCACCGCGGTCACGACCACCGCCGCGGCGACGCCGACCGAGCCGAGCACCACATAGGTGACGACGAGCTGCACCAGCACCGCGGTCAGCGGCTCGGACCCGGCGAGGAGCATGCCGGTCATGGTTCCGGGGAGGGCGATCAGCCCGATCACCTTGGTGCGCTCGATCTGGGGGAGGAGGGCGGTACGGATCGCCGACCGGGCGGCCATTCGGGACGCCCCGGCGGCGTCGAAGCCCAATGCGAGGAGGCCCTCGACCCGCGGCCGCTCGTCGACGAGCTCGCGGGCGGAGGCGTCGGCGGCTTGCACGGTTGAGCCGATGAGGTTGCCGAGGGTGATTCCGGCGAGCACCACGAGGGTCACCGGCGCCATCTCGAACACCCCGAGCCCGAAGAGGATGAGCAGGGTGGCGGCGACGGCAAGGGTGAGGGCGGCGAGGGCGTAGAGCCGGAGGCGGGGGACTCGCCGGGCGCGTCTGGCCACGACCTCGGCGGAGAGGGCCGTCATCCCGACGACCCACACCCAGGCCCAAGTCATGGCATGGGCCGACTCGAAGATGAGTCCGAAGAGGAGTCCCACGGCGATCAGCTGGGCGGCGGCCCGGAGCGAGGCCCAGACGATGGAGCGCTCGGCGTCGAGCCGCTTCCAGCGGGAGACCCCGACGGCCGCGCAGACCAAGGCCAGCGATGCAAGGGCCTCGAGCCATCCGAAGTCTCCGCTCATGGGCGCCGATCGTGGCACAACGGGCGCCGCGAGACCGACTCGGGGCGCCCGGTCGCTAACCTGAGACGAGGACGGCGCTCATTCCGCGGTAGCTCAATTGGCAGAGCAGTGGACTGTTAATCCATTGGTTGTAGGTTCGAGTCCTACCCGCGGAGCCAAATATCCCGGTGTACGAACCGCCGGGGTGGACTTGACCCGCTTTGGTGGCCAGCCCGAAAATGGGGTTTCTGCCCTACAGGAAGGAGACGCCATGGGGCGCCCACATAAGTACCCGCCTGAGTTCCGCCGGGAGGCGGTCGACCTGGTCCGGTCGTCCGATCGGCCGAGAGCTGAGATCGCGAGGAGCCTGGGGTTGCATAACGGGACGTTGGGCAACTGGGTGAAGGCCGCCGACGAGGCCGACCGCCGGTCGTCGGGCCCGAGCCTGCTGTCCAGGCCCGAGCTTGAGGAGCTGAGACGGCTGCGGAAGGAAGTGGTCGAGCTGCGCACCGATAAGGAGATCCTGAAGAAGGCCGCGGCGTTTTTCGCGCGGGAGACGAGCCGGCGACCGGGTACCGGTTCGTCTATGAGCACTCCGATTCGCTCCCGGTGGACCGCCTGTGCCGGACGGTCGGCGTGAACAGATCCGGGTTCCGCAAGTGGCGTAGCCGGCCCCCGTCGGCCCGGGCCCGGGCCGACGCTGAGCTGCTGAGACCGATCCGGGCCGTCCACGACCAGTCCCGAGGCGCCTACGGAGCGCCCCGGGTCCACGGCATCCTCCGGCGCCGCGGTGTCCGGGTGGGCCGCAAGCGGGTAGCTAGGCTCATGCGGGGAGCAGGCCTGACAGGGGTAGGCGGGGCACGGAAACCGAGACGGGCCCGCCCCCCAGCCGCAGTCGGGGCTTCGGCCGACCTGGTCGGCCGGGACTTCACCGCGAAGCGGCCCAACGAGCTGTGGGTGGCCGACATCACCGAATTCGACACCGCAGCAGGCAAGCTGTGTCTAGCGGGCGTCCTCGACGTCTGCACCCAGAAGCTGGTCGGCCGGCCATGAGCTGGCGCCGACCTCGTGATCGACGCTGGCGTCATGGCCGCCCAACGCCAACAAGTGGAAGGGCCGTTGACCCACCACTCCGACAAGGGGACCCAGTACACGTCCCTGGCGTTCACGAACAGCCTCAGAGCCCACGGCATCGTCGCCTCGTACGGCTCGACCGGCGACTGCTACGGCAACGCCCGGATGGAGTCGTTCTGGGCGACCCTGAAACGAGAGCTCCGCTCGATCCACGGGACGGAGCGGTTCCCGACCCGAGCGCTCCTCCGAGCCGCGGTCTTCGACTACATCGAAGTGTTCTACAACCGGGGCCGTCACCAAGCCCGCCTCGGGCACCTCACCCCGACCGAGTACGAATCACATGTCACGGCAGCATGAATACAATTTCTCGCTGGCCACCAAACCGGGGCAGGACCAGGGCGTCTGGTAACCCATACCAGACCTCCACCGTACGCCGATCATGTACGAGCACCTTCTTCACCACGCGCTGGAGAAGGCGCTTTTTTTGCGGGTTCGTGCCGCACTTCATCGTCTCGTCGATGTCGTCCGCCACCTTGGCCAGCGCCGCGCGGTCGAGCTCCGGCAGGTCCAGGCGCTCCCGCCGGGCCTCGAGGTCGTCCCGCTCGGCCTGCAGGTCCTCCAGGCGCGCGTTCAGTTCCTCGGCTTTTTCCGTGCATAGCTCGGGCTTCATGGTCCCGCCGCATGGCGGTGCGTGTAGCCTTGTAGGTCGTGGACTCGGGCAGGCTCCCGGAAACCACGTCCACCTGGATGAACGGCCGAGGCGATCCGGCTCGGCTTTGTCGACGCGAATGCCTCCCCCAAGGAAATCGCGGATGTGCCCCTGGCAGATGGCGTGTGGGAGATCGAGGCGCGCCCGTCGCAGTGGTTCTGGGACGAGTGCCGGGGCCGAAGGATCGTCACGCTCATCGCGGGCGAAGTCGGCAGCGGCGGCGACCCGCTCCAGGGGCTGCCCGCCATCCAGAACCTGCGCCGGGAGATCGTCAACTTCCAGAGCGCCATCAAGTGGAAGGTCGCGGCCGAGTACGAGCCCGGGGCGTTCCGGTTCGGCCTGTGGTTCGGCCCCACGTCGCCTGTGGATACGTCAGGTGCGCCGGACCAGGTCACTATTCCGTACTACTCCGGCCGGGCGACTATACGGCCACCCGTGCGCAAACAGGCGCGGAATACGTGGCCGTGGCCGCGTTCACGGACGACGAGACAGGCCCCGTTTCCGAACTGTACCTGCCCTGGGATACCGTGGCTCCGGGTCAGCCCGCCGGACCAGATCGTCTATGAGCCGCCTCGAAACTCATGACGAAAGTGGGGTGCATGGATTTCTGGATTGACAAAACGAGTGCGTTTCGTATACTTTCGCTGACTTGCGGTGACATCGAAGAACCCACGTGCGCGCTTCTATGAGAGGGAGCATTCGGCATGACAACAGAAGAAGGGTGGGTGATGTGGATGAAGTGGCGAAGCACATCGGCGTGCGAAAGGAATCCATCTACAGGTGGATCGACAAGAAGGGATTCCCCGCCCACCGCGCCGGGCGTCTGCTGCGTTTCAAGCTCTCTGAAGTGGACGAATGGGTGAGAAGCGGTGGGTAGGATTCGGATGATCGGAATGCGAACGAGGATCTGCCCTCAGCGGAGGACGGCGAGGAGCGGAGTTAGGACTGTACGATGGCGAGCCGAGCGATTCACAATCGATTGATGGAGATCACGGCGGAAAGCCCCGTCAGTGCCATCGATATTTTCTGCGGTGCAGGAGGACTCACCCACGGTCTCATGCAGGCGGGGATCAAGGTGGAGGCCGGAATCGATCTCGACGAACAGATGGAGCACGCCTTCGTGAACAACAATCCCGGTGTGGATTTCCTCCCCTGGGACGTCGCCCGCAAGAACTACACCAGCATCGAGAAGCTCTTCGACTCGGACAAGCACAGATTGCTCGCGGGTTGCGCCCCTTGCCAGCCGTTCTCGAAGCTCACGAACGGCGTGAAAGAGCATCGGGCGTGGGACTTGCTGGACAACTTCGGCCGTTTCGTCGCCGGCATCCTCCCCGAACTGGTGACGATGGAGAATGTGCCGGAACTGGCCGATCGGGGCCGCGTGGTCTTCGACAGATTCGTTCGCACGCTCCAGAAGCACGATTACCACGTCGCCTGGTGCGTCGTGCAATGCCCCGAATACGGCATCCCGCAGTCCAGAAAGAGGCTGGTGCTTCTGGCTTCCCGCCTCGGAGAGATCGAGATTCCCGAGGGATGCTATCGCTATCCCAGTCTGTGGCGAACCGTCCGTCAGACGATTGCGAAGTTGCCCCCGCTCGAATCGGGCGAAGAGGACCCCGATGATCCTATGCATGGGGCCTCTCAACTGTCCCCCCTGAATCTGAAGCGTATCCGAGCCACGAAGCATGACGGTGGAACGAGGCACGACTGGCCCGATGCCTTGATATTGGATTGCCATCGGAAGAAATCGGGCGAGAGCTACTTCTCCATCTACGGACGAATGTGGTGGGACCAACCCGCTCCGACCATGACTACGCTCTGCACGGGCTTAGGGAACGGACGCTTCGGTCACCCTGAACAGGACCGAGCCATCACGCTCCGGGAAGCTGCTCTGTTCCAATCGTTCCCCCGGAGTTACGAGTTCTGGCCTTCGGACGAGAGGCTTAACCGGAAGGCGGTCGGACGCATGATCGGCAACGCTGTCCCGCCGAAGCTGGCCAAGGCGCTCGGGTGCGCGATCATGGAACATGTCGCGGCCTACGCATGAACGAGAATCCGGCGATGCGCAAGAAACCCAATAGGACAAGACGAAAGCCGCTGACCCGCCCGGAAATCATGAGCCGGGTGAAGAGCAAGGGCTCCGGAGCCGAGCGCGCGTTGCGTTCCGCCCTCCACGTCGAGGGCCTGCGCTTCAGGGTCCATCGGCGGGTCGAAGGGGTTACGGTGGATGTCCTCTTCCCAGGTCCCAAGGTGGCGGTGCTGATCGACGGCTGTTTTTGGCACGGTTGCCCGAAACACGCCACCTATCCGAAGTCGAAAAAGTCCTATTGGCTACCGAAGCTCGCGGAGAGCGAGGAGCGCGACAAGAGACAGACATTGCGTCTGCGGAAGGCGGGATGGAAGGTCATCCGGGTCTGGGAGCACGACTGTCTCCCTCCCGCGTCGCGCGTCGTCGCTCGTATCGTCAAAGCATGTCGTGATGGGGGGAACTGCCGATGACGCTCACCCGTCCTGAACCGGGCCAACTCGTCGAAGTCCGCCGCAGGCAATGGGTAGTGACCGATATTCGTTCGTCCGGACTCGCCCGGACGAACTGCTGCACTCCCCAGCATCTCGTCACTCTCGCTTCCCTTGATGAAGACGCGTTGAACGTGACGCTCTCTGCCGTGTGGGAGTTGGAACCCGGCGCTCGCATCCTCGAAACCGCCGGTCTTCCTAGCATCTCCGGGTGGGATTCGTCCGAACGCCTCGAAGCATTCCTGGATGCGGTACGTTGGGGTGCCGCCACGAATGCCGACAGGTCGCTGCTTCAAGCTCCATTCCGAAGCGGAGTGGAGATTCAAGATTACCAGCTCGACCCTCTGGTTCGTGCCGTCGACATGGCACGGGCGAATCTGCTGATCGCGGACGACGTCGGATTGGGGAAGACCATCGAGGCCGGACTGGTCATCCAGGAGCTTCTCGTCCGTCACCGCGCCCGCTCCGTGTTCGTCATCTGCCCGGCCTCGCTTCAGGTGAAATGGCAGACCGAGATGCATGAGAAGTTCGGGTTGGAATTCCGCATCATCGACACCGAGTATGTGAAACAACTCCGGCGCGAGCGCGGCATCCATGCCAACCCTTGGACCAGTTGTTCCCGATTGATCGCCTCCGTGGACTGGATGAAGAGCGGCGAGGGACTTCGTCTCATCAAGGATGCCCTGCCTCCACATATCACGTACCCGCGCAAGTTCGACATCCTCGTCGTCGACGAGGCGCACAATGTCGCTCCATCGGCCGCCAGCAGGTATGCGATGCCCAGTCAGCGCACGCGGCTCATCCGAACGCTCTCCCCGCACTTCGAGCACAGATTGTTCCTGACGGCCACCCCGCACAACGGCTACCAGGAATCGTTCACGTCGCTTCTCGAACTGCTCGACGACCAGCGATTCGCGCGCGGAGTCATGCCCGATGAGAAGCAGCTTCATCGCGTGATGGTGCGGAGGATGAAGACCGACCTCGTGGACGAGAACGGTGAGCCGATACATCCGAAACGGGAATTGGTGGCCCTGGAGGTGGACTACACCGAAGAGGAACGGGAGATTCACGCTCTGTTGAAGGCGTACGCGGAGAACAGGTCCGAGACGGTCGCAGGCACATCGGCGGCGTTCGGGGCCGATTTCATACACAAGCTGCTCAAGAAGCGCCTGTTCTCGTCCCCTAGGGCGTTCGCCATGACGCTGGTGAAGCACCGCCAGGCGCTCGCGCGCGGTCCGTCACGAGAGCAGAAGCGTTCATTGAAGGAGCGCATTCTCCGCAAGGCCATTCTTCGCGCCGAAGAGGACTACGCGGACGATGCGCAAGTCGAGGAGGCGCAGTCCGAGGCGCTCGAAGCGGCTACGGAACTCTCGTCGCCCTTGAGCGACGATCAGAAGGACATGATCCAGCGGCTCTGTGCCTGGGCCGAAAGGGCCGAGAACCGAGCGGACTCCAAGGCCGAGGCCATTCTCCGGTGGCTCGAGGAGCATCTCAAGACCGAGGGGGAATGGAACGACAAGCGTGTGATCCTCTTCACCGAGTACCGGGCCACCCATTCGTGGTTGCACGAGATAGTCACCTCGAAGGGATGGGGCGGCGCGCGCCTGATGGTTCTTCATGGCGGTATGGACCGCGACGAGCGCGAGAAGATCAAGGCCGCGTTCCAGGCCCACCCGAGCGTTGCCGATGTCCGAATCCTCCTTGCGACGGATGCGGCGTCCGAGGGGATCGACCTGCAGAATCACTGCAACTATCTCATCCACGTCGAAATACCGTGGAACCCGAATGTGATGGAGCAACGGAACGGTCGTCTCGACCGCCACGGCCAGAAAGCGAAATCCGTCTTCGTCTGGCATCCGGCTGGCAAGGGCATTGAGGCGGGTGCCGCCGCGCCGGGTGTCAGACCGGGCGACCTCGAGGGCGATCACGAGTTCCTGATGCGAGCGGTTCGCAAGGTGGACAACATCCGCCAGGACCTCGGATGCGTCGGTCCGGTCATCGCCCAGCACATAGAAGAGGCGATGCTGGGCAAGCGTGTCGATATGGACACGCGGGACGCGGAGGCCAAGGCATCCAAAGTGCGGCGTTTCGTGGCGGCTGAACGTCGATTGAGGGAGCGAATCGCCCGCCTGCACGAGCGCCTCCTGGAAGCGAGAAACGGATTCCATCTCACTCCCGACCGCGTGGCGAGAGCGATCTCCGTGGCTCTCGACATCGCGGAGAAATCGCCGCTGGAACCTGTGGATTTGCCCGACGACCCCGAAGCTCCGGCATTTTCGGTTCCTCTGCTCGCGGGCACCTGGGCGCAGGCGGCCCATGGACTGGAGCATCCCCACACCGGAACGCGCCGCCCGATCACCTGCGACCATGCGGCCGCCGAGGGGCGGGACGACGTGGTACTGGCCCACCTCCATCACCGGCTCGTGCAGATGTCCCTCCGTCTCCTCCGGGCCGAGGTGTGGGCGCATGAGGACCGCAAGAAGCTCGAACGCGTGGCCATCCGCTCTGTGCCGCGATCGGTCTCGGAGGAGCCGGTTGTGATCGTGTGGTCGCGGTTGGTCGTCACGGGTGGCGGCCATCATAGATTGCATGAGGAGCTGACGATGGCGGGCGGCGAACTGAAAGCCGGAAGCTTCGCCCGCATCCGGACATTGGCCAGGTTGGAGGAGCTTCTCGGTGCGAGTGCGCCGTCGGAGCCGACGCCCGAGATGTTCGCTGCGCTCCAGGAACGGTTCGGGAAGCAGGAGTCTTCGATCCTCGCAGCGGTGGAGGCCCGGTCGCGGGAGCGCCTGGAGTTCTTGAGCAATGCTCTCGACCGCCGCCGTCAAATGGAGGAGTCGGATCTGCTCCAGGTTCTCGAAGATCTCAATGCGATGATCCGCAAGGAACTCGCGGAATCCGGAAGGGCCGTCCAGCTCGAATTGTGGCCTGCCGATCAGCGCGACCAGCTCAGACGCGATGCCGAAGCGTTGCGGGCGCGTCTCGAACGCATCCCCGACGAACGCGAAAGCGAGATCGCCGCCATTCGACGGCGCTATGCCGACCCAGCCGACCGGACCTTCTCGGTCGCCGTGGAGTTCATCGTGCCCGAAGACTTCAAGGAGGGCGAGTGACCCATGGCGCGTGTCATCGAACAAGTCGAATGGCTTTCTCTGGTCGACACTTCCGGCCCGTTCCTCGCGGCATCGGTCCTCGAAGACGTTTTCCCCCAAGGGTTCGAGAAGGTCGAAACGCCCCGGCGTCAGCGCCTTCGGGCCGCGTATGACGAGTGGCGCGACGCGGTGGACGAGGCCGACCCCGATCTCGACGATCTGCATGCGGTCTGGACGCGGATGGTTCTCCAGGAAGCATTGGAATACGAAGACGAGGTGCTCGCCTCCCGAGAGGATCTCGATGGATCACTGGCCTATCGCGCGCCCGAGCATGGGGTGGAGATCGCCCCGGACTTCGCGGTTCGCGGCGACGATGGCAAGCCGCGTCTGCTGATCGCCGTCTTTTCACCGGAGACCGACCTGGAGAAGCCCCTTAGTGGCGACAGTTGGCCAGCGTCTTCGGTCGAACGCATGACGCTGCTCTGCCGCGTCCATGACGTTCGGATCGGGCTCGTCACCGATGGCGAGCAGTGGGTGCTGGTCAACGCCCCGGTGGGCAGCACGTCCGGTATGACGACGTGGTTCGCGCGACTGTGGTGGCAGGAGCCTGTTACGCTGAAGGCATTCCTTTCCCTCCTCGGCGTGCGCCGGTTCTTCGGACCTCCCGAGGAGGCGTTGGACCAGCTTCTCGAACGTTCTCTGGAATTCCACGAGGAGGTCACCGACACCCTGGGCGAGCAGGTGCGTCGCGCGGTGGAGGTGCTGATCCAGGCGCTCGGACGCGCGGACCAGGATCGCAATGGCGAGTTGCTCCGAGCCGTCGCACCCGCCGAACTCTACGAGGCGGGCCTGACCGTCATGATGCGGCTGGTCTTCATCCTCTGCGCGGAGGAACGGGGGCTGCTGCTCCTCGGCGATCCCGACTACGATCAGAACTACGCCGCCTCGACGCTTCGCGCCGCGCTGCGCGAGGAGGAGTCGTTGCACGGCCCGGAAGTCCTCGAACGTCGGCACGACGCCTGGTCGCGTCTCCTCGCGGTTTTCAGGGCGGTCTACGGCGGCGTAGAACACGAATCGCTTCGAATGCCAGCCTTGGGAGGATCGCTTTTCGATCCCGACCGTTTTCCTCTGCTCGAAGGCAGGGCGAAGGGCACATTCTGGCGTGAGGAACCGGCCGTACCGCTACCCATCGACAACCGCACGGTCCTGCTTCTCCTCACGGCGCTCCAGGTGCTGGAGCATCGCGGCGGCGCGCAACTCCTGTCCTACCGGGCGCTTGACGTGGAGCAGATCGGCCACGTCTACGAGGGCCTGCTCGAATACACCGTGGCCAAGTTGCCGGAAGTCACCTTGGGCCTCATCGGGTCGAAGAAAGTCCGTCATCCGACCATCGGCCTGAGCGAACTCGAATCGGTCGTCGCTAAAGGGCCGAAGGTGGCGGCGAAGGCTCTGGCGGACCTCACGGGCCGGTCGGCGGCCGCCATCAAGAACGCGCTGAAGCGGGGGGGCGACGATGATGCCCTGATCAAGCTGATCCACGTCTGCGGCGGCGATGAGACGCCCGCTCGGCAGTTGCTCCCCTTCGCCGAACTCATCCGCACGGACAGCTGGGGGCACCTGCTCGTCTATCGCGCCGGGTCGTTCGCCGTCACGCACGGGATCGACCGCCGCGAGACAGGCACACACTACACGCCTCGGTCGCTCACCGAAAGCATCGTGGAGAAGACGCTTGAGCCGATCGTCTACGAGGGCCCGGCCGACGGGAAGCCCCGCGAGGAGTGGAGGCTCAGGATTCCCGCCGAAATGCTCGACCTGAAGATCTGCGATCCGGCCATGGGGTCGGGAGCTTTCCTGGTGCAGGTCTGCCGCTACCTGGCCGAGCGTCTGGTCGAGGCATGGAGGCGCGAAGAGGATGCGGGGCGATTCATGACGGTCGATGGAGAGGTCGTGGAGAGCGCGGACGACCACGAACTCTTGCCGGAGGGCCAGGATGACCGGCTGCTCATGGCCAAACGCCTCATCGCCGAGCGATGTCTGTACGGAGTCGACCTCAATCCTCTGGCCGTTGAATTGGCGAAGCTCTCGATCTGGTTGGTCACGCTCGCCAAGGGGCGCCCCTTCGGCTTCCTCGACCACAACCTTCGCTGCGGCGACAGTCTGCTAGGCATCCATCGGCTGGATCAGCTCATCCGGTTGGAGATGGACCCGAAGCCGGGAGCGCATCAGCAACGGCTGTTCCGGCGCAGCATCGAAGAGGCCGTCGAAAGGGCTATCGAACTTCGCAAGCGGCTCCGTGGGATTCGCATTCGCGATATCCATGATGTGGAGGCCATGGCGCATCTCGACGAGGAATCTCGTGAGATCCTCGAAGGGCCGTCCCTTGTCGCCGATGCATTCATCGGCGAGGTGTTTCGGTCAAAGGGGAGGGGCAACGCGCTCGGAGCTGCTATGGGTTCGGTGGCGATGGAAGCTGAACGCGCTCTCGGTGGCGACGACGATGCGTCGGAGGGTATTCGTGAAGCTGTGCAAAGGAACCTTTCGGCAGACCTTCCAAGAGGACATCGCCTCCGCGTTCCCTTCCATTGGCCACTGGAGTTTCCGGAAGTATTTGGCTGCGACACCCCGGGATTTCATGGGATGGTAGGAAACCCGCCCTTCATGGGAGGAAGATTGATCGGGTTACGGCTCGGTAGAACCTATTTTGAGTTCCTGAAGCATATCCGAGACGGCCGGACGGGTGCCCCTGACCTTTGTGTCTACTTCCTGCTTCGAATGCATGCTCTTCTTGTTAGAGGCGGATGTCAGGGAATGCTCGCGACTTCTGCTATTCGGGATACAGGGAACAGAAAAGTGGGAGCCTCTCATCTTGTTGATCAGGGTTCTACGATCTACTTCGCCATTTCGAACATGCCATGGCCTGGACGAGCAGATGTAACGATAAGCCTCATTTGCATGACAGACGCAAACTGGACTGGCTTGAGTCTTCTTGACGGCGAGGTCGTTTCGGCCATCTCGCCCGCTCTTGACACGAACTTGCTGGGGGTGATTCATCCACTCAAGGAGATGAAAGGTATCAACTCGGAGGGCTTTTCCCTAATGGGCGAGGGGTTCGTCCTGGATAATACAGAACGGGAGGCTCTCTTGCGCGCTGACCCATCAACAGAAGAAATAATCCATCCATATTTCAGTGCTGAGGACTTGGCAGACCTGCCTGTCCTTTCGCCAACTAGATGGATCATAGATTTCGAAGATAGACCGGAGGACGAAGCCAGGAAGTGGGAAGCAGCATTCATTCGCGTAGAGGCCTCCGTCAAACCATTCCGGGATAAACAGTCCGGTCAAATTCACCAACACTGCTATTGGAAATTCTGGGATATGCGAAAGCGCTTGCGGGAGGCCAGGCGACGCATGGAAACTGTTCTCGTCATGCCGATAGTTTCGAAATACATATTCCTTCGGTTTGCTCCGACCAGTGCGGTGCTCAATCACTCGACAAAGGCGGTGTTCTTCTCTAAACACTGGCAGTGTGGCGTTCTGCACAGCATCTTCCACGATGCTTGGGCAAGATGGAGATCAGGTACCCGAGGAGGTGGCGGAGTGCGTTACTCTTCCTCAAGAGCGCTTGATACTTTCCCTATGCCACGAGGTGAAATTGCGGACATCGCTCTGCTGGGAAAGCAGTACTCTGCGATTCGGGACGAGGAAATGAAGCGACGGAGCATCGGTCCGACAGGCTTCTACAATCTGGTTCATGACCCAGCTAACGCGGAGGAAAGAATCTCGTCATTCAGAGAGACTATTGTCGCCTTGGATAGAGCAGCTGCGACAGCATACGGTTGGGAGGACCTCGGCTTCGATCACGCCTTCCATAGCGTGGCCGACTTGCCTGAAAGCACCCGGGTAAGGTTTACGGTGTCGGACACAGTGCGGTCGCAAATTCTTCAGCGTCTGGTGAAGTTAAACCAAGAACGCCATCAAGAAGAGAGCGGGTAATTACGAGGACAACATGGCCAACAATAGTGACAAGAACGCGACATCCGCTGCGGCCGAAGAGCCGCGAGTACCCAACGCATGGCTTGCCCGCCTGGGTGACCAAGTCGATTTAGCCGACTTCTCGGCGACACTCACCGGCCGCCGGAACGGCGACGGACCGGTCGAGGACGGCGACGGGTGCATGATCATCGATGTGAAGGGCGATGGCGTTGTGGCTGTCGCATTCGCACGTATCTATCGCGTCCGCATGACGGACAACGCCACGACATTCTACTTCGACGGGATCATCCACCTTGCCCCGCCCAAGGATGCGGCATCTCTCGGCATCACATTATCGGAGAAGGATTCCCCGATGTCACGCCTCGACTGGGCTACCTTCGAGAACGCCTTGAAGGCTGCCGCAGGCATCGGCTTCCCGGACTTGCGCGTCGTCGTGGGCGAATCCCCGAAGGAAGAGGCTTACGTCCGCGACCTCCTCCAGATCGCCATGATCGATGACATCCTCGGCCCGGCCTCCGGTCCCACTGAGGAAATCGTCGGCATGAGCGTGCGCGACCGCTACCTCGTCGGCAAGCTCGCGCCACGGACCGCTGGGGGCGACGAGTGCATCGAAGGCTTGCAGGGCCCGGCGGCGCTGGACGAAGGCGTCGCCGATGGGGAGGCGCCGGACGATCTGCATCCGTTCGAGGAGGTCGGCTCCGGCAGGGACAAGGGGGGACGTCGTCTGACGCCCGGGGAGGAGTTCGCTTCGGCCAAGGGCAGCAGCGATCCGGACGATGACGAGAGTTCGGCCATCGACGCGTCCAAGAACCAATCCGTCGTCCCGTCGTCCCTGGGCGTGACCGTCTGCGTGGATGCGGCCGTCGCTGAGTTGGACCTCAATGTCCGCTGGGGCCGCTACATCCGCACCGCCAGCGAGGAGCAGACCAGCGAAAGCGGCAAGCCCCTGCGGGCGTGGAAGCGTGTCCCATCGGGCGGGAAGCTCACGTTGTCCATGAAGGATGGCCAGATCAAACCCACCGCGCCCGATTCGGTGTGCCCGAAGGTGGTGATCCAGGGGACGGTACGTCCGCCCCTGGCCTCCGGGGAACGCCTCGTCACCGTTTTCCTCGTCAACGACCAGCCGAAACCGGATCAAAACCAGGACGAAGCATGGCTCTTCCAGCCCGCACTGCGCCTGCGCCATCCGAAAGGCGAGCCCGTCTTTCGGCGTCGTCCCGTCCTCGAAGACGATAACCAGGACCCGGAACGTTCGGCATTGGAGATGATCTACCGGGAGCGCGTGGAATTCGCGGTCGGGCACGGCATCTCCGTCCATGCCGAAGCCCTGCCGGACGACCCGGCCCGGGCCGTCGATGTGCGGACCGCCGTCCTGCCGCAGTACGAAGTGGCGGTTACCGAGACGCCCGGAACCGATCCCGAAGACCGTCCCGCTCTTCGGCGGATGGTGGATGAAGGACTCCTCGACATGCATGAACTCGCGCGGATGGAGAAGGACGCCCTGATGTCGACCCTCTCCATCCTGACGGACGATTACGAGACCTGGATCGGGGAGCAGCGTGCGCGGATCGGCAAGGACGTGGCCGGCTACGACGACGTCGGCAGGCAGGCCCTGGATCGCTGCGAGGGCATTCTGAAGCGACTCCGCGAAGGCATCTCGACGCTGGAGAAGAACGACAAGGCGCTCGAAGCCTTCCGGTTCGCCAACCACGCCATGGCGCTGCAGCGCGCCCACAGCATCTACGCGCTCCAGCGAAGACGCGGGGAGAAGGTGGAACTCGCGGAAATCGATGTCCGCGAGAATCGCTCGTGGCGGCCGTTCCAGCTCGCATTCATCCTGCTATCGGTCCCGGCGCTGGCCGATCCGAAGCATCCGGACCGCACTAAACCAGTGGATGCCATCGCCGACCTCCTGTGGTTCCCCACGGGCGGCGGCAAGACCGAAGCGTATCTAGGCGTGGCGGCGTTCAGCATCGCGATGCGACGGTTGCAGGGGAGTCTCGGCGGTCTGGACGCGAGTCGTGGACTCTCGGTGATCATGCGTTACACGCTCCGATTGCTGACGGTCCAGCAGTTCCAGCGCGCCACGGTCCTTATCTGCGCTATGGAGGCCCTACGCCGCGCGGACGAGAAGACTTGGGGTGCGACGCCCTTCACGCTCGGGCTATGGGTCGGCCAGCGGGTTACGCCCAACGATACGGAGTCCAGTCACGAGTCCATCGAAGCCGAGAGGACGGGCAAGCGACCGACCATGTCCTCCCCCGCCCAGTTGACGTTCTGCCCCTGGTGCGGAGCGGAGATCGGCCCGGGGCGCGATGTCGAAGTGAGGCGCTTCGGTCACGACATCGGACGCACCCTGATCTACTGCGGCGACAAACTCGGGCGTTGCGACTTCAGCCGCGCCAAGTCCAAGGGACTCGGAATTCCGGTGCTCGTGGTCGATGACGAGATATACCGTCGTCCTCCCAGCATGCTCATCGCCACGGTGGACAAGTTCGCCATGATGGCCTGGCGCGGACAGGTGCGTACACTCTTCGGCCGTGCAACGACGGAATGCCAGCGGCACGGTCTGCTGTGGCCGGGGGCAGAATGCAACGGCAAGCACCGGAAGCACGGAGGTCTTCCGGCCGTCGACGCTGTGGCCATCGACCCGATCCGCCCTCCCGACCTGGTCATCCAGGACGAACTGCATCTCATCAGCGGCCCACTGGGCACCATGGTCGGCCTCTACGAGACCGCCGTGGACGAACTGTCCACGTGGAAACTCAACGACAAGTCGGTCCGGCCAAGAGTGATCGCGTCCACGGCGACCGTGCGCAAGGCTCCCGAGCAGATGAGCAACGTGTTCCTGCGACGCGTCTCGGTATTTCCGCCGCACGGCCTCAATGTCGAGGATGATTTCTTCTCGGTCCAGAGGTCCATCGCCGACCGGCCGGGCCGACGTTACCTCGGAATCTGTTCGCCCGGCAGTGCTCGCCCGGCAGTCCTCATCCGCGTCTACACCGCGATCCTGACAGCGGCCCAGGCGCTTTTCGAGCGATTCGGCCCGGCCGCCGACCCCTGGCTGACCGTCGTTGGGTACTTCAATTCGCTGCGCGAGCTGGGCGGGATGAGACGCTTGGCCGAAGACGACGTGCAGACCCGTTCGTACCGTGTGCAGATGAGTCGAGTCGCCCGCCCCGGGCTGGCCCAGCGCAGCGTGAAGAATGTGGATGAACTGACGTCTCGCGTTCCCAACAAGGACATTCCTCGGAAGCTCGACCAACTTGAAATCGCATTCAAGGGAAAGATGGACGTCGAGACCGGCATCTACAAGACGAGCTGGGCCAAGGGCGAGGCTCGCGCTATGGATATCGTGCTGGCCAGCAGCATGCTCGGAGTGGGCGTCGACGTGGTGCGTCTCGGACTCATGGTGGTCAACGGTCAGCCCAAGAGTGCCGCCGAATATATCCAGGCCACGAGCCGCGTCGGGCGTTTCTTCCCCGGCCTGGTCTGCACCGTGCTCACCTGGTCGCGGCCCCGAGACCTCTCCCACTACGAGACCTTCGAGCACTACCATGCGACATTCTACAAGCACGTCGAGGCGCAATCCGTGACGGCGTTCGCCCCCAGGGCGCTCGACAGGGGGCTGACCGGAACGATGGTTAGCTGGCTCAGGCTCGGCCGCGACGAATTCAATCCGAACCTCGGGGCGGAACGCCTCGACAGCGCGTCCAAGCCCGAGGTCGGGGACATGAAGAAGGTCGTATCCGGTCGCGCTGGCCGTGTGACCGATTCGAAGGACGTCGAGAATATGGCCGTAGATATGGTCGGCGAACGATGCGACGCGTGGGTCAACGAGGCCACGAGGGGCGGAAGGAGGCTCGGCTACGAAGCGGGCAAGAAACGCAAGAAGGGCGAGGGGGATATCGCTGCTCTCTTGAAGAAGCCCGGCTTGCAGGCGTGGGACCACTTCACCGTGCCGCTCTCTCTGCGCGAGGTCGAGCCGGGAGTCCGGTTGGTGATGAACTCCGACAATCTCCCGGAGGGACCGCCGTGGAAGCCGAGGCCGCAGGAGCCCAAGCAGGCGGGAGGTGCGCAATGACCACGACCGCCGTCGGTGATGTGCGCCCCAGCCAGCTCTTGTGGACCTATGGCCCGGGGGCGCTGATCGACCTGCCGAACCTCTCGGTCGTCACCATGGGGCTGGATCGATGGGAGGTGGACCGTTGTCCGCCCATCGAGGAGGCGCGTCTTCTGAAGGCGGTGCGGCGAGTGCTCGGACAGCAGGTCCAGCGACTGCGTATGCCGCCCGTCGTCAAAGAAGAAGGATTGAGTCCCTTGACGGCCGAAGCGAAGATCGGTGTACCGGTCCGTCCGTTCCCGCGTTGGCTTCGCTGTGTCCGATGCGGCCTTCTCGCCGAGTTCGATTCGGGCCTCTTCAGTATCAAGGAGAATCCCTACCGGCCGGAGCAGACACACTTCCTGCATACGACCTGCGAGAAGGACTCGCATTCCGATGCGGTGCCTGCTCGTTTCCTGCTCGCCTGTCGAAATGGACACCTGGACGATTTCCCCTGGCACTGGTTCGTCCATGGCGGCGCATCGAGCTGCAAGGGCACGCTGCGGTTCTTCGAGCGCGGGGCCTCTCTCCAGACCGAAAACCTGTGGGCAAAATGCGACGCATGCGGAGCCGCGCGGTCCCTGGTGCACGCATTCGGAGCCGAGGCGCGGAACAACATGCCCGCCTGTCGCGGGCGTCATCCGCACCTGGATGTGTACAACGGAGACTGCGAAGAAGAGGCCCGCGCGGTGCTGCTCGGTGCCACCAACAGCTGGTTTCCCATCACGCTTTCCGTACTCGCCATCCCCCACACCGGAGATTCCCTGAGTCAGATTGTCGAGGACGGCTGGGAGGATTTCTCGGATGTCGAGTCGGAAGGCGAGCTGAAGGGGCTTCTGAGGGGTTTCACGAGACGTGGCATACTGCCGGGAATCGACCGATACGATGTCGCGGACATCTGGAAGGCCGTCGAGGAGAAACGGAGCGAAGGTGGCGGTGAACTGACGGTATCCGAAGGGGATGTGAAACTCCCCGAATGGTCTGTGCTGGCCCATCCGAATCCGCCGACCGACTGGCCGCATTTCCTCAGCGAGAGGATCGCCGTTCCCACCAAGTATGCATCCGCTGTGGACGGGGTACTCCTCTTGAAGCGACTCCGCGAGGTCAATGCGCTCATCGGATACACCCGGGTGGAAGCGCCCGAAGAGACGGACGATCCGGACGAGCGTCCCCCGATGGCCGATCTCTGCAGAGGACTGCCGGAGTGGGTTCCCGCCACCGAGGTGCACGGTGAAGGCATCATTCTTCGTTTCGACGAAAAGGCCGTCCGGACCTGGGAGTCATCGGATGCCGTCAAGGCCAGGGATGCCAGGCTGATCGCGGGGCACAAGGGATGGCGCAACGCTCGGAGAGTCGATCCGGACAAGGGCTATCCCGGGATACGCTATGCGATGCTCCATACCTTCTCCCATCTCCTGATACGGGAGTTGGCTCTCGAATGCGGCTATAGCGCGGCGAGCATCCGCGAGCGCATATATGCGAGCTCGAATGGCGGCATGCCCATGGCGGGCGTTCTCCTCTATACGGCCGCTGCCGACTCCGATGGAACACTCGGCGGTCTCATCGAATTGGGGAAACCCGAGAATCTCGGCCGCATCATCGAACAGGCGCTTCGTCGCGCTTCGGTGTGTTCTTCCGACCCGCTGTGCTCGGAACACGATCCGGAGAAGGATCGCTCTCTTCACGCGGCGTCCTGCCACGCCTGCACCTTCGTCGCCGAGACCTCGTGCGAAAGGGCCAACCGCTACCTGGATCGTTCTCTGCTCGTCGAGACCTTCGACTGCTCGGATGTCGCCTTCTTCGGTGCGGAGGTGTCCGATGGGTGATCTCTGGAAGGTGATCGGCGAACTGGCGGCGACATTGCACGCAGATAGGATATCTTCCATCGCGGATGAGATGTCGCAGTTGAAGTCTGTCGAGGAGTTCGAGCGGGCGAGGCATGCCTTCGGTCCCAACGCGGATCAGGAACGTGAGGAACGCCTGCGATGCGCATGGGAGAATGTGTCTGGCGTAGGTCCTGCCGAGATCGCCGCTGCGTTCCGGGGTGCTGCCGAAGTCGCCGCATTGATGGACGGCAGCGGTGCCATCGAACTCGTCTGGACCGGACCCAAGACCGGCCTGATCCCCACACGCCGAACCGAGCAGGTCATCCTCGAGGTGATCGAGTCGGCGAAGGACGATGTCTTCCTCGTGACCTATGTCGTCTACAAGGCGTCATCCATAGTCGAAGCACTCAATGCGGCAGTCGGCCGGGGCGTGGGCGTGAGCAGTTTCCTTGAATCCTCCACCGAACATGGCGGGACGATCAAAGGCGAAAGCGATGGCCGGAGCGGTTCCTGGTGCGAACATCTATGTTTGGGACCCGGCTGCCAAACAACCGGATGGTGACAGCATGTCGGCCTCTGTGCATGCCAAGTGCGCGGTCGCGGACAGCAGACTCGCCTTCATCACGAGCGCGAACCTGACTTCGGCTGCGCTCGAACGGAACATGGAGCTGGGCCTGCTTCTTCGCGGCGGAACCGTACCCGACCGTCTCCATGCGCATCTGGCGGCGCTCGTGACGACCAAGGTCGTGAAGCAATGGACGAGATAGACACAGGTTCTGAAGTCCGGAGGATCGCAACATGCAGTCCTATGTGATAAAGACGCTAATTCGGATGCTGGAGAGCAAAGAACTCGTCCTTCCGGCAATGCAGCGCCCCTTCGTGTGGGAAGAGGAACGGATTCTGCGGCTGATGGATAGCCTGCTGCGCCGTTTCCTGTTGAGCACGATCGTGGTGCGGGCGACGTCCGAAGGCCAGCGTTCCGTGCCTTCCGTACCCATGCCTGACCGGGGAACAGCCGATTGTCACCCTCGAAACCGCGTCACCCAATGCTCGCAAGTTCCATGTTCTGGATGGCCAGCAGAGATTGGCGACGCTGCTTCTCGCACTGAAGGGCACGCTCGATGACAAGCAGCTCTACGTGGATGCGTTGAGCGGCTCGCTGGATGGCAAGGACCCAGGAGAGATGTACTTCGACTTCCGTCTCCTTTCGGCTGCGGAAGCCGATGATCTGAATGTGCATGAATCTACGGAATCGTCTTCACGACAGTTATTCGTGCCGTGCGAGAAGTTCCTGAAGATCGAGTCCATCGACGCTTCTCTGGTGCCTGCGCGCATTGCCAAGGAGCGTGGCTTCCCATAAAATGAACAGGAGCTGATGCCGAGCACATTCACAAGGGCCAGCGAATGCCCTGTCCCAGAGGAGGCCTTGGAAGTGCATGTCATCGACGAGCGTGGCGAAACGCAGACGCTATTCCACAAGCTCGTGCAGGATCGCAATGCCGTGAAGCGCATCGCGCCGAAGCTGAAGGAGGCGATGGAGCTGGTGCGCAAGGGGTGGAAGGCGCTGCGCGTCATTCTGTTGGATGACTGCAAGGTTCGCACTCCCCGGTTCTTCCGCCAGGCCTCGAACGCCCTATTGCCATTCGCAGTCTACCTGGCGAACAATAGCGACCTGGCGCGCACCGAGCGACACAGGGTAGTGACAGGCCTGCATATCACGCTGATGGCAGGCGTATTCGGAAGTGCGGAGGCCAGGACAGGATCTATTTCCAGGACGCATTGCCGATCGACAGGCGTTTTCTCGCTGGAGAAGCTGGCCGAGAGCGTATCGGTGACGAGGTGGATCTCCAGTCTGGATGGCATCCTGAAAAGTCACTTGGACCTGACACTCAACATTGGCCATGGCGGCGGCATTGTCGACGACAGTCCTGACGGGCTTGAGCGAGATCACACCTTTCCGAAATCCTTGCTGGCGACAAAGGAGATTCCCGACGGCAAGATCGGCCACTATGCCAACTTCCATTTCGTGCGGCAGGGGGACAACCGCAACAAGACAGACAAGCCGCCACACGAGTGGTTCAAATCGCCTGGCAAGGCATCAGCCTACTCGGATCAGGAGATGGCGGAGCGGCTTCTATTATGGGATCTCATACAACCGTACGCATTCGAGAAGTTGTTGGAAGTCGGAGGACAGCGAAATCGGGAGAAGGCGGTCCAACTGTGTTACATATGCGAGGATGAATTCAACGCCCTGCTCTAATGTCAAACCCATGGTTTCGATTGCGGTCCGCTGCTTCGAGAAAGGCAAACCCGTCAGGGGCCGCAGACCCCGCTCCGAAATGCAGGGCGGGTCGACGCTCTTTGGCATGTTGAGGATGCGCTCCTGAATCTCCGGGGCGAGGCGCAGGAGCATGAGGACCTGGGTCACCCGAACCCGGGTGACACCCTCCCGGCGGGCGATGTCGGCCTGGGTGGCGACCACCCCGGCGTCGAGGTCCTGCTGCCAGCAAGCGCCTTGCGGAGCGTCTCGACCACGGGCGGCGTTCGGGGCTCCTTGGGCTCCTTGGGCCGCCGGTTCCGGACGCGCTCGGGGACGGCGGTGACCACCTGGTCGGCCGGGACGCGGCGCGTGAGGCTGCCAAGGCCGCCTGTCTCGAAGGCCCAGTCGGGACCGAGGGTCACCTCAACCGTCTGTTCGAGGCAGGAGGCCGATCCGTTTGCGCCGTCGAGCGTTATGTGTACAATCCGCCACCAGATTTCGGGGCTGGCGATAACCCGGCGGCGGTTAGTAGAGGGTTGCTTACGGGGAGCGGTTCCGACGGCCCACCCCCCGGCGGAGCGCCACGGTTGCTCAGGAGGCGAGGCGCCGGTGCGTCGGGACGGGGACGAGGCGGGCGAGTTTGTCAACCTAGGGGCAACGGCCGCGGCCTCGCCCTCGCGAGGAACCAAACTCAGAGTTTAGAAAGTAGCGCTATTGTGGATGGCATGGAGAAACGCGACAGACCTCTCTGGAACCGGCTCTATGAGACAGCCGAAGCCCAGCTCGGGTACCTCACGACCGCTCAGGCGGCGGAAGCGGGCTACTCCCCGCAGCTCCTGACGAAGTACCTGAAGAACGGGCGGATCGCCCGCGTGCGCCGGGGCATCTACCGGCTGACACACTTCCCGCCCAGCGACGACGAGGGCCTGGTGGTCGTGTGGCTGTGGTCCGACCGGGCCGGTGTCTTCAGTCACGAGACCGCGCTGGCCCTGTACCAGCTCTCGGACGTGCTTCCGGCGAGAGCGCATATGACTCTGCCGGCGTCGTGGGCGTCCCGGCACCTTCAGCCGCCCCCCAGCGCGATGCTGGCTTTCGCCGACGTCGAGGACGCCGACTGGAGATGGGTGGGCGCCGTCCCCGTCACAACGCCGGAGCGGACGGTGCTCGACTGCGCGAGAGACGCCGTGTCGCCGGATCTCGTGTTGCAGGCCATCGACGAAGGCCTGCAACGCGGGCTGTTCACCGAGTCGATGATTCAGCCCGCCCGCGAAAGCTTGGGCGAGTTCGGCTTCTGGGCGCCTTGATGACTCGAGCATACGCCACGGCGGTCGCCTTCAAGACGGCCGTCGAGCAGCGCCTTCGGGATGAGGCCGCAGCTCTGGGCGCGGACCCGAACCACCGGCGGCAGCTTCTCGTCTTCGACCGCTTCCTGGCGCGGCTGTTCCACATCTTGGAAGACGCCGTGGTTCTCAAGGGCGGGCTTGTGACCGAGCTTCGCCTCGAGCAGGCCCGAACCACAAAGGACATTGACCTGCGGGTGGTCGGGAGACCCGAGGATTTCCTCATCCGTCTTCAGGAGGCGGGCGGCCTGACCACATGCAGTTCGAGGTGGACGTGGACCCGCGGCGACCAGAGATCCACGTCGAGGACATGGCTTACCAAGGACTCCGCTTCCGGGTCCAAGCGCATCTCGCCGACAAGATCTACGGCGGGCGGTTCCGCGTCGATGTGGCCTTTGCCGAGCCGATGCATGGTCAGCCCGAGGAGATCGAAGGCAGCTCCTTCCTGGAGTTCGCCGGTGTCGCGCCCAGTCGCTAGCGGATCTACCCGCCGGATTCGCAGGTTGCGGAGAAGCTCCACGCCTACACGCTGCCGCGGGAGCGTCAGAACTCAAGGGTCAAGGATCTCCCCGACCTGGCGTTGCTCGCGACGGCGAGAGACATCGACGGCGCCGCACTGCGGGCCGCCATTGACCGGACCTCCTTTCACCGCGATACGCATCCAGTGCCCAGCTCGGTGCCCGCGCCCCCGCCGGCGTGGGAGCGAACCTACGCCCGGATCGCGGCGAAGGACGGGCTCGAGTGGCAGACGCTGGAGGAAGTCACTTGAGCCGTTGAGCGCTTCCTCAACCCGGTGCTGGCCGGTGTGGCCGGCAAGTGGGATACGGCAAAGTGGAGCTGGACCGCGGTGCAGGAGACCGAGCCCTGAAAGCGCCGCCCAGCCTGAATCGTCGCTTGCACGCCCCCGGCCCGTGATGCGACGCGAGGCCTTCGCGGAGCGGCTATGCTGTCGAGCCATGACGACAAGCCCCGCCCTCTCGCGCTTCTTCGGGTTTGTCTACTTCGGCGCGTAGCGCCGACTCTCCCCC
>Ga0209788_1000106_pt1 | contig 23416 bp, 9 predicted proteins | sample WorMetLIZISLAND1_2_FD_187415 | JGI IMG/M metagenome (GOLD analysis project Ga0209788, IMG submission 187415) | Marine gutless worms symbiont microbial communities from Max Planck institute for Marine Microbiology, Germany - Olavius clavatus LIZARD... ...
CACGGACAATGACGGCATGATCGACGCCTCCTTCCCTGACACCGACGGCGACGGCCTGGCCGATGACATCGAGACGGCCAACGGTGGGGATACCGGTACAACTCCGAGGGACACCGACAGCGACGGCACACCCGACTATCACGACCGTGACAGCGACGCCGACGGCTGCTCGGACGCCGCCGAGGGCGACCGAATCCCCTCCCTTGATTGCGGAGACATCGGTTCAGACGGGCGCCTGGATCAAGGCGTCTATCCCGCGGATGAGCGCGGCAGGCACCTTGGGACCCAACTGATCCAGGGCGTCGGTTCCGCCGCCGACAGAAGCGTTAGTCCCTGCATCGGCAGCGACAACTGCAGTATCCGCGATACCGATGGCGACGGTGTCCCCGACATCAACGATCTGGATGATGATAATGACGGAATCACGGACTGCGTGGAAAACGGCCTGGATACCGCGGACGTAACTGATGTTTTTGCTTTCTTGGGTACGGCCTACGAAAATCCTCTTGATGTTGCTGGAGATATACTAACGGTGTTTTCAGCGAACGAGACGGGCGCGATGATGTCCAGGCGTAAAATTGATTTTCGTCAGCCGTTTACCATTGCATTCCTGGCCAATGTGGGAACCAGGGATCGGGACGGCGGAGAGGGCATGGCCGCGGTTTTTCACAATGACCCCAGGGGAAGCGCCGCCCTTGGAACTGGCGGAGCGCTCCTTGGCGCCGGCGGCATCCAGAACGGAATTGCCCTTGAGTTTGATACCTACGAGAACTCAAACAACGATTCGCCTGAAGACCATACGTCTATCTGGGATACCGATGGAATAGTTGGAGGAGAGCCCGGATCTTACCTGACGACGGCCATTGGACATGGCGATATAGAAGAGGATATACGATACCATGACGTCGAAATATCATGGAATCCCGGGTCCCAGACCCTCTCCTATACTCTCGATGGAGACAACGCGGGTTCTTATACGCATAGCGGAACAACGGATTTCGTGACCGAGTATTTCGGTGGAGCAAATCTGGTTCACTTCGGGCTCACGGCCGCCACTGGAGATTCGACCTTGCCCAATGCTCATTTAGTATTCTTTTATGGTTTTTGCAGCCTGCCGTTTTGGCTTGATACCGATGGTGACGGCGTTCCCAACCATCTGGATCTGGACAGCGACGCCGACGGGATCAGTGATCTTGCGGAGAGCGGCGCTGATGACGCCGCGCTGGACACGGACAATGACGGCAAGATCGACGACTCCTTCCCTGACACCGACGGCGACGGCCTGGCCGATGTCATCGAGACGGCCAACGGTGGGGATACCGGTACAACTCCGAAGGACACCGACAGCGACGGCGCGCCCGACTATCACGACCTTGACAGCGACGCCGACGGCTGCCCGGACGCCGTCGAGGGCGACCGCAGCCCCTCCCTTGATTGCGATGACCTCGGTTCAGGCGGGCGCCTGGATCAAGGCGCCTACCCCGCGGATGAGCGCGGCAGGCACCTTGGGACTGAACGGATCCAGGGCGTCGGTTCCGCCGCCGACAGCGGCGTTAATGCCTGCAACGACATCGACAACTGCGGTAGCTGGCGCGACACCGATGGCGACGGTGTCGCCGACATCAACGATCTGGATGATGATAATGACGGAATCACGGACTGCGTGGAAAACGGTCTGGATACCGCGGACGTAACTGATGTTTTTGCTTTATCAGGCAGCGCCGTCCCGGTTGCAGATAATGAGGTTTCACTAACGCGGAGTTCACCGGACCAGGCGGGCGCGGCAATGTCCAAGGGCAAAGTGGATTTTCGTGAGCCGTTTACCATTGCATTCGAGGCCTATGTGGGAAGAAAGGATTCGGACGGCGGAAATGGCATGGCCGCGGTTTTTCACAATGACCCCGATGGAAGCGGCGCCCTTGGAACTGGCGGAGCGCTCCTTGGCGCCGGCGGCATCCAGAACGGAATTGCCCTTGAGTTTGATACCCACGAGAGCTCAAACAACGATTCGCCTGAAGACCATACGTCTATCTGGGATACCGATCGAATAGTTGGAGGAGAACCCGGATCTTACCTGACCACAGCCATTGGACATGGCAATCTGGAATTTCTGCAATGGCATGACGTCGAAATATCATGGAATCCCGGGACCAAGACCCTCTCCTATACTCTCAATGGAAAGGACGCGGGTTCTTATACGCATAGCGGAACAACGGATTTTGTGACCGAGTATTTCGGTGGAGCAAATCTGGTTCACTTCGGGATCACGGCCGCCACTGGCACTGGAGATTTGGTCAATCCGCATGTAATACAATTTGATGATGTTTTTTGCAGCCTGCCGTTTCGGTTTGATACCGATGGTGACGGCGTGCCGAATCACCGTGATCTGGACAGCGACGCCGACGGGATCAGTGATCTTGCGGAGAGCGGCGCTGATGACGCCACGCTGGACGTGAACAATGACGGCAAGATCGACGCCTCCTTTCCGGTCGGGCGTAACGGCCTGGCCGATGTCATCGAGGCGGCCAACGGTAGGGGTAACGGTACAACTCCGAGGGACACCGACAGCGACGGCGCGCCCGACTATCACGACCGTGACAGCGACGCCGACAGTTGCCCGGACGCCGTCGAGGGCGACCGCAGCCCCTCCCTTGATTGCGATGACCTCGGTTCGGACGGGCGCCTGGATCAAGGCGCCTACCCCGCGGATGATCTCGGCAGGCACCTTGGGACTGAACGGATCCAGGGCGTCGGTTCCGCCGCCGACAGCAGCGTTAATGCCTGCAACAACATCGACAACTGCCGCGATGCCGATGGCGACGGTGTCAGCGATATCAACGATCTGGATAATGATAATGACGGAATCACGGACTGCGTGGAAAACGGTCTGGATACCGCGGACGTAACTGATGTTTTTGCTTTATCAGGCAGGGCTTACCGAACTTATAGTGATCATAAACGAGTTGTACTAACGGTGTATCAACCTGACCAGGCGGGCGCGGCAATGTCTAAGGGTAAAATTGATTTTCGTGAGTCGTTTACCATTGCATTCCGGACCCATTTGGGAGTCAAGGATTCGAACGGCGGAGAGGGCATGGCCGCGGTTTTTCACAATGACCCCAGGGGAAGCGGCGCCCTTGGAACTGGCGGAGCGCTCCTTGGCGCCGGCGGCATCCAGAACGGAATTGCGCTTGAGTTTGATACCCACGAGAGCTCAAACAACGATTCGCCTGAAGACCATACGTCTATCTGGGATACCGACGATGGAATAGATAGAGGAGAGCCCGGATCTTACCTGACCACGGCCATTGCACATGGCAATCTGGAAGATAGGCTTAGGCTATGGCATGACGTCGAAATATCATGGGTTCCCGGGACTCAGACCCTCTCCTATACTCTCGATGGAAAGGACGCGGGTTCTTATACGCATCGCGGAACAACGGATTTTGTGACCGAGTATTTCGGTGGAGCAAATCTGGTTCACTTCGGGTTCACGGCCGCCACGACCGCCACTGGCACTGGAGATTTGGTCAATTCGCATGTAATACAATTTGATGATGGTTTTTGCAGCCTGCCGTTTCGGTTTGATACCGATGGTGACGGCGTTCCCAATCATCTGGATCTGGACAGCGACGGCGACGGGATCAGTGATCTTGCGGAGAGCGGCGCCAATGACGCCACGCTGGACGTGAACAATGACGGCGAGATTGACGCCTCCTTTCCGGTCGGCGATAACGGCCTGGCCGATGTCATCGAGGCGGCCAACGGTGAGGATACCGGTACAACTCCGAGGGGCACCGACAGCGACGGCACACCCGACTATCACGACCGTGACAGCGACGCCGACGGCTGCCTGGACGCCGTCGAGGGCGATCGCAGCCCCTCCCTTGATTGCGGAGACATCGGTTCGGACGGGCGCCTGGATCAAGGCGCCTACCCCGCGGATGAGCGCGGCAGGCACCTTGGGACTGAACGGATCCAGGGCGTCGGTTCCGCCGCCGACAGCAGCGTTAATCCCTGCGGCGGCATCGACGGCTGCAATATCGCACGCGATACCGATGGCGATGGTGTCAGCGATATCAACGATCTGGATGATGATAATGACGGAATCACGGACTGCGTGGAAAACGGTGCGGATACCGCGGGCCTGACCGATGTTTTTGATCTCCGCGGCAGCGCCGTCCAGATTGACAGAATTTTCGGGAATCACGTTAGACTAACGCCGGATTCACCGGACCAGGCGGGCGCGGTATGGTTTACGGACAAAGTGGATTTTCGTGAGCCGTTTACCATTGCATTCCGGGCCTATTTGGGAGACAGGGATGAGTACGGCGGAGTGGGCATGGCCGCGGTTTTTCACAATGACCCCAGGGGAAGCGGCGTCCCTGGACTTGCTGGACGTGGCGGAGAGTTCCTTGGCGCCGGCGGCATCCAGAACGGAATTGCGCTTGAGTTTGATACCTACGACAACTCAAACGACGATTTGCCTGAAGACCATACGTCTATCTGGGATACCGACTATCGAGTAGTAGATACAGGAATGATCTGGCATTACCTGACGACGCCCATTGGATATGGCAATCTGGAAGATGGACAATGGCGTGACGTCGAAATATCATGGGTTCCCGGGACCAAGACCCTCTCCTATACTCTCGATGAAAAGGACGCGGGTTCTGTGTCGCCGTTCGATTACTTGTCATATTTCGGTGGAGCAAATCTGGTTCACTTCGGGATCACGGCCGCCACTAGAGAGTCGTTGCGTACTGGATGGCCGGAAGTGTCCAATGATCATTCAATAGACTTTGACGATTCTTGCAGCCTGCCGTTTCGGCTTGATACCGATGGTGACGGCGTTCCCAACCATCTGGATCTGGACAGCGACGGGGACGGGATCAGTGATCTTGCGGAGAGCGGCGCCAATGACGCCACGCTGGACGTGAACAATGACGGCGAGATCGACGCCTCCTTCCCTGACGCCGACGGCGACGGCCTGGCCGATGTCATCGAGACGACCAACGGTGGGGATACCGGTACAACTCCGAGGGACACCGACAGCGACGGCGCGCCCGACTATCACGACCGTGACAGCGACGCCGACGGCTGCTCGGACGCCGTCGAGGGCGACCGCATCCCCTCCCTTGATTGCGATGACCTCGGTTCAGACGGGCGCCTGGATCAAGGCGCCTACCCCGCGGATGATCGCGGCAGGCACCTTGGGACCGAACGGATCCAGGGCGTCGGTTCCGCCGCCGACAGCAGCGTTAGTCCCTGCAGCGGCAGCGACAACTGCAGTATCCGCGATGCCGATGGCGACGGTATCGTCAACACCTCCGACATTGATGATGATAATGACGGAATCACGGACTGCGTGGAAAATGGCCTGGATACCAGGAGCGTAACTGATGTTTTTGCTTTCGGAGGCGAGGCCTTCCAACATTCCGCTTATAATAGAGCTGTACTAACGATGGATTTAAATGACCAGGAGGGCGCGATAATGTCTAAGGGTAAAGTGGATTTTCGTGAGCCGTTTACCATTGCATTCAAGGCCTATTTGGGAACCGATTCGAAGACAGGGCCTTCGACGCCTTCAAAGCCTTCAAAGCCTTCGGGGGACGACAGAAGAGGCATGGTCGCCATGGCCGCGGTTTTTCACAATGACCCCGATGGAAGCGCCGCCATTGGAACTGGCGGAGCGCTCCTTGGCGCCGGTGGCATCCGAAACGGGATTGCGCTTGAGATTGAGAGCTCACCCGGAAGTGGTGCTAAACGCAAGTGGACCGCCCATACGTCTATCTGGGATACCGATCGAATAGTTGGAGGAGAACCCGGATCTTACCTGACCACAGCCATTGGACATGGCAATCTGGGAGATAGGCGATGGCATGAGGCCGAAATATCATGGGTTCCCGGGAATCAGACCCTCTCTTATACTCTCGATGGAGCGAACGCGGGTTCTTATACTTATAGCGGAACAACGGATTTCGTGACCGAATATTTCGGTGGCGCACACCAGGTTCACTTCGGGGTCACGGCCGCCACTGGAGGTTATGCCAATATTCAATCAATACTTTTTGGTGTTCGTGGTTTTTGCAGCCTGCCTTTACGGCTTGATACCGATGGTGACGGCGTTCCCAACCATCTGGATCTGGACAGCGACGCCGACGGGATCAGTGATCTTGCGGAGAGCGGCGCTGATCATGCCACGCTGGACACGGACAATGACGGCATGATCGACGCCTCCTTCCCTGACACCGACGGCGACGGCCTGGCCGATGTCATCGAGAACAGAAACGGTGAGGATACCGGTACAACTCCGAAGGACACCGACAGCGACGGCACACCCGACTATCACGACCGTGACAGCGACGCCGACGGCTGCCCGGACGCCGTCGAGGGCGACCGCAGCCCCTCCCTTGATTGCGGAGATATCGGTTCGGACGGGCGCCTGGATCAAGGCGCCTACCCCGCGGATGAGCGCGGCAGGCACCTTGGGACCGAACGGATCCAGGGCGTCGGTTCCGCCGCCGACAGCAGCGTTAATCCCTGCAGCGGCAGCGACAACTGCAGTACCAGACGTACCAGACGCCATACCGAAGGCGACACCGATGGCGACACTGTCGCCGACATCAACGACCTGGATGATGATAATGACGGAATCACGGACAGCGTGGAAAATAAAGTACAGGGTGCGCTTCAGGATATTTTTGTTTTGTCAGGCGATGCCGAACAAGCTTCAGGTGACCGTTATCAAGCTCAGCTAACGCCGGATTCACGGGACCAGGAGGGCGCGATAATGTCTAAGGGTAAAATTGATTTTCGTGAGCCGTTTACCATTAGATTCGCTGCGCATTTTGGAACCAGAAGATGGGATGGCGGAAATGGCATGGCCGCGGTTTTTCACAATGACCCCAAGGGCAGCGCTGCCGTTGGAACTCTCAAAGCGGATTTTGGCGCCGGCGGCATCCAAAACGGAATTGCGCTTGAGTTTGATACCTCCAATGGCTCAGCCGAAAATTGGGGGACGGAGTACAGAAGGTGGGATGACCATACTTCTATCTGGGATACCGATCAAATGGGTGGATACCTTGGGCGAGAGCCCGTATCTTACCTGACCACGGCCATTGCACATGGCAATCTGGAAGACAGGCAATGGCATGACGTCGAAATATCATGGGATCCCGGGACTCAGACCCTCTCCTATACTCTCGATGGAGACAACGCGGGTTCTTATACGCATCGCGGAACAACGGGTTTTGTGACCGAGTATTTCGGTGGAGCAAATCTGGTTCACTTCGGGATATCGGCTAACACCGGAGATCATACCAATGTTCAAAGGATACGCTTTGTTGAGTCTGATTTTCGGTCGTTGCCTTTAATATTTGATACCGATGGTGACGGCGTTCCCAACCATCTGGATCTGGACAGCGACGGCGACGGGAACTGGGATCTTGAGGAGAGCGGCGCTGATCATATCCTGCTGGACGGGAACAATGACGGCGAGATCGACGCCGCCTTCCCTGACACCGACGGCGACGGCCTGGCCGATGACATCGAGACGGCCAACGGTGAGGATACCGGTACAACCCCGAGGGACAGCAACAACGACGGCCTTCCCGACTTTCGTGATTCGAGAAGTTGACAGCAAGGCTGAAGGGGCTGCCCGGACAACGCTGACGGGGCTGCGGACGCAATCGAGGAGGCGTCCGCAGCCCCGGCCCCGCCTTTATCAACCAAACCACCTCCCCCGCCTGGGGCGTGGGACGCCTCCTTAAAAAGGAGGAGAGTTTTTATCCTGTTTGTTTTTTTGAGACCTTTGCAGAACATCTATTTTTGTTCACGTTCAAGGATGATGAAAAATGTAACCGTATGAATATATTGAATATTTCGATGATACCATTTTGAACCGGACGCCGAAATTGGGCCAAAAGGAGTGTTATGCAAAGGTCTCAAGGTAGAGCCCACTTGGACCGGGAGAATTGCCACATCAAACCAGAGTTCCGGTTATCCAAACCCAAAATTCCCCAACGCCGAAGGTATCTGGTTCAGTAGACCAAGCCGCGGCCCACATCGATTTACATTCACATTTACCCAAACCGCGGGAACCGATCCATTGGACCTGCTTGTGCACTCGGGAGAATCTGTAGACATTGAGGTGGATAAGGTGACCACCACCGGGGCTGACTGGTTTGACCTGAGATATGCCAACTTGAGCGAAACCCCTGTACTAAGCAACCAAACGGCTACTATGGAGGATGGAGGTACAATCGGGCTTGCGGGTTGGTGGTCTGTACAGACCACGTTACCCCCCGGCGAAGGAACCATCACGTATCGCTATACGCATCTTGGCTCAAGCGGTAACAACATGATTGCCTTTCAGGCAGCTCAAGCAGCGTACGACTACGGCGATGCGCCGCTTTATTATGACGGAAACGCGGCAAGCGCCGCTCGTCACGCGCTCGGCGCCGATCTGTGGCTCGGCAGCAGGGCGCCGGACAGGGATGACTTCCCGACGGGTCCCTGGTGGGAGCATATAGTAGAAGAACGTGACGACAGCGATGCCGAAGGCGACGACGAAGATGGTGTCAGTATCTCCGTCGGTGATAGTTCGGTCGATGCCACGGTAACGGTGGTGAACGATTCGAACGAGGCGGCGCAGGTGTGCTGCTGGCTGGACGGCGCAACCTCCTCACAAACCGGCACGGTGAACATCAACCGCGCCTTTGAAGACACCGCACCAGAGAAGCAGTGCATCCCGGTGCCCGCCCGCAGCGGGCGTAACCAGTATGATGCTCTATCGTGGGATTTTCCATACACTAGCAGGCCTTACAGGACCTACGTGCGCTGTCGGCTCTCCACCGCAAGTACAATAAGTCCCACCGGAGCGCTTGCCGACGGCGAAGTCGAAGATTATCACATCGACATCAACGAGGTAATCCCATGCGTCGCAGACGCTGAACTTCAGGATTTTTTTGTTTTCCGAGGCGCTGCCCACCAGCATGGGTCTTATAGAGCTGTACTAACGGTGGCTTCTTCAAGGGACCAGGCGAGCGCGGTGATGTCCAGGGATAGAGTGGATTTCCGTAAGCCGTTTACCATTGCATTCCAGGCCAGATTTGGAACTCAGAATTTGCGCGGCGCAGACGGCATGGCCGCGGTTTTTCACAATGACCCCTGGGGCAGTGCCGCCCTTGGACGTCCCGGATCGGCCCTTGGCGCCGGTGGTATCCAAAACGGAATTGCAATTGAGTTTGATACCTACGTTGGTTCAAACGAAAATTGGGGTGACCGGAACCAAGGCAAAATGTGGATGGACCATACTTCTATCTGGGATACCGATCGAATAGTTGGAGGACATCCCGTATCTTACCTGACGACGGCCATTGGACATGGCGATATCGAAGATGGGAAATGGCATGACGTCGAAATATCTTGGGATCCCGCTACGGAGACCCTCTCTTATACTCTCGATAGAGATAGATCGACCGCGGGTTCTTATACGTATAGCGGAACAACGGATTTCGTGACCGAGTATTTCGGTGGAGCAACCATGGTGTACTTCGGGATAACGGCGGCCACTGGAGGTTTGACCAATCTTCAAGATATACAATTTCCCGATTTTTGCAAGCTGCCATTAGGATTTGACGCCGATGGCGACGGTGTCGCCAACACCTCCGACATTGATGATGATAATGACGGAATCACGGACTGCGTGGAAAATGGCCTGGATACCGCGAGAGTCACTGATGTTTTTGCTTTCTCAGGCACGGCCTACCGGCGTTCTTCTCGTGAAGCTGTACTAACGGTGAGTTCAAAGAAACAGGCGGGCGGGGTAATGTCTAAGGATAGAGTGGATTTTCGTGAGCCGTTTACCATTGCATTCCGGGCCCTCTTTGGAGTTAAAGACAGGCACGGCGCAGACGGTATCGCCGCGGTTTTTCACAATGATTCCAGGGGCAGCCGCGCCATTGGAAATCCCGGAGCGACCCTTGGCGCCGGCGGTATCCAAAAGGGAATTGCCCTTGAGTTTGATACCTACGCTGATTCAAACGAAAATTGGGGAGGGGGGCAGGGGTCCGACCATACTTCTATCTGGGATACCGATCGAATAGTTGGAGGACATCCCGTATCTTACCTGACGACGGCCATTGGACATGACAATATAGAAGATAACAAGTTTCACGACGTTGAAATAAGATGGGATCCCGTTACGAAGACCCTCTCTTATACTCTCGATGGAGCGACCGCGGGTTCTTATACTTATAGCGGAACAACGGATTTCGTGACCGAGTATTTCGGTGGAGCACACCAGGTTCACTTCGGGGTAACGGCTGGAGGTTTTACCAAAGCGAAAGCGGGTAAAGGGAAAAAGGGCAAACCCAGCACCGTTGTTCAGAGAATACGCTTTGGTAATTTTTGCAACCTGCCCTTATGGCTGGATACCGATGGTGACGGCGTGCCGAACCACCATGATTTGGACATCGACGCCGACGGGATCAGTGATCTTCTGGAGAGCGGCGCCGGTGACGACGGCTCCCCGGTCAATCCTCTGGACTGGCATAATGACGGTGAGATCGACGGCGTCTTCATTGTCGGCGCTAACGGTCTGTCCATGGTCATCGAGGAGTACAACGGTGAGAATACCGGCACAACCCCGAGGGACACCGACGACGACGGCACGCCCGACTATCACGATCTTTACAGCGACGCCGACAGTTGCCCGGACGCGATCGAGGGCGTACGCCGCTACTTCGTTGACCGCGCTGCGGATATTCCCTCCTTTGATTTCGGGGACATCGTTTCAGACGGGAGCCTGGATCAAAGCGTCTACCCCGCGGATGATCGCGGCAGACACGATGGGACGGTGAACCAGGGTGTCGGTTCCGCCGCCGACAGCAGCGTTAATGCCTGCACCGAATAATACTGAGACGCGCTCGAGAGTTACCAGACCTCGAGGGCCGGTACGATGCCGCCGCCGCGCCGGCGGCATCACCGCGGAATCGACGACCCTGTGTCCCGTACTGTTGTGCCTGGGCCCTGGGCCGATATAGACGTTGACGCGGCCAACCGGACGTGATCAGGGACGAGACCGCAGCCCCACCCCTTGATTTCGGGGGCACCGTTTCAGGGTAGTGTCCGGAATTTACGGTTTGACTGTGATGATGATCACCCCAGGGCATGCCTTTATCAACCTTGCTCTCCCCATATTGCGCGGCATCTGCCCTAAGACCGTGTCTTTCGGGGGTCACTATTATGGCACTGACACCCCTCGTTGCTGTGATGATGCCGGCAGCCGCAGCCGCTATGACCGGGATGCCGTTTGGTCCGCCAGGCCATGACGGCTATGAAAAAAATCAGAATTGCCGCTGTCAGTAGAAAAGGAAAAATGATTTCTGTCATATAAAAACCTTTTCCATCAACGGGCCAGGTCCGCCAACGCCGTATCAATGTCTTTACATTGGAATGTAAAGCCGGAATCCATGAGCCGTTGCGGGATCATCCGTTGACTGGCCAAGAGTGTCTCGGCAAATTCACCCAGGACCAATTTTAGTATCACCGCGGGCGCCGGCAACAATGCCGGGCGGCCTAATGCTTGTCCCAAGGCTTTGGCCAGGGTGCGATTGCGAACCGGATGGGGTGTGCAAAAATTAAATGGACCCTCCAGGTCATCCCGTTTGGCAATAAACCCAAAGGCATTGATCAGGTCGGCCATGTGAATCCAAGAAAACCATTGTTGGCCGCTGCCCATGGGGCCGCCCGCATACCACCGAAAAGGCGTCACCATTTGATGAAAAGCGCCGCCCTCTTTTCCGAACACAACCCCAAAACGAGTCAATACCACCCGGCAGCCTTTTTCCCGGGCCGCCAGCGCAGCCTGTTCCCATTCAACCGCCAGACAACCCAAAAAATCATCTGCGGCGGCACTCTTTTCCGTAATAATTGAATCGCCTTGGTCACCATAATACCCGACCGCTGAAGCACTGAAAAAAAGTGGTGGATGCCGGCCGGACAATGCGTCGACGATATTGCGGGTCGATTGTATACGGCTTTCTTGGAGCTGCTCTTTATACTGCTCATTCCAGCGGCCGAAAATACTTTGACCGGCCAAATTGATCACCCAATCGGCAACGGCGACTGAATCCTGCCACGAACCGGCTTGAGTGGTATCGGTTCCAATATAGTGAAATCGCGGATGGTTGACGGCTGATTGAGTCTCCCGCCGACCGGTGGCAGTCACAGCATGACCTTGATCCAGTAAATGCAACGCCAGTTCCCGACCGACAAACCCGGTTCCGCCTGATATAAAAACCCGCATACGCACCTCCTTATCCAAACCTAAGCGGCGCTACTGATTTTGCAACCGCAGCAATACGGTAGATGAGGCTTTTTAAAACCGTTAATACTTTAAGCGGCTCAGGTAGGACTTGCGTGACGCCTCACGCGCGTCTTTCAATGTATAGATGCCCTTTTGCGCTAACAGTGGCAATAATTTCACAAAAAGCTTGGCCGTTGCCATGGCGTCCCCAAACGCCGTATGGCGTCCCACCACATTGATTCCCAGGCGGTGGGCAATGGCCCGCAGATTATGATTTTGGTGGGCCGGGTGAACCACCGTGGAGAGAAGCATCGTATCCAGCACCGGCTGGTTAAATTTGATTCCGGTCGATGGCTCGTAGATCTGCAGCATCCGCATGTCAAAGGCCGCATTATGCGCTACTAAAATACTGTTCGCCACATAAATGTAAAAGTCCGGAAGCACAGTATCCACGGTTGGTTCCTGCCGAACCATTTCATCAGTAATGCCGTGGAAGCGGGTCGATTCTACAGGGATGTCCCGTTGCGGATTGATCAATTGATCAAAGGAATCCGATGCCGCTAATCGCCCATTGACGACCCTGACAGCCCCAATGGAGATAATTCGGTCCCCGGCGCCCGGATCAAGACCTGTCGTTTCGGTATCAAAGACCGTGCAGGTTAATTGATGTAGCGGCTCGTTGTCCAACGCGGTGGTAAAGCCGGTCTGTGTAAATAGATCAAAGTCAAAATCAACAGGCCGATGCTCCGGTAAAACGGGCGCATGCCTAAGCGGTTCCCGGCCGGCGGCTTCATTCACCTCCAGATAGAGCCGCAATCGCGCATACCCATTGGTGTCAATGTCCGGGAAGGCAAACAGGTCGGCTCTATGGTTTTGCAAAACCTCCTTCATCGAAAAGGGCAAGGTTTCATGACCTACCGCAATATGCGCTTTTTCCCATTGCGGAATCATGTCCGCTTCAAGCGGCCCACCTTGCCAAAGCAGATCAATTCCCACAAATTGAAACGTTCGGTGGAGAACTACTGTAAAATGATTCTGATGGAGTGTTGTTTGTAAAAATTCAAGCAACATTCGAATCGTTAGGGAAAAAGCGTAACTGTCTATCCGGATGGCAAACCCGCTGTCGTCCGCCGAATGATCGATAGTTTGGCGGACCGCTTCGTCCACCGCCGCCAATTCCAGCGTAATACCTGAAGAGTCCTTAACTTTGTATTTCAATACCTCCAGAAATTCAGCCGCATCAATATCGATCATGGGCCAGTGGCCATGACCAAACTGCTCGCCAAAGATGTGGTCAGCTTCAGCAAGCAATGTGGTCATCCTTTCAACTTCGGTCTGCAGCGGTCCACCGGGTCCGTTTGGGGTACCCGTTGCCTGCAAAGTGGCTAAAGATTGCTGCAGTGACCGCAAATGGTCACCCCAAAATGTATGTAACCGCCGATCTTCGGAAAGCGGCTCTGTAAAATCATCAAGAACCAATAAAAATCCGTTGAATTTTTGCATTGAATCAAGTACGGGTGTCGCTTCAATCCGCAACAAACGGTCGGCCTGATTCACAATAAAAGAGGAACTCAATTGATCCGATTTCTTTTCCAAACGCAGGTTGATTTCGTCCAGGGCATGTGCAATCGGTGCGTTCTCAAGCACGGTAAAAATAGAGCGGCCGATCCCGACATAGCTACGGGCCGACGATGTCCGCCCGTCTGCCGCTGATAAGGCTGCCGGATCACCCAACAGCCGCCTGGCCTGTTTATTATACAGAAGAATCCGCCCTTCAAGATTACAGACCATCATTCCCTGGGGCAGCTCGGACAAAAACTCAGCGAGGATATTTTTTTCAGCATCGCTGGCGGCTCGCGCTTGAGTAATGCGGGCCGCCAGCCCCACCCGCATTTTTTTTACATCATCGGCCCATTGGTTGATAGCCATGACCAACTGTTCAAAATCACCGGCAGCATTGGCGGCAATGCGATGATCCGGATTTACGGTTCGAATGAGTTCCACCTCAGACTCGATTTTGACCATTGGAATCATATAATTTCGTATAACGCTGTCTAGGACAAGGATTCCAACAGTTAGGAGAAACCCTATCAAGCCAAACAGAAGGATGAAGTTTCTCTGAACAAGCGCAATCATCATTTGCTGCTCATTCGGGGATAACTGCCGCCAAACTATCCAGGCGACGATCACAGTGATCGTTGGAATGGCAATCATTCCACCAATTACAAACCATCCGCATTTGTTGCGCGGACGCATCTCCTTATTGACCTCCAGCTCGCTTTCCAATCAGGTTTCAATACGTAAAAATGAACAAGAAGGCCGGTGCGATAAAATACCACACCGGCTTGGGTACGACAATTATTATAATGGGTTCAACTCATGGGGTACCCTGGTTACGACTTACGTGCGCCTGCATACCCGATATCCTTTAAGGCATCTTCCATCTCGCCCAAGATTGTCGGATCGTCAATGGTGGCAGGGGTTTTATAGTCTTGGTTGTCGGCGATCTTCTGGATCGTCCCCCGCAGAATCTTACCGGAACGGGTCTTGGGCAACCGTTTGACCACCGTGGCGGTTTTAAAAGAGGCCACCGGGCCAATGCGCTCCCGAACCATCTGGATGGCCTCTTTGATAATCTCATCATGTTCCCGCTCAACCCCTGCGTTTACCACCAAGAAGCCGACGGGCACTTGACCCTTCAAAGAGTCCTCCACACCTAAAACCGCGCATTCGGCCACATCGGGATGGTCTGCCAGCACCTCTTCCATGGCGCCTGTGGAAAGGCGATGGCCGGCCACGTTAATAATATCATCCGTTCGTGACATCACAAACACATATCCATCTTCATCAATAAACCCGGCATCGGCTGTTTTATAATACCCGGGGAATTCATCCAGATAGGATTCGATATAGCGTTTGTCATTATTCCATAGGGTGGGCAGCGTTCCCGGCGGCAACGGCAATTTAACCACCAACGCGCCAATTTCACCGGCAGCCACCGGTTGGCAGGCATCATCAACCACCTGAACATCCCAGCCGGGAACCGCCTTGGTGGGTGATCCCTCTTTGACATCAAAATGATGCAACCCCAAACAGTTGGAACAGATGGGCCAGCCGGTTTCGGTCTGCCACCAATGATCCACCACAGGTACATCCAATGCGTTTTCCGCCCAGTGAAGCGTATCCGGGTCGGTCCGTTCGCCGGCCAGAAAAAGGGCCTCAAAATTGGATAAATCATACTGTTTCATCAGTTCGGCGCCGGGATCTTCACGCTTGATGGCTCTAAAAGCTGTGGGGGCGGTAAACATGGTCTTCACTTTGTGCTCGGCAATCACCCGCCAGAAAACACCGGCATCGGGTGTTCCCACAGGCTTTCCTTCATACAGAACTGTTGTGCACCCTTTGAACAATGGAGCGTAGACAATATAAGAATGTCCCACAACCCAGCCCACATCGGATGCAGCCCAGTAAACATCACCCGCGTCCACGTTATAAATGTTTTTCATAGACCAGTTCAAGGCAACGGCATGACCGCCGTTATCCCGTACCACACCTTTGGGCTCTCCGGTCGTCCCGGATGTATATAGAATATAAAGGGGATCGGTGGCGGCAAGCGGTACACAGTCGTGGGGTTGTGCCGATATCATGCTATCGGCCCATTCCACATCACGACCCTTGATCATTTCCGCCGTCTCCTGGGGGCGTTGAAAGATGACACATTTTCCCGGCCGGGACTCGGGCCGAGCAATCTCGATGGCTTCATCGAGTAATGGTTTGTATGGAATCACACGGGTCACCTCGATACCACAAGAGGCAGATACAATCACTTTCGGTTCGGCGTCATTAATCCGGGTGGCCAATTCCTTGGCGGCAAATCCACCGAACACCACTGAATGCACAGCACCGATACGCGCGCAAGCCAGCATGGCCATTACGGCTTGGGGAATCATGGGCATATAAATCAATACCCGATCCCCCTTTCGGGCGCCCAGTTCCGTCAGAACACCCGCAAATCTGGCCGTCTTATCACGAAGTTCCCTAAACGTATATTTGCTTACAGTATTGGTTACGGGACTATCGTAAATCAAGGCTGCCTGATCGCCCCGTCCATTCTCAATATGACGGTCCAGTGCGTTATGGCAGGTATTGAGTTTGCCTCCTGCAAACCATCGATAGAACGGTTTATTGGAATCATCCAGGACCGTATCCCATTTTTTATACCAGTCAACATCTTCCCCCGCTTGTCCCCAAAAAGCGTTCGGATCATCAATGGACTGTTTAAAAGCACTCTCATAGGCATTCGTCATATTTATTCTCCTCACTTATAAATTGACATCATCCGGGGTTCCGCTCGACAATTGGTAATTTAAAACGCTTTATTAATTGTCATTCCGCAATCATCAAGCGCTATTCCTGGAGTTTGGCAATGGTTATTTCGCATTTTGGTTTTTCACCAAGTCCTCTAATATTTCCAGATGCTTACGAATACCTTTTTCGGTATTGGGTTCGTTGCTGAAAAGGCGCTTTAAAAAACCGGGTTTATTATCAATCTTGGGGTCCAATTCCAGTCCTTTTTTAAAATCTGCAATGGCTTTTTGGAATTTTCCCAAATGGCTGTAAGCGATGCCCCGATTTACATAAGCGTTGGCCAAGTCCGGCTTGATCGCGATGGCGCGATCGTAATCTTCCAGCGATTTATTATATTTCCCCATTGTGTTGAGTGTATTGGCCCGGCCCAAATATCCATCGGCCAGTTCCGGATTGATTTTTACGGCACGATTGAAATCTGCAAGCGCTTCTTCGGGTTTGCCGGTGTTTAGGTGGGAAACGCCGTCCAGAATAGCATCGTCATATTCTGAAACCCCCAATCCACAACCACTTGCCCAAAACAAGGCGATTGTCATCAAAAAAACAACTCGTTTCACTTTATGGAGCGACCTCTTGATTTTGAATATGGGCGGGACGGGGAGACGCAGGCATCTCCCCGTCTAATTGCGCCCAAGTGACAACATCAACGATTATTGACCAAGTTGATGGCGATTATCAGGAGTTTTACTTGTTCACCGTGGGCGCATCTTCATAAATATCGTGTTTCAAGACCTCAAATTCAGTTGTGATGTTGGTCGACATCTCAAGTTTATAGGCCAGAAACCACATCATGCCGATACCCAGAATCCACCATATTATCTGCCAGATCCATATTGACGGCATCCCCGCGATCCATGTGGCAGGATCCAATGGACTACCAAAGATCGCGTTGCCGATTACACAACCGGGACCGATGGCAAAAAAGAACCATGCCAGAGTCAAAATCCAGCCCCATTTCACAAGAGGTTTCTTTTCTTCCGGCAAGCTGGCATGTTTTTTTAGGAAATGGTGGTATTCCATCTTACGCGCCTGTTCTTTTGAGTCCGGCTGGGTAAAAAAGCTGATCAGAATTGCCACCGGAAGGTTAAATAGAATGCCCCAGCCCGCGGCGAAAATGGTCAGCGGATTGTAACCCCAGGGAAGACCAAAATCAAATCTGAAAGTGGCGAGAACAGCAATCAAACCGCAAATCAGACCGGTAACAATCCCCTGGCGGGTTAGCCAGGGCCAATATAACGTGGCGATCAAAGAGGGATACATCATGAAACCGAATGATGTCGCCAGCGCACCCAGCATAACAATGGCGCCTGGTACAAGCGATGCGAAAATCAAGGCTGACGCAACCACTGCAATCACGGTGATACGACCCCACTGGGTCTGCCCGGTTTCGCTCATATCTTTTTTGAAATATCGTTTAACAATATCCCGAGTCAACATACCGCTGGCGGTAGACATATACGCCGCACCGGTGGACTGCATCGCCGCCAGGGCGCAAATGGCTAAGAGCCCCACAGCAAACGGCGCCGTATCCTTCATCAGGTGAATCAGATAAGGCACCAGGTTCGCCTGGCCGCCGCCCACCAAATTCTCCAGCGGCAGGACACTTGCGGCGCCATTGCCGCCAGGTAACAATGCCAGCACCCAGCCTCCCATACTCTGCATGGTTGTAAAGATAAACAGGGCAAAGCCGATCCCAAATGAAGATGCCCACACCTGTTGGAGTGGAAAAGGTTTGGGATTTTTGTTGGAAAAGGCCCACATGGAAAATGCCGGTGCCGCGTGAATCCCCATCAGGGCGAACATATAGGTTAAAATCATGATTCCGGTCCATGTGCCGCCTTGGGCCATACTACCGGCCGGCACAAACTGGATTACGCCGGGTACGGCCACCTTGTTGCTGAAACCGTCCGGCGTCAAATTAACAATGGATTTGCTGTTTTCCATAAATACTTTAACTGCCGCCGGATCTGCCCACTGTGGAACCTTGTCAACACCGCCGCCGGCATTGATCCAGGCGACAACATCACCGAATTTCGACGTCAGGGCGTTAAAGCCGCCGGCAAAACTGGCCGCGATAACACCCAGGGCGATGATTCCGACCCACAGCAGGATACACTGGGCCGTGTCCACATAGGCCACGGAGCGTAATCCGCCCAAGGCGACATACAGCAGAACGACGATAGCCAGCAACCACATGCCCACATTTACAGTAAACAGCCCGTCGGTGAGAATATTGAACAGAACACCCGACGCCCGCAGTTGAATGCCAAGATAGGGAATACTGAAAAACAGTGCCACGATAACGGTCAACACCCTCATGGTCTCCGAATTAAAATAAGCACGATACATCTCTCCCGGCGTGACAAAACCGTATCTTTTGCCCAACAACCATTGCCGTTTTAAGAAAAAAACACCGGTGATCGGAATAGTGATGACGTAAAATGATGCGTATCCATATGGAAGGCCATCCCTCCACATTAACGCCGGATGCCCGACAAACGTCCAGCCGCTAAAAGACGTGGCTGTTGCCGCCAAGACAAATACCCAAATGTTAAGCTGACGGCCGGCAATAAAATAATCGGTTCCTTTTTTGGCTATCAGATACCCTCGAACCCCGATGGTTATACAGTACGCCCAATAAAGAAGAACGAAAAAGAATAGCCAGTATATGTGTAAACCCATACCACTCTCCTTTCGCTGAGTGTTACTCAAACAACTCTGATTGAGACCCTTTCAAAGGGAAAGGGAAAGTGATCCAATTGCCACCATTTGAGCGGGGTATCATGGTAGAATTTGCACTTTATATCCCCTTTTCAGTTTTCCCGAGAAGGGAATTTATACTTTGCCCTTTCCCACCATCCTGGATTACGGGAAGACACCACCTCCTTTCCACACCTCACCCGTTATATCCCGGCCATTCCTTTTATTTCTTCAACTATTTCAGGATTGGCCAGGGTGGTAACATCACCAACGTCGCCATTATTGGAGATAGCCCCTAAAATTCGACGCATAATTTTACCGGAACGGGTTTTGGGCATATCCGTAACAATCCAGACCTTACGGCACTTGGCAATTTTACCGATCTCTTTGCAGACCGTATCGTTAATTCTCTGGGCCAACGCATCACTGGCCGTAAAGCCCGGTTTCAAAGCAATATACAGGTCCGGTTCCTTGCCCTTGATATCATGGGCCACTGGAACCACCGCCGCTTCGGCGACCTCAGGCACTACCAGGGCGGCCGATTCGATCTCTTTGGTACCGAGACGATGACCGGATACATTGATTACGTCGTCGATCCGGCCCAGAATCCGGATATAGCCGTCGGGGGCTTCCACCGCCGCGTCACCGGTCAGGTACGGCCAATCCTTCCAGTCGGTGCTGTTGGGATCCTTGTTGTATCGGGCAAAGTAGGTTTCAACAAACCGGTCCCGGTCACCCCAGATGGTCTGGAACATACCCGGCCAGGGGTTTTGGATACAGATGTTGCCCGCCTTGCCGGCGCCCCTCGGCAGAACCTCACCATCATCATCGTAAATGATCGGATGAATTCCGGGCATCCCCGGTCCGGCGCTACCCGGTTTCATGGGCTTTAAGGCAGGGAGGGTGCTACAGAGGAAGCCGCCCGTTTCGGTCTGCCACCAGGTATCGACAATGGCCGCTTTACCTTTTCCAACCTCTTTATAATACCACTTCCAAACTTCGGGCTCGATGGGTTCGCCCACGGTGGTCATGTGTTTAAAGTTGTAATTGTATTTTTGGGGTTCATCCGGGCCGATTTTACGCAACGCCCGAATGGCGGTGGGGGCGGTATGGAAGATGTTGACATCGAGATCCTGGGCGATCCGCCAGCTTCGTCCGGCATCGGGATAGGTCGGCACCCCTTCATATACAACGGTAGAGGCGCATAACGAGAGTGGTCCGTAAACGATGTACGAGTGCCCCGTGATCCAGCCGATGTCGGCCATACACCAGTAGACATCCTCGGGATGGATATCCTGCACATATTTTGATGTACCGGCCACATAAGAGAGGTAACCGCCGGTCCCGTGCTGGCAACCCTTGGGTTTTCCCGTTGTACCACTGGTATACATCAGAAAGAGCGGTGCTTCGGCAGGCATGGGAACCGGATCCACCCGTGCGCCATAGGTGTCTTTGGTGAGATCATTGGCGAAAAAGTCGCGCCCTTCCACCATGGGTGTCGGGCTGGATGTTTTGCCGGGATACCGCTGCCATACCAATACGTTCCTGACGGTTTGACCGTCCTTTTCAGCAAGATCCACTGCAATATCGGCATTTTGTTTGTGATCAAGCAACGTACCGCCGCGGTAATAGGCATCGGCGGTAATCAACACCTCACTGGCCGAATCGACAATCCGGTCTGCACAGGCGCGGCCTGAAAAACCGCCAAACACCTGGGAGTGGATCACGCCCAAGCGGGCGCAGGCCAGCATGGTGATGGGCAGTTCCGGGATCATCGGCATATGCAAGGTGACGCGGTCCCCGGCCTTTAACCCGCAAAAATCACGCAGCACCGCGGCAAACTCATTGACCTGCACGTAGAGTTCCTGGTAGGTAATGTGTTGATACCCCTCTTCCAAGGGTTCGGGAACAAAATGGATGGCGGTCTTGTTTTTGCTTTTGGCCAAATGCCGATCGACACAGTTATAACTGGCGTTGATCAAACCTCCTTTAAACCATTTATAGCACGGGGCATCACTGGTATCGAGCATCACGTCCCAATATTTAAACCAGTCCAAGAGGTCGGCGTATTCTTTCCAGTAGTTGGGGAAATTATCAAGACGGAAGCGATCATAGATGCTTGCATCAGTCATGTTGGCCTGGGCAATAAACTCCGGGGTGGGGTAAATATAATCCTCTTCGGCCCAATGAACGGCAATTTGAGCTTCGGAAGTTTCAACAACCTCTTTGCCTGACATGGCATCCTCCTTTGATCTGATAATATTCGCCAGGACTGCTCAGCAAAAATGGCGTTTTCGTATTTATCCCTCCTTTCCGGCCACGCTTTTTGTCTTGAAAATTCAGTTGTAAGGAGCGCCTGCAACCGGATTATATAAATGAGCAGCATGTAACCGGCTGACGAATGTAACGTCGTTGCAACTACTCGCAATCAGAGGCAAAAGTGGTTTTTAAACGCCGTTCAGACATAAATTGGATTTATTTACTGTGATTTTTTAAAATTTGGGCCTGTTTGTCAAGAGAAATCTATTGAAAAAGCCGGATCGACATCCGCCAAAACCCGGCGCAGGCTATGCCCCCGGCAAGCATCTGTTCTAGCTGATGCTCATGCAAAACGGCGGTGGCGGGAGCCTGGAAGATTTACGGCAAATCAGAAGTTGAGGCGAGACATGGAGGCGTTATTTTCCGGTATACGGCATCGGAGCCGTTTGTTTGCCGAGGGCTACTAAACTACCATCGTTTTAAAGACGATGGGTTTGTGGTGCGTCAACGTTATTTTAATGATCGGTCGGAAGGCCACCCCATTTATGGGGTGGTTGTTTACTGACCATATCGGCAAAGAGCAACGGTTTTGGTTCAGATGGCCGGGGGGCAGCCGGTTCATCCCCTGAACATATTTCGGGACGATGATCTCCTTTACCCTCTCCCGGATTTCGGCAATCTGCACCGCACCGGTTTCAGGATGAATTTCAATCTTTCGCCGTTCGGCCCATTGGTAGGCGTCGTCATGATGATTGACATGGCAGAGCAGGAGGCTGGTATCGGTCTTGTGGACAATAAAATGTTGGAAGAACCCGTTAATAAAAAACGCCCCGGCGTTCGGTTACGGTCAATGGTGCGCTTCAGCGATGGTGAATATCTCCGGCGCCCGCTGCACCTCATCCAAAATGGCACGCTCTGGCAGATCATCTACAAAGCCGGCTGGATCAGATTGCGCCGCTGACCAAAGCGCACTGTCATCGAAACTGAAGTATTGATATCCACGTTTTTGACCCACCCGTTGGGCCAACGTGGTTTTACCACATTGGCGCGGCCCATGGACCAGCACCGCCGGTGAATCAATCATTGTACACCATCTATATTCTCAATATGAATAGATTATCCTTAATTCTTTCATCTAATAAGCTTTCTTTAAATAACCTTCAATTGTTTTTTTTGCACCATTCACCCAATCGCTGATTGTGGCCTTGATTTTACAATCAAGCCTGTTACAACATTCCACAATACGGCACCGATCAAACAATAATCCTGTCTCTGTACAAGTACTGTTCCATTTGGCCTGGATCACCGATTCTGAAATGCAAAATGCCCGTGTAGGGGAAACTAAAAAATGCTTGCTTAACCACTTGTTTTGAAAAACATCTGGTGACAACTCGGAAGTATTATCCCGCCAGTTAGTGCCGGTTTTTGATTGCGCGAACACAATGAGTTGACCAGGAGTGAAATTTGAGAAAGGAAGCCATGCAACAACATCCAGTTTGTCATCCTGTGCGCAAACTGGAACATCATCTCCATCAATATTTGAAACTAAACAACTCACCTGCTAAAGCAGGTGGGTTTAAAACAGCGGACTGAAAGTCCAGCTTTTGACCGGCAACGCCGGTTAAGACTCAACATCAAATCCATCATTAGGATCACGTTCAAAATGGTGCTTAAGATATTCTTGAATCATTCCCTTTGTCAGCTCTCCGGCCGTGACACAAAAGTAACCACGTGCCCAAAAATGACGCCCCCAATAGCGCTTCTTCACTTCCGGAA
>Ga0209788_1000107_pt1 | contig 23352 bp, 15 predicted proteins | sample WorMetLIZISLAND1_2_FD_187415 | JGI IMG/M metagenome (GOLD analysis project Ga0209788, IMG submission 187415) | Marine gutless worms symbiont microbial communities from Max Planck institute for Marine Microbiology, Germany - Olavius clavatus LIZARD... ...
TGTCTTATCATTGGTTTCACCTCGTTGGTGAGGGTTGTGAGTTGATCTGTCACCTCCTATCTACCTGAATCAACGAGGTTTTTCAACCTTTTTCGTTATAAATCCCTTGTCAATCGCGGATTTTGGGTTTGTTTGAGGGATGGTGATTTGCATGGGCGTTTTCCACAATCTCAAACTGCTCCAGATGAAAATCATTTTGCGGATAAACAACCACCTGTTTTTGAAGGCGGTCTTCAAGATCCATGATCATTTGATGTTCCTCATGGTGGAGCAAATCGGCGATTTCCGGATTGACTTTTATGGTGACGCGCCTATCCCCCAAATCCGGTGAATAGGTCAATACATCCCGATAAATCTTATAACAGAGGGTTTGCCGTGAACTGAGATACCCTTCGCCATTGCAGTAAAAACAGGGCTCGCTCATTACGCTGTGCAGAGACTGGCGGACCCTTTTCCGGGTCATCTGCACCAGCCCCAGTTCCGAGATCGGCAGCACATGGGTTTTACTGCGATCTTTGCTCAGCATCTTCTGCAACGTAGTGTATATTTTATCCTGATGCGATTTTTTCACCATATCGATAAAATCGATAATAATGATCCCGCTGATATCGCGCAACCGCACCTGATACGCAATTTCCCGAGCGGCTTCCAAATTTATTTTTAAGATCGTTTCATCCTGATTGTGGCGCCCCACATAGCGGCCGGTGTTGACATCAATCGCGCAAAGCGCCTCGGTTTGATCAATCACGATGTAGCCTCCCGATTTGAGCCACACTTTACGCTTCAACGCCCGTGAGATCTCCCCTTCCAGATTGTAGGCGTCAAAAATCGGCTCGTCGCCGGTATAAAGACTCACCGATGATTGTAAACTCGGCATATGGATATCCAAAAAGGACAAAATGGATTGGTATACTTTAGGTGAATCGGTGATGAGGGCCTCGGCCTCATTGGTCAAGAGGTCCCGTACCGCCCGCAAGGCGACGTTGAGCTCTTTGTGCAGCAGACGCGGCGCTGAAACAACCTTAAATTTTTCTTGAATCGATTTCCATAAACTTTTTAAAAAAAACATTTCGTCTTCGAGTTTTTCCCGACTGACCCCTTCGCCGGCGGTTCGCACAATCCATCCGGCGCCTTGTGGACCAATGGTGTCAATGAGTTCCCGTAAACGGTCCCGCTCGTTTTGATCCACAATCTTGCGCGAAACCCCCATATGTGGCGAAAAAGGCATCATCACCAAATAGCGTCCCGGAATGGAAATATAGGTGGTGACCCGCGGCCCCTTGGTGCCAACCGGTGATTTGGCCACATCGACCATGATCTCCTGGCCCTCTTTGAGCAAATCACCGATGACCCGCTCGTATTCCGGTTTTGGAGACTGCGAAGAGGAGCCGTCGGAGTGCAGACCGGTCTCGCTCCGGCCGGTGAGCAGTCGATTCATCGTGCTGTTTTCCGGGCCAACCACATCGTTGACATGAATAAAGGAAGCCTGCTCCAACCCGATATCCACAAAGGCCGCCTGTATACCCGGCAGCACCCGCCGGACGCGGCCTTTATAAATATTGCCGGCCATATCCAAATCACCCATTCTTTCGATGAAAAATTCCACCACCGACCCATTTTCCAAAAGCGCTACGCGGGTTTCATGGGGATTGGTGTTGACGATCAACTTGCGAACCATGAGTTATTCCTTATCAATTCGGTGTTCACATGTTTTTAATGTACGGCCAATTTCATCATTCGGCACTCAACGATTTGTTCCGGGGTCAATCCAAATATGTATTTCAATATATCCGCCGGACGTACAACAGGTCCCGCCGGTTGGTTGAGCTGCAGCAGCAACGCGCCCGATGGTTCCACCTTGATGGACACCACCGCCTTTTTTAAATCGAGTTTTTGCACCCGGCCCTTAGCGCTTTTACGCTGAACTGTCAGTTCTGGTTGCCTGTTGAATTGGTCAATGTGCGTAAACGCCAAAGGGACCCGGCTTTGAATTCGGTAAGCGGTTGCTTGCCCCTCAAGCCAAAAGGCTTCTTTTTTACGTAAAATTACAGACCCCTTAATGATGCCAATACCATCGGGTAGAAGCGGTCGCAGCAGTGACACCAAAGCTTCCGGTTCCGTTTGGCGATGCACCTCGACGCGCATGATCTCCGCTTCGCTTTCCATCCCCACGGGCAGCGGGTCGGAAAAGGCCACTTTCGGTTTCGGGTGGAACCCTTGGGTGTAGCGTAGCGGCACCTGGGCCCGTCGCAAAGCCCGCATAAAAAGGTTGACCATCTCCAAGTGACCCAAAAACCGCGCCAGGCCGGTTTTGGAAAAGGTGACGGCGATGGTGTGGTAATCTTCGGGTTGATCGGCCGGCGCCGCATTGAATTTACCCCTCACCGATCCTGTTTTGCGAAACACTTTCGGCGCAACCGAATCAAAATCGCACAATCCGCATCCCTGGCAATCCCCATGGCGACAATCTTTGGTCGTTTTCCCCGCCACCGCCCGGTCATATTCTTCTTTTAAAAAATCTTTGGTCACCCCCGAATCAATATGATCCCATGGTAACGCCTCATCAAGGCTTCGGGTTCGGGTCACCTCTTTAACAGCATCAAGCCCTTGCTTGGCAAAAGCTTCCCGCCATTTATGAAAATCAAACTGATCGCTCCATCCGTCAAAGCGGCAGCCCAGTGAATGGGCTGTTTCCAACAGACCCGCCGTCTCTCGACCGCCACGGGCGAAAATCCCTTCCAGTAAACTCACTTCCGGCTGTTGCCATTTAAAACGGACACCCGACAGGCGCAGGCGATGCTTAAAATCCTCGATGGCCGTCCTGGAAGTGATAAGATCCATCTGACCGTGCCATTGAAAAGGCGTGTGCGCCTTGGGAATAAAGGTAGCCGCACTGACATTATAGTTGGGCTGAATTTTTGGAGGCAACAACTCCTTTTTCCGCAGTCGCCGGATCAATCCCACAATAGCCAGCCGGTCCGCCGCTGTTTCGGTGGGCAACCCGATCATAAAGTAAAGCTTAACCAGCTTCCAGCCGTTTTGAAAGATATCGTAGACCGTCTGAAAAAGTTCTTCTTCGCGAATATTTTTATTGATCACATTCCGCATGCGCTGGCTGCCTGCTTCAGGCGCCAGGGTGAACCCGGTTTTACGTACCCGGCGAATTAGGGCCATCAATTCCGGGGTCAACGTTCCCACCCGCAGAGAAGGCAACGACACAGCCCTCCGCTCATTGCCGTAGCGCTGCATCAAACGGGTCAATAATCCCTCGATACAGTGGTAATCACCCGTACTGAGTGATAAAAGCGAGATATCCGTATAGCCGGTATGATCCAGTGCCGCTTGAGCCAGATCCATGATCATTTCCGGCGATCGCTCCCGCACCGGCCGGTAGATCATTCCCGCCTGGCAAAACCGGCACCCCCGGGTACAGCCCCGTGCCACCTCAAGCCTTAATCGATCGTGAACCGGGCGACCATAGGGCACCACCGGACACATGGGAAACGTCGCATTTTCCAAATCGGAAACCACCGCCCGTCGAACGGACGGGTAGTCGCTCCGCTCGGGCATAAGGGTTGCTGAACCATCCGCCGCGACAATGGGTTTAAAAAATGCGGGAACGTAAACCCCCGAAATGGTCCGCCATTGATCAAGCAGCTCGGTTTTATCCCTTCCGCCGCTCTCTTGGAATTTCACCCAGGTCTGCGCCATGGCCAAAAGGCTCTCTTCGCCATCACCGATCACCATCGCATCAAAGAATGGCGCCACCGGTTCAGGGTTAAAGGTGCAGGGTCCACCCGCGACGATTAGCGGCATATCATTATCCCGATCAGCCGCGCGAAGGGGAATCCCCGCCAACGCCAACATATTCAACACGTTGGTATAGTTGAGTTCGTATAGCAGGCTGAATCCAATAATATCAAACCGGGCCAGGGGGGTTTTGGACTCCAGTGATGCCAACGGCACCCTGTTTTCCCGCAAACAGGCCTCCATATCGATACCAGGGGCAAAGACCCTTTCAGCCCAAATTGTGTTCTGGTGATTTAAAAGCGAATAGAGAATCTGCATTCCAAAGTGGGACATGCCAATTTCATATAGATCGGGAAAGGCCAGGGCCATGTGCAGCCTCACCGTACTGATATCTTTGCGAACATGATTGATCTCGTTGCCCAGATATTGGCTGGGGTTGTTCACAAAAGGCAGGAACGCTTGTAAGCCCAATTTTGACATGTTACTATTCCTGATCATGGAGCGATATTCCTGATATAGTTTCAAAATCTTGTAAATATGCCAAAATATACCCTAAAGATCAAATTTATCTGTTACCTAATATTTTCAGGAATAGCCCTTTTATGGGCACCGCCGCTCTTGGCGCAAACCAACCAGCGACAGAGTCCGGTAGTCAAAGCAGTTCAAAAAGTGAGCCCGGCAGTGGTCAACATCAGCTCGGAGCAGATTCATCACAATCGGCCCTCACCATTTTCCGGTTTTGGGTTTCATCCCTTTTTCGACTCCTTTTTTAAAGATTTTTTGGCTCCTGATTTTGAACGCCGTACACCACGCGACAGCTTGGGATCAGGCGTCATTATCGACGGCCGAAAGGGGTTTATCCTCACCAACGCCCACGTGATTGAAAACACCGCTCAGATCATGGTCACCCTCCAGGATAAGCAGGTTTTTCCAGCCAGGGTAATTGGGGTTGATGCCGAAGCCGATCTGGCTGTGCTGCAAATTGAACCTAAAAGTTTACTGCCCGATGTGCCGTTACATCCCACCGATGACCTTTGGATCGGCGAAACGGTGATTGCCATCGGCAACCCTTTCGGTTTTTCCCACACGGTGACCACCGGGGTGATCAGCGCCCTGGATCGAACAATCCGCACCGACAACCGCATTTACCGTAACTTTATCCAGACCGACGCCTCCATCAACCCCGGTAACAGCGGCGGGCCGCTGCTTAATATCAACGGTGAGCTGATCGGCATCAACACTGCGGTTTACGCCAAGGCACAGGGGATCGGTTTTGCCATTCCCGTGGCGCGGGCCCACAAAATCGTCACCGACCTGATTGTGCACGGCGAGGTGATTCCCGCATGGATCGGTTTGACCTTGCAACCCATCGACAGCGCCCTGGCCGGGTATCTCAAACTAAGTGAAAACCTTCAACGGCGCTACGGCGGCCTGCTGATTAAAAAGGTGACGCCGGAGGGACCGGGGGCCAAGGCGGGAGTAACCAGCGGTCAACTGCTGCTGGCCGTCAACCGGCGGCCCATTGGATCCATTGGCACCTACCGCGCCATGATGAAAGAGGTGGATGTGGGCCAAACGGTGGAGCTGTTGATTTGGAAGAAGGGACGATTAAAAAAAGTAGCTGTGCAATCAGCGTCGTTTCCCTCAAAGCTGGCCGACCGGCTTCCGGAGAGGCTTCTGGGAATCACCGCAGCGGATATCACCCAAAAGCAGATCAACCGCCTTGGCCTGCGTTCCGATCAAGGGGTCTTGATCGTCGCCATCCGTGACGATGTGGGACTGGGGCGTATCGGCGCCAAAGCCGGCGATATACTTCATCAAATCAATACGGTAAAAGTACGCAATTTGAATGATCTTAAAAAAGCGCTGGTGCAATACCGCCACCAAGGCTCCGTTGCGGTACTCGTTGAAAGAGAGCGCCGATTATACCATGTGACGGTTGAGTTTTAAATATCAACGGTTTACCCGCTTTTTCACGTAAGCCTGCCGGTTACGGGCAGTCTTTCTGAAACCCTTTTATTACAAGTTTGTAAACCGAAGAAGTTTTAGGTTGCTTTCCTTGAAAAAAATGATTAGGTTCATTGCCAAGATTGAATTCGCACTGGACTGACAAGGCGCACAGTGTTGTGTGCTAAAAACTGACGATCTTATTTTTGCTTGATTCATGAAACGAAAAGAAGGAGGTCCATCCATGATCATCTCAACACGTCATCTCAAACAATGGTTTATTATTGCTATCTGTGTGTCTGCGCTGGCCGGCTGCGCAGCGCCAGGAAAAAGGGACGCCCGTATAGACCAAAAAATTGCTGAACTGGAAAAGCAGGAAGAAGCGTTAAAAGCGCAACAAATGGAGCTGGAGAAAAAAGAACAGGCGCTTGAGAAAAAAGCCGTCATGGCTGCTCAACAAACCACCGCCGGTACTACCACCACGACACAGGCTCCGGGCGGCATTGATGCGCCCCTGTTACCGCCCAATGCCAGGCCGGGTGAATGTTACGCGCGTGTTTTTGTGCCACCGACTTATGAAACCGCCACCGAAAAGGTTTTAAAAACAGCCGAAAGTGAAAAAATTGAAATCATTCCGGCAACCTATAAAACGGTTGAAAAAGAAGTTCTGGTCAGTGAGGAGTCAAGCCGTCGGATAGAAATTCCGGCCAAATATGACACCGAAACCAAATCTATTGAGGTGAGCCCTCAAAAATTGGTCTGGCGAATTAACCTCTCCAAAGATAGTGCTGAAGCCAGAAAAGCTCTTTTGGATACCGCCCAAAAACATGGCATCGATTTGGGCGCCGCAAATCCGGGCGACTGTTTTCATGAACACTACCTGCCACCGGTTTACGAAACAGTTACCAGTGAAGAACTGGTTGTCGAAGAGAGTACCAGGGTTGATGTGATTCCGGCGCAATACGAAATGGTTAATGAAAAGGTGGTGGTGAGCGAAGCCACTACCGAGCTGGTAGATGTCCCGGCAACCTATAAGTGGGAGGAAGAGAAAATATTGGTGAAAGAAGCTCGCACTGAGTGGAAGAAGGGACGCGGGTTGATTGAGCGGGTTGATAACACCACAGGCGAGATTATGTGCCTGGTGGAGGTGCCTGCTGAATATAAAACGGTTCGGAAAAAAGTGGTAGACCAGCCGGCTCGTACCATAACAAAAGAAATTCCGGCGGTTTACAAAACAGTCCAGGTGAAAAAAATGGTTTCACCTGCCACGGAAAAGAAAACTGTTATTCCGGCCGAGTATAAATCTGTTTCCAGCCAAAAGATGGTCCAGGACGGTCAATTTGTATGGCATGAAATTCACAATATGGATCATCCCAAACGGACCCGCACCGGCCAAAAAATCTGCCTGGTTGAAACCCCCGCACAATACCGTAGCGTGACCAAAACAGTGGTGGTTAAACCGGCCGAAACTAAAGTGGAAAAGATTCCCGCTGTTTACAAAACAGTGAAAGTGAAAGTGGTGGACAAGCCCGCCCAGGAGAAGAAAGTCGTCATTCCGGCAGAATACCAGGAGATCACCAAAGAGAAAAAGGTGACCGAGGGCCGATTGGAGTGGCGCAACGTACTCTGCGAAACCAACACCACACCGGATATGGTGATGAAACTGCAATCCGCACTAAGGGAAGCAGGTTACAATCCCGGTCCGACAGATGGCGCTTATGGCAGCGAAACAGCCCGTGCGGTAAAAAAATATCAGAAAGATAAAGGGTTTGCCACTGGCGGACTGACATTTGAAACATTGAAAGCGTTGGGTGTTCATCAATAAGCAGACGACCTGATCGTTGTATCGAACAAAAGCCTTCGAACCCTTTCGAAGGCTTTTGTTTTGGAAAACATAGATTCCCCCGGGCAAGCCCGGGGTACTTACTGTTACAGACCTGCGGTCTGACCTGCTTTCGCTACGTCGCTTCGCTCGCAACTCATAGCAGGATTGGCTCATTCATCCACGGGTAAACCCGTGGTATTCTGTCTTCGACCGCATAAAAACCCCCTGTTTAAAACGATGGCTGTATTATCCTTTAGCCGAGTAGGTCAGCACTCCGCTGGCTGTTAAATATCCAGGGCCTTTACTTCCAGGGCGTTGCTCTGGATAAAGTCACGCCGTGGTTCCACCTCCTCACCCATGAGGATGGTAAAGATCTCGTCTGTATCCACAGCGTCGGCCACCTTGACCTGTAACAAAATCCGTTTATCGGGATTCATGGTGGTTCTCCACAACTGATCCGGGTTCATCTCTCCCAACCCTTTATAGCGCTGCATATGCAACCCTTTTTTGCCCGCGTTCTCCATGTAGTCAAAGAGGGTGAATTTTGTTGTAAAGGTCTCTTCAGGCTCCTTATTGTCTGTTTTATAGAGAACAAACGGTGGAAAATCGTGAATTTCAAACTTTTTACCAAAAACCATGCTTTTCTGGTAATCGTGGGAATAGATCAGGCGGCGGTCGATATGAACCGTTCGATCGGGTACCAGCCGATCCTCTTCCAACAGGGCCTTTTCCCGCACCGCCTGGGTGGGGGTAACGGTGAGCTGATACACCTGATTGGCCTCATCATAAACGGGCCCCTTCACATCATAATCGACGTTGGCCAGGTTATTGGCCAGGTTGTTCATTTTGACGCCGTCTTGCAAAAAACGCTTGTTTTCAGCACCCTTGTTAATCAGCAGCTCCACCAGATCCCTCGGGTAGTGCCGCATTCTTAAACTTTTAATATTTTCAATATACTCATATAGTTGGGTGATAAACAGATAGAACTGCTTGTCGGTAAGCAGTTGCCCATTTTCACCGATTGTAAGCGTCCGGTTTTCACAGGCCCTTTTTAATATATACTCTTGAAACTGCAGGTCATCTTTTAGATAGAATGAACTTTTTCCTTTACCCACCTTGTAGAGTGGCGGCTCGGCAATATAAAGGTAACCATTTTCTATAATTTCAGGCATTTGTCTATAAAAAAAGGTAAGTAAAAGCGTACGGATATGGGAGCCGTCCACATCGGCATCGGTCATAATCACCACTTTATGATAGCGGATTTTGTTGATATCGTACTCTTCGGTGCCGATACCGGCGCCCAGGGCGGTGATGATATTTTTAATCTCCTCACTTTTGATAATCTTGTCAAATCGCGCCTTTTCCACATTTAATATTTTTCCCCGCAACGGTAAAATGGCCTGGAATTTGCGGTCCCGGCCCTGCTTGGCGCTGCCGCCGGCTGAATCCCCCTCCACCAAAAACAACTCCCGCATGGTCGGATCGGAAACCTGGCATTCAGCCAGCTTACCCGGCAAGGTGCTGTCTACCAACGCTCCCTTGTTGCGGGCAATATCCCTGGCGCGGCGGGCGGCATCTCTGGCCCTTGAAGCGTCAATAGCCTTGGAGAGAATCTTTTTAGCCACCGCCGGGTTTTCTTCCAGATAGATCCCCAACTGCTCATTAACCAAAGATTCCACCAACCCTTTCACCTCGCTGTTGCCCAGCTTGGTTTTGGTCTGGCCTTCAAACTGCGGCTCCATAATCCGCACGCTCACCACCGCGGTGAGCCCTTCGCGGACATCATCCCCGGAAATTTTCACCTGCATGTTTTTGGGGATATTTCCGCCGGATGCATATTGATTCAAAGAGCGTGTCAGGGCCGCCTTAAATCCGATCAGATGAAAACCGCCCTCAACGGTATTGATATTGTTCGCGAAAGAGAGCAGGACCTCTTTAAAGGTATCGTTGTATTGAATGGCCACCTCAATAGCGACATCGTTTTTAACCCCTTCAATAAAAACCGGCTTATGCAGGGCGCTGTTGCGGCGGTTTAAATATTCAACAAACTGGATAATCCCGCCTTTATACAAAAAACTCTCTTTTTGATCGGACCTTTTATCTTCAAATTCAATCCGGACACCTTTATTTAAAAAGGCCAGCTCCCGCAACCGCCGTGAAAGGGTGTTGTAACTAAAAATAGTAGTTTCAAATATTTGGGGGTCGGGCTGAAAGTTGATTTTTGTTCCCTTTTTACGCGTTTCACCCACCATTTCCAGTTCACTGGTCTTAACACCCCGGGAATAGGTCTGATGATAAATCTTACCGTCGGAATAGATTTCCACATCAAGATGCTCCGATAAAGCGTTGACCACCGATACCCCAACGCCGTGTAACCCGCCTGATACTTTATAGGATTCATTATCAAACTTACCCCCGGCGTGCAGCTTGGTGAGCACCACCTCCACCGCCGGAATCTTCTCTTTTTTATGCATCCCCACGGGAATGCCGCGGCCGTTGTCGGTTACACTGATGCTGTTATCCGAATGAATCACCACATTGATGCGGTCACAATGTCCCGCCATAGCTTCATCGATACTATTATCCACCACCTCGTGGACCAAGTGATGCAAACCGGCCACATCGACATTACCGATATACATGGCCGGCCGTTTGCGAACCGGCTCAAGACCTTCTAAAACATCAATACTGCTTTCATCGTACTGATTGTCGGGTTTATTCATTCAACCAACCCTCTCTCCATGTTAAATAAATCTGAAAAATGTAACCTGTTACAGGTTCATGGGCATTATAGCCGCCAAATAGTATGGATTATCCTTGCCCTCTAAAATACAGGCCCGATCCGGACTGGCGACATTCAACATCACCTCATCTTCATCCATAACATTGAGCGCTTCTATAAAAAAGCGCGGATTAAAGGTCACCTCCATCGCCGGCCGGGTATATTCAATCTCCATAACCTCTTCGGATTCACCCAAATCGGGATTGGCCGAATTGATAAAAAGGGTGTTGTCGATAAATTTAAACCGCACCGAATGAAAATGGTCAGAACCTAAAATGGACATTCTTTTAAGCATCATTAAAAAAGGCCTTTTCGATATGCGAATGTCATTTTCAACCTTCTTTTCAATCGCCTTTTTATAATCGGGAAATATTCCTTCCAAAAGCCTGATAATAAAGGTTTCGTTCGCATTTTGAATAATCAGTTTGTTTTTTTGAACCCCCAACTGAACAATCCCCTCCAAATCCAAAAACTTAGACACTTCAGAAAGCCCCTTTTTAGGAATAATCACATCTTGTTCAATGGGCAGTTCGGCCTTTTCACCATATTCGCAATCCATTTTCGACAGACGACCTCCATCGGTGGAAACCAGTCGCAAGATATGTTTATCGGGAAGAGTCAGTTTTTCCATACTGACACCTATAATATGGGCCCGTTTGTCGTCCGAGGCGCCGCTGATCCCTACGGTTTTATCAATCATTTTTTTTAAGTGACCCGATTCAATATTAAAAAGGGCCACATCGTTCATCACCGGACTGTCCGGAAACGCATCTTTATCCATACCCACCATATGAAACTGAACTTTCGAACCGCCAATCTCGATCCAGTTGTTCTCAACCTCCTCCATTACAATTTCATCAACGGGAAAATCCTTGACGATCTGGAGGAACTTGCTGCTGTCGATGGTGACCGAACCGGTTTTTTCCACCGAGGCCGGATAAAACCCTTCAAAGCCGGTTTCAAGATCGGTAGCGGTAATGCGGATCCCCTTGGCTTCCGCTGTAACCAACACGTGTGAGGTGATAATAAGGTTGCTTTTACGGCCAGTGAGTCCCTGAATGTTCGCCAAGACGGGAAGAATTGTTTCACGCTGGGTAACAAATTTCATAACGTTCCTCTTTTATTTTACTTTTTATTAAAATAAATATTATTAATAAGGGGTGTCGATAGTGTTGAAAAAATTACAACCTACTGAAACTAAATTATAAAATAAAAATTTGGTTGTTAATAAGCTCGTTGATGATGGTATGAATACTTCTCTTTTTTTGTCCGTCTCAATATTGTTGTTGATAACCGCATTTTTATCAACAACCTGATAAACCCTTTTAGAAGTAGTATGATAAATAATTTAAATAACATATATATGGTTTTTTTGGACAAATAACAACCCTTTTCGTCACTCCCGCACCAATATTTGGATGACAGGAAAAAGAGCATTAACCGGTATCTGTTAAAGAGTGAATTCTCAATCGCCTGAAGGCGAGGGTTTTTCTCCCAATCCCCGTATGGGACAACAAAAAGAACATTTTATGCAGAAACATGAAATTTATCTCGGATTTACATATCCATTCCAAATACTCCATGGCTACGGCCCGTAATCTCGATTTGGAAAATCTGTACGTTTGGGCGCAGAAAAAGGGCATCACCGTGGTGGGAACCGGCGACGCCACCCATCCCGCCTGGTTGGGTGAAATTAATGAAAAACTCATCGAAGAGACCGAAGGACTCTACCGTCTCAGGCCGGACATCGAAAAAGGGTTGGAAAAAGACGTTCCCAGAAGTTGCCGAGGGCCGGTGCGCTTTTTACTTTCCGCGGAGATCAGCACCATTTATAAAAAAAACGGAAAAACCCGTAAAAATCACAACCTGGTATTACTGTCTTCCATCACAGCGGCGGAGGCGTTTAACAGAGAACTGGACCGTTTGGGCAACATCAGATCCGACGGTCGGCCGATTCTTGGCTTGGATACCCGCGACCTGCTTGAAATTACTCTTGAAACCGACGGTAAGGCTCTATTTGTCCCGGCCCACATATGGACACCATGGTTTTCGCTTTTTGGGTCCAAATCGGGGTTTGACTCCGTTGAAGCCTGTTTTGAAGATCTGGCGCCCCGTATCAAGGTTTTGGAAACCGGTCTCTCCTCGGACCCGGCCATGAACTGGCAGGTGTCCGCTTTAGATGGAATGACCCTTATTTCCAATTCCGATGCACACTCACCTGCCAAATTGGGTCGAGAAGCCAATCTGTTTGATTGTGAACTCAATTTTCCAACCATGACGGCCGCTATGGCCACCGGCAACCCAGAGCAATTTTTGGGAACGCTGGAGTTTTTCCCCCAAGAGGGAAAATATCATCTCGATGGTCATAAAAAATGCGGTTTCACCTGCAGACCCGAAGAGTCGCAAAAAATAGATACGCTATGCCCGGAATGCGGCAAGCCTCTGACACTGGGTGTTCTCTACCGGGTGATGGAACTGGCCGACAGGCCAAAAGGTGAAAAACCCAAAAACCGCCTTCCGTTTAAAAGTTTGATTCCTATGACCGATGTTCTGGCGGAAATCTATCGGGTGGGACCCAATACCAAGACAGTTAACACCGCTTATGAAAAGGTGATCAATACATTGGGCCCTGAGCTGAAAATTCTGGCTGATATTGATATAGAGTGTATTGAAAGAGCTGGAATTCCGTTGCTCGGTGAAGCGGTCCGCCGCATGCGTAAAGGTGATGTCCACATTGATGCCGGCTATGACGGGGTTTATGGAAAAATCACTCTTTTTTCAGACGATGATCGTAAAAAACTGGTGGGGCAACAAAAACTCTTTACCGCCGAACCTGCTAAAAAAGAGCGGTCACATGCAAAAGAGGATCAACCTCCCGCTTTTCAAAAAGAGCAGGCCGTAAAGAGAAAGAAGCTTGCGAATGCCGTCGTAAAATTGAACCCGGATCAAAAAAAAGCCGTTTCGCATGGTACTTCACCGCTTATCATTGCGGCCGGTCCCGGAACGGGCAAGACCCTCACCGTCACGCAGCGAATAGCGCGGCTGATTCTGAAAACGGGTGTGGCGCCGGAAACAATATTGGCGGTGACCTTTACCAATAAAGCGGCCCGGGAAATTGGCCGCCGCCTGGAAAAGGAGCTGGGCAAAAAAGCATCGTTACCGGTCATCAACACCTTTCACGCCCTCTGTTTAACGCTCCTCACAGAAGAAGCTGGTGCTTCGGTCCAGGTGCTTGATGATTTTCAACGTCGGTATCTGATTCAGACTTCCGCTAAGATCGCACAGGCCAGGGGGGTTCAAACCGATTTTTCCATCGGCGCGCTTGAAACAGCCCTGATGCAGGCCAAGCAAATAATTGATTTTTCAGACACCGTCCCGCGTATGCCGGACGCGGCGGACAACACGGTTTTAGAAATCTATCATCACCTTTTGGCGGTTGAGGGGGTTTTAGACTACGAAGATTTGATCCGCCAGGTGGTGTGGCGCCTGTTTCAGGATAAAGCGTATTGTAACCGGTTGCGAAACCGTTTCCGGTATCTTTTTGTGGATGAGTATCAGGATATCAACGAGGGGCAATACCAGTTGGTGCGCCTGCTTTCTCCGGAAAACGGTCACGGTCTGTGTGTGATTGGTGATCCCGATCAATCCATTTATGGTTTCAGGGGGTCTGATGACCGCTTTTTCAGGCGTTTTCAGGAGGACTTCCCCAATGCCCGGAAGATTATTTTGCAGCACAACTACCGTTCCACCGCCACCATTGTAACCGCCGCCGGACAGATGTTGCAAAACAGCCAGGCGCATAGCGCCCAAAATGCGGCTCATGCCGAGCTGGGCGAGTTGGAAACCATCGGGTTTTTTGAGTGTTCATCCGACCGCAAAGAGGCGGCTACCATCGCACGGGCGGTCATGAATATGGTCGGCGGGCGCGGTTTCCACGATATTGATACCGGCTGGACCGTCCCAGACAGGGATGGGGCGCAAAAAAGCTACGGGGATATCGCCGTTCTTTTCCGAATCCGGCGCCAAGGGCGTTTAATCGCCCGGGCCATGGAAATAGCCGGTATACCTTATCAACTGGCTGACCGGAAGCACATTCTTGACCAAAGCGGCCTGCGCGCGGTTCTGTCCGCTTTTCGACTGGTTTCGGGATGTGGTCTCTATTCCGATTTTGAAACTCTTTGCAGCGTTGAAAGCGATGCGCCGGGGAAAAAGAGCCTGGAGATATTTACCCTATGGGGATTAGGGCAACAAAAAAAGGTGGCCGAGGCGCTTTTGCTGGTACAGCAGGCAGGCCTGCCCGGCGTCAGCGCAGCCCGGGAGCGGCGCTTTAGAAAAGTAACAGACATTATTATTGCGCTTCAAAAGCAGCTTTCCGCCAAACCCATTGATGAAAAACTGGCCGGGCTGATCGATTATGTTACACAAAAGCAGGGAGTTATGGAAGAATCGCCGGCCCGGCAGGATCTATTGGCGCGCGCCAGGCGACATAAAGGTGACGACGCCTCGTTTTTGGCGGGGCTGAGCCTTCTGCAGGATGTGGACAGTTGCCGTTTTAGCGCTGAAAAGGTCTCTTTGCTTACCATGCACGCAGCCAAGGGGCTGGAATTTCCCGTGGTTTTTATTGCCGGGTTGGAAGATGGGTTGGTGCCGTTTCAATCGGACAATCAATCCCGCAAAACAGATGTAAAAGAGGAGCAGCGTCTCTTTTATGTGGCCATGACCCGGGCCAAAGAGGCGTTATATTTAAGCTGGGCGAAAAAACGGCGACTGTTTGGAAAAGTTGAAAACAGAGCTTCAAGCCCCTTCTTAACACCCGTTTCATACACTCTTTTGGCCCGGCAAAAAGAGCTGCTGAAATCAAAACCTCGCAAACCCAAGCAGATGTCGATTTTTTAATTTAATTGATATTATTTCATACAAGTTGCCGGGATGATCCCGAGGAAGGATCCGTTTTCGGAATATTACGCATTACCCTTGCCTTGCATGGCGATTTTACGGGATTTGGCAAAATCCATCATGCGGGTCAGTGACCGCACTGCCTTTTTGCGGATCTCTTCATCCACTGTGATTTCATTATCACCGCTTTCCAGCGTAGCGGCCAGATTGCGCAGGCCGTTCATCCCCATCCAGGGGCAGCGCAAACAGCTTTCGCAAGTAGCTGTGGCGCCGCCCGTGGGTGCTTCCAGAAAGAGTTTATCCGGCGACACCTGTTTCATCTTATAAAAAATACCCGGTTCGGTGGCTACGATAAAGGTGTCGGCCTTCAGGGTTTGGCTCGCTTTAATGAGATCGGTGGTGGAACCCACCACATCGGCCAGCCGCACAACGTTTTGGGGAGATTCGGGATGAACCAGGATCCTGGCTTCGGGATATTTTTCATGCAGCTTTTGAATCCCGTCGGCCTTGAACGCATCATGGACAATACAGCTTCCCGGCCAGATCAGCATCTCAACACCGGTCATCCGCTGCACATAGGAGCCGAGATGTTTATCCGGCGCCCAGAGGATCTTCTCCCCTTTTTGCGCCAGATGCTCCACGATGGGCAAGGCGATGCCCGAAGTGACCACCCAGTGGGCCCGTGCTTTCACCGCCGCGCTGGTATTGGCATAGACCACAACGGTATGATCGGGATGGGCATCGCAAAATCTGGCAAACGGCTCCACCGGGCAGTTGAGATCCAGCGAACAGGCGGCTTGGGTATCGGGCATCAGGATCCGTTTTTCGGGGTTGAGAATTTTGGCGGTTTCACCCATAAACTGCACCCCGGCGACCACCAGCGTGGAGGCGGGATGCTCGCTGCCGAAACGCGCCATTTCCAACGAATCGGCCACATGGCCGCCGGTCTCTTCGGCCAGTTTCTGCAGTTCGGGGTTGGTATAGTAGTGCGCCACAAGAACGGCGTCTTCCCGGTTGAACAATTTTTTGATTTTGGCAACCAACTGTGACCGCTCTTCAGGTGTCAGCTCGGCGGCCTGCTCGGCCTCAACCTTACGCGCCCGGCGGATGGTCACTTCGGAAACAGCCGATACTTGAACCGGGTTTACGTCGGTAATGGCCTCTTTCCGGCTCATACCGCCTCTCCTCATTGTTTTCTTAGTTCTGCAGTGATTGTTTGCGTGTTAAAGTAATGCTTTTGGTCTAAAATAGAACCGAATTTTGAAAAGTTAAGGGTTTGGGTCCAAAAGGCCTTTTATTGTCCTATTCGGGGAATGGAAGAAAACCCCTCGCCTTTGGGCGGTTGAGAATTCACTTCCTTGTGAAATAGGTTCCGCCCGCTTTCCTTTGAGAGATTCTGACTGATGGTATGATTTTGGGGTTGTTACATTTGAAGAAAACCAACTGAATAATTTTTCTGATCCATGGCCTTTAATCGCGCGGCCATGGGCTCGGCATAACAGTTGGCGCACCCTGCCCTTATTTTGGTACACCCGGTAACCGGGTTCCAGGTGGATTGGGTCCATTCGATGGTGGATTTGGTTGACATAGGTTTCTGTTATTTCGCTAAATTTTTCTTATTGCACAATGGAGGGTCTGCATCGACTCATTTTTGATTTTGCTTTATCAGGGTAACTTGCCGCTTGGTTTTTCCGTAATGACTTCAATATGGGTTATTTCACTGAAATGCTTGGCATTATGTGTCACCAGAGGGACGGCGTGGCGGGTGGCGCATGCGGCGATCCAGGCGTCATGTAGTTCAATACGCTTTCCATTTCGAGCACATTCTGCCGAAAGTCGCCCATACCAGCGGGCGATTTCGTGATCATAAGGGATTACAACAAAGTTATGTAGCGATGTTTCAAGGGACATGCGTCTTTTTTTGCCCCATTTCCCTTTTTCCGCACCAAAATAGAGTTCACCCACTGTGATGAAGGAAATTGCCAATAACCGGCCCTGGACATGTGGCGCGTATAATTCAGCTAACGGGCCGCCCTTCATTAAATATGAAACGATATTCGTGTCCAAAATAACTTTCGCGGCGCTCATGATGTGGTCCCTTCAGACATTTGTTGATGCCGCAATTCTTCAATAGCCTCTTCAAACCCGTCACCTGTTTCACCCGGCCATGTACCAAATAAAGCATGTACATCCGTTACCGGTTTTACATTTTGGGACACCGCCAAGTCTTCGATTACAGGAGATTTCCAAAAATCCGGCGATATCGGCGTCCCTTGGGGCAGAAGATCAACAGCCTCATCCTTCTTTTCTTCCAACCGTTCGATGTCATGAATCCGGATGCTGGTGATCTTTCCGGAAACAGGGTCTTCTTGTGCTTCGCCGACAATGCGAACGTATTGGAGAATATCCTCCAACACTTCCTCCTTCTGTTCATCGTTAAAAAGGCACAACACCGGATCTCCAACAGATGGATGCACCCGGCAGCGGGTGCCGTACTCTTTGAAATCTGCCATCAGCAACCGCCCTTCAATGGTACGGATGTTGATTTGTGGCCCCTTGATCCGCTCCTGTATCCTGGTGAATCCCTGGGGCGTATAGGTTGATGAAACATGCGTTTCACGATGGTTCAGCGTGAACTCGATTTTCTCCACACCACGTTTGAAAAGTGTTCCGACATCGCGCCATGCCATCAGCACGCTAGCATTATAACCGCACGGCAACGATCTATCCGGTTTTTGCACGGTGGATAATCCAACAACGGCTTTTTCCAAAATATCAAGACCGAAATCCATGTTGGGGATCGCTTGTTGCTTTCCTCTCCGTTCAAACCCCAACACAGCCGATGGACTGCGGTTCGTTAATAAAACCAGGTCAAGTGAAACCTCATTTTTTATATTGCGTGGTTGCGGCCCTCGCCGCAGGCTTTCCGATTCACCGGCCAACACGCGTCCTGTCCGAAAAAGCGCCTTTTCCAGATTGGTTAGAAACCACAACAAATGGGAAACCGGGATGGTTCCCGTCCCAATAGCGCTGCCTTCAAAGCATACCGTTACTAATGGATTGCAAGTGTTCATAAGACGCCTCCAAGCTTCGGCATTCCTCTTTTTTCCCTTGCCGAATCTTTGCCATTGCATGTTCAAGGCTTGATATCGATAAGAAAACCAACAGAGAGAACGAAATCAAAGTTTTGCGGTTTTCCTCGATTTCGCTTCGTTCTATCGGTGCTATTTGCTTTCTCCACTGTTTGGTTTAATGGCAGATAATTTTTTATACAAAACTTCATATATTGATTTCGGCCCATGGCACCTGATACGACATTCTCCATTTTTATATGGCGTTTGATAAAAAAGAACCCCAGCAAGCGTGGGCTTGGAGTTTTCATATTTCAGCCCTCGCACTTCTAACCTTATTTTCCATAATCCACCGCCACTTGATCCACCAAAATGATCTGGAGCGACATTATTTTCACCTCTTTTTACTCCAACTTCAACAAAGTCAAACCCAAACTCCTTATATCTTTTTAAAGGCTCTGTATATACTATGAAGCCAGCATATTTTATTCTATAATAGTTGTTTTTGCTATCTATTACCTTTCTATACTCTTTTGGTGAGAAAAAAAATGCCCAAAGATCTCCATCATTTTCTGTATATTCCAATTTACTGCGCCTATGTGATTCAATATCATAAAAAGACTTTATCGATTTGAGAGTACCCAAAGGCTCTCCCTTTGGTATTTCAATAAACGCAAGGTCCGGTCCTTTTTCAGGCAAAACAGGATTGCCAATTACTTCATACTTTAAGGTTTCCACAGGAGTACTAAATAATTTTGGCCCCCTATTGTCAAGAACTAACCTCAATTTGTCTTTTGAACCAAGCGTATTTTGGGGAAGTTTATTGACAACATGATATGCCGTCAAAATTCCATATTTATCGGCACACTTTATAAGTGTACCAGAACCATGTGTTTCTTCATCAAAAATAATCAAAACAGAAAAGTCGGTGATTGTTGATATTATTTGCTCCAAAATTTTCGGTGGTATATCACCCAATTTAGACTCAAGAGTCTCATGTGTCTTCATGATGTTCGCCTTACCGTTGGTTCAGGTCTCCGACCTGAACCACCTGCTTCTTACAACCTTGATGAAAAATCACAACGGTAAATCGTTAATTCTCAATTCGCAAGCGCTATTTGCACTGGACCAATACCAGTCTTCGGCTTTCAAAACATATCCTCTTTTAACAGGGTTATTGTGGATATAGTTGATTTTCTGCAACAAAAACGTATCCGACTCAATCCATTCGGGCATATTGGTTTTCTCCCAAAACGTATACCCGCCCCCTTCCTTTTTAAACAATGCCGCCACTCTTGGCTCTCTTGCGCTTATATTTTTCAATATTTTCCCGGCGGTGAATTTCTTGAAATCCCTGATAAACCCTATTGTGTTCCCGGTTTTGGTGATTAAATGGACATGGTTAATCATGAATACGAATGCAAAAAGCTTGAGTTCCCTATTTTTCTGAAACCATTTCAGGCTGTCGGCTACAATATTCCACCGGCGGTATCTGTCGAGAACATAATACCAGTTTTTAACCGTCATCGTTGTGAAATAGGTCCCGCTCGTTTTCCCTTGAGAGATTCTGACTGATGGCATGATTTTTTGGTTGTTACATTTGAAGAAAACCATGGTTCAGGTCGGAGACCTGAACCAGCAGAAAATTCTTTTTTCATTTATCTCTGCGGTTCTGTGATAGCGAGAATAGTGTATGGAGCTATCCCACAAATTATAAAATATGGCTTACATGTATTTGCTTCTGTTCGACCCCATTGGAACTTAATAGATCTTTTACCAACTGTTTCCTGTAGTCAGCTTCTTTTTTAATTCTTCCCCTTTCTTTGACAAAACTCTCTGGGTAGTTGTTCAAATGTTCCCGCTTTATTTGGATAGCTTCGATGTAAATGTTTTCAATTAAAATATTCAAATCGGTTTTAAATGTAACTCCCAGGGGTGTAGTGGGTTGTGATGTGAAATCCACGAACCCAACCGGTGCACCTTTGCTGTTAAACCAAGCCAATCGAACCTCCTTTTCACTTTTGTATTCCTTTCGTTTGGAATAAACCAGGGAACCATGTGGAACGCCAGTTTCATTCCTAATTGGATCTTCGTTTTCGTCATCATAGTACTTGATTCGTCCAAGCACTAAGCTGTCATCATAAACAGAATCCATAAGGCCTTTTACTGTTGTTTTTATAGCAACTTTAAACTTGTGCTCATCTGTATTTTCAGGTTGTCCATATGCCCTCCATAATAAATTGGATTCTTTTTCACCCCTTGTCCAACATGAAGCATACCAGCAATTACTTACCATTTTATTAAACCGTGGGATTACATGAGAAATATCGCCACCTCCTTGTGCAGCCATTTTCCGGTAGTTTCTTTCTCTCGTCTTCCGTGGCATTGAACCTTCTACAAAATCGGAGAACTGATCAATCCTTGCTAAATATAAGTCGCTGGTGTTTACAAGGTTACGGAATCGTTCAAAGGACAAATATCTCCACAAAACTGCATTTTGAGGAGGCCGCTTAATGTGTTTTTGACTTTGCATCATGGGAACAATTGTCTGTCCGGATTGTTTGATGATGAGTTTTCCTGTCAGTTTTGACGGTTACTTTGAACAAAGGCGGCCTCTTTTCACAACTCGTGTATGGAAACTTCCATTTGTGGGCCCAAGCAGGGTCTTCATTCTTTATCGGTTCTTGGGGTAAACGATCCCTGAGCTCTTCTAATGTAGAAGGCCTTTCACCTGTCGTAATTTCCTTCTTTTCAGGATCACAGTCTTCGTGCTGTATAAGGATTTTTGTTCGTTTATCCGTAATTCCCGTTGCTTCAATATCACGGATTCTGATCGGTCTTGTCCCTTTATTTGCAATAGACAGGGTTGCTATTAGTATATGATCATGCCGCTCCCCCTCCAGTCTAGACACTCCATTTTCATGGAATTCCCCCATGCAATTAGGGTGGTGTTCTGTCTTCACGACAAGATCAATCACGATCTGCTCTCTGTTTTTCATCCAATACAATACAAAGGGTATTAGGCAACCAGCAATAATTGCGACTATAAATGTCCAGAATGCTATATTCACTTTCCCATTAATTTCTTTCGATTGGTTCGCTCAATCTCCACCTCGTCAAGCGTTTTGAGTTCGTAGAGCCAAAATTTTGTTGCAAAATGTACTTTTGCTCCGCTCATATTCTACTTCCTATAATCTCAATCTCTTTTGCACCAAGTCCGTATATATCATATACCAATGAATCTGTCTCATTTTCCAGTTTTGGAACTTCCGGGTTGTCGGGATCGGCAAGTAAATTTTCGATGCTCTGTTTGATAGAAAGCATGTGGGGTTTTGAAATAGATGGAACAGGAAGATTTTCAACATACATTGGTTTATATTCCAAAAAACCACCGGAGCGGACAGCCGCTTGCTTTCCGATCATCCATTTGCAAATTTTTGAGTTCAATAAAGCAAGCAAATAAGGATCATTAACTGGGATAATATTAGCAGGTGCGCTGACATAACTGGAAGAAAAATCAATTGTAAATTTTGGCGCAATTGCTAAATTTCCCCAAACAATCTTCGGCTGCTCAAATGCGTCATAATAGGCACATGACCGAAGCTCCCACCAAAATTTACCCTGGTCATCACGCTTTTTCAGCCCTTCTTCCCATTGTGAGAGATGAGCATAAATTGCCGGAAACTGCTGACCGAATATGGCCTTTGCTTCAGCTTCATTTTTCGTTAATGACCACGGCCATTTTTTATTAGCGCTGCTAGGGATATTGATCACATACAACCCCGCCCAATCAATCTTCCAGCGCTTGATATCCCTGCCCCGCAGCCAGGGTTTGATCAGATCCACACTTTTCGGATCTTCCGCGATCAGTCGTTCCCTGGCGGCGTCATCGATGACAAAAGCGTTGTTCAGACCTGTTTTTATTCCGTAATAAAACTTCCCGCCCACATACTCCCCAAGCGGTGCGCCTGCGGCTTTCAACTTGCCCATCAATGCCAGGACTTCCGGCCGTTCGAGGTTCCACCCGCTTTCATCTAAGGCATGGATTTCCATTTGAAACCCAACCTGGAAAAGTGCCGTTTCAATTTTTTCAAGTTGATTTTCTTGGGTCAATGTGGCGGCCAGTGCCCCGGGAGTTGGCCCGTTTCCCTTTTTTCCCACCAGCAGAATGGAGGGATAGGTCGTAGCGTCAAAAACGGGAAGATCGCCGAAATCGATGATCATTTTGGGAACCGCCTCATTTGCCAATAATCGCCGGGTATTTTTCCCGTATGCCGCCCGCATAAACTTGTTGGGAGCGATAAAACAGAGATGGCCCTTGGGATGTAATATTTCCAACCCCTTTTTGTAAAAATAGGTGTACAGATCGGCGGTGCCGCAGAAGAAGGGTCCAAACACTCTTTTAAGTTCCGGCTTGATCTCCTTGATCTGCTCTTGCCGCACATAGGGGGGATTGCCGATGGTAATGTCAAAACCACCGGAATTATGAAACACTTCGGAAAAATAGGCTTCAAAATTGAATCGGCTGCGGCCGCTGGTAATTTGGCTGATCAGGCTGTCGATCTTTCCCTTGTATTCCCGTTTTCGGGCAGGGTTGGTTTCATTGAAGAAAAGCGGCTTTAATTTTTTCAACTCAATAAACAGGTGCGAATTGAAGAGACCTTTTTCAACCCCGACCAGCGAATTTCCGCACACAATCCTGTAATCCAGGTTGGGCAGGGGCTTGATGTTTTTGATGTCTTCTTCATCCACCACCAGGGAGAGCCAGAGCCGCAGCTTGGCGATCTCCACCGCGCCGGAATCGATATCCACGCCGTAAAGGGAGTGCTCGATAGAGCGGCGCTTGAATTCATAGGATGAGCGTGGCACAGACATTCTTGTCTGTGTGTCTATCTGTGGCTGTGGTGGATCACAGGCAGGAATGCCTGTTTCACCTTCTATATATAACCAATATTTATCCTCTGATAAATTGGCTTTAACCGGATTTTCAGCAATGTACTGAATAAAGTGCTGATATTGATCTTCGCTACGAACAATATGGTCATAGGATTCATCCATCCAAAATTTGGTACCTGTCGTTC
>Ga0209788_1000108_pt1 | contig 23318 bp, 26 predicted proteins | sample WorMetLIZISLAND1_2_FD_187415 | JGI IMG/M metagenome (GOLD analysis project Ga0209788, IMG submission 187415) | Marine gutless worms symbiont microbial communities from Max Planck institute for Marine Microbiology, Germany - Olavius clavatus LIZARD... ...
AGCCTACGGATGGAGGCCTTACTGGTCACCCTCTGTAAGACGATGGCGGTCTCTCAGGTCACTCAAATTGCCTGGTGTCAGCGACAGGCGCGTCTGGCGCACCCTCAGATCATTACGTCGATCAGGCACACGCTCAGGAGGACTTCTCGACCGTCACCTCGGCTGGTCTCGACGAGACCGCCTCGCAACGTGGACACAATGACATCAGCTTGTTTCACGATCTCGATGCCCAGCGTGTGCTCTATGCCTGCGAAGGGCGAAAAGCCCGGGTCGTGGCCCAGTTTGCCGATGCGCTCGAGGCTCATGGCGCCTGTGCCGGGAACAGCTGCGCGGTCTGTATGGATATGTCGGCAAGCTACCAGGCTGGCGTGTGTGAGCATCTGCCCTGGGCGGCGATCACCTTCGATGAGTTTCACGCCATTCAGCTCGTCAACAGGGCAGTTGACGCAGTGCGTCGCCAAGAAGTCAAAAGGGCCCCGGAGCGGCGGCGTACACGCTGCATCTGGCTCCAGGACAAGCACGCTTGGAGTAACCGCCAGAAAGCCGGTTTGCGGAACTCAAGCGCCGAAACCTCAAGACACACCGTGGCTTCCGGATCCAGGAGACGTTACGCGAGCTCTTCCACAGCGCTCAGAGCGCGGTGCAGGCCGAGTCGCTCCCCGACAGATGGTACAGCTGGGCGCGCCGTTTGCCGCCCGGAGCCGATCAAGGCGGTGGCCAAGACGCTTAAGAAGCACTGGCCAGGCCTTCCGATGCGTTCGATTTCAGGCTCACCAACGGCCGTGTCGAGGCGGTCAATTCGCTCATCCAGGCCGCCAAAGCCAGGGCCCGCGGCTACACGTGGCCGTGAGCATTGCCCGCAAGCACATGCTGGCGCGATGCCGATGCCGCTGCGACCCCGTTCGAGGGGCTGTCCTCTCGCGAGATGCAGGTGGCTATGATGGTCCTCGATGGTCAGCGCACGACGGATATCTCCGATCGCCTCTCCCTGAGTCCGAAAACGGTCAGCACCTACCGCCAACGCATCTACGAGAAGTTGCAGGTGAATACGGATGTGGGGCTGGTGCGGCTGGCCTTTCGCTATGGTTTGATCAAGGATGACTCCTGATCGGTCCGGCTGATCTGGACCCTCGGCTCGGCGGCGGGCTCATAGCTAGGCGCGGTGGTGTTGCGGTCGAGTTGACAGGCGTTGTTTCCGCGGTTCCGAATAGTAACGGATAATCGATGGCGATCTCCGATCTGCGCCGGATTCCGGAACGGATGCCGTCGCGCCCAGGCGTTTATCGAATGTCGGACGCGGCGGGCAATGTCTTGTATGTCGGCAAGGCCAAGGACCTTGGACGTCGGGTCGCCAGCTACTTCTCCCGTTCGCTCGACCGGCGTCTGCAATCGATGGTCGCGCAGGTCGCGGACATCGAATTCACCGTAACCCGCACGGAAGGCGAGGCCCTACTCCTCGAAAGCAACCTCATCAAGTCCCTGCGGCCCCGTTATAACGTCTTGCTCAAGGACGATAAGAGCTACCCCTATATCTGGCTGACGGTGCGCAACGAGTTTCCCCGGTTGGCTTTTTACCGCGGTGCGCGTATTGAGGGTGACCGTTGGTTCGGGCCCTACCCGAATGCCTGGGCGGTGCGCGAGACTTTGCGGTTACTCCAAAAGCTGTTTCCCGTCCGCCAGTGTGAGGACAGCTTCTTTCGCAACCGCTCCCGCCCTTGCTTGCAGTACCAGATCAAACGTTGTAGCGGTCCCTGCGTTGGCCTGATAAGCGCGGAGGACTACGCGGACGACGTGGACCATACCATCAAATTTCTGGAAGGACGCACCGATGAGGTGGTCGATGATCTGGCGCAACGCATGGAGCAGGCATCCCGATCCCTGGCATTCGAGCGGGCCGCGATGCTGCGCGATCAGATTGCGACTCTGCGCCGCATCCAGCAGCGTCAGTTCGTGAGCGGGGAAGGTGGGGATCTGGATATCCTTGCCTGTGTGCAAGAAGGAGGCTTGGCCTGCGTCCAAGTCTTCTTTATCCGCTCCGGGCGTAATCTGGGCAACAAGACCTTCTTTCCCCAAGCACCGGAGGGGATCGACAGCGCCGGTGTGATCGCAGCCTTTCTCGCCCAGTTCTATGCCGACAAAGAGATCCCGCCGCAGATTCTGGTAGACCCTGACCCGGAGGATCGGGACCTGCTGGAGACCGCCTTCAGCGAGCGATCCGGGCACCGGGTGGTGATCAAAGCACGGGTACGCTCGGAGCGGGCGCGGTGGCTGGAGATGGCGCAGGGCAATGCGACATTGGCGCTCCGCTCCCGGCTCGGCAGCTGGGCCGACTATACGCAACGCTTGGTGGCACTGCGCGAGATACTGGGGCTGGAAGAGCTACCGGGGCGTATGGAGTGCTTCGATATCAGTCATACTGGGGGGGAGCGGACCGTGGCCTCTTGCGTGGTGTTCGACGGGGAAGGGCCACGCAAGTCGGGCTACCGGCGCTTCAATATCGAGGGCATCACCCCAGGCGATGACTATGCCGCCCTACGGCAAGCCCTGATCCGTCGCTACACCAGGATCAAGCAGGGAGAGTACCCGTATCCGGACCTGTTGTTCATCGACGGCGGGCGCGGACAGTTGGGCGCGGTCCGGGAGGCCCTGCAGGAATTGGCGATCTCGGGTGTCACCCTGGTCGGCGTTGCCAAGGGTCCGCTCCGTCGGCCCGGTACCGAGCAACTCTGGTTGTCCGACCAGGATACGGCCGTTATACTCCCGGCCGACTCACCGGCGCTGCATCTGGTGCTACAAATCCGGGACGAAGCACACAGATTCGCCCTGACCGGGCACCGTAAGCGGCGCGCCAAGGCGCGTACCAACTCCATGTTGGAGCAAATTCCCGGCGTAGGGCCGAAACGCCGCCAGCGCCTGTTGCGTCAGCTCGGTGGTATGCAGGGCTTGGCTCGGGCCGGGATAGAAGACATTGCCCGGGTCGTGGGCATCAGTCACGCCCTGGCGCAACGGATCTACGGAGCCTTCCATCAAGCCCGCCCGCAGGGATGACCGCTATCGGCAGTCGGCATGCGACCGGGGATTCGCTCGGTAGGGTCGGGATACGGCTTCCGGCCTCCCGAGTGTCCGGGGGACCTTGGACAAATTCGTTCTTGGACTCTTCCGAGTTTTGATACGAAAACGCGGTTTTTGTTCCGCTCCCGGTTTTCGAGCATTCATGTGCGTGGAAACCGGCCGGGTATCCCTGCTTGGCATGGGCACCTTGGATTTTGCGAGGTGTCTTCAGAGTGGCGATGAACCCTGCTGCCCGTTCCCGTGTCGGCCTGCCGCGAAATGTCTGCGGCGCTCGACAGGCGGAGCCTCAAGGCATGTGGAATACCCCTAACCTACTGACTTTTTTGCGTATCCTCTTGATTCCGGTCTTCGTCGGGATCTTCTATATCCCAGCTGCCTGGGCCCTCTTTGCCTGTGCCTTCGTCTTCGCGGTTGCCGCGCTCACGGACTGGCTCGACGGCTACTTGGCGCGGCGTTGGCGGCAGACCTCATCCTTCGGTGCCTTTCTCGACCCGGTGGCCGACAAGCTTATGGTCGCGGTAGCGCTGGTGCTGCTGGTGCAGTCGGACCCGCGAGCGGTCTTGGCGCTCCCGGCGGCGATTATCATCGGCCGCGAGATCGCCGTCTCCGCCCTGCGCGAGTGGATGGCCGAGTTCGGGGCGCGGATGCAGGTTGCGGTCTCGAAGGTTGCGAAGTTCAAGACCACGGCGCAGATGGTCGCTCTCATCCTGCTGATTATCGGTCGGGGCGATACGGACGCGCCGCTCTATGGTCTCGGGATGGTGCTGCTCTACATCGCCGCGGCCTTGACCCTATGGTCCATGGCACTCTATCTACGGGCGGCTTGGCCAAGCTTGACGGCCCCTGAACAGCCGTCGAGGGGGGACAGTGAGTAGCGGAGGGTACCTTGGAAAATTCCGTGGTGTTATAATTATGTTGTTTTTCAGGTATAGGTTAATGTAAGGGGATCTCTCTATCGAATCCTGGAAATAACAAAGCTAGGAGAAGCTCTTGGTTTTCCTATCTCACGCCAGGCGCTACGATGCAATGGGTATATTAGCCTTGACGTGGCGTTGTTGCGGCGTTGTGTGAGCTATTCTTCTCAGCTAATCGGTTAATCCGTTTGCGACACGCTTGATTTTCTTTTTTGCTGCCAATGAACGCGAATGAGCCGAAAAATGCTCGGCTGAGGTGTCCGCTCGGCCAGCTCGACGCACAAAGCCTTCTCGTACACGGACTCCAAAGACCCCAGAATCCAAGGTAACCGTTCAGACCCTCGCCCTAAATTCTGATCCCGAAAACTGGAAATCAAGGGGTTGCATCCAAATCGAGCCGAAATCGAGAGAGGGGAGTGAATAATGATAACCCAAGATTCACGGTACCTGCTACACCGGATACAACAAAATTAAAACGCCACCCAAAATTCCAGGATCAGTCACCACGGACCTGGGCCATAACCTCGTCGGCAAAATTCTCCTGCTTTTTTTCGATCCCTTCGCCCACCTCGACGCGGGCGAAACGCACCACCTTAGCCCCCGCCTGGGCGAGTAGCTTTTGCACTGTGATGTCGGGGTCCTTGACGAAGGGTTGACCCAGCAGGGTCACCTCTTCCAGATATTTGCGTACCCGTCCCTCGACGATCCTGTCTAAAATTTTCTCCGGCTTGCCACTCTCCAGGGCCTGGGCGCGAAAGATCTCCTTCTCTTTGTTCAGAGTTTCAGCGGGTACCTCGTCGGCGCTCACGCACAGGGGATTGGTCGCGGCAATGTGCATGGCGATGTCCTTGCCCAGTGTGGCCGTGCCCGCTTCGAGCTCGACCAAAACCCCGATGCGCACCCCATGGCGGTAGCTGTAGAGCTTGCCCGTTACGCCATCGAAGCGCACTAGGCGTCGCGGTTGGATATTCTCCCCGATCTTGGCCACGAGGTCCGCGCGGGCCTGGGCGATGCTGGTATCCCCACCCGCTTCCAGAGGTGTGGCGCCCAGGGCCTCGATATCCGTGGCCTCGCTCGTCAAGGCTCGTGCCGCGACTGTCTCGGCAAAGGTGGTAAAGCTCGCGTCCTTGGCCACGAAGTCGGTCTCGCAGTTAACCTCGACCAGGACGCCGGTCTTGGTGTCCTCGGTGATGGCGATGACCACGGTTCCGTCGGCGGTGGTCCGCCCCGCCTTTTTAGCGGCCTTGGCCTGCCCGGATTTACGCATCGCTTCGATGGCGGCTTCGATGTCGCCGGCGGTCTTCACCAGCGCCTTCTTGCATTCCATCATGCCGGCACCGGTACGTTCTCTGAGCTCCTTAACCAACGCGGCTGTAATCGCCATCACTACTCACCCTCTCGCTGCTGTGCCAAGGCGACTTCTGTCAAACGAAATACCATCTTGCCGGTCTTTTCGCCCGTCTTCCCTGTTGCGACAATCGTTACAGAGTCCACTCGGCGTCGGTTCCCGCGCCTTGAACACGAACGAGAATCCGGCCCAATCCGGTATAGCGTTTTACGCCGATCGCCTAATCGACGGTGCCCCGGCCCCGGGGTAATCCGCACCTTGCTGTAATTTTTGAGCGCCCGAAAGAATTTCCCGGAATTCTTCCCCACGTGAACTTGCCTCGCGACTTGAAAAATTCCAAGAACGAATTTTTTCAAGGTGTCGTCGACTCGGTGGCTTCGGCTTCGGTCTCGGCTTTGGACTCGGCCGGCTTATCCTTTACCTCGATGAACTCGTCTTCACGCCCGGCGGCGACTGCAGCGGCCGTGGCACGCCCATCCAATACCGCAGCGGCAGCGCCCTCGATGTACAGGCGAATAGCGCGGATGGCGTCGTCGTTACCGGGAATGACATAGTCCACGGAGCCCGGATCATGGTTGGTGTCGACTACGCCAACCACCGGGATCCCAAGCTTATTGGCCTCGGTGATGGCGATCTTCTCGTAACCCACATCTACCACGAACAGGGCATCGGGTAGCCCGCCCATGTTTTTGATGCCACCTAGGCCCTTCTCCAACTTGGCCCGTTCGCGACTCAGGACGAGGGCCTCCTTTTTGCTGAAGCGATCGATGCCGCCATCTTCGAACATCGAATCCAGCTCCTTGAGACGCTGGATGCGACCGCGGATTGTCTTGAAGTTGGTCAGCATACCGCCGAGCCAGCGATGGTTGACGAAGGGCATGCCGCAGCGCAGCGCCTGCTCACGGATGATCTCCCGCGCCGCCCGTTTGGTACCGACAAACAGGATCTTTCCGTCGTTGACTACCAGGGAGCCGAGATAGTTCATTGCCTCCTGGTATAGGAGCAGGGTCTTTTCGAGGTTGATGATGTGGATTTTGTTGCGTTGACCGAAGATGTAGGCGCCCATCTTTGGGTTCCAGTAGCGGGTCTGATGCCCGAAGTGCACGCCCGCTTCCAGCATATCGCGCATGGAAACTTGGTTCATTGGTTGAGACCTCTCGAGGTTCGGGTTCTGCCTCCACGCATCCTCGAGCAAACAACCCGCGGTGGGGCACCCGGTTTGCCGTGTCGATACGTGTGTGGTTTACGGGCATCTCGTTAAGCTTCGAGGTGCCCCTTACGGGGAACCTTGAAAAATTCTGTCCTTGCGATTTTTCAAGTCGCAAAGCTCGCAAAGCGAACATGGGGTTTTCGCTTCACTTCCATTGTTCGAGCACTGGCGTGCTTGAAAGTCGGCGGGGCATCCTCGATCCCGCACGGGCACCTCGGATTTTTCAAGCGCCCTTACGGCAGACCGGTGACGGCCGTCCGGCTACTCCGGTCCACGGAAGTCCAAAAGCGAGAGCGAAAAACGACCGTTTTTCGCTCTCAGGGATTAGCCGCCATGCAGTTTTGGGCGGCAATGCTCGGTTCGATTTGCCGAACCTTGAGTGGTTTTATAGCATAGCCGACTCTATTCGAGCAATTCTCCAGGTCTTTCGGTGTAGGGAGCAAATAAACTGTCCGGACTTGTAGCCCGTGATGTGTCCGGTTTCATTGGACGCCGAGGAGGTGTCCAAATGAGCCGAACGAACTTGCTGCAGGAGATTCGGAAGATGAGATTTGAAGAGGCGTATGGGGGTGGCAAGCAGGCCGCCTGAGACAGGAGGAAGCGACCCGGCTGCTCGGGGTATGCGAGCGGACCTTTTGGCGCTATGTTGACTGCTACGAGGACGAGGGTCTGCACGGGTTGATCGACAAGCGCCTGGAGCAGGTCTCGCACCGGCGGGCGTCAGTGGGTGAGGTCATGGCGCTGGTGGAGCGCTACCGTCGACGACATGCGGGCTGGAACGTCAAGCCTTTCCAGCTTGGTACCAACGCGACGGGGGCTGCTCGGGGTAACCTGGGTCAAGAACCGACTGCAAGAGGCCGGTGTGGTACAGAAGACACCTGGGCGAGGCAAGCACCGCAAGCGGCGCACCCGCGCGGCCGGGCCGGGCATGATGCTGCACCAGGACGCAAGCACCCACGACTGGGTACCGGGAGTGAAGTGGGCTTGGGTCGTAACCATGGACGACGCCACCAACGAGCATTACTCAATGCGCCGGTCACCGAGGTAAGGTGCGGCCTCCAGCTTCATGGGCGTGTGCGACGTGATCAGGCAACGCGGATTGTTCGCCTCGCTCTACACCGATCGGGGCAGCCACTACTGGTATACCCCGGAAGCTGGCGGCAAGGTAGCCAAGAAGAACCCCACGCAATCTGGCAAGGCCATGGCCTGCTTGGGGATCGAGATGATCCCGGCCTACTCTTCTGAGGCACGAGGACGCTCAGAGCGCATGTTCCGTACCCACCAGGGGCGTGTGTCTGCCACAGGAGCTGGCCATCGCCGGCGTCCGCGATATGACAGCGGCTAACCGCTACCTCGATGAAGTCTATCGACCGGCCTTCAATGCCGAGTTCATGCCGCCAGCGCTGGAGGAGGGATCGGCCTTCGTGCCCTGGATCGGCGGCCGGCTGGATGACTTCCTGTGTGAGACCTTCGGGCGTGTCGTCGGTAAAGACAACTGCGTGGCCTTCGAGGGGATGGCCTTGCAGGTCCCCAAGGACCGCCACCGGATGCATTACAGGAAGGTCAAGGTGCGGGGGCATTGCTAGCCCGATGGCCACCTCGCCGTGTTCCACGGACCGCGTTGTTTGGCTCGCTATGATGCCCAAGGTCAGTCGATTCCGCTACAGCTACAGGTTGTTGCGTAGGTCCGCTGCAGGATCCAAAGCGGACAGTTTATGTGCTACGAAACCGGACAGTGCTATTTGTTGCCAACAATGACACTTGGAAAACCCGCGAGACAACCATGTAAAACAGGAGATGATCGGATGTCCGAACAGGTTCGGATCCACCATGTCAGCCTGATCGTTGCGGATACGGAACGGTCGTTGAACTTCTACCGGGATCGGTTGGGACTGACCCCCGTCGAGGACCGCCCGGACCTCGGTTATCCCGGGGCTTGGCTGTGGGTCGGCGAGCAGCAGATCCATCTTTTGGAGCTACCGAACCCGGACCCGACCCACGGGCGTCCGCAGCATGGTGGACGGGACCGCCACTTGGCCTTGACGGTAGCGGACATTGAGACGCTTACGCAGCATTTGGAGCAAGCCGGCATCCCCTTTACCCGCAGCCGCTTCGGCCGCCGCGCGATCTTTTGCCGCGACCCGGACGGCAACGCGCTGGAGCTCATGGAAACCACTTAGAAGCTATCCAAAAACAGGTAGTGTTCTACTCTTGTTGTTGCCGAGAATGGGCAACCGCAAGGGTTGGCCCTACTGGCCGCGGAATAGAGGTGACAGAGGTGCAGGGTGCAGATTAAGTAGGGGCGATTCATGAATCGCCCCTACTTCAATGAGGCTGCGGAATAGGCTACGGTAGGGGCACGGTGCACCCCTACAGGGCGTGTGCTTGGCATGACGCACAGGCCGCCGTTCCAGGCGAAGCCTGGGACATAGTGGCCCACCGTTACCGAATGGAAGGACGACGTCAACAAGGCCAGGGCATCGCCTAAAAACCAACTAAGCTGAAGGGTGGACTGTGCCTACCAAATACTACGCTTAACCGGTGGGCGCAGCCCACCCTACGGGTGGAGTCATATAAAAATCAATAGGTTAGTTGTTAGTCGGTCTCTTACGCGACTCACGCTCGAATCCAGGGGAACACAATGAACACCAAGACCAATCCCGGTAACTTTTTCGAGGACTTTCGCCTCGGCATGGAAATCATCCATGCGACGCCACGTACCATCACGGAAGGGGATGTGGCCCTCTATACCGCACTCTACGGCTCCCGCTTCGCGGTCCAGTCCTCCGATACCTTCGCCGCGGCCATCGGATTACCGCGAGCCCCCGTGGACGACCTGCTGCTATTCCATATGGTATTCGGAAAAACGGTACCGGATATCTCCCTCAACGCCACCGCCAACCTGGGCTATGCCGACGGGCGTTTCCGGTCCCTGGCCTATCCGGGGGATACCATAAAGACCGTCTCCAAGGTAATCGGCCTCAAGGAGAACTCCAACGGTAAGACCGGGACCGTCTATGTGCATTCCGTGGGCACCAAACAGGGGGGCGAGACGGTGCTCGACTATGTGCGGTGGGTGATGGTGCGTAAAAAGGATACGGATGCACCGCCCCCGAAACCTGTGGTGCCCAAGCTGCCTGAGGTGGTTGCCCTTGTGGACCTCGTGGTACCGGAGGGCCTGGACCTCTCCGGATATGATACGGACTTGGCCGGGAGCGCCTATTTCTGGGACGACTATGAAGAAGGCGAGAAGATCGACCATGTGGACGCCATGACAGTGGAAGAGAGCGACCATATGACCGCCACTCGGCTCTACCAGAATACCGCCAAGGTCCACTTCAACCAGCACACCGAGAAGGATGGCCGCTTCGGCAAGCGGATCGTGTACGGCGGTCACGTCATCAGCCTAGCTCGCGCCTTGTCCTTCAATGGCTTGGCCAATGCCTTCAAGCTCGTCGCCATCAACGGCGGGCGCCATGTGGCCCCCATCTTCGCCGGTGATACCGTGTATGCTTGGTCCCAGGTCCTGAGCAAAGACGAGCTGCCGGGTTGCACCGATACGGGAGCCTTGCGGTTGCGTCTGGTCGCCGTGAAGGATCAGGACTGCGCCAAGTTTCCTTATAAGAACGAAGACGGGAAATACGATCCTGCGGTGGTGTTGGATCTCGACTACAGGGTCCTGATGCCACGCCGACGGTAGGGCCTATCGAAAGCACCTCGAAACGCTCGAAGCACCGGTGCGGGACAAGGATGCCCCACCAGCGTTCAAGCACACAAGTGATTGAAAAATTAGGGTAAAGCTAGAACCGCATTTTCGTATCGAGACTTGAAACATTCCAAGAACGGAATTTTTTATGGCGTTATAATTGTGTTGTTTCCGGGTATACCTAGATGTGGGGAATCTCTCTATCGAATCCTGGTAACTATTCAGGAGCTCTTGCCAAGCAGCAGGGTACGCGCGTAGCCTGCTGCTTGGCAAGAGCTCCTGAATAGTTACAATCCGACGATATTTTCAACTCGCTCGTCCTGACCTTCCAGGGCCACCCCCCAATGCCCCAGAGTAGCTGAACAGTTACTATTTGCGTCCATTTGCGTTTATTTGCGGCTGAAATTTCCATAAAAATCCGACTCGCTCAATGTGATCGGTTATTGAGAGCCTCTGTACTAGCGGGAGACCAGATACCTTGGCTATGCGTAAGATAGGCGGACTATTGGCCGTATTGCTGGCGGGTCTGCCAATCGGCTGTAGCGAGGCCCCCTGGAATCATCCCCATCCCCGCGGCCAGGCGACAGCCGCCGTCCTGCACGGCGCTTTCTCCGAGCGGCCCAAGCACCTGGACCCGGCCCGCTCTTACAGCTCCAACGAGTACAGCTTCATCGCCCAGATCTACGAGCCGCCGCTGCAATACCACTTCCTGAAGCGGCCCTACCAGTTGGTGCCCCTCTCCGCCGTACAGGTGCCGGTGCCGATCTACCGAGATGCGGAGGGCAAGCCGCTATCGGCCGACGTCCCCGCGGAACGGATCGCTTCCAGCGAGTACCGCATCCGCATCCGGCCCGGGATCCGGTATCAGCCCCACCCCGCCTTCGCCCGGGATCAGGCCGGACGATATCGTTACCTGGACCTGAAAACCGCGGATCTCAGCGGGATCGACCGCCTGTCCGACTTCCCACACCAGGGGACCCGGGAGCTAACGGCGGCGGACTTCGTCTACCAGATTAAACGCCTAGCGATACCTTGGCTACACTCGCCGATCGCCGGTACCCTGGGGGAGCTAATCCACGATTTCGCCGCCTTGTCCGAACGCATCACCGCGGCGGCACCCGAGCCGATCCCCGGCGAGTCGCGGCCGTTCCTGGATCTGCGGACGATCCCCTTCGCCGGCGCCCAGGTGCTGGACCGGTATCGTTATCGCATCTGTATCAAGGGTAAGTATCCTCAGCTCCTCTACTGGCTGGCCATGCCCTTCTTCGCCCCCATCCCGTGGGAGGCGGATCGCTTCTATGCCCAGCCCGGCATGAAGGCGCGCAATATCAGCCTGGACTGGTATCCGGTGGGCACCGGGGCCTTCTGGCTGCGGGAGAATAATCCCAACCTGCGCATGGTGCTGGAGCGCAACCCCAATTTTCACGACGAGACCTATCCCACCCAGGGTATGCCGGAGGACGTGGCGACGGGGCTGCTGGCGGATGCCGGCCGGCCCTTGCCCTTTATCGAGCGCGCCGTCTACAGCCTGGAGAAAGAAGACATCCCCTACTGGAACAAGTTTCTGCAGGGCTATTACGACAGCTCCGGGATCTCTTCCGATGCCTTCGATCAGGCAATCCGGTTCGGTAGCCACGGCGAGGCGGGCCTGACCGAGCGCATGCAACGGCGGGGGATCGGGCTACTGACGGCGGTCCAAGCGTCCACCTCGTACCTGGGCTTCAATATGCGGGACCCGGTGGTAGGTGGTGCCTCCGAGCCGGCACGCCGGCTGCGGCGGGCCATCTCCATCGCCGTCGACTATGAGGAATACATCGCCATCTTCGCCAACGGTCGCGGGATCGCCGCCCAGGGGCCTATCCCGCCGGGTATCTTCGGATACCGTGAGGGGGCGGCGGGGATCAATCCCTATGTCTATCGGTGGCAGAATAGGCGCGCCGTGCGGCGCAGTACGGAGGAGGCCAAGCAGCTACTGGCCGCAGCCGGCTATCCCCACGGTCGGGACCCGGAGACGGGCCGGGCCCTGAGCCTGCACTTCGAGGCTGTCGCCTCGGGACCAGACGATAAGGCGCGCCTGAGCTGGCTACGCAAGCAGTTCCGTAAGCTCGGTATCCAGCTCGCGGTGCGGGCGACGGACTACAACCGCTTTCAGGAAAAGATGCGCCAGGGTACCGGGCAGATCTATATCTGGGGCTGGAATGCGGACTATCCGGACCCGGAGAATTTTCTGTTCCTGCTCTACGGCCCCAACGGCAAGGTGGTCAGCGGCGGGGAGAATGCCTCCAACTATGCCAATCCCGAGTTCGATGCCCGGTTCGAGCGGATGAAGAGCATGGACAACGGGCCCGCGCGCCAAGCCCTGGTCGACGAGATGGTGGAGATCGCCCGGCGGGATGCCCCCTGGCTGTGGGGGCTGCACCCCAAGGCGTTCAGTTTGCACCATGGCTGGGTGAAGAACCTCAAGCCCAACCTGATGGCCAATAATACCCTCAAGTACCGCCGGATCGATGCCGCCCGGCGCGAGCGCCTGCGGCGGGAGTGGAATCGGCCCGTGCTCTGGCCCCTGTGGTTGGCGGCCGCCCTGCTGGTCGCCGGGGTGCTGCCGGCGGTCATCGCCTTCCGCCGTCGCGAGCGCAGCGGGGCCCTGAACCCATGAGCATCTATATCATCCGCCGGCTGCTGTATGCCGCCCCCATCCTGATCGGCGTGAACCTGATCACCTTCCTGTTGTTTTTCGTGGTCAGCTCCCCCGACGACATGGCCCGCATGCAGCTGGGGGTGAAGCGGGTGACCCCGGAGGCGATCGCAACCTGGAAACGGGAGCACGGCTACGACCGACCGTTGTTGCTCGACGATCAGGCCTCAGGCTGGGACCGGGTCACCCGGACCATCTTCTTCGAGAAATCGGTGCGGCTGCTCACCTTCGACTTCGGCGCCTCGGACAGCGGCCGGGATATCGGCTTCGATATCTCCCAGCGCATGTGGCCCAGCTTGGCCATCGCCGTCCCCACGCTCCTGGTGGGACTGCTGGTCAACATCAGCCTAGCTCTGTTCATCGTCTTCTTTCGCGCCACCTATATCGACTATGGGAGTGTGGTCCTGCTGGTGGCCATGATGTCCGTCTCCGGGCTCTTCTATATCATCGGCGGCCAGTATCTGTTCAGCAAGCTACTCCATCTGGTGCCCATCTCCGGCTACGATACCGGGCTGGCGGCTTGGAAGTTTCTGGTCCTGCCCGTCATCGTCGGCGTCATCGGGGGGATCGGCACCGGCACCCGCTGGTACCGCACCCTGTTCCTGGAGGAAATCGGCAAGGACTATATACGTACCGCCCGCGCTAAGGGCCTGAGCGAACGCCTAGTCCTGTTCCGCCACGTGCTCCGCAACGCCCTGATCCCGATCCTCACCGGCGTGGTGGTGCTGTTGCCCCTGTTGTTCATGGGCAGCCTGATCACCGAGTCCTTCTTCGGCATCCCGGGACTCGGCAGCTATACCATCGACGCCATCAACAACCAGGACTTTGCCATCGTACGGGCCATGGTGTTCCTGGGCTCGGTCCTCTACATCCTGGGCCTGCTGCTCACTGACATCGCCTACACCCTGGTAGACCCGCGGGTGCGGCTTACATGAGGTTTCCGCCCGCGAGAGAGGAGTGTGGGAACGAGCCGAAAGGGTTGTATCTCGTAACCTTATGAGATACAAATTCTTGTGTGATTATCAGATTCCAACACGAGGGCCTTGCAACCGTCTATCGCACCGGCTCGACGCGGGGCATCCAAGCGGCGCACGCCGGCAAGCTCAACCGTATTTTGGGCCTACTCGATGTTGTCGCCGGTCCCGAGCCCTGAACCTGCCCGCGTTCAAGCCACACCCGCTCAGGGGCGATCTGAAAGGACATTGGTCGATGTGGGTCGATGGTAATTGGCGCGTAATCTTCCGATTTTCCGGGTCCAATGTCGAGCTGGTCGATTACCGGGACTACCACTGAACTGAAAGGGGCCTAGCCATGGTGGAAACCCTCCGCACCCCGGCGAGCTGCTCCGCGAGGATGTACTTGCGCCGCTGGGCCTGTCGGTCAAAGAAACCGCTGCCCGCGTCGGCCTATCGCGGGTCGCTCTATCGCGCGTGCTTAACGGCCATGCCACGATCAGCCCGGACTTGGCCGTGCGCCTGGAGCTTGCCGGCGTCAGCACGGCTCGCGCCTAGCGCGCCATGCAGGCCAACTATGACTTGGCTCGGGTAATGCGGCGCGAACAGCCGCCGGTGCGCCCCCTGCAAGAAGTTGCCGCCTGACCCGAGATCCCTGTTCAACGGTAAGACCTGTAAGTAGAGATCGGTTCTGAAGATCTCCAATCATCATTACCGGCTAAGGAGTTACGAATCACGCGAACGACGCGCATCGAAGAAGCTATGGCTATGGGCCACGTATCTGCCGATATCGAGCTGAACAATCCCCAAAAGCCGAACTTGGTGCCAATACAGGTAAAGGCGTTTACCGATACCGGAGCTTTGATGCTCTGCCTACCCGAGCATCCGGCTTTACAGCTCGAGCTCGAATCGGAAAGCGTGGTTTTCACAGAAATCCCCACTTTTCAAAAAATATCCACATGATCATAAAATGGGGTCGGTCCGATTTCGGGTGTACAAAATGAGGCGACGGCCATGGCCTTCGGCGGCCTGCGTTCCTCCTGCGTCCGCCCCGGCGCGCACTCTGCGCAGCGCCAGAACTCCCGCAATGACTGGACGCCGTATCGCATGGCCGGGCCTTTCGTCTCCGCCGGCGCTCACGCGTCGCACTCCGCTCGTCGCTTAGCTCCCTCGCTTTCCTGTGCTCCTCCAACGACAGGGCAGTATCCGAAGCAAGAGCTTGGCTTCCCCTTCCAACTGGCCTTTCCGGATACCTTGTTGCACGCCTTGCTGTATACCTTCCTGCAAAGCCTCCCGGCGGATATCCTGGACGAATTGGGACATCATGGTGGCTTCCTCCTCGGGTCGTACCTCATGAATGATGTGGCGCAAAGTCTGCTCATCGTAAGCAATAGACCTGGATCAGGTAGTGAATGATCGGACGAAGGTCTTCGGGGCTCTTCACCAATTTATCCCCCTCCGAGATCTGCAAACCCCCTTGCCAACATTGGGCTAGACAGCAATTTCGGATTTCACGCGGGTGGCTACATCGTAACCGGAAATAAGAGGCTGTCCAGAAAGTAACACATTGATTTTTAATTAAAATATGTACATTTTGTGGTTTTATGCGATGTCATCCCGGAGTTTTCTATGACTGAAGATAAAGATTCACTCGGCTGTCAGGCACCCGAGTGACCTCACCGACGAAGAAGGGGAAATCCTTGAGCCTATCATCAACGAATTGGAATCCTATACCATCGGACGCCCACGAAAACGTGATCTTCGCGAACTCCTAAATGCCATGGAGGAGCACAGGAAAGCGAGGAAGCGTAAGCGACGAGCGGAGTGCGACGACCCCCGCGTAGGCGTAGGGTCGGGCGTTTCGTCGGAGTGCGGCGCGTGAGCGCCGGCGGAGACGAAAGGCCCGGCCATGCGATACGGCGTCCAGTCATTGCGGGAGTTCTGGCGCTGCGCAGAGTGCGCGCCGGGGCGGACGCAGGAGGAACGCAGGCCGCCGAAGGCCATGGCCGTCGCCTAATTTTTTGCACCCGAAATCAGACGGACCCCATTTCGGGTTTCGCGAACAATGGCGACGCTCCGGTCGAGGTGTAAATGGCCATGCGCCGTCTGCATAGCTAATTATAGGCGCATACCTGAATCACATGGAAAAGAATAATAGTTTATATGCATGGCCACATTATAAAAAAAGAAAAAGGCTAGAAAGTCAGTAACTACGCTGGCTCGCGGCCGAAAATGAGCCGAATTCCGGGGGAAAACCAGTCTTCGGAGGGCCTCGATCAAGAGACCTTGGATGGCTATTTGCTGTGCCTTTCGAGTGGCGTATTTCATGGCCAACAGCCGAGCCTGCAAGCGGTGGTCTGCGGATAAGGCTCAATCCGGAGTCCGGCCCAGATCCAATACCGGAAATCGGAAGTTGAGCAGGTAGGGTTTCCAGCCTTGCTCGGCGTCCATCAGGGACAGAAATTCATTGGGGATCGTAACTATTCAGCTACTCCAATTGGGGCACTGGGGATTGCCCTTGGAAGGTCAGGACGAGCGAGTTGAAAATATCGTCGGACTGTTTGCGTCGGGTCGGAAGGCAGGAGCGGGTGATGGCAAAGGCATCTCCGCCGGTATCGGAGCGGAAACAACCGGAGACTTTCTGCTTGAGTTTGGGCATTCGCAGGTCGCGTTCGGCCGGGTTGTTGTCGCCGGGAACGCGCCGGCCGGTTTCGTCGGCATGGGCCACTGGCGCGGCGACGAGTGCGCGGCCGAATCGCGGTGACTGGCGCTTCCAGGCAGGTAGCCGCCACCCGTACGGCGCGCTGGAGGGTGCCCGGTGAGGTCCCAAGGCCGGCCAGCTCATTGAGCACCTCGGCGGTGCGCGCGCCCACAGGCACCGGTTCCGCTAACAATGCGGTACTCGATGACCTTACGCTGGATTACCGCCTCGACCACTTGGTGTCGCTCCGCGAGCACTGTAGCCGCGATCCCGGTGCCGCAACGTCCGCAGGCACAGGTCTCCGTCAACGGGATGATCCCGCACTGGTCGGGGTGATCGACCAGGGAGCGAGTGACACCGCGTCGGCCCGGTTGTCCACTTGGCTTACGCCCGCTGGGTTGGCGTTGCGAGCATGGTGGCGGCTTCTTGAACGGGGAGTCCGAGGATAGCGGCCGGCTGGAGTTGTGGCTATCCTTGGCCAGGCGCGCTTCCAACTCCCGGATGCGCTCGCGCAGCTGCGCAATGAGCGCTGTCTGCTCCGCAACTCGTTTACGCAACCGCTTAAGCTCGTCGTCAGGGTTTTCCGGAGAATGAGTTAGGGTGGGTTGTTCCAGCATAGATATAGATTACGTATGTAGCCTACCGCTTGGCAAAAGGTCCTGAACAGTTACCGGGGATCTGCCATTCGTCGAGGCCGTGGTAGAAGACACAAGGCACGATCGCTGGAAGCTGATTCCAAATCGGATGGCTCCTCCCCCACTGCTTGAGGATCTCGACCAAGTACCTGAGCAGTTGCCAACCGACCTTGTGATCCGGTGTGCTCTTGTACTCGATTAAACACATACAGGAAGGAGGTCTTGCTGTTGATGGTCTCGACCTCGAACAGCCGATCGCTCAGGTGCTCGCGTAGAGCCTCGTCCACGAACGCGCCCGGAATCAGCTTGGGCGGATTGGCGGAGAGGCATTTGACCACGGCTTCCGGCAGGCGCTCCCGCAGCAGGACCCCTGCGGTCTCCGGATGGGAGAGCAGCTCCTTCATGAAGTGATCGTGGGGGTGGGCTAGCTTGGTATCCGTCATTGACCGGCGATCAGTCGCTCGCGGGCGTCTTGAAGAATTTATCCCGGGCGGCGTACTCTCGTTAGGATCCCCCCTTAGAAACCGAAGATTATGGAGAATACCACCGATAGGTCGGATGAGCTTCTTCGTAGCCGCCGATCGGATCGAGGGGACCTTGAAAAATCCCGACCTTGGAATTTTTCAAGTCACGGGGCGGAAAAGCGGCTTTCTTTTTGATCCTATACTCAAGTACTGACATGCTTATAAAACATGACAGACCTTTCCTGCCCATGCGCCGCGGTGGAGGCCCATGGATCATGGTCGACTAGCGATTGGAGGCCAAATGATGACGACTAAGCCTTTGCGCCTGTGCCGTAAGTTGTTGGTGGTATCTCCTATCGCGCTCGGGATTCTAGCCCTGCTGTGGATCACTGCCGGCAAAGAGCTGCTGGCAAGGGCCCGGAACGGGGAGCCGACACGCACGGTGCGAGGCATCGAGGTCCGGGGGCTGGACCTGATTCTGGCCGCCGAGGGCTATGGCTCGGTGCGCCCGGCCCGGGTCTGGGAGGCGGTGGCCCAGGTGATAGGGCTGGGCGGTGGCGATCCACCCCGCCTACGCGAGGGCGAGATCCTGGCCCGGGGTACGGAGCTGCTGCGCATCGATCCGGTGGACTACGAGTTGGTTCTGGCCGAGGCCGAGGCGGAGCTGGCCGAGCTCGAGGTGCAGGAGTAAAATGCCCGTGCTTCCCTGGCGATCGAGGAGCGCAACCTGGAGCTGGCTCGACAAGACTTGACGCGGGCCCGGAGCTTGATGAAGAAGGGCACCACCTCGAAAAGCACGCTGGATGCCACGGAACGGACCGTGCTCGGTGCCCACGCCACGGTGCGGAACCTTGAGAATACTCTGGCCTTGATCCCAGCACGTAGAAATAGGCTGAAGGCCAAGATCAAACGCGCGGAGCGCGACCTGGAGCACAGTCGGATTCTTGCTCCCTTCGATCTACGGGTGGCGGATTTGTTAAAGTAGAGATGGATCAACTCGTCCCTGCCGGTCAACCCCTGTTCGCGGGGGATACGGTGGACCGGGTGGAGATCGAGGTCCGGATGGCCATGTCCTCCTTACGCCGGTTGTTTCTCGGCCGACCGGAGTTCAAGCATCGACCTGATGCGGCTGAGCGAGCAATTGACGACCCTGATCGGTTTTTCTCCCTTGGTGCGGCTGGATTTGGGCGATTACCAAACCGAGTGGGAGGCCGAGTTCGTGCGTTCCGACGACGAGGTGGACGCCTGGACCCGCACTATGGGCGTGGTAGTCGCCGTGGATCGTCCTTACGACTAAGGTCATCCCCGGCTACCGACCACCTCGGTCCAAAGGGATGTTCGTGCAGGTAGTGCTATGCGGTAAGCCGCATCGGGCACGGCTGCTGGTGCCGCGTTCGGCGGTGCGGGCCGGGGCGGTGCTGGTGGTGGATCGGGACAATCGCTTGCGTCGCCGCCCGGTGAAGGTGCTGTTCAGCCAGGGGTGGATCTCCGTGATCGATCAGGGGTTGACCCCCGGTGAGCGGATTCTGGTCTCGGACCTAGTGCCGGCGGTGGAGGGAATGCGGCTGCAACCGATCGTCGATAAGGCACTGGCCGCGGGTCTATCCACCGCTGGGGGCGGAGGTGACGGCTCGTGATCGCTTGGTGCGCCGACCACCCGACGGCGGCCAATCTGCTGGCCGTCATCATGATCCTGGGGTTGGCCGCGTTACCGGGTCTGCAACGGGAGACCCGGCTGGAGGAGATCCAGCGCAACAAGGTGGAGATCCGCGTTCTCTACCGGGGCGCCACGCCCGCCGAGGTGGAGGACGCGGTGTGCCGGCGTCTGGAAGATGCTCTGGAAGGGATCACGGACCTGGATGAGATCCGCTGCGAGGCCCGCGAGGGGGTCGGCACCGCCACCGCCCTGATGCGCGAGGGCGCGGACATGGCGCGCTTTTTGGACGATGTGAAGTCCGACATCGACGCCATCGACGACTTCCCCGAATCGAGTCGCCGGTGGTCACGGAACTCGGCCGTACCGAGCCGGTGGTGTCGGTCGCCGTGACCGGCACCGAGGACCCACTCGCCTCAAGGCCTATGCGGAGGACCTCCAGGACCGACTGCTGGCCCTGGACGACATTGCCGAGGTTACGGTCGAGGGCTTCTCGAGATCCCGGGCTGGCGCCTGCGTCAGTATGGGCTCTCCGTCGATCGGATCGCCGGGGCTACCAACGCTGCGCCGGCACAGCGTTGGTAGCCCCGCCGGGCGCTTGGAAGGCGGTCTCGAAGACCTGTTGCTGCGCTTCGACGATCAACGCAAGAGCGTCGAGGCCTTCCGCGATGCTGGTAGTGGTCTCGGGGGACTCGGGCACGGCGATTCACCTCGGGGAGATCGCCGAGATCACCGACCGCTTCGACCGGGACGAGGAAGTCATTCTGTTCAACGGCCGCCGCGTAGCGGTGCTCGGCATCGCCAAGACCCGGGCCCAGGATATCCTGATGGTATTGGACCGGGTGCGGGAATTCATCGCTGCCGAGCGGGAACGTGTCCCCCGAGGCATCACCCTGGCCCTGACTCGGGATCGGGCCTCGGTGGTGCAGGATCGCCTCGATCTGCTGCTGCACAACGGTGCCCAGGGCCTGCTGCTGGTATTCCTGACACTCTGGCTGTTCTTCGGCGTCCGCTACAGCCTGTGGGCCACCCTGGGCCTGCCCGTGTCCTTTCTCGGCGCCTTGTTCACCCTGCCTCTGGTAGGGATCACCATCAATATGATCTCCATGGTAGGCCTGCTGATCGGGATCGGCCTGCTGATGGACGACGCGATCGTGATCGCCGAGAACATCGCCGCCAGGGTGGCCCATGGCGATCCCCCCATGCGAGCGGCGGTGGAACTGCCGGGGATCCTCTCCTCCTTCGCCACCACCCTATTGGTATTCGGCTCCCTGGCCTTCATCACCGGGGAGATCGGCCAAGTCCTACGGGTCGTGCCCATCCTGCTCATCCTGCTCATCCTGGTCATCCTGGTCAGCTTGGTGGAGGCCTTCTTCATCCTGCCCAATCACCTGGGTCACTCGTTGGCGCATGGAAGACAGAGTGCTCTGGCTCGTTTCCGAGTCGGCTTCGAGCACGGCTTCACCCAGTTCCGGGAGCATGGCTTCGGACCCCTGCTCGATCGTGCGGTGGATTACCGTTACCTTACCCCAGGCCTGCTCCTGATGCTCCTGATCCTCACCCTGGCCATGCCGGCCGGGGGCAAGCTCAAGTTCGTACTCTTCCCCGACCTGGACGGGGACTTGGTCGAAGCACGGGTGCTCTTGCCCCAGGGCACGCCCCTGGCGCGCACCCGAGAAGTGGTCGAGTAGCTGACGGCGGCCCTGGAGCGGGTCAATCGAGACTTCAAGCCACGCCAGCCCGACCAGCAAGACCTAGTGCGCCACCAAACCGTCATCTTCGGCCGCAATCCGGATGCTACGAGGGGGGCCATGTGGCGCGGGTAGTCGCGGACCTGTTGAGCGCCGAGATCCGCGACGCCCCCCTGGCCAAGCTTCGCAACGCTTGGCGGGAAGAGGCCGGCGAGCTGGCCGACGTCACGCCGCCAAATTCACCGAGCCCACCATCGGCCCCGGCGGTCGTGCCATCGACCTGCGGCTACTCGGCTACGATTTGGACCGGCTCAAGGCCGCCGCCACCGAGCTGCGCAGTTGGCTACAGGGCTTCGAGGGTGTCGTCGACCTGAGCGACGATCTGCGCCCCGGCAAACGCGAGTACCGCCTGCACCTGAAGCCCAGCGCCGGGGTGCTGGGCTTGGACGCCAAGGCGGTATCCGATCAGGTCCGTGGGGCCTTTCAGGGCATCGAGGTGGACGAGTTTCCGGTAGGGCCCGAGTCCTAACGAGGTCGACCTGCGGCTGGTGGCCGAGGACCGGATCGGACCCGAAAACCTGGATGACTTCACCGTCATCGGCGATGATGGGGCCCTGGTCCCCCTATCGGTAGTCGCAGACTTCAAAGAGGTACGCGGCTGGGCCCGTATACACCGGGTGAACGGTCGCCGCGCCGTCAACATCCGGGGGAACCTGGACCCCAGCATGGCCAATGCCCGGGAGCTGTTGGCCCTGGCCGCTTCGGACTTTATTCCGGGGCTGCTGGAACGCTACCCGGACCTGAGCTTCGAGGTGGCAGGCCAGGGCAAAGAAGGGGCCAAGACCAGCCGCTCCATCGGCCACAATGTCCTCCTCGGGCTGATCGGCGTCTATATGCTCCTGGCCCTGCTGGCCCTGCAATTCCGCAGCTGTCTGGCGCCTATCGCGGTGATGCTGGTCATCCCTACCACCCTCATCGGGGTCGTATTCGGGCATCTGATCTTGGGGCTCGACCTCACCTTGCCCAGCATCGTCGGTATGGCCTCCCTGTTCGGAGTCGTGGTCAATGACTCCATCCTATTTGGTCTACTTCATCCGGGAAGCCAGCGCCCAAGACATCCCGATACCCCAAGCGGCCAAGCAGGTAGCACGGGAACGCTTTCGGCCCATCCTGCTCACCTCCATCAGCACCATCGCGGGCCTCACGCCCCTGCTGCTGGAGAAAGCCTCCAGGCCCAGATCCTGATCCCGCTGGCTGCTAGCCTAGCCTTCGGCCTCGCCAGGGCGGCCATCGCGGCCCTATTCCTGGTCCCGACCCTCTATGCCATCCTGGACAGCTTGGGTTGGCTGCGGTCGTCGGACACGGCCCCGAGTAGAGCCGAGTGGGCGGATATACCCGCCGCACACGGGTTTTGCGGAAAGCGAGTACGGATGCTCTCGATGATCGGCAACATCGATCGAGTAGGACCTTCACGGTATTACATTTGACAGAAATCGCCTTAGTAGGGTGGGCTGTGCCCACCGGAAAATATCGAGTACGGGCTGCGGGGAAAAGATTCAGCCGCAAATAAACGCCAATGAACACAAATCTATTCAAGAAAAGTCGACGTAACTATTTATTCAGGACCTCTTGCCAAGAAGTAGGCTACACGCGTACCCATGGAACCATGCCTGAACAGCACGCCCTAACCCATTCTCCGGAAAGCCCTGACGACGAGCTTAAGCGGCTGCGTGAACGGGTGGCGGAGTAGACAGCGCTCATTGCGCAGCTGCGCGAGCACATCCGGGAGTTTGGAAGCGCGCCTGGCCAAGGATAGCCACAACTCCAGCCGGCTACCATCCTCAGATTCCCCGTTCAAGAAACCACCACCACGTTCGCGGCGCCCGCCAAGCGGGCGTAAGCCAAGTGGACAACCGGGCCGATGCGGTGTCACTCGCTCCCTGGTCGATCACCCCGACCAGTGCGGGATCATCCCGTTGACGGGGACCTGCGCCTGCGGATGTTGCGGCACCGGGATCGCCACTACAGTGCTCGCGGAGCGACGCCAAGTGGTCGAGAGGTGGTGATCCAGCGTAAGGTCATCGAGTACCGCATTGTCGGCGGAACCGGTGCCCTGTGGGCGCGCGCAACGCAGCACGTTTCCTGCAAGGATTGAGGCCCCGGTGCAATACGGACCGGGCGGGTCGGCCTTTGCGGTCTACATGACCCAATATCAGTTGTTGCCCTACCAGCGCACCGCCGAGGTGCTCAATGAGCTGGCTGGCCTTGGGACCTC
>Ga0209788_1000109_pt1 | contig 23280 bp, 20 predicted proteins | sample WorMetLIZISLAND1_2_FD_187415 | JGI IMG/M metagenome (GOLD analysis project Ga0209788, IMG submission 187415) | Marine gutless worms symbiont microbial communities from Max Planck institute for Marine Microbiology, Germany - Olavius clavatus LIZARD... ...
TGTTGACGAGCTGAATGACGTGAAACTCATCGAAGGTGATCGCCGCCCAGGGCAGATGCTCACACACGCCAGCCTGGTAGCTTGCCGACATACCCATACAGACCGCGCAGCTGTTCCCGGCACAGGCGCCATGAGCCTCGAGCGCATCGGCAAATTGGGCCACGCCCCGGGCTTTTCGCCCTTCGCAGGCATAGAGCACACGCTGGGCATCGAGATCGTGAGACAAGCTGATGTCATTGTGTCCACGTTGCGAGGCGGTCTCGTCGAGACCAGCCGAGGTGACGGTCGAGAAGTCCTCCTGAGCGTGTGCCTGATCGACGTAATGATCTGAGGGTGCGCCAGACGCGCCTGTCGCTGACACCAGGCAATTTGAGTGACCTGAGAGACCGCCATCGTCTTACAGAGGGTGACCAGTAAGGCCTCCATCCGTAGGCTGAAGCCGCTGTTGGGACGCGCCCAGGGCACCACGACCTGGGTAGTCTTGGCGCAGGTCCCGCAGCGCACACGGGGCACCTTGGCGTGGATGGAGGCTTGGAATTGAAAGCAGTTCAGGTGACGCCAGTCGCGCTCGAGCGTGTCGTGGACCGGCGGGTGTTCCGCCCCACACTGGGGACAAGAACATCGTGTCCCCGGGGCGAAGGCGCGGTGGAAATCGATCCGGCCCGATTGGGGATCGAAGGCCACGTCAACGACCTCCTAGGGAGCCGGAAGGCCGAGCGCAACGGTAAACAACGACAACGGGTCCATGACGAAAACCTCCGACGTTTGGCCTAGCGACGGGTCCGAGCCTACAGGCGAAAAGAAGGGCACAGAGTAGGCTTGGAGCAGGCTACCCTACGCGATGGGAAACATGGCGCTACCCACACCAAACGCAAGAGAGCCCATTAATATCACTCCTTACATACTGTAAGCAGACCTAATACATTGTTACACAACGCGGGTCCACACATCAGAAGATTCTACCCCCTCTACCCGTAGATCAGAGAAAGACCTCCTGGCAAATCGAGAGCAACGCAGCGGGGAAGATACCCAACGCCAATAGACTCAAGCCGTTGACCGAGAGGGCGACCCGGGTGCCGATCCCGGCCGTCAGAGGCTCTTCGACCAGCGGTTGGTCGAAGTACATGAGCTTGATGACACGCAGATAGTAGAAGGCGCCGATGATGGAGAAGAAGACGCCGATCAGGGCCAGCCACCAGAGATCGACGCGCACGATGGATTCGAGCACCAGCAGCTTGGCCATGAAGCCGACGGTGGGGGGTACGCCGGCCATGGAGAACATGATGAGGGCCATCATGGCCGCGTACCAGGAGTCGCGCTGATTGAGCCCTTTAAGGTCCTCCAGGTTCTCGGCATCGAAGCCCTCGCGGCTGATCAGCAGCAATAGGCCGAAGGCACCCGCCGCCATCAGGGCGTAGACGATGGCGTAGAACATGGCCGCGGCATAGCCTTGTCCGCTGCCGGCTAAGAGGCCGAGGAAGATGAAGCCTACATGGGAAATGGTCGAGTAGGCCAGCATGCGTTTGAGGCTGCTCTGGGCGATAGCGACTAGGTTGCCCAGGCCCATGGACAATAGGGCGAGGATAATCAGCATGCCCTGCCAGTCCGTATGCAGTCCGCCAAGGCCGTCCACCAGCAACCGGATGGCTAGGGCGAAGGCGGCGATCTTGGGGGCACTGCTCAGGAGCAGGGCTACCGGGGTCGGGGCGCCCTCATAGACATCCGGCACCCACATGTGGAAGGGTACGGCACCGAACTTGAACCCGATGCCGATAATGAGAAAAACGAGCCCGAACACCAAGATCCGGTTCTGCGTTCCCTGCTCCGTCGCGGTTTGGGCCACGGCCACCAGCTCAATGGAGCCTCCGGTGGCCCCGTAGATCATAGACATGCCGTAGAGCAGCATCCCCGAGCCGAGGGCCCCGAGCACGAAGTATTTCATGGCCGCCTCAGCCCCGGTGGCGGAGTCGCGGTCGAAGGCAACCAGGGCGTAGAGGCACAAGGCCAGCAGCTCCAGCCCCAGATAGACGACCAGCAGGTTGTTGGCCGAGACCATGATGGACATGCCGAGCACCGCGAACAGGCCCAGGACATAGTATTCACCGGCTAGCAGCTTACGGTTGCGCAGATAGTCCTTGGCATAGACGAAGGCGAGCAGGCCGACGATGAAGATGAGGACCTTGAGCAGGTCGCTCATGGCATCGCGCACATAGCTACCGTCGAACACTACTTGGCGTTCGCCACCCCCCACTAGGCCGGTGACCCCAATGGCGATCAGCAGCCCGACGAGGGTGATGACATGGTTGATGCCCTTCTGTTCCTCTTTCAGATAGAGGTCGACCACCAATACGGTACTAGCCAGTACCAGGATAGTGATCTCGGGGAGGATAGGAATCAGATGCGTGTAATCGAAGGTGAAGGACATTTGATTTTCCGCTAGGTTTGTCACCTGTAAACTAGCTTAACGGTACAGGATTTTCAGGATTCACAGGCTCGGCACTACAAGTCCAACACCCGGACGCGCTGCAATCTTGCGCTGGTAGCCAATTCCGGGTACTCCTCTTGACAACACCTCCAGCGATAGGGGGTAATTCATGCTTTCCTTCCCATCCGCCGATGGGTAGCCCAGCACCAATCGCCGCGCTCCATGTGCTTATGGTAGATAAGAAATGGGTGCGGCTCTCATCAAATATCTCATAAGATGCTGCTTTCAGTTGAATTTATTCGTGCGCGTCAAGCGGCTTCACGGACTGTAAAGCCGAGATGCTTGGCCTTTCACACCAGTGTCTGAAAGGTCTCGGTGCCCCGCGGCCCCCTATCTTGTCTCTTGTTTACTGCGCGACAGCGCGCCACCTAACTGGTGGGGTGGTGCCCACCATTGAGCTTACTCGATATCTTCTTTTTTGCCGTAATGAACGCAAATGAGCCGAAAAATACTTGGCTGAGGTCCGCGCTCGGCCAGCTCGATGCACAAAGCCTTCTCGTACACGGATTCCAAAGACCCAGGACCCAAGATTTTGCCGACTTCAAAGGCACACACCCGAGAACACGCCGAGAGGTGGGATCATCCTCGTCGATTTTTCTTGAATAGATTTGCGTTCATTGGAGTTTATTTGCGGCTGAATTTTCTCTCCGCGGCGCTTAACTCGATATTTCCTGGTGGGCACAGTCTACCCTACGGGTTAATTCCTGACTTAAAATCAATTGGTTAGTTATTAGGCGGCCTCTAAGCCGACACCCACCGCCAATTTAGCCCAAAACAACACCCCAAAAGCCCGACGGCAAGTGGTCGACCTTGAGCGCCAAGTTATACGATCTTGCGTTTCCGCTGGATAAGATTAGGTTTGTTCCACGATTCATTCGTGGATTAAATCAGCCACTCCGATACCTTGGAATTTAGCGATTTTCCTAACCTTCTCGGCTTCATCGGATGAAAAACGGATTTCCATTACCATATCTCTTCCAGTAAATACCGGTTCGTCGGTATCTGGATTTTCTTTGTCTGTCATTGGACGTGCGGTGACGGGGTATCTTTTCCCTCCGGGAAATCGAATGATTACACAGAACAAGTACCGTCCGGAACGGGTTTGTCCAAGCACATAGTAGACCGGTTTTTCCCCTTGCGACTTGGCTTTCAGCAACAAAGAACGGCTAAAATAGACTTTTTCGACTTCTTTCGGAGATACGTTGTGTCGTACGATATGTTCAATGCGGCCTTCTGACCACACGATTTCATGGATGCTCATCGCTCAATTCTGGCATACGACGAGCTTTCCGATAGTCACCTTTTCAACTTCTGGAATCCCGCACCGCATTCAATATATCTTGTGTCGTTGCTTTTGTTTTAATCCCTGGAACATCGAAGGGCGATTAGTTGCTGATTTGGTAGTGTTTAATCTTGTTGTTACCGAACAAAGGGAATCTTGAAAGGCGGCCTTCTGGAACCCTTCGGTACCCGCTACACCGGATGCAACAAAACTAGAACGCCACCGCTGATTGTTCTCGATTTAAGGCAGAATATGGCTCCATCTCTTTTATATATTTCAACCTCTTCCGATTGCGCAAGTACCAATATTTCCGAGAGATTCTGGCATGCTTCCAAATAAGAAAATATTTTCATTTTTTCACTCCAAAACCTCTCTTCACTTTGTACCTCGGCGGTTAAAAATAATCAGTATCACTAGGTAGAATGATACCATATTACCTATTCTGCATTCTTTTCAGTAACATTATCAACTGTGAACAATAGGACTTGCCCTTTCTGAGTGCCGACTAATACTTCCCGTTTTTCTGGATTAAAGGATAGTGCGGTTATGGGATCATATTCTATATTCCCTATAAATGAAAATTTATCGATATCCCAGATCTGGATTATTCCCTTATATTCACCAAGGTTGAGTATTCCTTTGTCTGAAATGGTGGCGGCTTGGATCAAACTAGTCGATTTTATTCCAGCAGCTTTTTAAAAGGTCCAAGCAAATAAACACTTACAGCTGATTTTTTCGAGATGGTTCTCTATTTGGAGGCTCCCATACATAGCAATCACCATCTGTCGTCAGTACACACAATCATTAAATCATTTATGACAGTGGCCTTGTCTACCCGATCTTCACTGTGCCAAACTCGCGTGGCTTGGCCTTTCGTCTCCGTAGGCGCTCACGCGCCGCACTCCGACGAAACGCACAACCCTACGCCTACGCGGGGGTCATCGCACTCCGCTCGTCGCTTACGCTCCCTCGCTTTCCTGTGCTCCTCCTCGGTCTCGTAACTGTTGAGCAACTGTACCCCTTGCCATGTGTTGAAAAGCATCCTTGGGATGGGGAAACACTAGTCATGACACCCTCTTTCCATAGTGTTAGTAGCGTTAATGGGAACCTTAAAAAAGGTCTCTACTAGTACCCAATTTCGCTTGATATTGCGGGTAGAGCCTCTTGAGCTTAGTGCAAGACTTTCCATCCGCAATGCTATGAATCTGCAATATCGGTCGAAACTAGGTACTAGACGGCAGCAGCAAGATCCCCGGTAGAGGTACTAAGCTTGGACACCGCAACCTGCTGGACTAGGTTTTGGATGGTGACCTCCATGACTTCCACCAGGGGTGCGGGCCAGATACCGAGCACCAGCACGACGGCGGCTAGGCTACCGAGCACGAACAGCTCGCGGCCGCCGGCATCCTTCAACTCCGCTACCTGATCGTTGGCGACTGGGCCGAAGATGACTCGCTTGACCATCCACAGGGTATAGGCAGCCCCCAGGATGAGGGTGGTCGCGGCCAGGAAGGCGTACCAGAAATCCGCCTGGAAGCTCGCCAAAATGACCATGAACTCGCCGACGAAGCCGGAGGTACCGGGCAGACCCGCGTTGGCCATGGCGAAGAAGACCATGAAAGCCCCGAACAGGGGCATGGTGTTCACCACCCCCCCGTAGGCGGAGATCTCGCGGGAATGGATCCGGTCGTAGAGCACGCCGACGCACAGGAAGAGTGCCCCGGAGATGAAGCCGTGGGAGACCATCTGCACCATGCCGCCGGAGATGCCGAGCACCCCGTCGCTGGTGGCCGTGTCCTTGGCGAGGATGGTGAAGACGATGAAGAAGCCCAAGGTCACGAAGCCCATGTGGGCGATGGATGAGTAGGCGATGAGCTTTTTCATGTCCTGCTGGACCAGGGCCACGAAGCCGATATAAACCACCGCGACCAGGGACATGGCGATAATCAGCCAGTCCAGGGAGGCGCTGGCGTCCGGGGCGATGGGCAGGCTGAAACGCAGGAAGCCATAGCCGCCGATCTTGAGCATGATGGCCGCCAGGATGACGGAGCCACCGGTCGGGGCCTCCACATGGGCGTCCGGCAACCAAGTGTGAACGGGCCACATGGGCACCTTGACCGCGAAGGCGAACAGAAAGGCAATGAAGATCAGTATCTGCTCGGTCATGCCGAGCTGGAGGTTATGGAAGCTCGGAAGGCCGGGAGCGGATGCGACGATCTCGAAGGTTCCGGTGCCTGGCTGACCAGGGCTCCCCGTCTGAAAGTACATATAGATCAGGGCGACCAGCATGAAGACCGAGCCGAAGAAGGTGAAGAGGAAGAACTTGATGGTGGCGTAAACTCGGTTCGGACCGCCCCAGACCCCGATGACGATGAACATCGGGATCAGCATCGCCTCCCAGAAGACATAGAAGAGAATGGCATCCAGGGCGCAGAAAACGCCTACCATCAGGCCCTCCATCATCAGGAAGGCGGCCATATAGTGGGATGGCTTGTATTGGATCACCTCCCAACCGGCGACGATAACGAAGATGGTGATGAAGGTGGTGAGGATAATCAACGGCATGGAGATGCCGTCCACCCCCAGGTAATAGAAGACCTGGAAGGTCTCGATCCAGGGGGCTTGCTCTACGAACTGCATCGCCGCCGTGCCGGCGTCGAAGCCGGTCCAAAGCCCGAGGCTGACCAGGAAGGTCACGACCGAGAACGCCAAGGCGACCCATTTGGAGACATCTGGTGCCTTGTCCCCGCTGCCGAGTACGGCGATACCGCCGATGATCGGCAACCAGATGGTCAGTGAGAGGAGAGGGAATGAGTACATTGGGTCTTCTCCTTACGAGATCAGAAGACCACGAAGATCGCCTGCAGGACCACTAGCCCCAAGATCATGGCGATCGCGTAGCTGTATAGGCGGCCGGTCTGGAGCTTGCGCGCGAGCTGGGCGAGCCAGCCCACGGACTTGGCCGAGCCGTTCACGAGCACACCATCGATGACCGCACGGTCACCACCGGACCAGAGGGCCTTGCCGATGCCCCGACTGCCGGCGGCAAAGACCGTCTGGTAGAAATCATCGAATCCGTATTTGCGATCCAGTATTCGATAGAGCCAAACGACCTCACCCTTGAGCTTCTCCTCGATCTGCGGGTCCTTCGAGAACCGGGACCAAAACACAAGGGCCGCTACGGCAAAACCGGCCAGGGCCAACCAGAAGGGTATCCCCGTGAGGCCATGTACCACGAAGGCCCATTGCCCGTGATAGTGCTCACCTATGTGGGCGAGGACAGCGTGCTCCGGCGCCACCCGGATGACACCCTCGAACCAGTCCCCGAACAGGATGGGCTCGATCGTGAGCCAGCCAATAAATACCGAAGGGATCGCCAGCAGCACCAAAGGTGCCCAGACCACTGCCGGCGTCTCGTGCAGGTGCTCGCGGGTGTGCTCATCCATCCGTTCCTTGCCATGGAAGACGATGAAATACAGCCGGAAGCTGTAAAGTGCGGTGATGAAGACGCCGATGGTCAGCAGCACCAAAGCATAGCCCGAGCCGGCTACATGAGAAGCGTTCACCGCCTCGATGATGATGTCCTTGGAGAAGAAGCCCGAGAAGCCGGGGAATCCGATGAGCGCCAGGGTACCGATCAGGAAGGTGATCCAGGTGTAGGGCATGTATTTACGGATCCCGCCCATGTTGCGGATGTCCTGATCGTGGTGCATGGCGATGATGACCGAGCCCGCCGCTAGGAACAGCAGGGCCTTGAAGAAGGCGTGGGTCATCAGGTGGAAGATGCCAGCGGCATAGGCGGAGGCCCCTAGGGCCGCGACCATATAGCCGAGCTGGGAGAGGGTCGAGTAGGCGACCACGCGCTTGATGTCGTTCTGCACCAAGCCGATCAGGCCCATGAAGAAGGCCGTCGTGGCGCCGATCACCAGCACGAAAGAGAGCGCCGTCTCCGAGAGCTCGTAGAGGGGTGACATGCGTGCCACCATGAAGATGCCGGCGGTGACCATGGTCGCGGCATGGATCAGGGCCGAGATCGGGGTCGGGCCCTCCATGGAATCGGGCAGCCACACATGCAGGGGGACTTGGGCGGACTTACCCATGGCGCCGATGAACAGCAGCACGCAGATGGTGGTCATCAGGCCCCAGGAGCTATCGCCGAGGACCCGGATCTCGGTATCCGCCAGCTCCAGCGCCTTACCGAATACCGTCAGATAGTCCAGGGATTGGAAATACATGGCTACCGCGGCGATACCCAGGATAAAACCGAAATCGCCCACCCGGTTAACCAGAAAGGCCTTGAGGTTGGCGAAGATGGCGGACTCGCGTACCGACCAGAAACCGATCAGCAGATAGGAGACCAAGCCCACCGCCTCCCAGCCGAAAAAGAGCTGGAGGAAGTTGTTGGACATGACCAACATCAGCATGGAAAAGGTGAACAGGGAGATGTAGCTGAAGAAACGTTGATAGCCGTTGCGGCCGGCCAGGGATTCCTTGGGCCAGTTGTGCGCGTCGTCGGCCATATAGCCGATGGTGTAGATATGTACCATCAGAGAGATGAAGGACACCACAGCCATCATAAGTGCCGTGAGCTTGTCCACGAGAAAGCCGATTTGGAAGCTGAGGCCGTCCGTGACCATCCAGGTATAGACGGCCTCGTTAAACACCGGTTGACCGTCGAAAACGTATAGCTTGACCACGTAGAGGGACAAGAGGGCGGAGAGGCCGACTCCGAGGATGGTCACCCAGTGTGCCCCGGCGCGACCGATCCGACTCCCGAAGAAGCCGGCGATGATGGCCCCTACCAGGGGGGCGAGCGCAATAGTCAGATAGATGTTTGCCATAGATTTCTCGGCCCTCGCCTGATCGCCGCCCCGTCTCCGGGCTTCATCCTTCCCCTCTCCGGAGCCCCGGGATAAAATCCGGAGCCTGATCTAACCACATGATTTAAATTGGCATTATGGAATATCCACTGTGCCCGAGGGGATAAAGCCATCATTTTCAACGACTATACATCGCTACCAGGGTTGCCGCAAAAAATAAAACGATCAGCACCGTTTTTTCCTGGTCGATTCTCCCTGACCTCGAGTGGTTGGTAGTGTTCTAAACTTGTTGTTTCCGAATAAAGAGGGCCTTGAAAGACGGCCTCCCTGGGATTTGTCAACGGTGCCCGCTACACCGGCATACAACAAAATTAGAACACCACTCGGGTAACCGATACCGGGACGATAATGGACCGGGAAGCATCGCCAATGGCGGGTCGATCTCGACCGATTTGCGTTGATTGGCGGCAAAAAAGAGCTTCCGATGGAAGAACCGAACCGATCTTATCGGTATTTCGGTACGGCTGTACTCATACATGATTTTGATTGATATTGCTGGATTTTACCCAGGAGCATAAAGGTTGGCAGAAGCTATAAATTTGCAACATCACTCGAAACCGGATGCTAGCCCACCCGCTGCAATATCCGGAAGGCCGTTGCCAGGAATATCAGGGGTGTGATCAAGGTCGCGACCAAGGGATTCATGCCATAGAGGAGCGCGACATACGAGAAGGTACGGCTGATGAGGTAGAAGGCAATGCCCACCAGTATGCCTAGGAAGATGCGCGGCCCAAGGCCGCTGGTACGCGCCGAGGCGAGCACGATGGGAATGGATACGAAGATCATGGCAAGGATCAAGAACGGCTGGATGACCTTACCCCAGAAGGCCACCTGATAGGAACGGGCGTCTTGACCGTTCGCCGTCATATATCGAACATAGCGCAGCAGCTCCCAGACCGAAAGCACATGGGGCTCGTTGACGACGATCTTCAATAGGCCCGGATCCAGCAACGAATTCCAACCGGTGTGACCGACATGACTGGTCCGGATGCGCCCGGCATCGAGCGTGCTTTGGGAAATTCCCCGCAGTACCCAGGTGTCTTCGGTATAGGCGGCGTGCTCGGCGTATGTCGCCCGGTGCAGTTGCAGCTCCTGGTCGAACTCGTAGATATGGATGTCGTACAGATGTGCGCCGGACCGGATATCCCGAATATTGACGTAGGCATTCCCGTCCCGGGCCCAGAACCCGTGCTCGGACAAGAGCGTGACCGGACCGAGCTGCGCCTCGGCACGCCACTGCAACCCCTTCCGCTCCGCAATCGGTGCCGCGCCCTCGCCGATCACCACGGCGACCACCGCGAGCAGGGCTCCGCCCTTGATCGCGGCGTAGACGATGCGTCCGATCGACACCCCCGCCGCTCGCATGGCGACCAACTCCGAGCGACTTGCGAGGGTGCCCAACCCTACCAAGGAGCCAATCAGCGTCGCGAGCGGAAATACTTGGTAGAGGTAGCGGGGCATGCTCAAGGTCACGAAAAGCAAGGCATCCGCGAACCGGTAGCCGTTTCTTCCCACCTCGTCCATCTCGTCGGCAAGGAGGAAAAAACCCAGCAACGGCAACAACACCCCTAGGGTCAAGAGGGTACCAACGATTACGGCACTGGCCAGATAACGATCGAGGATCTTCACCTCATCACCATCGCCTACCTCGTGGTGGGTAAGCTGACCCAGCTGCCGACTTCTCCGTTCGTCGTCAAGTCGGGGCTTTCCATCACAGCTTGAGTCATGTCGCTACGATCCGCTACCTACACCAAACGTAAGAGAGCCCCTTGGAATTCTTCACTTAAGAGACTGCTTTTTTAGACGGTCTCTATCTGGATAAAACCTTTAAAAAACATAGAGTTAATTTTCACCAAGCCATCTGTTGTTAAGGAGGTTTCTAGACAGCCTCTTACGCCGAGTCGAAATGCGATGGATGCGGCTCTCATCAAATATCCCATAACATACTGTTCTAAAATGGTATTTATTCGTCCTCGTCAAGCAGGCTCACTGAGTGTAAGGTCGAGATGCTTGGCCTTCACACCAATGTCTGATAGGCCTCGGTTCCCCGCGGCCCCTCTATCTTGCCACGTGTTTGCTGCGCGACAGCGCGCCACCTGGATAGAGTTGTGCCTAGCCATTGGGCTTACTCGATATCTTCTTTATTTGCCGCAAATGAACGCGAATAGACGCAAATGAGCTGAAAAATATTCGGCTGCGGACTATCCACTCCTTTTGCCGCTCGAAAGGAATTCGTTGCTCGGCCAGCTCGACGCACAAAGCCGTCTCGTACACGGACTCCCAAACCCAGGACCTAAGACGTTGCCGACTTCAAAGGCACACATCCGATAACATGCCGAGAGGTGGGTTCGTCCTCGTCAACTTTGTCTTAAGGAGACCTTGAAAAATTCCATCTTTGGAATTTTCCAAGTCGCGAAGCGGAAATGCGATTTTCTCTTCGCTCATATTTTTCAAGAACTTACAGGCTTGAAAACTGGCCGGGCATCCCTGCCCGTGCCCTGCACGCTACACACCAGAAACAACGAAGTCATAACACCACTGATGAGGGCTTATCCATGCTGAAACGTATCGGTCACTGGCTTCCTATCTTATGGGTGATTTTCGCCGCCCACGCCGACCCGACCGGACATCCCGAGGCCCCACCGACCTTCGAGCAGTTGCTGACGGAGGCGGGTCTGAGGCTCCGGGCTCCGGATGGCTTCGTGGCGGTCCGAATCCATCCCAACAATCGCTTCCCGTACGAGCGTGCCTACGCGAGCCCGGATGGGGCATTGGAGATCCGCTATGCGGTCCGGCCTCTGGAGCGGCTCCGGGTCGATTACGAGGACCCCCACAGCTCCGCGCCGGACCCCAACCATATGTTCCCCCTGATGTTCCAATCGATGGTGACACGGCTCTCCGACGGGCGTCATAGCCCGACCCGGGAGTATCCGCCCGAGCAGGCGCGGGAGAAGTTCAACGCCGACTGGGCGGCGGCAGCCGTGTTCGACATCGGTGCCGAGCTCGCGACGGACCACCGACAGGCACTGATCATCGCCCTGCACGGAGACGCCTTGGCCGACGCCTATGTGATCTTTCTCTTCGGCGATTATGAGCCGGTCAAGCAGAGGATCAAGGATAACTTGAGCACACTGAGCTTCTTGCCGGGTCCCGCTGGATTATAGACGCGCTTTTTGAACAGGGGGCGAATGGAAAATATACGGGGAGCCGTAGGAGCGGACTTGCTCGCGAACTTGCTGCTGACCGGAGCGCGGAGCCTTTTGGCTAGGTTTCAGGATACTCGAAGACATTTTGATTCCTCATCAAGGAAAGATTTACAAATGCGATATTAAATGTCGGAACGTAAACTATGGGGGTCGATCATGTTCGGAGAGCGCTTCAAGCTAGCGAGGAAGCGAGCCGGATATTCCCTGCGCGAGCTATCCGATGCCGTCGATGGTCGGGTATCTGCGCAAGCGCTGGGTAAGTACGAGCGGGGCGAGATGATGCCTAGCTCCGACGTCTTACTTGCGCTATCTCGTACGCTGGAAGAGCCGATTAGCCACCTGATGAGCCCGATGCGGGCCCGTCTGGAAGGTGTGGATTTCCGGAAAAAATCGGGAACTTCGGTGAAGGATCGTGCACGTGTCGAGTCGGCCGTACTCGATCACGTCGAACGCTATCTCATGGTCGAGGAAATCCTGGAGATGGATAGTGCACCCTGGGATAGGCCATTTGCAGAGAAGCGAGTTTTATCGAGTGTGGATCGAGCCGAATCCCTGGCAGAGGATCTGCGGGAACGCTGGAACCTTGGCGATGATCCGATTCCGGACATGACCGAACTACTTGAAGAACGGGGAATCAAGGTTTTTGTCCTGCCACTGCCACAGCCGGTTTCGGGCTTAACCTGTTTGGTTGGTCGCCCGGAGCACGAAGGTCATGTTCCCGCAATCGTCGTCAATGCGATTCACAACGTAGAACGGCGGCGACTGACTCTCGCTCATGAGCTCGCACACGGATTGATCGACGAAGATTCGCCTTGCGATCAAGAGAAAGCGGCCAACCGCTTTGCAGGTGCATTTCTGGTACCCGAAGGCCACCTTCGAAACGAGATCGGGGAACGCCGCCATGCGATCGGCTACCGAGAATCGGTCGAGCTCAAGCACTTATATCGAATCAGTGCAGCGGCATTGCTCGTTAGGCTGGAGCAGCTAGGCATCATCAGGCATTCGACTATGGTTCACGCCTTCCGAACCTTTGCTCGGGGCTGGCGTAAAGTCGAGCCGGAAGCAATTACGGATCAGGATTGTGAGAGGACTAATCGGTTCGAAAGACTATGTTACAGGGCTTTGAGTGAAGACATGATCTCATTGTCCAAGGCAGCGGAGCTTCTGCGGATGAAACCCTCTGATATCAGGAAGGAAGTAAGGGGGCCGCTGGCCGATGAAGGTTATAGTCAGTGACACGTCAGTCATCAATCGACCTAGCCAAGGTGCAATTGATCGAGCCGGCGTTTGCGTTGCCGTACGAATTCGTCGTCCCCGACGTGATGTTCGAGGATGAATTCCTAGACTTGGGGGGCCGCTACGAATCAGACACTGGTGTGAAGGCTAGGCATCTCGGCCTTTGTGATCGGAAAGTATCGACCTGAAGGCTATATCGTTAGGATATAGTCCCGGAGCCTGATATCCACACGGTTTCAGAGCCTGCTTTTTAGACAGGGTATTTCCGGATAAAATATTTAGAAACAAAGTACTAATTTTTATAAATCCTTCTGTCCATAGGGAAGTTCCTAGACAGGATCTCAGGCTCCGAACACAAGCTATGCGGTTATGGAAGGTTCGGATAACCGATACCGGGACGATCATGGATTTGTATCACTCGATATATCATTGCCAAAAAGTACCTGACGAAAAACCCGGGCGGATGTCCATCGGGGTAACGCATGCGTATTCAAACCCATCAGCTCGCGGACAACCTCGAGCGCCAATTGGCACCGGTCTATCTGCTCTGTGGCGATGAGCCCTTGCAGCTCGGTGAAGCGGCCACCAAGGTACGGGACAGGGCCCGCGCCCAAGGCTTCGAGGAGCGGGAGCTGCTGGAGCAGGAGACGGGGTTCGATTGGGGTCGCCTCACCGCCGCTGCTGCGGTACGTTCTCTGTTCTGTGACCGTAGGCTCATCGAGCTGCGGCTCACCTCCCCCCGCATCGGCCGCGAAGGCAGCGAAGCGGTATGCGCCTACTGCCGCCAGCCCGCGGCAGATAATCTCTTGCTGATCCTGGCCCCAGGGCTGGAACGCAAGGAGCTCCAGGCCAAATGGGTCCAGGAGCTGGACCGTATCGGCATCTTGCTCCAGGTTTGGTCCATCGAGGGGCGGTGGCTGGTCGGCTGGGTCGAGCAGCGACTAAGGGCGCGGGGACTAGACCCGGAGCCCGGCGTGGCCGAGCTGTTGAGCGAACGGGTCGAAGGCAACCTGCCGGCGGCGGCCCAGGAGGTGGAGAAGCTCTGGCTCCTGCATGGCGAAGGCCGACTGAGCCGCGAGCAGCTCGTCGACGCCATCTCCGACAGCGCCCGCTACGATCTGTTCAACTTACCGGACGCGGCGCTGAACGGGAACCGGGCCCGGGTCCACCGCATCCTCACCGCCCTGGAGGCGGAGGAGACCGCCCCCTCCCTGGTACTCTGGGCCCTAGCCCGGGAGCTGCGCATGTTGACAGCGGTATCCCATGCCGCCCGACGTGGCGAGACCGACGCCGCCTTTCGTGCCCACAATGTTTGGAGGACCCGCCAGTCCCCCGTACTGGCGGCACTGCGAAGGCTCCCCACGGGGCGCCTTCAAGATCTGATAGTCCGATGCGCAACGGCCGATCGTGTCGTCAAGGGCTTGACCACTGGCGATCCCTGGCCGGCGCTGGCCATCATCGCCGACGACTTGGCAAGTGCTGGCAAGGGTGCACTGTAGTATCCTGCAGCCCGGAAGCCAACGAGGTGCGGGGACCTCGAATTTTTCAAGGTGCTCGCCGGTCCTGAATCTCTTCCCGGAATAGGGCCTGTGACGGAGTTCGCGAACGATACCTTGCTGCGCGCCCTGCTGCGCCAGGACGTGGACTATACGCCGGTCTGGATCATGCGCCAGGCTGGGCGTTATCTGCCCGAGTATCGGGCCACACGCACCCGTGCCGGTAGCTTTCTGGACCTGTGTCGAAATCCGGAGCTCGCCTGCGAGGTCACCCTACAACCCTTGGATCGGTTCCCTTTGGATGCGGCCATCCTGTTCTCCGACATCCTGACGATCCCGGACGCCATGGGGCTCGGACTCTACTTTACCGAGGGGGAAGGTCCCCGTTTCGAACGTCCGATTCGCGACGCTACCGATGTGCAACGGCTGGCAGTTCCCGATATGGAGGACGAGTTGGGTTATGTCATGGACGCGGTAACCGTCATCCGCCGCGAGCTGGCCGGCCGGGTACCGCTGATCGGCTTCTCGGGTAGTCCTTGGACCCTAGCGGTCTACATGGTCGAAGGTGGGGGCACCAAGCTGTTCGCCCGCTCCAAGGCAATGCTGTTCGACCGTCCGGATCTGATGCACGGCTTGTTGAGCAAGCTGTCCGAGTCGGTTACCGCCTATCTCGATGCTCAGATAGCGCACGGGGCCCAAGCGGTGATGATCTTCGACACTTGGGGGGGCGTGCTGACGCCGCGTGATTACCGGGAGTTCTCCCTCAACTATATGACGCGGATCACCGCCGGGCTCACCCGCAAGGCGGAGGGACGGCAGGTTCCGGTCATCCTGTTTACCAAGGGCGGTGGCCAGTGGCTGGATCGGATGGCGAAAAGCGGCTGCGATGCCCTCGGCGTGGACTGGACTCAGGACCTGACCGATGCCCGGTCCCTGGTAGAAGACCGCGTGGCCTTGCAGGGAAACCTGGACCCCGGCATCCTCTACGCCGCTCCGGAGCGCATCCGCAAGGAGGTCGAGCGGGTGCTCGCAAGCTACGGCCGGGGCCCCGGACACATCTTCAATCTGGGTCACGGCATCCACCCGGACGTGGACCCCGATCACGTCGCCGCCCTGGTGGATGCGGTCCATACACTCAGCCCCGCGTGGCACCGGACCGCCGGAGCCGGTGCTATCGACCAGCGACGCTGGGGCACCTTAGAAAAATCCAATGGTAACTATTCAGGACCTCTTGCCAAGCGGTAGGCTACATACGTAATCTATGCCTATGCTGGAACAACCCACCCTAACCCACTCTCCGGAAAACCCTGACGACGAACTTAAGCGGTTGCGTGAACGGGTTGCGGAGCAGACGGCGCTCATTGCGCATCTGCGCGAGCGCATCCGGGAGTTGGAAGCGCGCTTGGCCAAGGATAGCCACAACTCCAGCCGGCCGCCATCCTCGGACTCACCGTTCAAGAAGCCGCCACCACGCTCGCAACGCCAGCCCAGCGGGCGCAAGCCCGGTGGACAACTGGGCCGATGCGGTGTCACTCGCTCCCTGGTTGATTACCCCGACCAGTGCGGGATCATCCCGTTGACGGGGACCTGCGCCTGCGGACGTTGCGGCACCGGGATCGCGGCTACAGTGCTCGCGGAGCGACGCCAAGTGGTCGAGGTGGAGATCCAGCGTAAGGTCATCGAGTACCGCATTGTCGGCGGAACCGGTGCCTGTGGGCGCGCGCAACGCAGCACATTTCCTGCAGGGATTGAGGCCCCGGTGCAATACGGACCGGGCGTATCAGCCTTTGCGGTCTACATGACCCAATATCAGTTGTTGCCCTACCAGCGCACCGCCGAGGTGCTCAATGAGCGGGCCGGCCTTGGGACCTCACCGGGCACCCTCCAGCGCGCCGTACGGGTGGCCGCCACCCGCCCGGAGGCGCCAGTCAACGCGATTCGCCGCGCACTCATCGCCGCGCCAGTGGCCCATGCCGACGAAACCGGCTGGCGCGTGAACGGCAACCTGTACCGGCTACACGTACTCAGCACCGACCGGCTTACGGCCTGCTGCCCTCATCCCAAACGTGGGGCCGAGGCCCCGGATGCGTTCGGCTTGTTGGCGCCGTTCGCTGGCGTACTCGTGCATGATCATGGGTCAGCCTGCCAGCGCTACTCATGTTGGCAGGCCTTCTGCAATGCCCATCATCTACGTGAGCTAACCGCTATCGCTGAGAGGTCCCCAAGCCAGCCGTGGGCAACCGATATGATCGCGCTGTTGTGCCAGGCCAATGCCCTGGTCGGCGAGGCACAGAACCTCAAGGCATTGCCCACCGGCGACGTCGAGCGCTTGCGGACCCGCTACGACACCATCCTCAGCACAGCCGAAGCCGGCAATCCTTCCCGTCCCCGCCGTCCCGGCACCCGCGGGCGGATCAAACAATCCCCGGCCGGCAACCTCATTCGGCGACTGCGCGAGCACCGCAACGAGGTCCTGCGCTTCCTCACCGACCTGCGCATTCCTTGCGACAACAACCCGGCCGAACGCGACCTGCGAATGCCCAAACTCCAACAGAAAGTCTCCGATTGTTTCCGCTCCGATACCGGCGGAGATGCCTTTGCCATCACCCGCTCCTGCCTTTCAACTCGCCGCAAACAGTCCGACGATATTTTTAACTCGCTCGTCCTAACCTTCCAGGGGCAACCCCCAATGCCCCAATTGGAATAGCTGAATAGTTACGTTTTCTCCTCCATTTTACCCACACTCTCCGTAAGAGAGCCAAATAATATTCGACGCGGGCACTACACGATTACCTTTTTTGAGCTCCATACCCTGCTTCTCCATCGATATACCGATCCCCTCTACCATCATCTTGCCTGTCGGTGCCTCATGAGTTCGGCTACGGCATTGTGCCGGGAGTGTTTGCTCGCATCAAGGCTTTCGTAGCATAGGCATTGTTCAGAGTTCACGATATAGCCGGTACCACCCTCATACGGTGTAGCGGCAACCGTCGCGGAACTCTTAACAACGGCAAATCCACTTCGGCAACACTTATGCGGTCACTCTCCTCCAAGAAGGCACCGACGATTTGTTGCTGCTCGTCGACCATGACCACCCCATCGTCCGTACCAGCTCAGCCTCCGGCCTTTCAGTAAGGGATTCCCCGGTCGGCGAGCCTCCGATAGCCGATAAGTTTTCATCGGCATTTCCTAATGCTCAACATCATCGCCGAACTAAAACTTGCTCCGATATAAACATCACCTTGGCCACCATTCACATTATGGCTTAAGTGGTTGCCACTGCATGCCGCGCTACGGCACCTTCCGCACTCCGTAAAGAATTTTGAAAATTCCGTTCTTGGAATTTTCAAGTCTTGATACGAAACGCTGCTCTCACTCTACAGAGCAGCTCCCCTTCTCCGTGTCGCTCGGGGCAATCGCAGGATGGTTAGAAGAATGGAACAACCGGTTACCAGGAGGTGTCGAATATTCCCGAACGGTCGGTATGATTTGCCTGTACACATTTTCGCGATCGAAAGTCCTCGTGCGTGCTCGTGATAGTGGGGTTGGATTGGATGGGCCGCATACTGCGCCCGGATCGCACTTTGGCACGGATTGTCGCTTGATGATCCTGACGTAACACTATAATTTGGTTTGTAAGATGCGATATCCCATAAATCCATATGTTAGCACTGTTATCTCATATGTCCACTCCCAATGAGGTGGACGAAGTGACGAAATGCTACTAGGGATCCGGTATCCACAGGCAATCTTCAGCGGACCTTGAAGAATCGCGCCCCTGGAATTTTCCAAGCCGCAAAGCGAGAATATTTTGCTTCGCTCGTGGTTTTTGAGCACTGACGTGTCTGAGAACCGGCGGGGCTTCCTGCTCCGTACGAGCCACCTTGAATTTTCCAAGTACCCTGGCACCAAGTTATCAACAGATATTGCGGATTTATAGCGTTTGCCGGTCCGCATGTTTCAGTATGGGAGCCGGCAGCATCAATAGAAATTTGGCACTAGCCCCGGTTTCAGTTGATGTTGCAAATCCATGGCCTCTGCTGGCTTCCATGCTCCGGGGTAGGAGCCGGCAATATCAATCGACATGATGTACTAGTAGGACTTTTTATCATCCTCTTGCTTCATGGTATCCATCTTTTCCCCGGTATCCGTTTTGCTCGCCGTAGTGCCGGTCTCGGATTTTGCCGTTCCCCCGGTAGTCTCTCGCCGGTCTTTTCACAGGCGCCCAGCCCCACTGCGGCAGCTGCGAGCAATGCGGTCAAGAGGTGTGTAGGAAGCAAATAAACTGTCCGGACTTGTAGCCCGTGATGTGTCCGGTTTCATTAGACGCCGAGGAGGTGTCCAACGAGCCGAACGAACTTGCTGCAGGAGATTCGGAAGATGAGATTTGAAGAGGCGTATGGGGGTGGCAAGCAGGCCGCCTGAGACAGGAGGAGGCCCGGCTGCTCGGGGTATGCGAGCGGACCTTTCGGCGCTATGTTGACCGCTACGAGGACGAGGGTCTGCACGGGTTGATCGACAAGCGCCTGGAGCAGGTCTCGCACCGGCGGGCGTCAGTGGGATGAGGTCATGGCGCTGGTGGAGCGCTACCGTCGACGACATGCGGGCTGGAACGTCAAGCCTTTCCAGCTTGGTACCAACGCGACGGGGGCAAGCACAGCTACACCTGGGTAAGAACCGACTGCAAGAGGCCGGTGTGGTACAGAAGGCACCTGGGCGAGGCAAGCACCGCAAGCGGCGCACCCGCGCGGCTTGGCTGAGCATGATGCTGCACCAGGACACGAGCACCCACGACTGGGTACCGGGAGTGAAGTGGGATTGGGTCGTAACCATCGGACGCCCACGAAAACGTGATCTTCGCGAACTCCTAAATGCCATTTTTTATTTGAATAAAACAGGTTGTCCCTGGCGGTATCTGCCAAAAGACTTCCCTCCCTACAAGCTCGTTAATTACTACTATACTAAGTGGACAGATAATCGTTGGCCAGAGAAAGTCAATACGGTGCTTCGTCAGCGGTTACGCCAAAAAAAGACCGAAAGCCAGATCCAACGGGAGCAATTATTGATAGTCAAAGTGTCAAGGGAACCCCGGAATCCTATGTAGAATCGGGATGTGACGGGGGCCAACTCGTTACGGGCAGAAAACGTCCTGCCGTTGCCGATATAATCGGTTGCGTGCTCATCGTCCGGGTACACGCCGCCAATGAGTTTAACGGTAAAACCGCTCGTCAAGTCACTACGAACTTGTTTTCGAGCCTCCATACCGTCAAAAAATCCGGGGCGATCGTGCCTATTCCGGTGCGGACCTATCTAGCTGGGTCTTGACCCCATTCGAGTGCCAGCGCGAAGTTGTTAGAAAGAAAAAAGGACAGCGAGGTTTCCACATTTTACCTCGCCGCTGGGTGGTCGAGAGAACATTCGCTTGGCTGAGTCGATGGCGTCGATTGAGTAACGATTATGAACGGAAACCAACTTCGAGCGAAACACAGGTTTATTTCGCATCCAGTCGTTTGCTTCTCCGGCAAATCTGTAATCATCAGACACCCTATAAAATGGCTGTTCGTTGAGTTTTCATTATTAATAAATGTTTAGACAAACTCTAAGGCGATTGACGGAAAATGGTGTACCGGATTGGGCCGGATTTTGGTTCGTATTCAAGGCGCGACAACCGGCGCATAGTGGACCATGTAACGATTGACGCAACACGGAAGACGGACAACAAGATGGTATTTCATTTGACAGGAATCGCCTTAGGTCCTGGGTCTTTGAAGTCCGTGCACGAGGTAACTATTCAGGACCTCTTGCCAAGCAGCAGGCTACACACGTAACCTAGACCCATGCTGGAATAACCCACCCTAACCCATTCTCCGGAAAACCCTGACGACGAGCTTAAGCGGTCGCGTGAACGGGTTGCGGAGTAGACAGCGCTCATTGCGCATCTGCGCGAGTGCATCCGGGAGTTTGGAAGCGCGCCTGGCCAAGGATAGCCACAACTCCAGCCGGCCGCCATCCTCGAACTCACCGTTCAAGAAGCCGCCACCACGCTCGCAACGCCAACCCAGCGGGCGTAAGCCAAGTGGACAACCGGGCCGACGCGGTGTCACTCGCTCCCTGGTCGATCACCCCGACCAGTGCGGGATCATCCCGTTGACGGGGACCTGCGCCTGCGGACGTTGCGGCACCGGGATCGCGGCTACAGTGCTCGCGGAGCGACGCCAAGTGGTCGAGATGGAGATCCAGCGTAAGGTCATCGAGTACCGCATTGTCGGCGGAACCGGTGCCTGTGGGCGCGCGCAACGCAACACGTTTCCTGCAAGGATTGAGGCTCCGGTGCAATACGGACCGGGCGGGTCGGCCTTTGCGGTCTACATGACCCAATACCAGTTGTTGCCCTACCAGCGCACCGCCGAGGGGCTCAATGAGCTGGCCGGCCTTGGGACCTCATCGGGCATCCTCCAGCGCGCCGTACGGGTGGCGGCTACCTGCCTGCTAAACGTGGGGCCGAGGCCCCGGATGCGTTCGGCTTGTTGGTGCCGTTCGCTGGCGTACTCATGCATGATCACGGGTCGGCCTGCCAGCGCTACTCATGTTGGCAGGCCTTCTGCAATGCCCATCATCTACGTGAGCTAACCGCTATCGCTGAGAGGTCCCCAAGCCAGCCGTGGGCAACCGATATGATCGCGCTGTTGTGCCAGGCCAATGCCCTGGTCGGCGAGGCCCAGAACCTCAAGGCATTGCCCACTGGCAACGTCGAGCGCTTGCGGACCCGCTACGACACCATCCTCACTGAAGCCGAAGCCGGCAATCCTCCCCATCCCCGCCGTCCCGGCACCCGCGGGCGGATCAAACAATCCCCGGCCGGCAACCTCATTCGGCGACTGCGCGAGCACCGCAACGAGGTCCTGCGCTTCCTCACCGACCTGCGCGTTCCCGGTGACAACAACCCGGCCGAACGCGACCTGCGAATGCCCAAACTCCAACAGAAAGTCTCCGGTCGTTTCCGCTCCGATACCGGCGGAGATGCCTTTGTCATCCTCCGCTCCTGCCTTTCGACCCGACGCAAACAGTCCGACGATATTTTTAACTTGCTCGTTCTAACCTTCCAGGGGCAACCCCCAATACCTCAATTGGAGTAGCTGAATAGTTACCTGTTCGAAATGAAACGCTAGGTAGGCGGCCAGGTTGCCACTGACCTTCAGCGAGCGTAGTTTGAGGATGACCTCAGCTCGCTCCAGACCCCAACGCGCACCGGTAATATCCATCCGATCCTTGACTAGGTAACGGCAGCCGCCTTCGATAATCCCGGTCGCGATCGGCAGCCCATATGCCAGGGCTTGATCGTATTGGAGTCGTTCCTGGTTGTTGTCGATGTAGTCGGCGGCTTTGTCTACCGGTTTACGTTCGCTTTGGCCAAGCTGTTTACGGGTAGCGGCGCGGCGCAAGCTCGCCGCCACGTCTTGGGCCCGGCCATGTAGGGAGCAAATAAACTGTCCGGACTTGTAGCCCGTGATGTGTCCGGTTTCATTGGACGCCGAGGAGGTGTCCAATGAGCCGAACGAACTTGCTGCAGGAGATTCGGAAGATGAGATTTGAAGAGGCGTATGGGGGTGGCAAGCAGGCCGTCTGAGACAGGAGGAGGCCCGGCTGCTCGGGGTATGCGAGCGGACCTTTCGGCGCTATGTTGACTGCTACGAGGACGAGGGTCTGCACGGGTTGATCGACAAGCGCCTGGAGCAGGTCTCGCACCGGCGGGCGTCAGTGGGTGAGGTCATGGCGCTGGTGGAGCGCTACCGTCGACGACATGCGGGCTGGAACGTCAAGCCTTTCCAGCTTGGTACCAACGCGACGGGGGCTGCTCGGGGTAACCTGGGTCAAGAACCGACTGCAAGAGGCCGGTGTGGTGCAGAAGGCACCTGGGCGAGGCAAGCACCGCAAGCGGCGCACCCGCGCGGCCGGGCCGGGCATGATGCTGCACCAGGACGCAAGCACCCACGACTGGGTACCGGGAGTGAAGTGGGATTGGGTCGTAACCATGGACGACGCCACCAACGAGCATTACTCGATGCGCCGGTCACCGAGGTAAGGTACGGCCTCCAGCTTCATGGGCGTGCGCGACGTGATCAGGCAACGCGGATTGTTCGCCTCGCTCTACACCGATCGGGGCAGCCACTACTGGTATACCCCGGAAGCTGGCGGCAAGGTAGCCAAGGAGAACCCCACGCAATCTGGCAAGGCCATGGCCTGCTTGGGGATCGAGATGATCCCGGCCTACTCTTCTGAGGCACGAGGACGCTCAGAGCGCATGTTCCGTACCCACCAGGGGCGTGTGTCTGCCACAGGAGTTGGCCATCGCCGGCATCCACGACATGACAGCGGCTAACCGCTACCTCGATGAAGTCTATCGACCGGCCTTCAATGCCGAGTTCATGCCGCCAGCGCTGGAGGAGGGATCGGCCTTCGTGCCCTGGATCGGCGGCCGGCTGGATGACTTCCTGTGTGAGACCTTCGGGCGTGTCGTCGGCAAAGACAACTGCGTGGCCTTCGAGGGGATGACCTTGCAGGTCCCCTAAGGACCGCCACCGGATGCATTACAGGAAGGTCAAGGTGCGGGGGCATTGCTAGCCCGATGGCCACCTCGCCGTGTTCCACGGACCGCGTTGTTTGGCTCGCTATGATGCCCAAGGTCAGTCGATGC
>Ga0209788_1000110_pt1 | contig 23062 bp, 21 predicted proteins | sample WorMetLIZISLAND1_2_FD_187415 | JGI IMG/M metagenome (GOLD analysis project Ga0209788, IMG submission 187415) | Marine gutless worms symbiont microbial communities from Max Planck institute for Marine Microbiology, Germany - Olavius clavatus LIZARD... ...
CCTCGGGGCCCGCCGGGGTCACCGGGGCCGTGACCTTCTCCTCGACGGCCGGGTCGGGGCCCGGGGGCCTCTCCACCTCCACCGGGGGACCCTCGCCCTTCATCTCCGCCAACACCTGCTCCACGGGCACGCCGAGGGCCTTCGCCTTCGCCTCAGCCGATCTTCTGAGGAGACTCTCGGGGATGTCAGCCATCTTCGCTCCTCACAACGGGCCTGAGATGCCGCCGTCCTTGCGGACCCGCCAGAAGTGGATGGCCATGAAGACGACGATGATGAACGGGAAGGCGAGAACGTGCAGGACGTAAAAACGCAGCAGCGTCGCCGCGCTCACCTCGACGCCGGCCAGCAGGGCGAACTTGACCTGGCCGCCCATGGCGGGGACGAAACCGGCCATGTTGGTGCCGACGGTGACCGCCCACAGGGCGAGCTGGTCCCACGGGAGCAGGTACCCGGAGAAGGACAGCAGCAGCGTGAGGAGCAGGAGGATCACCCCGACCGACCAGTTGAACTCGCGGGGCGGCTTGTAGGCGCCGTGGTAGAAGACCCGGCTCATGTGGAGGAACACGGACAGGACCATCAGGTGGGCGCCCCACCGGTGCATGTTCCGCACCAGCGAGCCGAACGCCACGTCGGTCGAGAGCCGCTGGATGTCGGGGTAGGCCAGCTCGGCCGTCGGCGTGTAGTAGAACATCAGGAAGATGCCGGTGATCGTCAGCAGGATGAACAGGAAGAAGCTGAGCCCCCCGAGGCAGAGGGTGTAGGAGAGCTTGACGCCGTGCCGCTTCACCTTCACCGGGTGGAGGTGGTAGAGCACGTTGTTCATGATGACGTAGGAGCGGTTCCTCGGGCTGTCCGAGTAGCCCGACTTGAAGGGCGACCCGGGCCGGAGGATCGAGTTGACCACCTGCGACCCCCACAGCTTGCTGTTGGCCTCCTTGACCCGCTCTCTGAGGCTTGTCCTACCTTCGGCCATCCGTCTCCTCCTACGCCCTACCAGCGCACACCGTAGGTGTAGCCGTTCTTGAAGTCACGCTGGCCGCTGTCGAAGTCCCAGGGGCCGCCGCCCGGGGCCTGGCCCGTCGCCTGCGAGGCGGCGCCCTCGATCTTGCCGAGGGAGATGACGCCGGTGGGGCAGCGGTCGATGCAGAGCTGGCAGCGGGTGCACTCGTCCTCGTCGACCAGGAAGAACCCCCGGTTGCGCTCGTCGTCGGCGGGGTGTTCGACGTTGACGCCCTCGGAGATGGCGCCGAGCGACAGGTAGTGGATGCACTTCCAGGGGCAGATGTCGACGCAGCCCTCACACAGGATGCACTCCGACTGGTCGATGTGGAGGAACTGCTTGGGGCGGAGCTTGTCCTTGAAGTAGCCGCCCTCGACGACGGCGAGCTGGTAGTCGTCCCGGATCGGCGGGGTCTCGTCGACGACGCCTCGGGGCATCACCGGCCTCCCTTCACCAAGGGGCGGCCGTAGGGCGACTTGGGCGCCTCGGCGACGGCCTCGGGGGGCCGCCCCTCCTTGATCTTCTGAATCTGGACGGCGAGGGCGCCGGCCCCGGCCAGCGCCGCGATGTGGTAGCCGCCGGAGATGGCGTCCTTGATCACGGCGTAGCTGATCTCCACCGTGTTGCCCAGCATGAGCCAGGTCGGGAGGGCGAAGGCGATGTTGTTGCCCCACTCCAGGTCGGTCTGGGCGAAGTTGAGCCACTCCGACGGCGCCATCCCGAAGTAGAAGACGAGAGCGACCCAGGCGATGATCGACGCCACGGTCGCCCGGGCCCAGGTCATCTTCTGGTTGAGCACCCAGAGGAACGAGGCGCCGATGAGCAGCAGGGTGACGGCCCCTCCCACGACCAGGTAGCCGGCGCCCTTCCACATGATCCCCCGCGGCCACCAGTTGAGCTGATCGACGACGACGGGGACCTCGACCCCGTCGACCAGCTCGGTCATCGGGAGGCTCGACCAGTGGATCCAGACGACCCCGAGGGCCGATCCCAGCAGGCCGAGGGTAAGAAGCGTGCGGCCGATCGACTTCCGTCGAGCGTCGCTGAGTTCTCCGAGGCGATACATCTTCTGGTTGCTGTCCGGGACCCGGTTGGGTGCTGTTGGCTGTGTTGTACCACACCGCAGGCCCCGGCCCGAACCCGGGGCCGCCGCCACGGCCGCGGGGCGGCCGGAAAGGCGCCGGAGCGAAGGTCGGGAGGGCTTCGGGAGGGCGCCGGGCCGAAGGTCGGGACTGCTTCGGAAGGGCGCCGGGGCAGCCGCCGGGACGGCTTCGGGAGGGCGCCGCGAGGGCGCCGGGGCGTCGGCCGGGAGGGCGCCGGGAGGATGTCGGAGCAGCGCCGGGGCGGCGTAGGGGAGTGCGCCGGCGGGCACGGCGGCGCCTCGCCCGGGAGCCGTTAAGCTGCCGCCCGTCCCAACCGCGTAGGACAGTGGCCGACACCCAGACCGCCGACACCCAGACCGCCGACAACAGGGCCCTCCGAGAGGAGCGGCGCCAGGAGAGCCGCACCGCGGCTCAGCACTTCATGGTGGGCGCCGGGTTCCTGGTCCTCGCGGGCGAGCTGCAGCTCCTCGCCCTGCTCTCGCTCCGCTTCGACGACCTGTTCCCCATCTCCTACGGCCGCCTGGCCCCGATGGCCGACTTCACGATGATGATCGGCTTCGTCGCCGTCTCGCTGATCGGCGGCGCCTACTACGTCCTCCCCAGGCTCACCGGCGCCCGGCTGTGGGGCCGCGACCTCGCCTCCTCGTCGCTCGTCGGCCTCACCGCGGCGGTGTTCGCCGGCCTGTTCTCGATCGCTTTCGGTGCGGGCGGCGCCCGGCAGCCGTTCGGCCTCCCGTGGTGGCTCGACGCCGCCCTCGTGTTCCTGTTGGCGGCGCCTGCGCTGGTCGCGGTCGGGACCGTCGCCAACCGGGTCGAGAGACGCAGCTACGTCACCCTCTGGTTCCTCATCGGCGGCTTGTTGTGGCTCCCGCTCCTCTACCTGACCTACCTCTCCGGCGCCCTCCCCTACTTCCACTCGATCGCCGTCGAGTACCACAACGTCTTCTTCTCGGCCGGGTTCACGACGATGTTCGTCTTCACGGTGGGGACCGGGCTTCTCTACTACACGATGGTGAAGGAGCTGGACGTGCCCCTGGCCAGCCGTCAGCTCGCACTCATCGGCTTCTGGTCGCTCGGGCTGGCCTCGGTGTGGTGGGGCGACGCCCAGTTGCTGTTCGGCCCCTCGCCCGAGTGGGTGTCGGGGGTGGGCGCCGCCCTCGGCCTGGCGTTCCCCGTCGGGGCCCTGGCCAACGCCGCCAACATCTCGCTTTCGCTCGAAGGCGCCTGGGACGAGGTCCGGGAGCGGCCCGCCGTCAGGGCAGGCGTTGTCGGCGCCTACCTGGGGGTGGGCGTGGCCGTCATGGCCGCCCTGGCCGGGTTCCGCTCCATCGCCTCGGTGACGTCGCTCACCGCCTTCTGGGAGGCCGTCGAGTACGCCGCCCTCGCCGGGGTGGGAGCGCTGCTCGTCGCCAGCGTCGCCTTCGCCGCGATGCCCCGGCTCATCAACCGGAGACTCCCCGTCAATCGCGCCAAGGCCTTCATCACGCTCACGCTGACCGGCGCCGTCGGGGTGCTCGTCTCCATGTCGGCGGCAGGCATCGTGTCGGGTTACTCCTGGGTGGGCGGGTCCAACGCCGTCGCCTACGTCGACGCCGGGGAGGGCTGGGCGGCCGGGCTCGGCTCGGGCGTGGACAACCTGATGGCAATCGCCGTTCTGTTCGCAGCCCTCACGTTCGTAGGTCAAGTCGTCTACGCGGTCGCGGTGATCGGCCCCGCCTTCTCCGGCGAGGCCGCGCCGAGCGGCGAGCCGGCCGAGGTGGGCGAGCCGGCCGAGGTGGAGTCCTCCGAGCCGGCGGAGCGTTCCGAGGTGGAGGCATGAGCGGGCAGCTCAGCGCCGCCGCGGCCGCCATGGGCCTCCCGGAGGATCTTGTGCGGCGGTCCGCAGAGGCCAGGGCCGCGGAGACGGGAGGCACCGCCGACGACATCCTCGCCGCCTGGGCCGGAGGGGAGGCGGCGCCCGCGGGGGCCGACACCGCCGCGGCCGCCGCAGCCGGGCCGGCGCCTGCTGTTGAGCAGGCGGCCGCCGAGGCCGCCCCCGCGCCGACGGCGCCCGCGGAAGCGGCCCCAGCCACGGCGGCGCCGGCCGCCGCAGCCCAAGCTCAGCCCCAAGTGGTCACCGTGCCCGCAGGCCCCTTCAAACCCCCGACGCTCGTCGGCGGCGAGGACAACCCGGCCACCGTCATGGTCGGCGCCCTCGGGCTTTTCCTCGTTGTTCTCGTGGTCGGCCTTGTCGGCCCCGCCGTCCCGATGGACGAGCCGGGCGCCCGCACCAGCGACATCGCCTACTCGGGCGCCGCCCTCGACGGCCAGGCCGTCTACGAGAGCCAGGGTTGTCACGCCTGTCACACCCAGATGGTCCGACCGGTTGTGGCCGATGTCGGGCTCGGCGACGTGACCCTCAACGACTCCAACCAGATCACCGGGACCAGGCGCTTCGGCCCCGACCTCTCCGACGTGGGCAGTCGCCGCGACGCATCCCAGCTCGAGACCGTCGTGTCGGGCGACGACGGCGCACACCCCCCGTTCCGGCTCGCCGAAGACGACATGGCCGCAGTAGTCGCCTACCTCGCCGAATCGAGGACCTCACGATGAGTCTCAGCGCGGCGGCGGCCGCCATGGGCCTCCCGGAGGATCTTGTGCGGCGCTCCGCCGAAGCCAGGGCCGCGGAGACGGGAGGCGCCGTCGACGACATCCTCGCCGCCTGGGCCGGAGGCGAGGCGGCGCCCGCCGGGACTGGGGCTGCGGCGCCCGCCGAGGCGAGGGCGGCCGAGCCGACCGCCGCTTCCGAAGCTGCGCCGCCCCAGCAAGCTGCCGGGCCCGAGGCGACGGCGGCGGCTTCGCCCGAGGTTGCGGCCGCTCCGGCCGAGCCACAGATCGCCGCCCCGGCGCCCATCCCCGACGAGGTGACGCCCGCCGAGGCGGTCCGGTTCCCCGAGGTGGTGACGATCCCGTCCGCCGGGATCAGGGAGCGCACCAACTTCGTCATCCCCAAGTGGCTGACGGCGGTGATCCTCGTCGTCCCGATGTTCGCGTTATACGCCCTGGGCGGCTCATCGACCGGCAAGTGCGGCGAGGCGACCGAGCTTCAGGGCGACGTGGTGACAGGCGACATCGTGAACTGCGACGGCGCCGCCTTCACCGGCCGTCAGGCTGCAGGCGGCGCGACCGACCCCATCGCCGTGGGCGCCGACCTCTACAGCGCCCAGTGCGCGAGCTGCCACGGCCCCGCCGGCGAGGGAGTGGGCTCGTTCCCCGCCATGACGGGGGTGACGACCACCTTCGGGGCCTGCGCCGACCACAAGCAGTGGGTCAGCCTCGGCTCCACCGGTTGGCCCGACCCCGTCTACGGCGACACCAGCAAGCCGGTCGGCGTCGGCATGCCGCCGTTCGGGGGGAGCCTCACCGAGGAGCAGCTCTCCGCCGTTGTGGCGTTTGAGCGGGCCCGCTTTGGCGGGGCCGACGAAGACGAGACCCTCGCCGACTGCGGCTTGGCCGAGACGGGCGACGAGGAGGGGGACGGCGCCGAAGGCGAGGCCGACGGAGACGGCGGCGAGACCGACGGCGGCGAGACCGACGGCGGCGCCGAGGCTGCGGCCGACCCCGCCGGCTAGGCCCCGACCCCGCCGGCTAACCCCGCCGCGCCGCTCGAATCCGCTTCCTCAGAGCGCGGCGGTCGTCGATCACACCTTCGGCGACCACCTCGTCGCCGGACCCCAGGAGCACGGGGATGCGAAACCCGTAGCGGCCGAGGAGGTCGTCGTCGGCCTCGACATCGACCTCGGCCAAAGCGATCTTCTCCTTGGCCGCCGCCCACTCCGCAAGCGGCCGGGCGCCGTCGCAGAGGGGGCAACCCGGGCGAGTCAGGAAACGGAGGGAGAAATCGCTCAAGGAACTCCCGCGAGGGGCCGATGAACCATCGATAAGGAGGAAGCAGGGGCTTCCACTCCCTTCACGCCTCGGCGAAACGGCCGGGGAGAGTGAGCGGACAGCCTCCCAGCCCGCCCCACGGTGTCGGAGTCCCTCCTCCTCATGGCAGAGGCCCCCTCTTGAGGGGGCCTCGGCTTATCCCGGCCCATCTGCGACGACCCCGACTGGCCGGGGAAACGGGAGAAACCGCTCAAGGAGCCCTCGCCGGCGGCCGATGAACCATCGGTAAGGAGGAAGCAGGGGCTTCCACCCCTTCACGCCTCGGCGAAACGGCCGGGGAGAGTGAGCGGACAGCCTCCCAGCCCGCCCCACGGTGTCGGAGTCCCTCCTCCTCGTGGCCGGGGCCCCCTCTCGAGGGGGTCTCGGCTTACCCGGGCCAGGCCGCAAGGCGATCGCTGCGCCGACGGCGGCTGACTCATGCGGAGACGTACCATCAAGCCTCGTGCGACCCGCAACCGCCGTCATCATCCTGATCCTGCTCGCCGTCATCGCGGTGGCGGGCGTCGCTCAGCTCTGGGCTCTCTTCTCCCAGTCATAGTGGTCGCGTCATAGTGGCCCGTCGCCAAAATGGCGAGTCCGCTAGGGCGGCGACGCGTCGCCCGACGGGGCTGCACTGTCGCACACGCATCGCTGAGCGTGTGCAGTAGTACCGACGAGAGGCTGGTCTTGCCCCGGTTTGGTGGCCAGCGGACTGCACTCATGCCGCTGTGACATGTGATTCGTACTCGGTCGGGGTGAGATGCTCAAGGCGGGCTTGGTGACGGCCCCGGTTGTAGAACACTTCGATGTAGTCGAAGACCGCGGCTCGGAGGCCCGCTCGGGTGGGGAACCGGCCCGTCCCGTGGATCCAGGCGAGCTCTCGTTTCAGGGTCGCCCAGAACGACTCCATCCGGGCGTTGTCGTAGCAGTCGCCGGTCGAGCCGTACGAGGCGACGACGCCGTGGGCTCTGAGGCTGTTGGTGAACGCCAGGGACGTGTACTGGGTGCCCTTGTCGGAGTGGTGGGTCAGCGGCCCTTCGACTTGTTGGCGTTGGACGGCCATGGCGACAGCGTCGATCACGAGGTCGGCGGCGGCTCTTCGGCTCATGGACCATCCGACCAGCTTCTGGGTGCAGGCGTCGAGGACGCCCGCGAGGTGAAGCTTGCCTTCTGCGGTGTCGAATTCGGTGATGTCGGCGACCCACAGCTCGTTGGGCCGCTTCGCGGTGAAGTCCCGGTCGACCAGATCCGCCGAAGCCGCGGCCGCCGCTGCTGCGGCTGGGGGGCGGCGCCGTTTCTCCCGTCGCCCGCCTACCCCTGCCAGGCCTGCGTCCCGCATGAGCCGAGCCACCCGCTTGCGGCCCACCCGGACGCCGCGGCGGCGCAGCTGGCCGTGGACCCGGGGCGCTCCGTAGGTGCTCCGGGACTGCTCGTGGACGGCTCGGATCGCGGTCAGCAGCTCGGCGTCGGCCTCGTCCCGGGCCGACGGGGGCCGGCCCCGCCACTTCCGGTACCCGGACCTGTTCACGCCGACCGTCCGGCACAGGCGGCTCACCGGGTGCGAATCGGAGTGCTCGTAGACGAACCGGTACCCGGTCACCGGCTCGTCTCCCGCGCGAAAAACGCCGCGGCCTTCTTCAGGATCTCCTTGTCGAGGCGCAGCTCGACCACTTCCTTCCGTAGCCGCTTCAGCTCCTCGGCCTCGGGCTCGGAGAGGCTCGGATCCGACGACCGGCCGTCGGCCGCGTCGGCGGCCTTCACCCAGGTCTCCAACGTCCTGTCATGCACGCCCAGGCTCCTCGCGATCTCGACTCTCGACCGACCGGATGATCGGACCAGGTCGACCGCCTCCCGGCGGAACTCAGGCGGGTACTTGTATGTGCGCCCCATGGCGCCTCCTTCCTGCAGGGCCGAAACCCCACTTTCGGGCCGGCCACCAAACCGGGTCAAGTCCAGCCGCAATACTGCACACGCATTGCTGAGCGTGTGCAGTAGTACCGACGAGAGCCGCGAAACTGCACACGCATTGCCCAGCGTGTGCAGTAGTACCGACGAGAGCCGCGAAACTGCACACGCATCGGCCGGGCAACCCTCGGCTGTGCCACTACATCACCGACCCACCAATAGCGATCACGGCGCCGTCGGCGAGGTTGTGGTCGGCCGCGGCGTCTCCGCATCTCACGGCCAGGGCCATCATGCCTGCGGAGTCGACGTGCATGAGCGTCTCGCCGACCGCCACGCCCGCGTAGGACGTCACCCACTTGACCTCCAGCGCCTCCTTGACGTCCAGCGCATCTCCCCCGATCTTCACCGACGCCGACATGCCGGGGGCGAGCCCGAGGCCGGCGAGGTCGTCGGGTGTGATGTTGGTCTGAACGTTGCCGAAGCGGTCCACCCACCACGCCTCCCCCTTCACGGCGGCGCCGTCCACCTCGGCCAGCGGAAGGATGAGAGGCGTCACGTCCTCGGGCGCCATCGTCGGGCCCAGGTCGTCGAGGCCTCCGCCCGCGGCCAGCAGGGCGGCCGCCGGGGCGAAGACGTCCCTGCCGTGGAAGGTCTCCCCCGGCGAGGGGATCATGGCTTCCTGCTCCTCGATCGAGACGACGCGCGAGGCGCCCCCGACCATCGCCGTCGCCGGGGAGAGGAGGCCGTTGTCGGGGCCGACGAGGAATCCCCATGCGGTCTCCGCCGCGATCGCCTTCCGATCCGTGCCGACGCCGGGGTCGACCACCGCCAGGCAGACACCCTCCGGCAGGTACTGGATGGCGCGGGTCAAGGCGAGGGCGGCGGACCGCACGTCGCCCCGCGGCGTCCCGTGGCCGACGTCGATCACCGTCGCCTCAGGCGCCAACGAGGCGATGACCCCGTGGACGACTCCCACGAACTCGTCCTTGTACCCGAAGTCGGACAAGAAGCTGACAACAACCGCCATATCCCGTTTCCTAACGCACTGGATTCGCCTATACCGTAGTTTGCGCATTGAGAAAAGGCGCTCCGGCGGCCGCCGGACCGGGTGCGGGACGGTCGCGGCACGGTCGCCGGGGTCGCCCTCGCCCGCCGGGCCGGGCGGGCCGGCGAGATCCGACCGCCGGCGATGTCGCCTCACCCGACGACCCGGGGCATCCACCACGAGCAAGGGCTCGAAGCGGTAGCCTCGCCGTGTGACCACCGCTCCGATCCGCAAGCTCTTCTTCGGGGACAACCTCGAGATCATGCGGGACGAGATCGCCGACGACTCCATCGATCTCGTCTACCTCGATCCCCCCTTCAACTCGAACCGAAGCTACAACGTGTTGTTCAGGGGCGACGACTCACGGCCGTCGCAGGCCCGGATCGAGGCTTTCGACGACACCTGGCACTGGACCCGAGAGACCGAAGCCGAGTACGACAACCTGGTCGCAAACCGCGAGACACCCAGAGAAGTGACCAAGGCGATAGACGCGTTCCGTCGGCCCCTCGGCAAGAACGACGTCATGGCCTACCTGGTCATGATGACTCCACGACTCCTCGAGATTCACCGCGCCCTCAAACCTACCGGCGCCATGTACCTGCACTGCGACCCGACGGCGAGCCATTATCTGAAGGTCATCTGCGACCAGGTCTTCGGACCGACCAGATTCCTCAACGAGATTGTCTGGGCCTATCGAGACGTCGGCGGCAAGACAACCAAGTACTTCAAGCGGAAGCACGACACGATCCTCGCGTACGCTAAAGGGGACGAATGGACCCACAACGTGCAGCGCGGCCCTTTGGCGGTAACCACCCAGAAGAGATACGCGCCATACTTCGACGCCGACGGGAAGATCACCTACCGGACGCTCAAGGAGTCAAGTCCTGGTGTGTTCGCCTCCCTCAGAAGCGTCCCAGACGATCTTGACGAAGTCTGTCTTGACAGATCTCAGGGCACCCAACTCCCCGACTGGTGGACCGACATCACACCTGTGACGCGTCGCGCGCTAGAGGGACTCGGATTCCAAACCCAGAAGCCCGTTGCCCTCTTGGAGCGAATCATCAAGACGGCGAGCGACGAGGGCGCCGTCGTGCTCGACCCGTTCTGCGGCTCCGGCACTACCGTCGCCGCGGCAGAGGGTCTCGGCCGATCATGGATCGGGATTGACATCACCTACCTCGCCCTCGGCCTGATCAAGCAGCGACTCAGGGACGACTACCCCGGAATCGAGTATGAGGAGCAAGGCAGCCCCAAGGACTCCGTCGGCGCCCGGGCCCTCTTCGATCTGTCTCCTGAGAGCTTCGAGATGTGGGCCGTCACGCTGGCGGGCGGGAGACCGAATCCGAAGGGAGGCGGCGACGAGGCAATCGACGGCGGGATCAGGTTCCTCATCGACAAGGAGACCGCCGGCTGGATCACCATCTCGGTCAAGGGCGGAGACAATGTGAGCGTCAGCATGGTCAGGGACCTGATCGGGACCGTCGAGAACGAGAAGACAGAGATGGGCGTCCTCGTCACCCGCGTTCCTCCGACGAAAGGGATGCTCGAGGAAGCCGCAAGAGCGGGAAGCTATGTGTGGCCGTTCAACGAGTCGAGGTTCCCGAAGATACAGATCATCACCACCGACGAGTTGCTGCGCGGGGAGCGCCCGAAGACTCCGCCCGAGAGCGGAACCTCCGAGCAAGCCCCGAATGCGATCCGAGACGCGGACTCGGGTGAACAGCTAAGCCTCGACTGAGAACCCAACCGCGGCCGTTTCTGGTTCAGAGGCTACGACCCACCTTCGCCGCAGGCTCAACCGCTCAGATCACGGGGTGATCTGAGTGCCCAACACCGCCAAGAACTTGGCCAGCCACTCGGGGTGCGCCGGCCAGGCGGGGGCCGTCACCAGATTGCCGTCCACATGAGCCTTGTCCACTGCGATGTCGACGTATGTGCCGCCGGCGCGGGTCACGTCGGGACCAACCGCCGGGTAGGCCGAGCAGGAGCGGTTGTCGAGAACCCCCGCCGCACTCAACACCTGGGCGCCGTGGCAGATGGCTGCGATAGGTTTGCCAGCCTCGGCGAAATGGCGCACGATGTCCAGCACCTTCTCGTTCAACCGGATATACTCGGGTGCCCGTCCCCCGGGTATCACCAGAGCGTCGTAGTCGTCGGGGACCACGGCGTCGAAGTCGGCGTTCAGGGCGAAGTTGTGGCCCGGCTTCTCGGTGTACGTCTGATCGCCCTCGAAGTCGTGGACAGCCGTGCGGACGGTGTCCCCGGCTTTCTTCTCGGGGCAGACGGCGTCCACCTGATGTCCCACCATGGTCAACGCCTGGAACGGGACCATCGTCTCGTAGTCCTCAGTGAAGTCGCCGGTGACCATGAGGATCTTCTTGCCAGCCATTTCTACCTCCTTCGTGTACGGCTCGCAGGCACCGTAGCGCGCCGCCCTCCGGTCGCCAAACGGCGCCTCCGCCGCAGCTCGGCGCCCGGCCCCGCGTCCCGAGCGGCCCCGCTTCGCCCTCAGCGGCCGCCGAGGAAAGCTCGGCGCACGTTGTCGTTGGCCAACAGGTCGGAGGCTCGACCCTCGTACGTCTGCTTGCCCAACTCGATGACGTACCCCCGGTTGCTGGCCTCAAGGCCCTGCCGGGCGTTCTGCTCGATCATCAGCACGGTCAACCCGATCTCGGCGTTGAGCCGGCTGATCGAGGAGAAGATGGCCTTGGTCACGATGGGGGCGAGGCCGGCAGACGGCTCGTCCATGAGCACCAGACGAGGCTCCCACATGAGGGCCCGCCCGATCTCCAGCATCCGCTGCTCGCCGCCGCTCATGGTCCCGGCCAACTGACGAGACCTCTCGGCCAAGCGGGGGAACAGGTCGTAGACGTACGCGATCCGCTCGGCGATCCGCTCCTTGTCCCGGCTCAGGAACATGCCCAACTCGAGGTTCTCGTGCACCGTCATCTGGGCGAAGACGCTCCGAAGCTGGGTCACGATCGTGATGCCGGCGATCTTGAGGGCCTCCTGCGGCCGGATGTTGGTGATGTCCCGGCCGTCGCAGAGGACCTTGCCCCGCCTCACGTTGAGCATCCCGTAGACGGCCCGGAACACGGTCGACTTCCCCGCCCCGTTGGGCCCGATGACACACACCACCTCGCCGTCGTTGACGTGCAGGGTGACGCCCCGGAGTATGTCCTCGTTCGAGTCGTACCCGGCGTAGATGTCGTTGACCTCCAGCAACGGCCGGCTGCCGGCGGAGCTAGAATTCAACACGGCCGCCCTCCCCGTCGTCGCCCTCGGCGCCGAAGTAGGCCTCGATCACGTCTTCGTCCTCCATGATGTCCTCCGGCGTGCCCTCGGCCAGCTTCTGGCCGTAGTTGAGGACCACCACCCGGGAGCACACGTCCTGGATGAACCGGATGTCGTGCTCGACCAACAGGAACGAGACCTTCCGCTCCCGGTTGAGCTCGCGAATCCGAACCTTGATCTCCTCGACCAACGTCGGGTTGACCCCGGACATCGCCTCATCGAGCAACACAACCGAAGGGTCCGACATGAGAGCCATGCCCAGCTCAAGCAGCCGGCGCTGGCCCCCCGACAGGTTGCCGGCTCGCTGGTGGCGCAACCGGGACAACAGAAGGAAGTCGATGAGCCGGTCGGCCCTCTCGGTCGTCTCCCGCCCCGGTCGGCGGAACGACTGCAGGAAGCCGATGTCGCCCCACTGGACGCTCAGCTCCATGTTCTCCCGCACGGTCAGGTCCCGGTAGACCCGCAGGAGTTGGAAGGTGCGTGCCAAACCCAGATGAGCCACCTGATGCGGCTTGTGATCGGTCACGTCGCGCCCGTTGAGGACGACCCGGCCCTCGTTGAGGTCCTGGATGCGGCTCAGGCAGTTGAACAGCGTCGTCTTGCCGCTCCCGTTGGGGCCGATGAGGCCCACCATCTCGCCCGGCTCAACATGGATGTCCACCTGGTCGACGGCGGTCAGGCCGCCGAAACGGCGGACCACGCCCGTCGCCTCCAAGACCGGGCTCACCGCGCCGCCCCGGGGTCGACGACAGGGTCCGCGACGGGGTCGACGACAGGGTCGACGACGGGGTCGACGACAGGGTCCGCGACGGGGTCGGCGGCGACCGAGCCGCCCTCGCGGATGTCGGCGTCGTCGAAAGCCGACCGTTGCTCGTCCTCGTCGCCGCGGCCCCTCAGGCGCTTGATCAGCGGGGAGTCGGCCCGGAGCAGGCCGATGAGGCCGCGGGGCAGGTAGAGCACGATGGCGCCGAGAAGCAGGCCTTGGGCGATCAGGTGGAAGTCGAGGAACCTGGCCCACAGGATCTCACGGAGCCAGTAGAGCACCGTCCCGCCGAGGACCGGGCCGAGCACGGTGCCCACCCCGCCCAACATGGTGCTCATCACCGCGTCGATGGTGCGAACCTCGACGAAGGCGATGTCGGCGTCGACAAAGGTGTTCTGGTAGGCCCACATCCCGCCGAAGAGACCCGTGAAGAAAGCCGAGAAGGTGAAGATCAACACCTTGGACCGCGTGGTGTCGATGCCCCGCATCTCCGCACCGATCTCGTCCTCCCGGATGGCGATGAGGCCTGCGCCGAACCTGGTCCGCCGCAGCCACCAGCTGAAGGCCAGCAGCGCCAGCACCATGACCAGCTCGACGTAGTACCAGAGCGGCCGGTTCAGCGAAGGGGGGAGGGTCAGCCCGGTCCCGCCGTTGGTGAGCGGCCGGGCCACCCGCACCACCTCGCGCATGAAGACGAAGAAACCCAGCATGGCGATGGAGAAGTAGGGGCCGGTGAGACGCATGGTCATCCGCCCGACCAGGTTGGCGATGAGGGCGGACAGCACGGCCCCTATGAGGATCGACGGCACAAGCGGCGCCTCCTGGGGGAACATGCCGGATTGCTGCGACATCAGGATGGCGGTGCCGTAGGCGCCGATCCCGAACCACACGGCGTGCCCGAAATCGACATAACCGGTGAAACCGCCGGTCAGGTTCCAGCTTATCCCCACTGCGATCGTGGTGAACATGAGCGTGAGCGTGAGGAGCTGGCTCTTCTCGACCCCGGGAAGCTGGGGGAGCGCAAACAGGTAGGCGACCAACAGGACGGCGGCGACGGCGCCGAGGACCCGCACCGGGCGGCCGCGGAGGCGGGTTGGGTCAATCACGCTTTGGTGGCGTCAACCGGACGCAAACCGTCGAACAGGCCCTGCGGCCGGGCCACCAGGGCCACGACCAGAAGGCCGAAAGCGAATATCACACCCATGTTGGACCCGATCCCGCCGGGCCAGTAGGTGGCCACCATGGACTCGATGAGGCCGAGGGCCATGGCGCCGCCCAACGCCCCCTTGACCGAGCCGAGCCCGGACAATGCGGTGATCACAAAGGCCCGCAGAGTCCACGGGGGGCCCATGAAGGGGAACACGGGGATGATCGTGGCGGTCAGGGCGCCTGCGACCGCGGTGATCCCGATGCAGAGAGCGAAGGTGACTGCGTAGACCCACTTGATGTCGATCCCGACGATCTGCGCCGCCTCCCTGTTCTGGGCCGCCGCTCGGATGCTCTTACCCAAGCGGGTCCGTTGCAGGAAGAGCTGGAGCGAGGCGAGCACGAACAGGGCCGCGATCAGGACGACGAAACCCTTACGGGGGACGGTCACGTTGCCGATGGGCCAGAATCCCGCCTGGATGTCGCTCTGCACTCGGCGGAAGTCGGCGGCGAACATCAGCTTCACGATGTTCGCGATCACGATCGACACCGCGAACATGACCAGCAGCGAGACGAGATGGGGGCGGTCGATGACCCGGTTGACCAAGACCCGCTGCAGCCCGAACCCGACCGCGCACATGATGAGGAAGATCGGCACGGCGCTGTAGAGGGGCTCGACCCCCCAGTTCGAGGAGGCGAACCACGCCATGTAGGCCCCGACCATGATGAACTCGCCGTGGGCCAGGTTGATCACCCCCATCACACCCCAGACGATGGAGAAGCCGAGAACCATCAGCGTCAGCATCCCGCCGGTGGAGATGCCGTTGATGACTGCTTGAAGAAATGTGTCCATCTAGGTCCTCGGCCGTGGCGCCTCGTCGCCGACGGCCGCCGGGGGCCTGTCCCCGGCGGCGGTCGGCGCCGACTCAGGGGCGCAGCCTCCCGCCGCGCCCCGGCCGGTGGTCGCGGCCGGCCGTGTCGGCCGATCTGTCGCAACCACCGGCGGTGGGCCCGCTGCGATCAGCGGGGGTACTTGAGCTCGGCGACGGCGGCGTCGTCCGGCGCCACCACATTGATCTCGCCGTCCTGGACCTGGATCGCGCCCATGGGCTTCGACGTGTTCACACCCCGCTCGTCGAAGCTGATCGGGCCGTAGAACGTGTCGACGTTCATGCCGAGCAATGCCTCTCGCACTGCGTCGGTCTCGATGGTCCCAGCCTGCTCGACGGCGATGTGGAGGGCCAAGGCCGAGGCGGTCGCCGAAGCGGCCTGGTAGACCGGCGGCTCGCCCCAGAGCTCCTCGTAGTAGGCCGCGTAGTCGGCGGCGCTGCCGAACCACTCACCCGAGTACGCCATGGTGGCCTCCCACTGGGTGGGCCCGACGACTCCGTCGGCCAGCCCCTTCACCTCGTCGATGAGCTTGGGGTTCGACGGCCCGACGGTGATCATCATCCCCTTGGGGGCGAAACCGGTGTCCTCGGAGGCGTTGAGGAACATCACGGCATCCACGTAGTGGCCGCCGCCGATGAAGATGTCCGGCTCAAGCTCGCGGAACTGCGAGATGATCGGGGTGAGGTCGGTCGGGTCCTTGGGGTAGGTCTCGGTGGCCAGCACCTCGATGCCGTTGGCCTCCAAGTGTTTGATGGCGCCTTCGGCGACCGACGTCGGGAACGAAGTGTCCTCGTAGGCGACCACGGCCGTCTTGGCCCCGGCGGCCGCGAAGGCCTCGATGCCGCTCTTGGTGTAGTCGCTGCCGATCGTGGCGACGAGGAACAGTTTCTCGAAGCCGCGCTCGAACATGGCGTCCGAGACGCCGTTGCCCTCGATCATGATGATGTTGGCCGCCTCGGAGATGGCCGAGGCCCCGGTGGTCAACGAGCTGGAGTAGGGCCCGAGCATGAAGGCGACCCCATCCTCTTGGATGAGACGCTCTGTCAAGTTGGCCGCGGTGTCGGCGTCGGACTCGTCGTCGTAGTAGACGATCTCGACTTCGTAGCGGCCGTCGGGCAGCTTGATCCCGCCGTAGATGTCGTTCACCCACCTGGCCCAGGTGTCGTAGCCCTGGCGGCTGTCCTTACCTTCGACCGCGAACTTGCCGGTCTCGCTGAGAGCGGCCCCGATCTTGATGGTCCCGACGGTCTCCTCCGTCGCCTCCGTCGGAGGCGTCGTCTCCGGCGGAGCTGTCGTCTCCGGCGGGGCGGTCCCCTCGGGCACCGTGGTCTCGGTCGGCTCCACGCCTTCGGTCGTCGTGGTCTCCGGCTCTTCGCCGCCTCCGCACGCCGCTATCACCAAGCACATGGCGGCCAGCAACGCCGGCGCCAATAGCCTTCTTCGTCTCATTCGTTTCCTCCCTTGTGGAAGTAGTGGTCACTTCGCCGCGACGGCCGCGGCCCCGGAGCGTCTCCGCCCCGCATGCCGCGAGCGCCGCATGCGCGACCATACGGCCGCACATGTGCGACCATACGGCAAGGCGGGGTCGCGTGTCTCTAAAAACCAGCGGCAAACCCATAAATGATACATAAAAACGGGGCCGAAACGGGACTCAGTCGCCCAGCCGGTAGCCCAATCCGTGCTCGGTGGCGAAGTAGGGCGGCTCACCTGGGCGCTCGATCTTGGCTCGGAGCCGGCTGACGTAGATGCGCACATAGTGGCGACTCGACTCGTAGCCGTCGCCCCAGACCGAGGCCAGCACCAGGTCGTGGGGGACGGTCTTGCGCAGGTGCTGGGCGTAGAAGCGGAGGACGCTGAACTCGGTGGGCGTCAGGTCGACCTCCTCGCCCCCCAGCCAGGCCCGCCTCGCCGCGGGGCTGACCCTCAGGTCGCGGAAGACGATGTCGTCCGGCGGCTCGCCCATCTCGGCGCCGGGGCGGCCCGCCCGCCGGAGCACCGACCGGATGCGGGCCAGCAACTCCTCCACGCCGAACGGCTTGGTCAGGCAGTCGTCGGCGCCGCTGTCCAGAGCCGCGACGATGTCGTGCTCGTCGCCCATGGCCGTCAGCACAATCACAGGGACGTCGCTGAAAGCCCGCAACCGGCGGCACGTCTCGTACCCGTCGAGGTGGGGCATCATGATGTCGAGGATCACCAGGTCGGGGTCGAGCCGTCGCACCTGCGCCAGCGCCTCCATGCCGGTCGCGGCCTGGGCCACCTCGAACTCGCGGGCGCCGAGGTTGCGGGCGACGAACTCCCGCATGGGCGAGTCGTCGTCGACGACGAGGACCGAGGTCACAACGGGGCCCGGGCCCAGGCCCACTCGGCCAACGGGAGGGTCACGGCGAAGACCGAGCCGGGGTCGCCGTCGGAGGGCTCGTCGATCCAGATGCGGCCGCCGTGGGCCTCGATGAACCCCTTGGCGATCGCCAAGCCGAGGCCGACGCCGCCCTCCGCCGCGTCCAACCCGTGATCGGCGCGGACGAACGTCTCGAACACCGCGTCGCGTTGGCGCGGAGGGATGCCGGGACCCCGGTCGCGGACGCGGAGGGTCACCCGCCGGCCGGGGTCGGACCCCCCCTCGCCGCCCGGGCCCTCGAAGGCCCCGTCGGCCCCGTCCAGAGTCGCCGAGACCAGCACCGGGTCGTTGAAGCTCGAGTACTTGCAGGCGTTCTCCACGAGGTTGCGCAGCGCAGTGACCACTCGGGCCTCGTCGACCTCGAGCACCGCCGACGGCAGAGGCGCCACCTCGATTCGGTGCCGCTCCTGGGGGAGCGCGTCGACGACGCTCTCGACGAGGGCCGTCAGCTCCACCGGCATCGGCTGGAGGGTGAGCATGCCTGCGTCGATGCGGCGCATGTCGAGGATGCGTTTGACCAGGTCGGCCAAGCGGTCGGCCTCGCTGCCGACCATACGGAGGAAGTCCCGCTGATCCGCCGGGTTCCAGTCGACGTCGTCGGCCAACAGGGTGCTGGCGTAACCCTTGATGAGGGCCAGAGGGGTCCTGAACTCGTGGGAGACCGCGGCGAGGAGGCCCTCCTTCATCCGCTCCAACTCCCGCTCCCGGCTCACGTCGCGCCAGGTCTGGCCCCGCCCGATCACGTTGCCCCTGGCGTCGCGGACGGCGAAGCCCCGCACGCGGTAGGTCGCCTGCTCTTCGTCGGCGGGGTCGGCGCCGCGGAGGTCGACGTGGGGGTCGGCGCGACCGTCGGCGCCGCGGAGGTCGACGTGGGAGTCGGCGCGACGGAGGTCGACGTCGAGCCAGCCTTCGCCCGCGGTCAGCCGCTCCAGCTCGGCCCGCACCGCCTGCGGCGACGCCGCCCTGCTGACGACGGCGCCGATGAAGGCCGCGGCGCTCATCCCCTCCTCATAACGCCCTGGCGAGGGCAGCAGACCCCGCATGGTCGGGTTGGCGAAAAGGAGCCGGCCCCTGTCGTCTTCAACCAGGATGCCCTGCTCGACGCTGCCGACGATGGCCTCCAACCGGGAGGTCTGGGCCTTCAGGCGGGTGTCGGTCGACTGGAACAGCTCCGCGTTGCGGAGCGCCGCCCCGGCGATGGCGACGAACGGCTTCGACAGCTCAACCTCGTCGTATGAGTAGGTGCGGGGGCCCGACGTGTGGAGGACCAGGACCATGGGGTGCTCCAGCTCCTCCGTCAGCGGGATCGCCAGCACGCTGCGGTAGCCGTGGCGCCTGCCTCGCAGCCGCAGCGCCTCGGCCACGACCTCGGCCTCGGTGTCGGGCACCTGCACCGGCGCCCGCTCCCGCAACGACCTGAGGGACGGGAGGGTGGGGTCGTCGGCCCGGCCGGCCAGGTCGGTCAGGAAAGACTCGTCGTGGCCCCGGGACGCCACCACCTCGAACGACTCGATCCGCGGGTCGTAGCGGATGATGACCGTGCGCTCGACGCCGAGGAGGCGCTCGAGGTGCTCGAGGGTGCGTTCGAGCACGGTCTGCTCGTCGAGGGAGCCGCCGAGGCTGATGCCCGCGTTGAGCAACGCCGTGATCTGTTGGTCGCCGTGGCGCAGGTCGGTCTCCAGCCCCTCGAAGTTGTCGACGAGGCGGCGGAGCTCGACCGGGGTCTGGCCGACGGAGGCCAGGCGGCGGCGGAGGTCGTCGCTGACCCGCCCTCGCACCCGGAGCTGGTCGCTGGCGTCGGCGAGAAACCGGGCGGGCCGGCCGATCCTGCGGAACACGACCGCGCCGATCCCGCCGAGGGCGAGCAGGCCGAGCAGCCAGAAGGCCAGGATGATGAGGCCCTCGCCTCGCCACGGCGCCATGGCCTCGTCCGCCCGCCGTCCGGCGACAAGGACCCGGTTGTCGTCGACTTGGACGGCGACGTGCCACCAGTCGGCGCCGTCCGGGTCGGCGGTGGTGAAGCGCCGACTGTCCCGAGCGGCCGCGGCGGCGATCCGGGCGTGCCAGCGACGGGCGCGAGAGTCGTGGCCTGTGGCCGGGGCAGGCGGCCGCCGGCCGATCTCGCCGTCGACGACGATGATCGCCTGACGGCCCGAGGCCTCGATCAGGTCGGCCGCCCGCTGCGGGGGGAGCTGGGAGACCATGTCGGCGACGGCCGTCTCCCGGTCCCAGGCCCGCTCGGCGGCGAGGCGGTAGCTGACCGTCGCCGCAACCGAGCACAACACTGTCAAGAGAGCGGCCGCAGCCAGCGCAACCCGGCGGAGCACGCCGGCGAATCGCCGGTTGGCCAGCTCATCGGTGTAGACCGGCGTCAGCTCGGCCTCGCTGGTGTGCATAGCCCGCCCAGTTTGGCACGTCCCCTTCGCCGGGCGGATGGCAAGGCGCCCCAGCGACCCTTCGGAAGCTACCCGCACTTCCCCGAACGGACGCTGCTCCGACTGGCCTCTGGGGCGCTTGCGGGGTCGAACCTACGACATGGCCGCACCCGGTTCAAGACCTTCGTGATGAACGTTGACTATCGTTAACCAACGTCAGAAGACGCCCGACGGGGGTGAGATGGGGGTTTGCCAACAGGAATCGGACGGTTTCCACAGACCTCGGGGCGGTTCTCCCCCGCCTTGTCCACACACATGTGTTGACAAGTTTCTAGGCCGAGTTTTCGCGAGCTGCGGCCGCCCAGCCCGGCCGGCCGCCGCCCCGACCAGCCGAGCGTGTGCAGAATTGCCGCCCACAGCTGGGTTTCTGCACACGCATTTCCCAGCGTGTGCAGAATTGCCGCCCACAGCTGGGTTTCTGCACACGCATTCAATCGGAGGCCGTCGGCTCGCCCCGCTCGTTCCGGTACCTGGCGACGATCTCGTCCTGAAGGGTGTCGATCACCGTGTGCAGCCGTCTCCTCTGCTTGGACAGCTCGGTCTCCGCTTCGCGGAGACGCTCCAACGCCTCCTCCACCTCCTCGTCGGCCATCTCCGACAACCGGGTGAGCACACCGTCTTCCATGATCTTGTCGATGAGCCGACGGCTCGGCTCCTTCGGGATCTGAGGCGTCGCCTCGAAGTAGCGGGGGTTCGGCTCGGCGCCGGGCAGCGGGGCGCCCGCCATGATCTCGGGGAGGGCCTCAAGGAGCGTGCGATCCTCCGCGCCCCTGCGCCGACGCAACTCAAAGTCGATCAGGTCCATGCGCCCGTGCAGCAGCCGGCGACGGTAGGAGATGTGGATCTCGACGTCCTCGGCGACCTGGCGCCTCTCTCTCAGCTCGGCCAGCTCCAACTCGCCGAGGCCCTCCAGGTACTCGGGCTCGAGGACCTTGTCGATGCGGCGCCGATTCCGTCTCACACCTTCAGTTTACTAACAGTTGGCCGCCAGCGTCGGATAGGGGTTCACCGCGCCGCCGCGGCGGCCGCCCGGGTGAATCTCGAAGTGGAGGTGGGGGCTGCCTCCGCTGGCGTTGCCGGAGTTGCCGTTGAAGCCGACGACGGCGCCTTGGGCGACCCGTTGGCCGTTGGAGACGTTCCAGCCCGACAGGTGGGCGTAGTAGTAGGCGATCCCGGTGTCGGCCGCCAGCCATACCGTCTTGCCGCCCAACCCGCTGCTGCCGACAGAGACGACGCCGGCCTGCACCGCGTACATCGGCTCGTTCCAAGCGGCGAACATGTCGGTGCCTTTGTGGCTCCTGCCGCCGGACCGAGAGGCGCCCCAGGTGTCGCGGAAGGAGGTGCGGCCCGGCGTGAAGGGGCAGACGAAGGGGCCGGTCTGGATCGATCCCGCCGCCCTCCGCTTCCGGTTCGCCTCCTGGATCTCATACGCCCGCTGCGCCTTCCGGCACTTCGCGTCGAGCTGGGCGTAGGCCGCCCGCTCCGCTTCCATCGCGGCCTCCTGAGCCTCGACGACCTCGGCGGCGGCAGCCTCCTGACGCTCCAACTCGCCGTGGACGACCTCCAGCTCGTCTTGGAGCCTCCCGTACTCGCCCCTCGCGGCGACGAGGGCGTCGATCGACTCCTGGCCCCCTTCGGCGGCGGCGCTGAGGAAACTCGACGACGTCAGGTACTCGTCCACCGAAGACGCGCTGAGGATGATGCCCGGGCTGGACGTCCCTCCCATCATGTAAAGCTGAACCGCCTGCTCCTCGAGTTTGCTTTGCACGTCGCTGAGCGCTTCGGCCTGACTCTCCAACGCTCCGGTGAGCCGGCTCTGCTTGGCCTCCAGCGCCTCGACCTCGAGGACCACCGCCCAGTAGGCGTCGGCGGCCGCGTTGAAGTCGGCCTTGGCGGCCCGGTACTCGGCGAGCTGGGCCTGCGAGGCGTTGCACGCCTTCTCGACCTGGGCTTTGGTGATCGCGGCGGTCGGCGCCGGGAACAAGGAGAGGGTCAGAGCGGCGATTGAGATGAGGAGCAGGCCTCGGCCGGCTCTCTTCGTCACAGCCATGTCGCCGAAGGATAACAGAACGGGCCGACGGCGCCGGCCGGCGACCCCGTCAGAGAACGAGGCGGAGCAGGGGGTAGTAGACGACGGCCGCCATGACGACGCCGTCCAACGAGGCCAAGACGCCCGGCGACCGTTCCGTCAGCGAGACGCGCCCGGTGCGCAGCATCGACGACAACCCGCTTCCCGCCACCAGGGCCACGGCGACGCCGAGGCCGATGAGGAAGTAGCCGACGACGCTCATGCCCCAGACGGCGGCCCCGACGACGGCCCCGACGACGGCCGTGATCGCGGTGGCGGAGAAGGGGTCGACAAGCGGCGTGCCCGGCAGCCGCGACACAAGCGAGCCCGCCGCCGTCCCCACGATGACGGCGACTAGGAACACCTCGACGGCCTTGTCGTCTGGGACCGACGCCGACCGGGACAGGATCATCGACGCCGCCCCCAAGCCGGCGAGCAACGACACCAGCAGGGTCGGCGAGTAGACGTCGACTTGTCGATACTCGGGGCTGGCGACCGCCCAGCCGAGGACGATCGCCGTGGCCAGCGCCACACTCAGCCCGTAGCCGGCCCCGCCCAGGGTGTGGGCCGCCAGGGAGCCCGCCGCCGCCGCGGCCGCCGCCGCCAGGGGCGCCATCAACCTGTCGCGGGCGACGAAGGTGAAGTTGAGGTCGACGGCCCAACCCGCCGCCACGGCGACGAGGGTCGCCGCCCAGACCGCCTGGCCCTGCATGTTCATGAGGACGGCGACAACACCGGTGAGGAAGGGGATCAGACCCATCAGGTCGGAGGCGCCGAGGGCGGCCGGTTGGGCCCCTCCCGAGACCGGGGGGAGAAGCACGATCACGTCGTCTTCGGTCACCTCGTCGTGGAGATGAGCCTCCCCGCCGTTGAGCCAGACATGGGAGGACTCGGCCCACATCGCGAAATCGAGGCCGAACCTCCCGTTGGCCGACCCGAGGACCTCCTCCACCGTGTCGCCGTCCACCTCGATGAGAGGCGCCCCGGCGATCTCGCGGAGATTGGCGAACAGTCTCAGCTTGGCCATGCCCAGAGCGTAGGCGGTGCGGGCGCCGCCTCGCGCCCAATCGCGCCGCTCGCTCGCTCGGGGGCGGGTCGAGCGCGGGTG
>Ga0209788_1000111_pt1 | contig 22991 bp, 19 predicted proteins | sample WorMetLIZISLAND1_2_FD_187415 | JGI IMG/M metagenome (GOLD analysis project Ga0209788, IMG submission 187415) | Marine gutless worms symbiont microbial communities from Max Planck institute for Marine Microbiology, Germany - Olavius clavatus LIZARD... ...
ATGCTTTAGAGCTCCGCATAGGGCCGCACACGCAGACCGGATTCAAAGCTCGGTCTTTTCGGTCTTAGTGAGGGTCACACGGCGTTGCTCGACCGACAACGGGTCGAAGCCAGGAAGCGGCTCGCTTATTCCCTAGTTAATGAACTTAAAAATCTATCTAGAGATTCTGATTATTAAGATTAATAATCAGAATAATTCCTAATTTTTGAAATTAATTATTCCTTATAACATTAAGGAATAACTTGATTTTTTAAACAATTTTGCTTAAAATACAGTTAATATATGTATTAGTATTTCTTATATTAAAGCTCATTTTTTCTTGAAATCGAGTGCGAGAAATCAATTTTTTTATTTTTCCGATGACCCAGTTTATTATACAAGTTAATAAGATTATTAAAATCATCAGTAAGATGCTGAATGTCATGAAAATACTTGAGAAACTCCCATCCCAGTAGACCGCTCCGTTGGATTTCCTGCTTCACGCTGTCGCATGAGCCATCGTTTACCGACAGGATTTGCTCGAAGCGCGCGGGCGCGCAGGTCACCATCCGTTTTTCCGACGTTTTCCCGGCGGGACACATGATTCTCACTCGCCGCCTTTCTCCGGGATGCCGGAGCGTCGCCATTTTTTGCGAAACCCGAAATGGGGTCCGTCCGATTTCGGGTGCAAACAATCAGGCGACGGCCATGGCCTTCGGCGGCCCACGTTCGTCCTGCGGACGGCCCCCGACGCGCCCGCGTGCACGCGCGGCCTTCGTTCCCACCTCCACGCCCTCGGGATTTTCGATACGCTCCCAACCGAGAGGCCAACTCCACAGCAAAGCACTCGATACCATGCCTACTTGACGGTCAGGGACGGAGGAACAGGAAGACGGAGAGGCAAAGGAAGAAAGGGGAAGAGAGTGTAGGCGACCTACAATCCCTGCTCGCGATTCCAGCGAGCGCCGAGTCCTCGCGAGACAACAAAATCAGCACAGTTCCAGCGAGCAAGAGCCGCGTTGTCCGGTGTACCTTGAGCAGCGCGGCTACCTCCAGGCGTGGTTTTCCATGCCGGATCACAAGAAAGCGCAAGAGCCGGTAGCAACTACGGGAAACATCATCGCCGAGCAGCTGGCTTCACACTAGAATCAGGCCGGCCAGGAGATATTGCGCAGACACCGGAACGTCCAGCCCACGCTGACCATTCGTCCCGGCCACCGGTTCAACATCGTCGTCGAGAAGGGCCTCATCTTTCGAGGCACCTTACCGGGGGTAAGGGCCATCTTCTTGCCAACCGAGGAATGTCAATGACCGTCACGAACCTGGCCGCGGAAGACATCGCGTACATCAAGGAGCATCTCGGGGAGTGGCTCGCCGAGAAATCCCTGGGAAAGCCGCCGGCGGTCTACGAGATCGAGCTGCGCGAGCGCCTGGTGCGCATCGAGGAGGAGCTCAAACACCAGCGCGAGCTGATCAAGACCGTCCTGGAGCAGATGGACAAGCGCTTCGAGGCCGTTGATAAGCGCTTCGAGGCCATGCAGCAAAACATGGACAAGCGCTTCGAGGCCGTCGACAGGCGCTTCGAGAGTATGGATCGGCGCTTCGAGGTTATGCAGCGGAGCATGGACAAGCGCTTCGAGGCCGTTGATCGGCGCTTCGATGAACTGATGCGGCAGATCAACCGCTTCATGGCGTGGTCGTTCGCCACCACCTTGACCGTCGGCGGCCTCGTCATCGCGGCGATTAGGCTCTGGCCTTAGCTCCGTTGAAGACCATGGAGCCACTAGCGGAGGCTAAGAGTGGGTGAGTTGGTCTCCGGTCCGGCGAATTCGAGCCTCCCTGGATAAGACGGCGTATCACCTTCAGAGCCCCTGAGAGACTCAGAGAGCCGTTCTCGGTGGCTACCTAAGGGGCTCCACCCCCAACAAGGGAGGGCTTACCGGGGCTGCTACAGCTACAGTTGCTACAGTTGCGACACATCAACCGGATTCTCAGCGTGTCCGAAGGGAATTCGGTTCGATCTCCAAGCGCGTCGGGAGAGATCGGGCAAGAATCCGATCCTCGTGTACGGCCCTGTGCGGTTCTCTAGCGCATTTATAGAGCTTTCCACTTCACCCCTTGCCTTCATCAGCCATGAGTGGGCTTCCAGAGGCTGTCTGTGGCTCACGGGGACGCTTCTTCCGCTGGCTATCGCTGGCGAGTCTCCATTTAAACTTAGAAACGGCACCAGTGAGTCTATGAAACCTGAGAGGTTTATGGGCAATCTTTATTCAGTTTAGCTTCATAAAGCTGACGTTCCTTGTCTCGTATTTTCTGTCTAGCTATATGTTCCAATTTTTCGTCAGCCATTACCGACCATATGCTACCCCAAAATATCTGTTTGGCTTGTCCGCTAGTGGCCTCTTCGTCGACTGCCCATTTCGTGTCTTCGCAGCATTATAAATTCCTGCTCGATATCCTCACACGACATGGCACGTAGTTTGGTGGATTCCTCCCTTCATCCCCCTTCGGGGACTGAATTATAAACTCCAATTGACTCCTCTTTTCATACACCGACGATACCTGTACTCTGGATTCGCCTTTCTTTAAGGTCAAACCTTCATATTCTAATGGCTAATCAGCGAACACTGAAATTGGGATAAAGGCCATTACAAAGGGAGTGATTAACTTGATGTACAAAAATTCATTTCCAGGTAGATTGAATCTTTCTTAAGTAGACCCATTTCCAATGGAAATGGGTCTTTCGCATAGGCTTTTTTCTACCACAGAGAATTTTCTGACAATCTTCTTTCAGGACTTCTCACCATTTATTTTTTAAGGGCCCCGGACAGCAATCGGGGTCTTAGGGTCCCTGTGAAATCTTGGCCGCCTGGGGCCCCCCGCCCCCGCCTACCCCCCCCGGTCTTCCGTTTCAGAAAAATCCGAACCTCTTTGGGGGGTAAATTGGGGGTAGGATCAATCATAGCTCCTGTAACTATTTGATTTTACAGTCATTTTGTGTTAGTTTTGTCGGATGCCTTATCAAACAAAACTGCGCAGGTGAGGATCGGGTTTGCGGCCTCGCGGCCGCGCGAGGTGCCGGGCCGCGAGAAAGCATCGTCCCGCCTCGGATTTTATGGCGGAAAAGTTTCCGATAAAAATATCGTCAAATTGGGGGATCATCGGGGGTTTCAACGATGCCGATTCACAAGCTGACCGCGTACCAGGTGGTGACCGCCGCTCCGGGAAAGTATGAAGATGGCGGTGGCCTGCGGCTGGTGGTGTCCCAGACCGGAGCCCGGCAGTGGATTCTGCGCTTCACCTGGCATGGTCGCCGCCGGGAGATGGGCCTGGGCAGCTGCGTCGACGTGGGGTTGGTCGAAGCGCGGGAGCGCGCCGCCGAGTACCGGAAACAGGTCAAACGCGGCCTCGATCCCATCGCGGACCGGCGGCACCGACCTTCACCGCCTGTGCCGCCCGTTATATCCGGGCTCACCGGTACGGCTGGACCAACCATAAGCATGCCCGGCAGTGGGTGAGATCTCTTAAAACCTATGTTCGACCAGTGATCGGATCCAAGCCGGTGGACGCCATCACCACCGAGGACATCCTGAAGGTCCTATCCCCACTCTGGATCGGCAAGACCGAAACCGCCAAGTGGGTGCGGGCCCGCATCGAAAACATCCTCGATTATGCCGCGGCCCTTCAGTACCGCGACTCGCTGAATCCGGCCCGTTGGCGGGGCCACCTGGACAAGCTGCTGCCGCAGCCCTCCCAGGTGAGGACGGTGCGTCATCATCCGGCGATGCCTTACTCCGATGTGCCCACTTTCATGGCGGATCTGGCCGGTGACGGCCGCGTTCCAGCTCTGGCGCTGCGGTTCCTGATTCTCACGGCCACCCGAACCGGCGAGGTGCTCCACGCCCGGTGGGATGAAATCGACGAGCGGGCCTCCGTTTGGGCCATCCCGGCGGCGCGGATGAAGGCGCGGCGCATGTATCGGGTGCCGCTCACCGGTGCCACCATGAGTGTCCTGGAAAGGCTGCCTCATCGTTCTCATCGCGCCGACAGCGCCTATCTGTTTCCCGGCTTCCGGGACGGACGCCCTCTATCCAGCATGGCCTTGCTGATACTGATGCGTGAGATGGACTATGGGGTGGACGGTGACCGGGGCGCTTATGTGCCCCATGGCTTCCGCGCCAGCTTCCGCGACTGGTCCGAGGAGGTTTCCAGTTTCCCGCGTGATGTGGCGGAGATAGCTCTGGCTCATGTCATCGAAAACCGGGGGGAGGCTGCCTACCGGCGCGGCGACCTGTTCGACAAGCGCCGCCGGATGATGCAGGAGTGGGCCGATTATGTGTGCCGGGAATTAGCCGAGCCTCTCTCATGAGTATGTTTGTGAGGGGCAAAATCCAGGCTTCAGTAGTCTATGGATGAAAATATTTGAATGATTATTATTTTGAAATAAAGAAAAGACACTTAATTTTTTTTACCAGACACTTATTGTCCACAGGGAGCACTTTGGAGCGGGTGGCTTCGGTGTTTCTGCTTATTCCGGCGTGAATATTCGGGAGCCAGGGAAAAAAAAGGACCTTTCGGTCCGTTTCGGTTGTCATGGGCCATGAACGCCCGTGGCGGTGTTTCGTTTGCCGTCAACTGATCTCTGTGCTCTATGCTTTCGAGACTAGGTAGGTGGTGATGGGGCACTTCGGTAAATGCCCGGCAGCAAGCGTTTGGCTTCCGCGTAGATTTTGTCTCGGTTCCAGTCCGGGTGTTCCGCCCGGATAGCCAGCGCGAGTTGCGAGAGGAGTCTTTTGTCTTCGGGGTTGAGTTGCGCTAGGTATTTGCTCACTGGATCGAGGCGGCGGGTGCCGGTCGTGGCCATGATGGTTGGCACGGGCGTCGGCCGCTTTTCAGCGACCTTTTCCTGACCCTTTGCGTCCGCATGGCGGTCTATTTTCGTGGTGATCTTTTGCAGGATCGTCGCCATGGCTCCTCTTTTGGTGCATGCCTTCTCATAGGCTTTCTGTTTCTTCCTGAGCCGCTCTCTAGCTTTCGCGCGTTCCTTGTCAAGCCAGACACGGAGTCCCAGAGCGTCGAAGAGCGTGGTGGAAACGATCTTGATCGCGGAAAAACTTCTATAGGAGCCATCCTTTAACCGTTCCCGGATTTGGGACACGGTGAGATACCCAGCGTCCTTGAGCGCCGCTACGATTCGTGCCGCGCGCCTTTTGCCTAACCCCGCCCCGATCGCCAGGTGGTCCATGGTGTAGTTGAGGAAGCCATTTTCCGTCGGGAAGCCCACGCGTCCGGTCGCTAAATCCATACGCAGCACCAGCGAGACGAGAAGCATGCCAATGCCGTCGCGGCGCTCGCTGCGGACCTTTCGTCCGTCGGCGTGGAAATTTAAAGCCGGCAGTAATCCGAGTTTTTCAACGTGCGGCAGTATCTTTCTGGCCGCTTCCTGGATGAATTTTGGGCGATTTTCCGGTATCGGGATGTTGAGGAGCTTGGGATTTTGCGGGTCGTGCCCGCAGCGGTTACCGCTGCCACGGCGCCTCTCGCGAGGTGCCGGAGCCGGGGAAGGGGTTGGGCATTGGGTAGATGCGCCTGGGGAGGTTTTCGGCCCTGGCTCGCAGATGGCTTGCTCGGGGTAGAGCTCGAGGAAACCCTTCTTCTTGAGGTAAACGTCTATCTTGTTCGGACGCCTCGGAGAGGAAGGATCGAGGAGAAGGCTCGGGTCCGTATCCTCATGGGCGGGACAAGGCGTCGGCCACTGGTTGCCGGTGCGGCGTCCCCCAAGGGCGAGAGCGATGGTTTCTGCGTTCGGTTTGATCACGGTGATCCTCCTGTAAACAGGGAAGGAAGACGTGATCACGAGCTCAACTACTTGTAATTAAAAGAAATCAAGTGGGTACTTCAATCTCAAGTATGGTTGATGTAGAATAGGTTTGAGAGAGATACATCAACCACACTAAGAACCGAGTACGTACGTATTTTTTACGTCCCGAGCTCGCGACCATACAAAAGCCTGCTGCGGCAAACAGCGGGCTTTTTTATTGGTTGTTCGATATCACATTCTGTTTTACCTTATATTTACAACCATTTGACTAAAAAACGTTTACCTTCTTTAGAAGGTCAGTGATTTTGCTTCCTGCGGTGTTACGTACCGCTCTCTACTAAATGGTGTAATCAGGGGATAGGAAAAATACCAGGCTACTTACTATTCGCAAAGTAAGAAAGAAAGCGGCGGGTTGAAAACCCACCTCCCTCCTTGCGGAGAGAGGTGAGAGATTTTGTGCGCTTCAGAGCGCTTGTTAACGGGTGACCCTCAATCTCTAAGCGGCTAAACTTAAAATCACCCGAATATATTCTGGGTGAGGTCTGCGGCTATGTCAACGTATTCTCGTGTGCAGTGCAAACCTGAATAGCATGTGGCTAATTGCCTCCGCGTACGTCCGGACTGAGTTGTGGTTCAGGCATCACCGTCAACCCAACACCGACCCAAGAGAGTGAGCCGGCATGGTAATACCGTATCGCCTCGGCCTTGATCTCGGCGCGAACTCTATCGGCTGGTGTGCCGTCAAACTGGACGGACAAGGATCCCCCTGCGGCGTGCTCGATGCGGGCGTGCGCATTCTGACGCCAAACGACGAGGCCGGACGCGACCCAAAATCCAAAGCCTCACTAACGGCTAACCGACGCGACGCTCGGTCGATGCGGCGGCGGCGAGACCGCTTCCTGCGTCGCCGCAAGCGGCTGATGACGTTGCTGATCGACAATGGTCTGATGCCGGCGGACGAGCAGGAAAGAAAAGCGCTCGAGCGTCTGGACCCGTACTGGCTGCGCGCTGCGGCACTGGACCAGCGCCTCGAGGCACATGAGCTCGGGCGCGCGCTGTTTCATCTCAACCAACGTCGGGGCTTCCAGTCCAACCGGATTGCCGACGCGGACGATGGCGAAAAAAGTGCGACCCGGGATGGCATGCGCGATCTCGGACAAGCGCTACGTAAGAGCGGCGCGCGCACGCTCGGCGAGTTCTTGGCCAAGCGGCACAGGCGGGACAAGGACGGTCGCCGCCTTCTGCAGAATGGGAAGGCGATGACACCGGAAGCCGTTCGTTTCCGTCCTTCGATCCAGGGGACACGCAATCTCTATGACTTCTATCCATCACGCGATCTGATCTCAGCGGAACTGACGCAGATCTGGGAAGCCCAAGCGGTACACCACGAATATTTAACGCCAGCGCTATTCGACAAGCTGAAACGTGTAATTCTTGAACAACGACCGCTGAAGAAGCCACTCGTCGGGCGCTGCATGCTGCGCCCTGATGTACAGCCTGTACGGCAATACGGGATCGATCTCGATCTCGGCGAGCGTGCGCCGAAAGCGCATCCGTTGTTTCAGCGCTTTCGCATTCTTCAAGACGTGGCGCATCTTCGCGTCGTGCTGCCAGGCATGCCGGAGCGCCCGTTGAGATTGCCTGAGCGAGACATGGTCGCGGCCTATCTGATGAACCACGGTGGCAGCACAATTGAGCTCAAAAAGCTCCGCTCCGCGGCCGATCTTCCGGACAATGCCAGGTTCAACTACGAGCAATCCGGACGTGGCAACCTACCACCGGACCAAACCGCTGCCAAGCTCGCCGCCAAGAAGGCGTTCGGCAAGCGCTGGCGGGCGCTGCCGCGCGAGCGGCAGATCGAGGTGGTGGAACGGCTGCTCGCCATGGAGGACGACGTAGAGCTCACAGCTTGGCTGCGCAAGGAGCATGGCCTGAGCGACGTCGAGGCCGAGACCGTCTCGGCCATACGCCTGCCTCAGGGGCACGGTAAATTCGGACGTAGTGCCCTCGACGATCTCGTGAAGGAGATGGAGAAACAGTCAAAGGAAGCTGAGGATCCAAACACCGGTGAAGTTTATGAACGACCTCTGATACACAACGAGGCGGTCGAAGCGATCGGCCGCCATCATTCCGATCTCCGCCCGGCGGAGAAGGCTACCCGCCTCCCTTACTATGGGGAGGCTCTGGTCCGGCATGTCGTGTCCTTGCCTGCCGCGCCTGAGGGCAGCCAGGAGCGTATTGGCCGCGTCCCCAACCCGACGGTGCATATTGGCCTGAACCAGTTGCGCCGGTTGGTCAACGCTCTGATCAACAAATACGGCCTGCCGCAGTCCATCGCTATTGAATTGGCCCGAGAATTGAAGCTCAGCAAGACGCGCAAGGCTGAGATTCAGAAAGAGAATAAGAAAAACGAGCAGAAAAATATCGAGCGGAGAAAACGACTGGCCGAACTGGGGATCCCCGACACTCCTGACGGCCGCCTTCGGTTACGTCTGTTCTATGAGTTGCCGTGCAGCAACCGCTGCTGCGTGTTCACGGGCACGAAGTTGAGTATCGAGAAGCTGTTCGACGGGACAATCGAGATCGACCATATCTTGCCGTATTCAAAGACCCTGGACGACAGCTTCATGAACAAGGTTCTGTGCATACGCAAAGCGAACCGTGACAAGCGCAGCCAAGCGCCGGCCGAGGCGTGGTCGGGGGACGAGTTACAAGAGATCGTCGAGCGGGCTGAACAGCTGTTCCCGAAGAAGGCATGGCGTTTTCAGCCGGATGCAATGAGGCGCTTCAAAGATGAAGGTGGTTTTCTCGCCCGTCACCTGAACGATTCCCAGTATATGGCGCGCTTGGCCAAGACCTATCTGAAGCACGTCTGCAGCGACGTTCAGGCATTGCCGGGACGGATGACGGCCATGTTGCGGGCGAAGTGGGGGCTCAATACGCTGCTTCCGTACCATAACTATACGGGAACCAACCGGAAGAACCGGAAAGACCATCGCCATCACGCCATCGACGCATTTGTCGTCGCCTGCACCGACCGCGGTCTACTCAACCGCATCGCACGGGAAGCTGGCCGGGCCGAGACGCTTAATCTTGGGCGGCTGTTCCCGAAGGGGAGCTTCCCTGATCCGTACGACGATTATCGGGACGACCTCGCCGACCGTCTGAACAATATTATCGTCAGCCATAAGGCGGATCATGGTTTGCTTCCAGGCGGGCAGCTCAACATGCACGCCACCTCAGGACAGCTACACGAGGAGACGGCCTATGGGGTCGTCGATGATGAAGAGATCAATGGCAAGCCATACAACTTAGTGACACGCAAATCGGTCGAGGCGTTGACGCGCGAAGAGATCGACAGCGTGCGCGACGACGCCTTGCGGGAGGAGCTGCAGGAGGAGCTGAAGAGGGTTGCCGAAGACGCCAAGAAGGCCGGTCAGGAGCTGAAGAAAGAGGAGCTGAAGAAGAAAGCACTGGCTAACTTCGTAGCGCGCATCAACATCCGCCGTGTCCGAGTGCTCAAGACCAATCAGTCGGTCCGCGAAGTTCGCCACGGATCGGCATTCATCAAAGCGTATATACCTGGCCACAACCACCGCATTGAGCTCTTTGAGCTGCCTGATGGCAGCTGGTCGGGTGAAGGTGTGACCGTCTACGACGCCCATCAGCCAGGCTATGCGCCAGCCTGGACCCGCGAGCACCCGGATGCCGGGTTGGTCATGCGCGTGCACAAAGGCGACCTCATTGAAGCTAACTTTGGAGAGGGGACTGAGATCTACCGGGTTTACCAGCTGTGGGCCAAGATGCTCTGTCTCGCCGCGCACAACGAGGCCGGCAGCATCGATGTCCGGCACAAGGATCCGGACGATCCGCTGAGGTGGATTTTCGCCACCTGGAAGAAGCTGCAAGGAGCAGCGGCGAAGCGCGTGCACGTCGACATTATCGGTCGGGTCACGGCCGCTTGTGACGCGCCGTGATCGGGCGCGTGGTGGAGATTGCCGAAGATGGGCGGCATCTCGCCAAATCCCGCGGCTTCCTGACGGTCAGCGCCGCAGGCACGGAGATCGGTCGGGTTCCGCTCGACGACGTGGTGGCGGTCGTCGCCTCGGCGCATGGAATCACCTATTCCAACAATCTTCTGGTTGCCTTGGCAGAGCGATGCGCACCTTTGGTGATCAGTAGCCGTAACTTCCGGCCGGCCGCTTTCCTCTGGACCGTAGACGGCAACTACGAGCAAGCCGGCCGGATGGCCGACCAAGCGACTGCGCCCAAGCCGTTGCGCAAACGACTCTGGACGCAGCTTGTCCGCGCCAAGATCGAAAGCCAGCGGGTAACCCTTGAAGCCGTGGGTGCGCCGTACGAGGGGTTTCGCCTACTCACTCGAAAGGTCCGATCGGGCGATCCGGATAATGTCGAAGCCCAGGCGGCGCGCCGTTATTGGCCCTTGCTGTTCGGAGACGATTTCCGGCGCGACCGGATGGCGGGCGGAGCGAATGCCATGTTGAACTACGTCTATACGGTACTGCGCGCGGGAACGGCGCGGGCGATCATGGCGGCAGGTTTACATCCGAGCTTCGGGCTAGCGCACCGGCAGCGCGGCAATTCTTTCGCCCTCGCCGATGACCTGATGGAGCCGTTCCAACCTTTGGCAGACCTTCTTGTGCATACCCTGACGACCAATGGATATCAGGAGGTGAACCCGGAGACGAAACCGAAGCTGGCAAGCATCCTGATCACCGACATGAGTACGTCGGAAGGCATGAGCCCTGTCGGCATCTGTCTGGAACATCTGGCATTTTCACTTGTGCAATGTGTTGCGGGCAAGGCGCGAACACTCAACTTGCCGCGACGGACGTTGCCGCTGGAAGCATGACGGAATGAAGATGGCCCTGCCAAGCCTCAGCGGATATCGGATGATGTGGCTCTATGTGATGTTTGATCTTCCCGCCGGGACAAAGGGTGAGCGCCGCACGGCAGCGAAGTTCCGCGGGTTCCTGCTTGATCAGGGGTTTGAGATGGCACAGTTTTCCGTCTACCTCCGGTTTGCAGAGAGCAAGGAAGCAGCGGAGACCCATATTCGCCATGTCCGCGATGAGCTGCCGAAGAAGGGCCAAGTTCATATCATCATCATCATCACGGACAAGCAGTACGGGAATGCACGCATCTTCACGGGAAGGAAACGTGAACACAAATCGGAAAAACCGGTTCAACTTGCGCTTTTCTAGCACAAATATGTGCGTTAACACCCGTTTTTAGACAAATAAAACCTCCATTTTTCAATTCCTTACCGATGCAGGATTGTAGCCGCTGAGAGATTGAGGGTCAGCCGCAACCATGCGCGTGCACAAAGGCGACCTCATTGAATTGTAGCCGCTGAGAGATTGAGGGTCAGCCGCAACATCCCCTGATTTTGTCGTTAGGCGTGTAAATTGTAGCCGCTTAGAGATTAAAGGCCACTATCATACGATGACTGGCTTACGAGGCGGCCAAAAAAGTCCCAAATCAATGCTCACCGCCTCGAAGGGCGGAGCGACCACCTGATCGGTACCGGAGAAGAAACCGCTCTCTATCCAGATACCGTCATCAATCCGGTAGACCTCTAATGTCTGCTGGCCCGGATCGATCAGCCAGGCATACGGCACGCCATAGCGGGCATACAGCGGCATCTTGACTTCACGGTCCTTGCTGGCCGTAGACGGCGAGAGAATCTCACACACCCAGTCGGGAACTACCTCAATGCGGTGTCCCTCCGGCGGATACGGCATGCGTTTCCGCCGCCAACCGGCCAAGTCCGGCACCGTCACCTCGGTGTCGTACACGAAGTGGACTTCCGGCTCAATCAGGATCCACCAGCCGCCGGGTCCTCCCATTCCCTTCTGAAAAGGACCCAACAACTCAGATCCGAGCACGGAGCCGGCTATCACATGCGGCACGGCAGGCCGTGGCTGGGCATGCAGCTGTCCGTTCAGAATCTCCCCGGTCATACCTTCGGGGAGACCTTCCAGGTACTCGTATAGGGTGGGCTTACGTTGCGGTTCCATGTCTTTTCACTTGTTTAATTTCTGTGATCTTCGAAGCATGGCTTCTCCTATTGTTTCCCTATGCGGAATTCGGTTGTCTCGATAAGATCGGGTTCATCCACAGAGAAATGCCAGTTCTCATAGGAGCGTTGGCGTAGTCCTGTTCGGTTCGGATTGGCTTCACACGAGACGAACTCATCATACTACCTCTAATGGTTCTGTTCGATTCCCGCCTCGGTCTAGCGTGGATTTCGGAAATTCTAAACGACGATGACTAATCAGAATTGGGACTTCTGGCTTATGTCATGATAAAAAAGGCTGTCATCAGAGCCACAGATGAAATGAAGGATGCTGCAAACACGATACCAGCAACCAGCTTCATCGTCCTCATCAATTTTCGGTTTTCAGTTTGTTCATGTCATTCTATGAACAAATCCTTATTTACTGGTGGATGAATATGATCTATAACTTTTTTGATCGTTCTGGTGGTTGTCAAATTGCCATTAACAACCTCTTGCAAGAAATGGCATTTGACTTCCAAAAAATCACCTTTTGCAAAACTTTCTCTATTGTCCACTCTTCTTAAGAATTCCTCATCTTTAATAACTGCCACGAAACTACTTACCCCATCATTGAATTTCCACTTATTACTATAAAAAGAAGGATAAACAATCTTAAGAGTCATTGATAAGATATGATCCGCCTTGACTTTTCTCTGAGACAAATCAACAAAATATCCTGAATCATCGGTATCTACCTCAATTTTCTCTCCCGGCATTTGCTTCGAGGTAATGTCAACTTGTCCGGCTGCTTCATTTAGCGGCTTGTTAAATATTCTTTCAACCGCTTCGCCAGCGCGTGGGTCGTTAATTACAATATTTGTGTTTTGGTTAAAGATGTTGACATCTCCATCGACGTTAGTTATTTGTATTTTACCTCCCTCATGCGCTATTTTTTCTGGTGGTTTACCGAGAAGAAATTTCCATGCCTCAACACAGTCACGCATTAAATTCCAAAGGTCATTTGGCGACATTGACCCCGTTAGTGCCGTTAAAACACTCCCCGAAACTAGTAAAAATTCAAATGATAAAGATCCTCCTTTTGGGGTGGATACTGAAGTTTTTAGTTTACAGTCTTTTCCAAAGGCCGCTCTTGATACAATTCCAACAAAATCCCCAAAAGCTAAAATCACCGATGCAGCATCGTAGTATCCCATTCTTCCTACATCAGCTTCCTTTCCGTAATACCTGAGCGTATATTGATCTTTCATTGACGGCATCCTCACCATTGATATATCTATATTCTATAGAAGTTCCCTCGGTGGGAAGCTATTTTTTCCGATTTCATATATGTCACCATAAAAAACACATCGTTACCGCCGCGAGGGAGATGAAGGATGCCGCAAATGCAGCACCGGAAACCAGTTTCATCATTTTTAGCAGTTTGCGGTTTTCGGCTTGTTGCTGTTGGCGCAGGCGCAGTATTCCATTCTGATCATTCTGAAGGGAATACTGCGCTTGCGCCAACAGGAGCAAACCGAAATTCACCGGCTTGTTAGGACGATGAAATTGGCTGCTGGTGTCGTGTCCGCGGCGCTCATCATCGCGGCGATCACGATTGCCCTTTTTTAACGGTGTTCAACGACATGACAAAGGTCTCGATGGAACCGCAACCGGCTCGTGCCTACTCTCCTACCCTCTACGAATCCCTGGAGGCTCTACCCGAGGGCGTGACCGGGGAGATTCTGGACGGGCAGCTGCATACCCAGCCACGGCCTGCCGGGCCGCATGCGATGGCTGGCTCCGTGCTGGGGACAAAACTACTCAATCCCTTCCAGATTGGGGATGGAGGACCCGGCGGCTGGTGGATTATCGACGAACCGGAAATCCACTTTGCGCGCGACATCGAGGTGACGGTGCCGGACCTAGCCGGTTGGCGGCGGCAGCGCATGCCGTATATCCCGGAGGGACTCGATCCGGGCGAGAAGACATTAGAGGTCTACCGACTCGATGACAGAGCCTGGGTGGAGAGCGGCTTCTTCTCCGGAACCGATCAGGTGGTCGCTCCGCCCTTCGAGGCGGTGAGCATTGATCTGGGACTCTTTTGGCCGCCTCGTGGACCAGTCTCCGTATGAGCAAGCGCCCGGTCGGCTGACGAGGGCGTCCGGTCCAAGGCCCGGCATCGCAAATTCCTTAGGCCTCACTCGCCCGTGCGGAGGGAGTTGCGCGATGTCTGTTTATCGTTTAGTGTACTATTAAGAATGCGAGGGGCAGGATGAGTGTAGACAACAGCTTCGGGGGCACGGTTCGGCGATTACGGGAGGCTCGGAAAATTAGTCTGCGCAAATTTGCGCAGAGGATCGGCACGAGCCCGACCTATCTATCGATGATCGAGCGTAACGAGTTCAAGCCGCCGACCGAGGAGAGGGTTAGAGCGATCGCCCAGGCTCTAGGCCAGGACCCGGACGAGTTGCTGGCGCTGGCCGACCGCGTGTCGTCGGACCTGAAAGACATCATCCAGCGCCGCCCTCGCCGGATGGCGGCCTTCCTGCGGACGGTGAACGGCCTATCCGACGAGGCGGTGCAGCGTCTAGCCGAGGAAGCCCAGCGAAAGAGGAAGAGCACCTAATCATTAGCGGTAGGTGCCACAGGTTTAGATCAGGATACCGATGCCATGACCATCAATGTGGCGACTCTGCCCACGCAGCAGATCGAGGACATCGAGGACGACGCGCAGCGTCTTCTCGAAGCCTATTTCAACAAACTAGGAACCCAGGTCCTCATCCCGATCCCCGTGGACGAGATCATCGAACATCATCTCGGATTCTCACTGAGTTTTTGTGATCTCGGCTCGCTCTTCGGAATGCCAAGTACCGACGTCCTCGGGGCAATGCTCATAGATTCGCGTGAGGTGCTGATCAACAAGCGCTTGGACCCGGATGAACACCCTGAAATGGAAGGCAGATTCCACTTCACCTGTGGCCACGAGGTGGGGCATTGGTGCGAACACAGGTCTTACCTAATCCGTGCCGGCTTTCAGATTTGCCGCTCAAGTCAAGCCAAGGCGTGGATCGAACGGCAGATTGAACGGCAGGCAGACCACTTCTCGGCTTGCTTACTCATGCCTCGGGAGCACGTGCTCGCCGCATGGTCTAACCATTTCGGCAGTTCGAAACCCTTCGTTTTCGCCGATGTCGCGGACCACTCGGACCAGGATTGGACCCGAAGGAACAAATACCGCGCTTCCTGGCCCAGGGAGCCACAGAAGCACCATGAGCGCGCGTTCGGGACCATATCCAAGAAATTTGCACCAATGTTTCGCGTATCACCGCTGGCCATGCGGATTCGCTTGGAGAACCTGGGCCTGTTGCGGATCGATCATCCACCCGATCCGCGTCATCTCACCCCGTTCGGTAGAAGCGAGGCCTATTCGTGTCGCCGCTGAATGCGAGCGGAATCATGAGGTAGAGAGCGGTACGTAACACCGCAGGAAGCAAAAGCACTGACCTTCTAAAGAAGGTAAATGTTTTTTTATTCAAATAGTTGTAAACATGAGGGAAAACAGAATGTGAGATCGAACAACCAATAAAAAAGCCCGCTGTTCGCCGCAGCAGGCTTGTTAATGCCATCTCGATCCCGATCACGAGCTCGGTACGTAGAAAATGCATACGTACAATGCATACGTACCCGGTCTGTGTAGTTTTGGATGTCTTTGATGTTCTCCATATCCATTCTACATCAACCATACTTGAGATTGAAGTAACCGCTTGATTTCTTTTAATTGCAAGTAGTTGAGCTCGTGATCACGTCTTCCTTCCCTGTTTACAGGAGGATCACCGTGATCATCCCGAACGCAGAAACCATCGCTCTCGCCCTTGGGGGACGCCGCACCGGCAACCAGTGGCCGACGCCTTGTCCCGCCCATGAGGATACGGACCCGAGCCTTCTCCTCGATCCTTCCTCTCCGAGGCGTCCGAACAAGATAGACGCTTACCTCAAGAAGAAGGGGTACTTCGGGATCTCCCTCGAGACGGCTCTCTTCGAGTCGGGGACGGAAACCGCCCCGGACGAATCCACCCCTTCCCCGGCTCCCACGCCTCGCAAGAATCGCCGCGGCAGCGGTAACCGCTGCGGTCACGATCCCAAGAATCCCAACTTCTCCCCGCCAAAACCCAAACTGCCAAAAATTCTCCGGAAAGGGATAGAAAAAATCTATACGGCGTATACCAATCTCAGCGTGTTTCCGATGCTGAATTTCCATATGCAAGGCTTCAAAATCCGCAGCGAACGCCGTGAAGCCTGTTACAAGGTGATGGCCGTGATACTGGAGTGCACGGACGTAGCCACGCTGCGCGTGGGAAATCCAACAAAAAATGGATTCGTGAACTACGATCTGAAGTATCTGGCCGAGCGAACGGGGATGGGTCTGCGACGCGTGAGTCGGGCCGTGCGCGATCTCAAGACAATGGGCTTCATCCGCATCTCGCAAATCCGGGAGCGGCTACAGAACGGCTCCTACAGGAGCTTCGCCGCCATCAAGACGGTCTCCCCTACGCTATTCGATGCACTTGGACTGCGAAAATGGCTGGAGAAAGAACGCCCGAAAGCCCGAGAACGCCTCCGGAAACAAGAGAAGGAACATGAGAAGGAATGCGCAACATCCGGGAGCGGAATACGGAGGATGCGTCAACTGACCGCGAAAATATTCGGAGTGGACCCAATGAGTCCTGCCCGCCATGCGGGCGCAAAGGCTCGGAAGACTCGGAAGGATACGCCCAGGCAAATCATCAGCGCCCTAACCGGCACTCGCAACACTGACGGGATAGGCAAGTATTTAGACCAACTCAATCCCGAAGTCTATGCGCCCAGGCAACCGATCAGCGCCCCGACCGGAACCCGAGGCGTTAACCCGGTGAGCAAATATCTCGGCGAGCTCTCCCCCGGAGACAAAGCGTCCGCCTCGCAACTGGCGGTCGACATCAAAATGAAACACCCGGACTGGAGCCGGGAAAAAATCTACGAGGCAGTCGAACGCTTGCTTTCGGGCGTTTACCGCAATCCTAAATCGGTACCTACCTAGCGTCGCATCATGGGGTAGGTGGATCGACCAGCGGCCAACGCGACGCCGCTACGGGCACCTATTGCCCGAAATCACCTCAACGGGCCGAAAGGCCCTTTTTTTTGTCTTTTTTTCCTGGTTTCCGAGAGGTCGGAGTGAAATCCGAAGAATCAACTGAAAAAATCCGGCCGAGGATTCCCCCTGTGAACAATAAGTGTCGCTTGAAAAATGAATAAGTGTCCTTCCTTAATCAGGTTTCTATATTCAGAACAATAAATTCCATTCTCAGTCCGAAGCCAATCCGCCCGAAAAGCAGGAGCTAGCCTGTTACCTCATACCTATCATGCCCGATCCGGGAACCGGAACCGCTCCATCCTTAAATTAGCAGCTACGACCCACCAAGGGTGTCCACATAACCAGAACGCTCGCCGTGGAAGGACTGATGAACACCTCGTACCTAGAAACCCACCAGCAGCGGTATCCAAGTCTCCCGGATCACACCCGGTCCCATTGAGGACTAAATCCGGGCCGGCAGTCATCGGAAGTTCCATGTCCACCAAAGCCCGGCAGACAATACCAGTGCTTCTTAGCCATCTATGGCTCGAAGCTGGACTCCCGGTCACGTAGCTCTCGCTATGGAACCTAAAGACCATCCGTGGAACATCCGTGAAACATAGAGAGAACAGAATAAACAAGACCAAATGTGAGGTAATTTTACCTTAAATATTAAAGGCATATATGATAATTGCTTCTACAATCTCAGACATGGAACATGCATTATGGAGTGCCGAAAAGGGGAGAAATCGAAACGGTAAACGCCTAATCCTCGCGCGGAACGCCTTCTTCTCGGGAGACCGAAGCGTCGCCACGATCCCTCACTTTCCCGTGATCCCCCATCCATGGAACACGGGGAAGACAGAATGAAGTCGAAGTTTCCATTAGGAACATAAATAAAACGGGACCATAGAACGTTTCTCCAATTACTAAGCAGACTTTTTAGTATGTATATGTTCTATAGGAATGATCTAAAAGGGAGAAATCGGAACGATCAACGCCTGTTTTTCACGGGGATGGATACCCGATGGGATTGCTTTCAGGCTTCCACCCCTCGGGTATCAAGCCAGCACAAAACGTCCCCTTGCGATTTCGATGCCTAGGGGACCCTCCTGTTCCCACCTCCACGCCCTCGGGATTTTCGATACGCTCCCAACCGAGAGGCCAACTCCACGGCAACGCACGCGATGCCTGCCTACTTGACGGTCAGGGACGGAGGGACAAAAAGACGGAGAGATAAAGGGAGAGAGGGGAGACGTGGAATCTACGTTCCTTTCGTAAGGACTCCGCCCAGGAAAGTATCCTTGCGCAACGACGCATGGACGGAGAGACGAGGACGGGGAAGAGAGTGTGGTTACCTACAATCCCTGCTCGCGATTCCAGCGAGCGCCGAGTCCTCGCGAGACAACAAAATTAGCACAGCTCCAGCAAAAAAGGACGCGGCAGCGCGTTTCCCGGTTCACTTTGAACCGCACGGCCACCTCTCAGGCAAACATTGTCCTGGCCCGGGGAGACACGAGATATGTTCGATGACGAGCTGAAAGACCTGCAAGCGGAATTGATCGCGCACCCGATCTACAGTGCCGTGGCGACCATGGACGATCTACATCAATTCATGCAGGTCCATATCTTTGCGGTATGGGATTTCATGAGCCTGGTTAAACGCCTGCAAGCTATCTTGACCTGTATCCAAATCCCGTGGCTTCCTCCGGAAGACGAGTCCACGGCACGACTGATCAACGACATCGTGCTCAGTGAGGAGTCCGACATCGATCGCGCCGGCGACCCGGCCAGCCATTTGACCCTCTATTTGACCGCGATGCGGGAGGTCGGTGCCTCGTCGCGGATGTTCGATACCTTCCTCGACCACATGCGGCGAGGGATGGCTCTCGACGCCTCCTTCGAGGCGGCGCAGGTACCCCGGTATGTGCGCCGGTTCGTGCATTCGAATATCCGATTAGCGCAGCAGGGACACGCGGAAGAGGTCGCCGGAAACTTCTTGTTCAGCCGCGAGGACGCCATTCCCAAGATGTTCCGAACCCTGCTTGCGCGTTGGGATATTCCCGCTACGGATGCGCCCAATATGGTCTACTACCTGGAACGGCATATCGCGCTGGACAGCGAGCAGCACGGGCCGGAGGCCTTGAGTATTCTCGAAAAGGTGATCGGCGGCGATCGCGACCGCTTCCTCCGAGCTCAACACAGTGCCTTCCAGGCACTCCGGGCGCGAATCCATCTGTGGGACGGGCTCCTCTCCGAGATACGCTCATCCTGGTAGATGCGGGTTTCGTCGAGCGTCGCCCGGTGCACCTCGAGCAGCGCGGCCGCCTCTTGCACCGGACACTCTGGCGCGACCAGTGCGCAACCGTGGTTGAGAGGGCTCAGCTTACTTTACTGGAACCCTAGGTGTTAAGCATAGAGAGGCCAGGAGGCAACGCAAACAGTTCGTCAGAAGCGTCACACTGGCCGTTTCAGGCGAGTATGGGCTCTTAGCAGAGGCCTTTTGGGTTGCCGAGAAACGGGCTGGAAACGCCGTTAGGACGGCCAAGACATGAAATCATCCCGGCCACCGGTTCAACATCGTCGTCGAGAAGGACCTCATCTTCGAGGCGCCCTACCTGGGGTAAGGACTATCTGCCCGCCAACCGAGGAATGCCAATGACCGTCACGAACCTGGCCGCGGAAGACATCGCCTATACGGATTGGAAGCTTCCACTTTTATTGATTTTCTGTATCTGTATATTATTAACTGCATGCTCAACAACACGGCTGAGTGGAGTTGTTGACCCAAGCTACAGAGACAATTTTCAAGCAAAAAATATAGTTGTTGTAGGTGTTGGTATGCCAATAGATGAACAAAAGGCACTTGAAGAAACCTTCGAGAAATCTTTTTCAAAATATGACGTTGAAGTGCTGAGAGGCTTAGAGATGTTCCCTCCTACAAGGGATTACTCCGATCAAGACATCTTTAAAATTTCTAGGAACCAAGGCGCGGACACAATATTGATTGTAAGCGCTAGTGGTAGAGATGTTTCAGAAACACATGTACCGCCAATATATCATCCAGGAAAGTCAACAAGCTATATTTCTGGGTATGGAAATTTTGCAACCGTTGAAACTTACACATCACCGGGATATACAACAGGGGGCTATAACATCAGAAAACCCAGAATGAATGTGAATGTTTATCTTAAAAACACCAAGAATAGGGAAACTGTTTGGGCGGCAGAAGGGTTTAGCACCGGTAATGCCTTTGCGTCATTTTACGATTTAATAGTCAGTGTCGCAAACACAAGTGTCAAAGAGCTCGCAAACGAAGGCTTAATTTCCGAAAAGATCGAAGAAACACCGCAAGAGAATAAACCTTAAACCTTGCCCGGTATTTGTGTACTCTGTGTACCCATAACCCGGTCTTGGGTACACAGAGTACACAAATCGGCGTCACTCTCCCTGCTTTGCCATCCTGTAATCATGGGCACTCTGTTGTAACGCCGTGCGTGACGGGGCATACGGCGTGGCAGGGCGATCACCCTGGCTCATCGTTGGTGGGCAGAAAGCGTTCGCAATAGCGCTGGTCCGTATCCCACATTCCGGCGATGGCTTCCGGCTTGCCTTTGGCGCAGTGGCCGAGGTTGGGATGCTGACGGGAAGGCTCGTTGAGACTCCTGATACGTCCGAAATGGACGCAATCACCACAGGTCACCAGATTATTGGTGCCAACCCCTCCCAGACCTTCGTTTGACCAATTCAGATAGTCACGGCGGGCCTTCGGGTCATTACGGCACTTGTCCACGACCTCGGCGATGATGGCCGGGTCGTTTTCCCCGATGTGCGCCAGCCAAGCCAGGATGTTCGATTCTTCTTCCGGTGACAGTTCAGGAGGGGGGCTCGGCCACCCGCCCCCTGCGACAGTTGCGACAGTTGCCGGGCTATCGGCTTCTTGCGTCCATACCGCCTTTCGATGCAGTACCGTTCGACCTGGGTAGTTTGTGGATGCCAACCGGAACCGACTGACGGTTTGGAAGAAAAAGAAAAAGTTTGCTGTTTGTCGCCAGAGCCGCTGTGGGCAAGGGGCGAAAACCGGTTAGCAACCGGTGTGGAACAGCTTGTCTGTTCCACATGGGTTGCTAATGGGTTTTCCCCCGGTCCGGAGGACAAAAAAATGGCAGCCAGTCGGGCTACCTTTCGGGACCAAGCCGCGCCTGATCCTAGCCCACCTGAGCACCCAGGCCATCAAGACTCAAAAGCGGGTGATCGAGGTCGAAAGGAGTCTGACGGGGTTTGTGCGGCGGCTTGGCCTCCACACAGACGGACGTAGCATTCGCACGCTTAAGGACCAACTCACGCGGTTGTTCGGAGCGGATTTTCAGCTCGGGCGCATCCAAGACGACCACGTAAAGCTAACCAAAGCGATCCTGCTTTCAGGCATCAACCTTTGGTTCCCAAAAACCGAACAGCAGCGTGTTTTCTGGCCTACCGAGGTCGAACTTAGCCTGGAATTCTTCGAGAGCCTGTTAAGCCATGCCGTGCCTTTGGACGAGCAAGCTCTGGCGAAGCTGGCCAACAATGCGATGGCCTTCGACGTGTACACGTGGCTTACACAACGCTTGCACCGTGTTCCCACTCACCGTCAGCACCTCATTCCCTGGACCTCCCTGCGTGACCAGTTCGGGCAGGGGTACGCACACATCTGGGATTTCAGGCAAAGATTCCGCGCAACGCTAAAATTAGTTCAGGAAGTCTATCGGGAAGCCAAACTAGAAGACGACCCTCAGGGGCTGATCCTGTACCACAGCAAACCCCCAATTCCGACAAGCTCTAGCATGTAGCCCCACCCAAACTATCCCCAAGCTATCGTGGATAGCGGAAGTTATCCACGAGCATTTTGTCGTGGAGTTAAAACGCATTCTAGGCGTTTCCAGACCACCTAATTCAAGTATAATTCACTGAAAAACAAATAGTTATCTCTTAGGTTACATAACCAACTATTTCAGTTTGGTATCACGAGCATTTTGTCGTGCAAACCGATATATATAAATAAACCGATAGTTAGCCAGCCACAAATTGTGGAAAAGTTCTCGCGCCGCAAAAAAATGCCGACGCCCCACCCCGGCAGAAGCTCTCGCTCAAAGCGCCTGAGAGCCCGCTAGAGCGCTTTAGAAGGGCGGGGAAGGGAGGGAGTTAGGTGACCGCTAAAAACGGCCCAGGAAGGCTCTCAGAAGCAACGGAGCAGACCGCAGGAACGAGGCCGAGTCATCAGAGACGGAAACAGCTCGTATCGAGCGGTTACGGCAAGGAATCGCCTATCGCCTTTCTGTGGACATCCTCGCTGCGCTCGGACCGGGGGAAAACCCATTAGCAACCCATGTGGAACAGACAAGCTGTTCCACACCGGTTGCTAACCGGTTTTCGCCCCTTGCCCACAGCGGCTCTGGCGACAAACAGCAAACTTTTTCTTTTTCTTCCAAACCGTCAGCCGGTTCCGGTTGGCATCCACAAACTACCCAGGTCGAACGGTACTGCATCGAAAGGCGGTATGGTGGCTTGAACCGTATCCGCGTAGCGGCTGATTCTCCGCCATTCGCCATCTGCTAGCCGGTAGGTTTCCAGGACCCGCTTAATCGGATCGACCAGCCAAAGAAACGATACGCCATGCCGCGCGTACAGTGGCATCTTGATCTCTAGGTCGATGCTCCGAGTTGACGGAGACAAGATCTCGCAAATCCAATCCGGCACGATCTTGAATTTATGGCTGGTTTGGAACTTCAACACCCGCTCCCGCCGCCATCCCGCCAAATCCGGCACAGCAACGTCGATATCCAGCACGAAGTGGATTTCCGGTTCGTCGATAATCCACCAGCCGCCGGGTCCTCCATTACCAATCTGAAAAGGACCCAACAAACTGGCACCGAGCACGGAGCCAGCCACCACATGCGGTGCGGCGGGACGCGACTGCGCGTGGAGCCGTCCATCGAAAAGTTCTCCGATGAACCGCTCCGGCAGATTTTCCAGGTCTTGGTAAGCCATCGTGGCGCCCATCGTGCAAGCTCCTTTGGAAC